>Ga0163144_10029465_pt1 | contig 10536 bp, 11 predicted proteins | sample OliLak19BULKMAT1_FD_123175 | JGI IMG/M metagenome (GOLD analysis project Ga0163144, IMG submission 123175) | Freshwater microbial mat bacterial communities from Lake Vanda, McMurdo Dry Valleys, Antarctica - Oligotrophic Lake LV.19.BULKMAT1 | ecosystem: Environmental > Aquatic > Freshwater >...
GACGGACTTCCAAGTCCGTCGAAAGGCACGACGGACAAAGATGTCCGTCGTACAGCAGGTAAATTTTTATCTGCCGCTCGCCTGAAGGCAGTCTGCGTAATTTAAGAAACGGCCTAATTTTGCAAATCTGCTCTTGACCCTTTTTCCTCAGGTACAGTTAGCAAGAAAACCAAATATCACGAAACACGAAACTTTCAAAGGGATAGCCATGACCGAAATCCTTTTCACTGTCGAAGACGCACCGGAAGGCGGATTCGTGGCGCGAGCCGTTGGACATTCCATTTTTACGGAGGCCAGTGATTTAGAAGAACTTCGCCAGAATGTTCGCGAAGCAGTGGAGTGTCACTTTGATGACGGCGAGACACCCAAGCTGATACGCCTGCACATTGTCCGGGAAGAGGTCTTGCCGGTATGAGACTCCCCCGTGATATTTCTGGACGTCAACTTTCTACTTTGTTAAGTGGTCGGGGATACGTCGTCACTCGCCAGAAAGGCTCGCACATGCGGCTGACAACAACTGTGCGTGGCACGCATAATGTAACGATCCCTGATCATGACGCCCTACGTATCGGCACGCTTAGTTCGATCCTAACCGATGTTGCCACCCACTTCGGCATCACACGCGATGAACTAACGGAAGAGATGTTCGGAGGGGACGCATGATTTGTGAACGCCTTGCCACCGCGCTGGAACTTCATTGACGTCGCTTATTCAGATGATCCGCAGGAGAAGTATGGCAATCATTACGCAAGAGACCTACTCATACCTCCCGCTCAAAGTCAAAAGCTAACGTCGTTACGGTCGCGCAGCGAAGTCGTAGCTTTTGGAACTCAAATTGGAATTGCTCCAGGTATCGTCGTGGGGCGGTTACAACACGAGAAGATCATTGCATACAGTTGTCTCAACGATCTAAAGGCCACATTCATGTGGGGATAACCTTGCTTAATCTCAGATCCTAGATCTGAACATGATTCTGGGTCCAGCGCGTCCGCGAGCCACTGACATCCGAGGAACAAAAACGGTTACAGTGGTGTACGAAACGAGGAGCACCCTACGGTGACGAATCGACGGCTCGCCGATGTGATTTCGAGTCGACGCTCAGGCCCCCCGGTCGACCAACAGAACTACCCACTAACCAATTAGCAAAGAAAGGTACCTGAGCAAAGAAAGGTACCTGACACCTTTGCTCTCACCCTTCCGCGGTAACAGATTGTTTTGGAGATAGGTGAATCCATGGGGAGTAGACTTATAATTCGCAATTGTCGCATTTCACACCTGCTGGATACACTCAAATCTGATACATGTGTTGCGACTATAAAGCGTGTACAGTCAGGTGAGTTTCCAGAAGAAATATGGCTGCGCACGACGCAAGATTCGATCTTTACGATATTCCTCTTTCCAATCTCGTACGGGGATTGTCAGCAGATTGAGATGGCTGGGAATGGCAAGGACGGTCCTCATGTTCTATCTGTCGTAGTTCATCACTGCGAAACACCTCCAAACCACCTTTTGCGGTCAATTTTGAAGATTGTCTACACTCCACTTTTAGTGGTCTTGGGTTACGTCCTTTCATCGATTTGCGACTCAACGAAGGCTAGGCTAGAGGGCGCTATCCGCCGTAAACAACATTTCGAATCTCTGTAGAAACCTGGGGAAGTCAAAAGCGGTCAGAAGGTGGTAGGTACCGTTTTGTGTTGACGAGCCATGTGCGTTTGTTTACTTGGCAAACATGCGAAGTAACGTTTGACAGCGCTTAAGTTTGACTGGGCCGAAGTCTGCCTGTAGTTTGTGACTGAGCACAAGATCGAGTTCGACTTGGTCAGCGCTGCTTTGCTTGATCACTGCTGCAAGTTCTCACGCGGGCGAATTAACAATACCAGTACAGCGGAAAAGAGTGCGACGCTGGCGAACACGCCGAAGATAATGTTGAGCGGCACGTTCAGGTCTCGCAGCGATCCGAAACCCCAATCAGCAAAGCCACCGCAACTGATGCTGACCAAGTTCATGATGCCATAGCCGGTTGCACGCAGTTCGGGTCGCACGATCTGACAAAGGATCGGCATGTTGTTGCAGTCGAAGAAGCCCCAGCCGATACCAAACAGGACTAAGAACGTAACCGCGATCGACAAGCTGGCCGCATTGCCGACGCCGAACAACGCGGGGATGATGCACAGCATGCCAAGAGCGCTAACATAAATGCGACCGCGTATCGACTTGCGCATCCAACGATCGGCGAGCCATCCGCCCGCGAAGACTCCGATGAGCGCCGCGATGTTCACATACAGCGTGGCGGACACACCTGCCATGCCTTGGCCAATATTAAACTGCGTTTTCAAGATGGCAGGCATCCAATCTTTCACGACCCATCCCGCCATGGCAGGCAGAGTAAAGTAGAGCACCAGCAAGATATACGAGGGATTCGAAAGCAGTTCAGTGAGGGCACGGGCTGGAGAGGGAGGCTTGCCGCTGGCGTCTGTAGTGCCGTTGGCATAAGTGGAGTTGCTCGAGTTGCGAGGCGCATCGCGCAGCACAAACATCAACGGTATCGAATAGACAATGCCGACGATGCCTGCGGCTGTGAACGCCCAACGCCAGCCGAGGTTAGGGTTATCGGCCACGTAGCCGCTGAAGCCACCGATCATGACACCGACGTAGATCGCCATCTGATGAATGCCGATAGCGCGGGATCGCGTGCGACTGGAATGGAAATCGGCCACCAGGGCAAGTGCGGCTGGAATATAAAACGCTTCGCTGATGCCCATCAACGCGCGGGTTGCGAGTAACTGTTCAAAGGTCTCAACACGACCGGTGGCCCAAGTTACGGCGGACCAAACGAAGAGACTGATAATAATGGTCCAGCGTCGACTGAAACGGTCGGCGATGTAGCCACCGATGGGACTGAGGGCTGCGTAAACCCACTTGAACGAGCCGAGCAGGAAGCCCCAGTTCGCGTCAAGCCCGATGCTGGCAATATCGGTCATCACCGACGTCTTCATCGCCGCCAGCATCTGTCGATCCAAGTAGTTGAGAGCGGCTACTGGGAACAATAAAATCACCACCAACCAGATCCCAGAGAAAACGGAGCTGGTTTTAGCAGGTTGCAAACCTGGGGGCGTTCTCGGCGGAGTATAAGGGCCATCGTTGACGGACATAAAAGCGTTCGTAATTGAAGGGATTTGTCGGAGGGGCCTTTGTTGGAGGCGAGTTAGTATACTCAAGTGTCCGTCAGAGGTATGCATTCCAGGCTAGCCAGCCGTGGTCGTTCGTAATCAGTTGGCCTGCGTCTGGAAGCGACCCGTGTGTGGTAGTTAGGGTGTACGAATATGAGCGAACCGATCTCCATTGCTGATTCGGTCGAGGCAAGCGAGCGAGAGGAAGCCAACGATCAACTGCTGCAATTCAATTTGTCGCGGTTGTTTTCCCTGATCACTCTCGGAGCTTTTGTAGCCGCCATCATTACTCCGATTCTGCGCGACGCCGAGAATATTTCGTACGGCAGGATTGCGTTCTTCCTTGGGCTGCAGTTGATTGGGATGGTTACGTATTGCTTGTGGGCGCTCAAGCGAAGAAAGAAGATGTTGAGCGAGTGTGGGCAGCGGTTAGGAATCGGTTACTGCGGTGTCTTACGTTGGCGGCACTGGCCGTTCATCAAGAGTTGGATGAGCACGCTGTTTGTTTCTCTTATCCAATTTGGGTTGGCTTTGTTGTTCTCGACTCTGCCACTTCATCCAGGAATGTTCATGTATTGGATTTATCTTATTCAACTGGGTATCCACAGCGGCATGGTCTTTAGTAACTTGCTCTGGAAGAATTATCCGAGCAGCATCACGTTCTACGAGAACGGAATCTTGAGCCCCATGAAGATTTATTTGCCATGGGATAAGGTTACGGTTCGACCAAGCAGGTTATACCCGGACCGCATGGTCGTCGTCATTCATCCAGATGCAAACGGAATGCTGGGTGATACAAAAGTGGTGCAGGCTCCGCGAGCTCTGCGGGAACGCGTTCAGCATCTGGCGGCGCAGTGCAAGGAAGTTGCGATTGCGGTGTGAACACGGGCTTCGAAGCCTCTGCCATGAGCTTCACGATTTCAAATCGTGACGAACGGTCCCGAAATAAGTTCCGCATTTCAAATGTAACGGTAGGGAGGGAGTCCAATACCGCTTACTTTGTAGCGTAACGGCGCGAGCCGTACGGTAATTGACTGGAAATTTCGTTGAAGAACCGGATGGCTTGCGCCAATACCGCTACAAAAGCAAACAAAGTAGACGCGAGCCCTTGGGTCCCGTGACACCGGACGGCTTGCGCCGTTTCGCTAAAGAAGCGATCTATTTCAGGACCGATTGTTAGGAACCGAGTGTTGGTCGGTAACCGCCGCCGGGAAGCACGCCGGCTTCTGGGATGCGTTGAACGGGTTCGCCGCCGGGCTGGAAGAAGTTGCGAAAGAACTGACCAGGTCGCCATGGCGGAAGCACAGGCTGATTGCTCTCTGGTGCAACTGGTTGTTCAAGCGGCGTGGTGGGGTAGACCGAGCCGGGCTGGACAGTGGTGACGTTTGGATTAACGATCACTGTGGGAGGCAATCCAGTTGCCATGCCTTGGGCGGCTTGCAAGCGAAGCGTGTTGGCGCGGGCGGTTAACTCTTCGCTGGCGAGCGGCTGTTCGGGTGTAAGGGTGATGTCGATGATTCTTTCATCGCGAATCTCGCCGGGCCACAACGTCTCGCTGATGAAATCCAGGGGCGGAAGTTGGTACCAGGGTGGATTCAAATTCCGCAGGACCTTCTCGGTGCGATAACCATCAGCGACCACTTCGACGTGCCGCGGGCCGTAATAAATGAATGACGAAGAGGCGGGGCTGGTACCGATCAACTGGCGATCGACATACACCTGAGCTCCGGGTGGATTGGTGCGAACGGTCAAACGTCGACGCAAGCATCCCGTTTGCAAAATCGCGAACAGCGACAGCATTAGCGCCGCTAAAGCTAGCCAAGATCGACCTGTGGTTTCGGTGTAATCGTTCGCTTGCATTGGAGTTCCTACAACAGGAGTTCTCACGCTGGACGGTGTTTGAAAGGCAACGCAGGTTCTAGGTGGGTACTTTGGACGAAAGGAACTGACGCACCATCGGCTCGAACTTTTGCGAATACGGCCCCTGCACTAAAAAACTTTCGCGCGGATTATCCGGATTCGAGCGCGAGTATAGAGGTGCGGTTGGATTGGTTGCTAGGGCAATCGCAGCTTGGTTTTCATCGCAAAGGTCGTGAAAAAAACAGATTCGTTGCGAATTGCCGGTTTCCGGCGTTGTAGTTCGCATGGGGGAACGGTTTAGTCTAGTGAACCTAAATTCAAAAAATGACGCCGTAGAATGCTGAAAATCGGTCACGTGCTACTTACCCAGACTGACGATAAGTACAATAATCTCCAAAACTTTCGGACGCTGCCGCCATCTGTATACGGATTGCTATCGAAAAATTGGCAACTTCCTCAACTAACCCAGAATCTCGCGAACCTTGGAAGAACACTGCAAATTATGCAGTGATCTCGGATGTTGGCATGCGCCGCGCGAACAACCAAGACTCGCTAGCAGTGATGTTGGCTGAGACTCAACAGGCTTGGCAAACGCACGGGCATTTCTTTTTGGTTGCCGACGGAATGGGGGCCCATGCGGCCGGCGAGCTGGCGTCTAAGTTGGCTTCTGAACTGATCCCGCATCATTACAGCAAGTATCAGGGACTCGCGCCCGCCGAAGCGATGCACAAAGCGATCACCGAATCGAACGCGGAAATCTTTCGTCGCGGCCAAGCGAACATCGAGTTTCGGAACATGGGCACCACAGTAAGTGTGTTAACTCTGGTGCCCGAGGGAGCGGTGGTTGGTCATGTGGGGGACAGCCGAGTTTATCAGTTGCATGGCGATCGCTTGTATCAGTTGACGTTCGACCATTCACTGGTTTGGGAAATGCAAGCTGCTGGTGAAGTGACGGACGAAACGGCTCGCAGTGGAGTGATTCCTAAGAATGTGATCACGCGTTCGCTGGGGCCCAACGCGGCGGTGCAAATCGATCTTGAAGGACCGTTTCCGATTCAAAAGGGGGACCGCTTTCTGCTGTGTTCCGATGGCCTGAGCGGTCAGATCACGGATGAAGAAATTGGTGCCATTCTCCGAACGTTGGAACCCAAGTACGCGGCTCAGTTGTTCGTAGACTTGTCGAATTTGCGTGGCGGCCCAGACAACATTACTGCTGTTGTCGTCGAGCCTGCTGATAGCCGCATCATGAGTAGCGGCGGGGCGGGCATCTCAGTCAATCGTCGCGGCACTCGCAAACCATTTTCGACCGCTTTGGGCGTGGTCGCAGCAGTCTGTTTGTTGGCGGCATTGGTGTTAGCCTTGATCCCTGACCTATGGGCGCTGGCGATTGTGACCTGCGTCCTAGGGCTGATCTCGCTGGCAACGGGATTTGCACAAGTCTTCTGGAGTAGTAGCGAGCCATCGCCTTCGGACACTCGCTATGGCAATGGCCCTTATCGCAGCTACGCAGCAGTCGCTAACCAAGCGCTGTTTGAACATCTGGCCGGAACGATGAAAGCGCTTCGTGAAGCGGCGGTCGAAAGGCAATGGAAGATACACTGGGAACCGGTCGATGAATTATTTCGCCTCGCAAAAACTGCCGCGGATTCTGGCAATTTCGCCACCGCAGTTCAGAATCAAGCGATGGTTATCATTCGTTTAATGGAGCAGATCCGTCGTCAGCGCCGTGGCGATCCGAGCGATTCGGCAATTGATCTGTAACGCATGCCGATTATACGCCGCGTTCGCTTCATGAAAGTTCAACGATGCTAGAGCGATTGGAGCGATGGTCGCGTTGGACAATTCTGTTCATGCTGTTTCTTTTGCCGTGGGCCATTTATGGCGTTTTGAATTTGCCTGTCGGCGCGGCTGCTTTGCACAAATGGCTACCCACTGGAAAACCGGAACGTCAACGCTACGAACGTTTCCTTGAGTTGTTCGGGAATGATCAGTTCTTGATCGTGTCTTGGGATGATTGCCGAGTAACCGATCCTCGCGTTGCTCAATTTCGCGATCGGTTGGTTCAAGAGCCTAATCAAGTTAACAGTCAAGTCACCAGTGAAGATCTCAACGAAACGCCAAAGTTAGTTGAATCGGTTTTGACAACCAGCGATGTGCTTGCCACGTTGACCGCTGCCCCCCTGAACCTACCGACCAACGAAGCGGTGAAAAGATTACGAGGTTTCTTGATTGGAGCTGATGGCACTTCGTCGGTTGTCGTACGCTTTACCCAGCACGGAATTTCTAACCAGAAACTTGCGATTGCACACGTTAAAAAAGCGGCGGACGAGGTCGCAAACTTAGGAAGCAACTCGCTGCGAATGGCTGGTTCGATCTACGAGACGTATGCAGTCGATGAAGCATCCGAAAGCAGCTTGAAGAAACTGGTTGTTCCCTCGTGCCTGTTGGGAATGTTACTGTCTTGGGTTTGTTTGCGTAGTGTGCGAGCGGCGCTAGCGGTTTTGTTTATCGCTGGAACCGGTCAGTTGCTCGCGATCGCGCTTGTTTACTACAGCGGCGGCTACTTCAGTGCGGTTTTAATCGTTTTGCCGACGCTCGTGTTTATGCTTACACTGTCCGGCGCGGTGCACTTGATGAGTTACTACAGAGACGTTTCGCGGTGGCACAAGAATCACCTTGGCAGCCGCGCGATGTTACTGGGTTTCAAGCCAAGTTTGTTGGCGAGTATTACCACGTCGTTAGGGATGGCCGCGCTGGCGACTAGTCAGCTCGCACCGGTTCGCGAATTCGGTTTGTATTCAGCGGTGGCGCTCTCGATTGCAACGTTCTTCATGTTGCTCGGGTTTCCCAAGATCGCCGATTGGTTTTGCGGTGCTGGTAAACCCACTGGCAAACTAGCCGCCATCCCGCCTGATATGGCAACTAGTGAAGCCACTGATAAAACGCTCGCGGAGGTAGATGATGTCTTGCCTTCGGTCGACGCGCAAAATTTGTTTGATGCGGCGTTTCATCCCGCGCAGGTTTCACCGCGCACTGAGCGGTACGTCGCTTGGTTGTTCAAGAACGCTAACGCAATCACTTTCATTGGCTTGGTGCTGATGGCAGTCAGCTTCGTTGGCTTCTTAAATTTGAAGTCATCGACAAAATTCGGCGACATGTTCCCGAGTAAAAGCCCCATTGTGCGCGATATGGCTTGGATCGAGGAGCATCTGGGGCCGATTGCGTCGGTCGAGGTGCTGGTGAGCTTCGATGCGGACAGCGAATTGGATCTCTATCAACGTACAGTCTGGGTCGCGCGGGTGGCAAAGCAGATTCGCACTTGCAAGGATGTCGGCGGTGTGATGTCGGCGCTCACCTTCTTGCCTCCGCAGCCAACTTCAGCGTCGCTCCGCGATGTTGTAAAGCGGAGTGCGCTGCGAAAGTTGCTCGAAAAAAACTTACCGGTGCTTCAAGAGGCAGGTTGGGTGGGGCACGCCGGTGGTCAGCAGGTATGGCGGCTAACGGCGAAGGTTTCTTCGATCGCGGATGAAAACTACGGTGTGCTGGTTGATCGAATTCGACAAGCGGTCAATCAAGTGGATTTGCGAGCAGGTGCGTCCAAGCCCGTGTTCACTGTCGAGTACACAGGATTGTCACCAGTTATGCATGAAACGCAGTTGATGTTGCTGCAAGATCTGGGTGCAAGTTTTTCGACAGCCTTCCTGTTGATCACCCCCGTGATGATGCTGATCGCTCGGGGATTTTGGGCTGGCCTGCTAATCATGGTACCGAACGTGTTGCCGGAAACGTTGGTGTTTGGCACCATGGCTTGGCTTGGATTTCAATTGGATGTGGCCGGTATTCTGACCGCCAGCGTGGCGATGGGAATCGCCGTGAACGATACGCTGCACTTTGTGAATTGGTACGCTCGCCGGCTATCGTTAGGCGATAGTCGATCGCAGGCGATTGCGGACACTTTGTCTAGCTGTGCGAGTGCGATGTTTTATACGATGCTGATCAGTTGCTGTTCCATGCTCCCGTTCTTGTTGGCGGAGTTCATACCGACACGCCAGTTCGCTTGCTTGATGATCGCCATGCTGAGCAGTGCCTTATTGGGCGATCTAGTTTTGCTCCCTGCACTGTTGATGAGCCCGCTTGGCTTGTGCTTGGTACCAAAGCGCAGCGCTAATCTGAGCAGCAACATTGAGACGAAGGCAATTCAACCCAACCAGAATGAAGCAACCAAACTCTAATACCACTCGCCACTAGCGCCCTGCCCAGATTTGATTTTAGTGCGGACCGCAGGCGTCCGGCCCTCAGGGCCCCGCCGTATTCTACTATTTGTAAAAGACCGCTCAATTGGCTGGGTACTCATCGATTCGACAGATGTTGCCCGACCGATGGTGCGACCCGCCGTTCTCTGATCGCCCAGGCTGCCGGCGAGTCACCGTCCGAAGCACCTGAAATAAGTGGGTGGCACCATCCGTTTATCCACCATCCGTTTATCCATGGATAACGCGAAACCAATTGGCATGTTCGATGACAACGCCACGCCGTCGTGGGCACTGCTCTGGTCGCACAACATTCAAGGTCGACGACAAGGCTGGACCGTGGCTCATGTTTGGGCAGAGACCAATTGCATCCATTCGTTCACTCATCTAGCCAATCTCGCGTTGATTCCCGAATGCTTCGGCACACTCACCGACAAGACCGGACCGCTAACGACCTTTTTGCGATGTCACGCATGGAAGGTGTATCATTGGAAACCAGCCGCGCAAGCAGAGCCCACCATGCCCGATGGTTACGATTCGATCAATTGGCGTTATTTTGAAACGGTACCCGACCCCAAGGCGCTGATCCTCCAACGCCTGCGAAAACTGAATAACAAGCGTACGCGAATACTCTTGTCGCTGATGGAAAGCCAATTTGAATGAACCAATGCCTCAAAAGCGACTTCCGCAAAAGCTATCGGCGCTGGCGGTGCTGAAAAAAACGCTACTGCGCTAAGGATTTACCAGAAATTTGTAGAAAACACGACTTTGCTTGACGTTTGTCAACAGCGTATAGTAGGATTGAGTCGATGACCAGACCGAGGCACCCGAAGCCGGAGATCGAAAAAGCGATCCAATACGCCGAACAGGTCGGCTGGAGTGTCGAACTCTCGAGCGGTCACGCTTGGGGGACGACTCTTCTGTCCGCAGAGTACCCGCGATGGATGCATCGTCAGCGTATGGTCGACGCCCAGAAGCCCAGAGAATCACGCTCGTCAAATTCGAAAAGTGGTGGATCGATGTCCCCACGGTAATGAACCTGAAGAAGAATCTGAACTATGAACCCGTCCATACCATCCTGTGAGATGGAATACGATTTTGCCTTGATCGTCGGTGGTGTTGATGAACTAACACCTACCGTCGAAGACGCATTGTTCCGTGCAGGTTGCGACGATGCGACCATAAGCATGGAGTATGGTCGGCTATACATCGAGTTCAGTCGATCGGCTACCTCCCTCGATAATGCAATCATCGGC
>Ga0163144_10029467_pt1 | contig 10536 bp, 10 predicted proteins | sample OliLak19BULKMAT1_FD_123175 | JGI IMG/M metagenome (GOLD analysis project Ga0163144, IMG submission 123175) | Freshwater microbial mat bacterial communities from Lake Vanda, McMurdo Dry Valleys, Antarctica - Oligotrophic Lake LV.19.BULKMAT1 | ecosystem: Environmental > Aquatic > Freshwater >...
CTAGGTCCTTTCTGCCGGAAAGGATTTTCCAAATTGCCGCAATGCGAACCGTCAGCGGGACGGCACAGGGAAAAACAAAAAGCGGTGCCGTGATCTCCGGCGACGTGATTTTCCTGTCGAAACACGTTTGGTCGCAGGTCGCAGCGACGCTGCGAAGTCCTTTCCGGCAGAAAGGACCTACCTCAGCGCGGTCCTTCCACCGGCACGGCTTGATGCGTGTTTTGAAAATGGTCGTCGATGACATTCTCCGGGGACAGGCACCTTGACATTCTTCGGGGAGACGGATTGCATTTAAATTCAACGGCACTTGCCACAGACCATTTCGTAGACGTCCAACGTCTTGCGTAACATGATCTCTTTCTCGAAGACATTGGGACCGGGAACTGGGCTTGGTTTACGGGCCAGAATCGATGCCACGGTTTCCGTCAGGGCATCGAGGTTGCCGGTTTCAACCGCACCGGCTGGAAATTGTGCGGCCAGAATTTCAGCCACGCCGCCGTGGTTGTAGCCGACGACCGGGGTTCCGATCGACAGGGCTTCGGCGACCGTGCGACCGAAGGATTCGGGCGTGGATGACAACGAGAGCACGATCGATGATATCGCGTAGATCTGTTTCAAGTCCGATCGATGGCCTGTGAAAGTGACATGGTCGGACAAATTCAACGATGCTGCCAGCGCCTGCATTTCATCCGCATAAGCGGCTTTGCGAGGATCTGTGCCGCCGACGATGAGCCCGTGCGCTGCAATCCCGCGATCTCTCAGGCGGGCCAGCAGATGCAGCAGATCTGTGTGCCCCTTCAGTCGCGTGAGCCGTCCGGCCAGCGTCAGCAGCGGTTGATCGCGCGTCCTGGGAAACTGTCGGAAGAACTCGGACTTCCATGCATCGTCCGGTTGAAAGCCGCGAGGATATTCATGGCCATCGATGCCGCGATGAATCAGATGCAGTTGCTCTTCAGGGACGAAACGGTCGTTCTTCCGCACGTACTCACGCACAGTTTCTGAGACCGCGATGACGTGTTCGCCACGGCACATGATACTACTGTAGAAGCCGACAGAATGCAGGCCGTGTACAGTCGAAATCAACGCGGGGCGCTTTGCGGCGGGCAGACTTTTCCATGCCAGCCATGTGATCCAGCCGGGCATCCGCGAGTGAATATCAACAACATCCACTCGCTGTTCGATCATCAGTTTTCGCAGCCAGAAGACGTGTCGCAGTGTCAGCGGCGATTTTGTGCCGAGAGCAGTCTCAAAGTGCTCACTGCCGCGATTCACAAGTTCAGCGACCATGCGGCCACCGGCGGAGATTACCAGTGACCGATGTCCAGCGGCGACAAGTCCTTCTGCCACTTCAAGCACACCGCGTTCCACACCGCCGCTTTCAAGTGCGGGGAGAACCTGAAGCACGGTGAGTTTGCGAGGTGCCATCGTTCTTTCGTGATTCCCATGTAGGTCCTTTCTGCCGGAAAGGACTTTCGAGCGACGCTCGAACCGCCCAGGGACGAACGTCGCCAACACGCCGCCTCGTTTATTCTCATTCCACGCTGTCCAGGTCGCTGGTCGCGACAAGTCGCGAAGTCCTGCCCGGCAGGCTGGACCTACCGAGCGCAGAATTTAACTCAACCGCGTTTAATGACACCTTTCTGGAGTTCTTCCACAACTTTTGCCAGCACCGCGGCGTCTTTGGTTTCCATCACATGTGTGATGCGACTGGCGGGTAACTTCATGCGCGTCATCAGTTCTTCAGCGGACTCCCACATTTTGGCCTGCTTTTTGGGTGGAGCCAGATACAGATTCGTGACCAGTTCGCTCAGGCGCTGTTCGTCGATCTGATCTTTGTTGTCGTAATATCGCTTTATGACTTTTTGCTGAAATGCACTGTAATTTCGGTCGGTCATCGTCAAAAACCTGAGGTAGGAAAGAAGAATGTGAGGGGCGGATTTTAGCGAACCACAGGCATCATCGGAACCCCTTTTCCAAGCCTTGACAGAGCTCTGCGGACGGACATGAATGTCCATCCTACATTGACGCAATGCGCTTGTAGAAGGGCAGAGCGACGATTTTGGCGGGAACGAGCGTGCCTCGAAGGTTCACCTGAACGACAGTCCCCAACGAAGACGAAGCGACCGGGACATAAGCCATCGCAATGACTTTCTGCAGCGTCGGCGAAAACGTGCCGGAAGTCACTTTGCCGACATCCTGCCCGTTGATCTGAACGGGCGATTCTTCACGAGCAATGCGGCGACCTTCGAGCACCAAACCCACGCGAGCCATTTTCAGGCCCTGGCTTCTGATCGATTCCAGAGCCGCCTTGCCAGGATACTCGGGCTTGTTGAACTTGACGGCGAATTCAAGACCAGCCGTGAGCGGATCGATGGTCTCATTCAATTCATGCCCATACAACGGCATCGCCGATTCCATGCGTAGCGTATCACGACAACCAAGACCTGCCGGTACGATGCCATATTTCGCTCCGTGTTCGAGCAGCATCAGCCAGATGTGTTCCGCATTGGCAGATGGCATGACGAGTTCAAAGCCATCTTCACCGGTGTAGCCTGTGCGCGAAACAACTCCGCTGCTTCCAAAGAACGGCATTTCCGTCGCCGAATAATACTTCATCAATGCCAGATCGAGCGTGGCCGCTTCATTCAGCAACGCCAGTGCCTGAGGTCCCTGCACGGCAATCATGCCGGTGGTCAGCGTGCAGTCTTTGAAATCAACAGCGGCGAAGCCGGCTGAATGCTTCAGCCAACTGACAATCTTTTCGCGGTTGGACGCATTGACAACCAGTTCCCATCGGTCGGGCAGGCGATAGACCAGCACATCGTCGAGGATGCCGCCGTCTTTGCCGCAGATCAACGAGTACCGAACATCGCCGACTTTGAGTTTTTCCGTATCGTTGGTCAACACGCCATTCAGAAATGCCTGACTGGAATCGCCACGAAATTGCAGCCGTCCCATGTGCGAAATGTCAAACAGTCCGACAGCAGTTCGCACGGCCATGTGCTCATCGACGATCGACGCGTACTGGACGGGCATTTCCCATCCTGCAAAATCGACCATTCGACCATGATGTGCGTGATGCCACTGATTGAGGGGTGTCGTATTCATGCGGAGAAGTGTATTCTGCTCAGGTGCTGGGATCAAACGCCGTCTTTTTTTTCAGGATTCTTCCCGTGAAAACATCCGTGCTCCTTCGAACATTCGTCTTGATTTTCATCGGAGCTGGAACAGCAGTTGGCGCCGACGGATCAATGGCGACAGCCGATGGCTGGCCTGGGACGCTGATCATCGTTGGTGGCGGGTCCGTTCCGGACGACGTCGCAAATGCACTGAAGGAATCTCTGCACGGCGAGGGATCGTTGGTGGTGATCGCTGAAGCGGCATCCGATCCCAGGGAAGCAGCGGAGTCAGCGACAAAGTGGCTTGCCGAGTCCGGGATTTCGAATGTCATTGTTGTCGATTCGTCATTTGCGGAAAGTGAACGCGGTTTGATGACGGTCGCGGCGATTGATGCCGCATCGGCCGTCTGGATTTGCGGTGGGCAGCAGTCAAGGCTGGCAACGACTTTCGCGGGGTCCGGAGTTGAGGGAGCGTTGCAGAGACTGCTGCAGCGAGGCGGTACGGTCGGAGGAACGTCTGCCGGCGCGGCCATTATGTCAAAGGTGATGATTGCTTCCGGGAAAGAACAGCCAGAGATGTCCGAAGGATGGGATCTGTTCCAGGGGGCGATTGTGGATCAGCACTTCACGAATCGTGAACGACTTGCTCGATCGCAGATCGCTGTTGGATTGCACTCCGAGTGTTTTGGCATGGGCATTGATGAAGCAACTGCTGCATTCGTAACGGGGCGTCAGATCCGCGTCAATGGGTTGGGCCATGTGTCGCTGATGCTGGCAAAGACGGACTATCGAGACGCCGAGGTTTTTCGGTTGGCCGCCGGCGAGGCTGCGGATCTGACTCAGCTTCGGCGTGCCGCCCGTCAGCGGGCATCACGAGTTGATCCTGGCGAACCTCAATATGGCAGTCCGGAAGTGCGATCCGGATCGCTCGTGATTGTGGGTGGTGGAGCCATGACGGAAGACGTCGTCCAGCGATTCGTGGAACTCGCAGGAGGCGAATCTGCAAACATCGTGGTGCTGCCAACGGCTGTGTCTCGTGAGGAAACGAGCAGTCAGGCCCCAGGCTTTCTGAAAAAAGAAAGCGTTGCCAGCATTACAGTGTTGACTCAGCGCGGTCCGGATGACGCTGCAAGTGAAGAATTCCGATCATCGCTCAAATCCGCCACGGGGATCTGGTTCGGCGGCGGTCGGCAGTGGAACTTCGTGGATGCGTACGAAGGGACAGAAGCAATTGAATTGTTTCGAGATGTGCTGCGGCGTGGCGGAGTCATCGGTGGCAGTTCGGCTGGCGCAACGATTCAGGGGGAATTCCTGGTTCGAGGACATCCTCTGGGAAATTCGGTCATGATGGCCGAAGGTTATGAACGTGGGTTTGCCTTTCTCCCGGGGATGGCCATTGATCAGCATTTTTCACAACGGGATCGACTTCCGGATCTGCTGCCCGTGATCCGACGTCATCCAAAGATGTTGGGCGTTGGAATCGACGAAGGCACGGCCATCGTCGTGACGGGCACAAGAGTGGAAGTCATCGGGCAGCACTCCGCTCATTTTGTTTCGGCAAAGCAGTTAATGTCCATTCCGGCAGAACAGGAATTGCCGTCCACGGCTGAAGAGGCCGCGACGTTGTATGTGACCATCAAGACCGGTGAATCAGGGGATCTGAAGGCGTTCTCGCAATAGACCGGAAATAAGTGACACTTCAAAGGATCCATGTTTGGGGTCGATTGCATCATTCAGCCAGATTTATCGCATCGATTTTCCGGTGAATGGACGTAGTTGAATCTCAAGCGGCAGCGTCTTGTACCGGTGGGCTGACGCCCAATGGCACTCGATTTCACGTCGTAGACCTCACTCTCCGAGTGAGGCACGCCGCAAAACGCGGCCTTTGGCACTCGTCACTCAGAGAGCGACGGCTACTTTAATCGCAAATCGAGTACCGGTGGGTTGATGCCCGACCGCTCGCCGGTATGCAATAAAAACCATCAATATGTTTCGCCTTTCCTGGATTCCCATTGTATCATTTTTCTCGGCGTTGCTGCTGTCTTCGATGCTGGTGGATCACGGCACTATCGACGGTCGGCTGCATGGCCCCGGACTGACGATCGATGAGTCTTTCAACATTCAGCAGGGTGTCTATCTTGTTGATGCGCTGGTGCAGCATGGGCCGCTGATTTTTTCGCCGTCCGGTGCAAAGGAAGTTTTCGGTTCCCCGGAATATCTTCCCGACCATCCACCAATGGGCCGCATCATGCTGGGTGTGGCGCACTACCTGACGTCCTGGTGCATCGCCGGATCAGAATCGACGGGCTACAACGTTCCTGCGGCTCGACTGGGATCCTGCTTTGCCTTTGCGATGACCGTGCTGTTGCTTTCGGAATTCTGCCGACGGCGATACGGCTGGGCGGCTGCAGTGTGCGTTGTCATTCTGATGATCAGCACACCAGGTTTGATGGGACATGCCAGAATTGCCGCGCTGGAATCGGCGACGAATCTGGCATGGGTTGCGGCGCTGTTGCCGCTCCTGGCATGGTGGACCGATTCACGCCCGCCGTCCACATTGCGGGCATGTCTCTCCGGAGTATTCTGGGGACTGCTTTTGTTGACCAAGGTTCAGGGGGTTCTGTTGCCACCGATTGTCTTCCTGTGGGCTGTGTGGCAGTTTCGCTGGAAGAGCCTGCGACCGCTCACATGCTGGGCCATTGGCGGCGGCGTTGTGTTCCTGTTGGCCTGGCCGTGGCTTTGGCTGGATCCGATTCGCAACCTGCAGCAGTATCTTGGTCGCACGTCAGATCGTCCAACACTGTATTGCTGGTATTTCGGAGAACGCCTTGCCGACAAACAGGTGCCCTGGCATTACCCCTTTGTCATCACTCTCTTCACGCTGCCCTTTGGCGTGCTGCTGTGTTTGCTCGCGAGGTTCCGGCGAACGCAACCGGATTCGATTGATCAACTGCTGCTGCTGAGTATTGCCGTTCCACTCATCGTGTTCGCGTTACCGGGAACTCCGGTCTACGATGGCAATCGACTCTTCTTAATCGTGATGCCTCCGATCATCGTCCTGGCAGCTCGGGCGTTTTGCCGATTTGACAACATGACGAATGGACAGGGCGATCTGTCGCGCTCACCGATTTCAAGGACCGTGGCACGGTGGCAAGTGGCTGTGCTGGGTCTGCTGGCACTTCAGCCGTTCGGCTCACCGATCTTTTCGCCGTACGCCATTTCCCAATACGGTCCACTGGCTGGCGGCAGCAACGGAGCGGCCTGGATGGGAATGGAATCCAGCTATTGGTCCGATGGTCTGAACGGCAGCTTCTGGGAACAGGTTCCAGAGAACTCGACGGTGTTCGTCGCGCCGGTCAGCCATCAGTTTCAACTGCAGGACATCATGTCACTGGTGCCGATTGTGCAGCAGCGAAAAATCAAACTTGCGCCCTACGAATACGATCCCGACAAGCAAAATGGATTACTTTTGCTGATCCATCGACTGGCCGATCTGCGACCTGAACTCCGCGTCGTGCCTCCCGGAGCCACGGTGGTCGCGGAGGCCCGTCTGGATGACGTTGTCCTCGCGCGACTCATTGACACCAGTCCCCGCGAAAGTCCATAAGCCACAGTCCTGGGGCATTGATTCCTGCTCTTCACCACTTCCAGCTGGTCACGCCTTTCAGATTCTGAATGCACTCTGCAGGCCATTCGCCCCGATGCAGACGAATGATGATGTTCGCTCCCAAAGCCCATGTGCCTTCGTGGGATTCGTTGTCCATACCTGCGACGTGGCCGCTCAACAGCACATTCGGCATCGAAATCAGCGGGCTGTCGGCTGGCAGCGGCTCAACCTCGAACACATCCAGCCCTGCCGCGCGGAGCTTGCCTGACTTGAGCGCTCGAATCAAAGCCGGTTCGTCAATCAGCGGCCCGCGAGCCGTATTGATGACCACGGCACCGTCCTTCATGGTCGCGATGGATTTGTCATTAATCAGATGTTTTGTCGCCGGTGTCATCGGGGAATGCAGTGAGACGAAATCGGACGTCGCCAGCAAATCTTCCAGTGACACCATTGTGATCCCGTGCTGTTTCACAAAATCTGTCGGCGGATAGGGATCGTATCCGAGCACCTTCATTCCCAGTCCGATCGCGCGCGTCGCAGTGGCCCGACCGATGCGCCCCAGTCCGACAAGGCCGAGAGTGCATTCAGAAATACGCGGCAACGGAATACGATTCCATTCGCAGCGTCGCACTTCCTGATCCAGTGCCGGGAATCCTCGACCAATCGCCATCAACATGGCGATCGCATGTTCGGCGACCGCATGATGATTCACTCCCGGCGTTGTTGCCACGACGATCTTGTGTTCGTCACAGGCCTGCAGGTTGATGGCATCAAATCCCACTCCGGCTCGAGCCAGCACGCGCAACTGCGGACTGGCGGCGATGACTGAAGCAGGGTAGGGCTCTGATCCGGCAATGATCGCGTCGAACCCTTTGATCGTTTTGGTGAGGACTTCGTTGTTCCAAAGGTCCAGCGAACGATCGGGAACCAGGCATTCGTGTCCGGCATCTGTCAGGAGTTTGAAATGGGGGCCGCTCTCAGCATTCAATGCCGTACACAAAACACGTACCATGATAGTTTCCTGATGAGAATGACAGAAAGTTTGTGGTTGTAGATTTCAGAACTGCACTTGAATTCCGCCCGTCGGAATTCCCGGACAAAAAAACGGATCAATTCATGCGGACCGTATCAGTCAGTCTCAACGCCGACAATCAGATCGAAGTGCATGTCGGAAGCGAATCCCGCGCGGGGGAAAGCTATTATCTCGGAGTGCAGCCGCACAGTGAGAACCATGAATTTCGCCCCATCGAAGGCACGATGCAGCTTGTCGGCGAATGGATTCGGCTGCTCACCGAACTGAAAGACGGCCAACAGTTGTTTCTGCCGTTTGATTTCTCAGACGAATACACCCGTTGGCTCACCATGCTCCGCGACGGTCGTGACGTCACCATCGTCTTCGGCTGGGCGACAGTAGAAGGCTGGGCGATCTCCCCGCGAGACCTTTCTCCGTACGCACACGGCCTTCCCAACTTCATGCCCGATGAACCACTTCACACGCAGACATTCTATTTGCCACACGTCCTCAGCAATCTTCGCCAAAGTCTTGCAACACTGAACTCTCAGGCCCGGCACGACGAGATTCTTCGCCGCCAGGACGATCAATGATCGTCTCAAAAATAGACTTTCTGCATGGATTTTTTTGTATGGCAATATCGATCGAGTTCGAAAAGTTCTGCCACTGGCCTCGCTTGAGCCACGCATTCTTTGACCGGCGCACGAAAAACCCCCTTGTTCTTCTGGAACAAGGGGGATTAGATCCTCAGGATATAGCTTGCATTGCTTATGTTGCAGCAGTTTCGACGACCGGCCCTGTCCGCTTGCGAGACTTCACTCGATCACGTACGCCGACGAATTCAATAATTGCCTGTTGCCCTGCATCGCCAAGGCGAACAGCCGCTAACCGAACGATGCGAGTGTAACCGCCGTCACGATCAGCGAAGCGTTTTGCGAGATCGTCGAAGAGAATATCCACGGCATTCGTATCGCGCAACTCTGAATAAGCTCGGCGGCGCAGTGTCAAAGCGGCGGCGTTTGAGTTGACCCAGTTCTTGCCTTGTTCCGACTGACGCCAGGCATTCCAGGCATCACTACCTCGTTCAGCCGTCGAACCATACTGGGCCGCAGCTTCGGAGATCTTGAGTGCCTTGCGCGCCATCGTGACGAGCTTCTCAACGATTGGCCGAAGTTCCTTCGCCTTTGGAACGGTCGTGACGATGCGTCCGGCCACCTTAGGCTGTCCTTTGACACCTTCTTCGATGCGTACAGTCCCAATGAGACTCGTGGCCATATTGCGAAACATCGCTTTGCGATGCGAAGCGTTTCGGCCCAGTTTTCGTCCAGCAACACGGTGTCTCATGTCAGACACTTACCCACTATAAACGACAATGCGAATCTCGTTCGAGCCGCCTCGAACCGACTTAATTACTCATTACTTCAACTGCTGATTAGGCAACCGCATTCCCAGTCGCAGATCAATTCCACCCAGACGTTCACGAACTTCGTCCAGAGTCGTCTCGCCAAAGTTTCGAACCTGCAGCAATTCGTCTTCGGTGCGTACCACCAGGTCCCGAACCGTGTTGATACCCACCGACTCCAGGCAGTTTGTGGCTCGAACCGAAAGATTCAGTTCTGCAAGACTCTTGTTCAGTTTCTCTTCCAGTTCCATATCAACCGGCGAATATCCCGTGGCCTCCATCATGCCACGCAGACCGCCCTCTGGCCCGGATTCCGGTCCCGGTTCACGAAAGGTAATGAAACAGTTCAGATGTTTACGCAGGATCTTGGCCGCTTCAACCAACGCCATTTCCGGCGTAATGGTTCCGTTTGTCCAGAGTTCCAGATTCAATTTGTCATAGTTCGTCCGCTGACCAACTCGAGTTTCCTCGATGTGATGCCGTACTCGGGTGACCGGAGAGAATGCAGCATCCAGCGGGATAATCCCGACTTCCGGTTCGTGTTGATACTGTTCAGTAGCAGCCACATAACCACGACCATTTTCGACTGTCATTTCAATGTGAAACGGCACATCGTCCGTCATTGTCGCAATCACCAGATCGCGGTTAATGACCTCAACCTGGTCATCACAGATCACATCAGCACCTGTCACCACACCCCGCGAATTTTTTTCAATTCGCAGTGTCTTGCTGGATGAACTATGATTTTTGATCACCAATGACTTCAGGTTAAGACAAATGTCCGTGACGTCTTCGACCACGCCGGGAATCGTCGTGAATTCATGCTGAACGCCCTGAATTCTTGCTCGCGTCACTGCTGAGCCCTCAAGGCTGGAAAGCAGAATACGCCGCAGACTATTTCCAATCGTGGCGCCGAAACCTCGTTCAAAAGGTTCCGCCACAAATTTTCCGTATGTTCCAGTTCGTGTATCACGATCAACCGCCACTCGACTTGGCAACTCAAGCCCACGCCAACGAATTCTCATTTCCGCCCCCCACCAGGATTTCGATCAAAACAAAAAAGCGTTCCAGCCGGGCTTAAACACGGCGGCGCTTAGGTGGCCGACAACCATTGTGCGGCAACGGCGTGATATCTTCGATCGACTTTATTGACATGCCGGATGCCTGGAGCCCCGTGATTGCACTCTCGCGACCCGCCCCCGGTCCCTTGACACGAATCTCCAACTCACGCACGCCAACCTTGGCAGCCTTTTCGGCGACCGTTTCAGCAGCCCGTTGTGCAGCGAACGGCGTACTTTTTCTAGACCCTTTGAAACCGACGGTTCCAGCTGTCGCCCAGCAGATCACGTCGCCGGTCGCATCCGTCATCGTCACAATCGTATTGTTAAAGGTCGCC
>Ga0163144_10029469_pt1 | contig 10536 bp, 5 predicted proteins | sample OliLak19BULKMAT1_FD_123175 | JGI IMG/M metagenome (GOLD analysis project Ga0163144, IMG submission 123175) | Freshwater microbial mat bacterial communities from Lake Vanda, McMurdo Dry Valleys, Antarctica - Oligotrophic Lake LV.19.BULKMAT1 | ecosystem: Environmental > Aquatic > Freshwater > Lake...
TAACTCATCATTAAACGTGTTTTCACCCCACCCCCAACCCCCTCCCCAAAAAATTGGAGCGGGGGCTAAAACCTGCCCTAAAATGGGTTTCTCCCCCTTTCTCCACGCAGTGGGGATAAGGGGACTGGGGTGATTTAAGCTGATAATTGACTTGAAAATGCTTATCCATTGAAATTTGAAAATCATTTGAATTCAAAATAGTTGTTCCATTAGCGCCGTTTTAATTTCAATCGCACCAGCACAATGTCTAGCTCATCTATCCGTAATAAAACGGCAAAGATAAAATAGGCGATTGCGCCACCACCCGCCCCTATCGCCAACAAGGGGAGCATTGCCATATCCACGAAAATCAGGGTCATGCCCCATACGATAATACTCATGCCGATGGTAGCAATGCCCGCCCGTAGCGCCCCATCCACAATATGACGGGTGGGCATCCCGCCCAAGCGCCGATGCAACAACCACCACAGCACCCCCGCTTCAATGAGCGTGGTCAGGCTATTAGCGAGTGCCAATCCCGCAAATGCACCCCGTTCTAACGAGGTTTTATCCCCAATAAATTCGATAAATATCAAACTGAGGACGATATTCGACACCATCGCCATTAACCCGATTTTGACAGGTGTCCATGTGTCTGCCAGCGCGTAAAATGCCCGTGATAACACCTCTAACAGGCTATGCCCTGCCATACCGAGTGCAAAAAATGCCAATGCCCATGCGGTGGCGCGGGTGCTAGTGGCTGTCCATTCACCCCGTTCAAATAACGATACCAACGGCACACCCATAAGGATGAGTCCTGCGGTGGCGGGCAATGCCAAAAATAAAACACTCCGCATCGCCAACGCCAAGCGTGCCTTATAGGTGGTCATGTCGTTTTCTGCGACTAATGCCGATAATGTGGGAAAAATCACCGTCCCAAGACTTTGGGCGATAATCCCCAGCACAAAAAACAGCAAAAACCACGCCGTACTAAGCGCCGTCTGACTGCCTTCGACCATGCCAGAGGCAAGCGCCACGTTTACCAGAAAATTGAGCTGTACCACCGCCAAACCCAACATGCGGGGCAACATCAGCGCCAAAATTTCGCGCACACCCGTTAAGCGCCATGCCAACAACGGACGTAACCGCGCTTTTACCCGATACAACCCGGGTAACTGTACCGCCAAATGCAAGCACGCACCCAATACCGCCCCAAATGCCAATCCATACACATTGGCATTTCCCGTCTGACCATCATACGGGGCTAAATTCGGCGCGATGAGCAATGCACCAATAATCAGACCGATATTATTCAGGCTCAATGCCAATGACGGATATAAAAATTGTTGATGGGCGTTCAAAATGCCCATGATTAACCCACTGACGGCAAAAATCGCGGTGGTTATCATCATGAGTTGTGTGAGCGAAATCACCAACGCCTGTTGCGATGCCGATGCCGCTGGCACAAGCACAATCGGCACATAAATCGGCGCTAAAATGGCGAGTAACACACCCAATCCGCCTGCGATGATGAATGAGAATGTCATCACGGCGCTGGCGAGTTTCCACGCATGGTCATACGATTCGGGTTTGAGATAGCGCGAAAAAATCGGGATAAATGCAGACCCCAATGCCCCACCCGCCACAAGGGTGAATAACAATTCGGGAATCCGTTGGGCGGCATAGAATGCATCGAGTTCTGCGCTGGTGCCAAATGTGGCAGAAAAAACGGCTGTGCGGACAAATCCCAAAACACCACTGGCTAAAAATCCGAGTAGGACAACCAATGCCGATAGCAAAATTTGTTTGTTAGAGAGTGCGCGTGATGTTGTCATGCGCCATATCATATCAGAAAAAAAAAGAGCGACTAGGGTTTGCCCCATATCGCCCAAAACAGTTAGCCATTGTTACAAAATTTGTCAGGGCGATATGCCCTGCCGATATGTGAATTAATCCATCGCACCCACAAATACGGCTTCTGGGTTCACAGGTTGTTGTGCTTCTACCGCAGAGGCATTAATCTGATGGAGCATGTATAGTGATACCCCAAGCCCTAGCGCACCAATTCCAAAAGCGATGCCATACGCCAAATTGACACTACCCGTCATATTCAGCGCCAAATCGCGCATAATACCGCCACCACTCACCCCAAATCCGCGTGAAAATGTGACCAGAAGCGTCCAAAATCCCAAAAATGTGCCTGCTTTGCCCAATGGACTCATATCCATCATCATGCCCAATGTGCCGACATTCCAAATCCCCAATCCCAAACCCAATGTGATGAGTGCAGGCGTAACAATCCAGCGAATCTGGAACATGGATGACAGCGCAAATAAGGCAAAGGTGATAACCAAAATCCACACACCAATGACATTCATCCGATAATTGGTGAACCATTTATAACGCCGTGCCAAAAAGAGAAAGACAACTGTCCCCAAAATTGCCATACTGCCCCAATAGGCGGCAAATTTGGTAGTGGTGCGGGCGCTCATATCAAACACATCACCCGCAAACGGCTCTAGGATGAGGTCTTGCGAAAATGCCGCCATCATCGAAAGTCCCAGATAAAATCCGAAGTAGCGCATGGGGCGGCTTTTCCATACCAGACCCAAATCGTGACGCAGACTCGTTTCGGCTTCGGTGGCTTGCGAATTGGTGATGAGGCCAGCCCGTTGGCGTTTTTCTTCACCCAGTAGCGAGAAAAACCACAGTGACCCCATGATGATACCCGCCATCAGGAACAAATTGAGCAAAGAATCGGCACTAAAATCGGGACCCGCATGAAAAAGATTCAATCCGCCCAATGGGGTGAGCAGATAGTCTAGCGATGTCTTGATTTCATCGGGGAGCATCAGCCCAAAGGTGATACCGCCAATAGTGAAGCCCAGCAGGAGAAATGTCCACACAATCCCCACCGAGCGTCCGCGCTGTTTGGGGCTAGAACGGTCATAAATGAGCGCCAAAAAGGTGCTAGAAGATAGCGCACTCCCCAAACTGAATAGGAGCATCGCCAGCGAGATAATTATCCACGCGCCCATATCGGCAGGGCTTCCGTTGATGAATGAGGCGGTCTGATAGCCGAGCATAAAAACACTCATGACCATCATCAAACGTCCTAACCACACCCAAAATAAGCGCCGATACCCAAACACGGCTCTGCGGTCAGACATGCGCCCCGCAAAAATGCCCAATGGTGCAAGAAAATAGCGCAAACTCACCAGCAAACCAATCGGCGTGGCGGCGAATCCCAAATCGCTAATCATAACCCGGTTCCATACGCCAGTGGTCATCACATCTGCCATGCCAGACCCCAAATGAAAAAATCCAATTTTGAGGTTGCGCCCAACAGTCAAATTTTGTTCTTCTATGGGTTGTTCATCCATCAGTATTATCATCCAAATCAAAACAATCGGTTATAGGTCACTCTAGTTTTATATAAAAATCTATAGTGATTAAAATTATCTCATGTAGATTTATATAGATTTATATAGATTTTCTATGGGGAATAATATCATCTATGGGGGATAATTGTCAATAACCGAATGATGAATTGGTTAGGCGTGTCCGTTGGTGTGGATGGCAAGCAAATGTCCAACACCGATATGAAGGGTGACAGAGGAGGATAAAAACACGTTGCTAATCCCGCGTGCGGGTCCAAATAACAGTGTTTCGTTGTTGAGAGGGTATTGTAACCCCTCTGTGCGGATTTTTTCGGCTATCGCACCCAGTGGGATGAGCGATAGCGTATCGCCCACCTGCCCCATGAGGGTATGTGTGCCAGCCGATAAGACGCGCAAAAATTGTTCACCCGCCACCATCGCCACATCACACCCTGCCAAAATAGGCAAGGTGAGCAAATACACATTGGCGAGGGTTTGGTCAAACCGATCACCCAACCCACCAATCACCCGAATCCACGTCATACCCTGCTCTATGGCGTGCATGAAGGCGAGTTCTAGGTCGGTAAAATCTTTTTGTGGGGGGTAGGTGATAAATTTTGCGCCAGTGCGTTTTAGGTGGTCATGGTCATCTGATGATAGCGAATCCATATCACCAATAATGGTGTGGACAGGCATATCAAACAAACGGGCAATCCGCACCCCACCATCGGCGGCAATCACATAGGGGTTATGAGCGTCCGCGAGGGTGCGTTGGACCATCGTGCCATCGGCGGGTTCACCGTTGGCAAAAATCAGGGCATGGCGGGGCATAATGATAACTAGCGAGAACGCCGCCGCCAGCGTTCCTTCAGTTCAATTTTACTAATTTCTGGTGTTTCCAAAAACATCCCCACCAGTCGTTGAAACGTGTCACTTTCCAGCATGGGAAAGTGGCGCACACCGGGCATTGGCACAGGTAAGACTTGTTCTTCTTTTTCGATGGTCAGATAATCCCATACGGCTTCTTTTGGAGAGGTAATGATGGGGTCGTCCTCGCCATGCACCAACACCACCGGCATGGTCAGCAGGCGAATCGTATCGAGCATCATACCCGCATCAAAGCCAATAGTGCTAAATTTGAGGACAGTATTATCCGATTTTGTCACATCTGCCTGTAATTTTTCGTATTCGGTTTCCGATTTTTTGAAGCAACGCCCCAATAAGTCTGCCATATTTTGGTTGAGGGCATCACGTAAAGGATTCACTGCATCATCCTTCGCCTTTGGATTCACTGGGGGTCTTTCGGTCTCCGTGGTAATTTTGGCGGCGACCAACGCCATCTGGCGCAATTTTTCGCGGTCAATCACCAAACTAGGATTCACAATCGTATCGCGGTTGGCGCTGACCACTGTGGCATCCATAGTAGATTTATCAAGCCCTGTCACCAAAATCTCGGTCTCACCATCATCGGCAAGCGGTTTTACGGCGGGCGCGGGCGGGCGGCTCACAATGGTCGAATCCATCAGTGGGCTATTAATTGTCGGGTTTATGCTGGTGGCTTTATTGGTGAGTATCACACGTTGTCCGGGGCGCACACGCGTCGCCAAATCGCCAGAGTCGAAGACAGGGGCGCTAGACAACAACATCCGCGCCACCCTATCGGGGTATTGTTTGGCAAATTCAATCGCCACATGCGCCCCAAGCCCATGCGCCAAAAACGCGGCTTTGGGAATTCCCAGTTGTTTCATAAAATCGTCTATGAGTTCAATTTGTTGATTAATCGTATAGCGTTCTGGATTTTTACTCGAATCGCCAAAGCCAAATAAATCAATGGCATACACCCGATATTTGAGTTGCAATTGACGCATAGTTGGAATCCAATACCGCCAAGACCCCAACCAGCCATGTATCAAAATAACGGGTCGCCCACCACGCCCCAAAACCTCATAATGCACTAAGTCACTGCCAACCGTGATGGCACTCATGTTTTTTGACTACCTTTGTATTCCATACCCGTCAAACACCGATTTTCTTGAGCAGATTGGCAATTTTCTCGGCGAGTTCTGTAGGAGAAAACGGCTTCATAATATACTCTATTGCGCCTGCATCTAACCCATCAGACACTTCATCATCTTGCCCTTTGGCAGATAAAAAGACCACCGGAATATGCTTGATGCTCTCTATCTGCTTAATCGCACGACACGCCTCATACCCCGTCATACGGGGCATCCGCACATCCATCATGATGAGGTCTGGCATTGCTTGTTGTGCGATTTCTACTGCCTCTGCACCATTGTTGGCTTGCACAATTTCATGACCCGCAAAAGTTAGCGTAAAAGTGATGAGTTCTCGGATGTCGCGTTCATCTTCTGCAATCAATATTTTTGCCATATTAGTTAATTCTTTCTGGCAATCGCCGAATTTGCCGTGAGATAATCGGGCTGTTTGATTGGCAACGAGATATAAAAGGTCGTGCCAACACCCTCTTCAGATTCAAACCACACTTTGCCCCCGTGCATTTCAATGAGTTCTTTCACAATGGGCAAACCCAAGCCTGTACCCGCAACTTCCATATTGACGGCGGTTTGTTCGTGACGCTCAAAGCGTCGCCACACCTTATCGCGGAAATCTTCTGGAATACCCACACCCGTATCTTGAACAGTGACAAGCACATGCTCCCCTTCTAAAGTAGGTGCGATGTTGATATTTATCGTACCACCGCGTGGGGTGTAATTAAAGGCATTATCTACTATATTTGACAATGCACGGGTAATTTTATCGGAATCTGCCTGAATCACAGGCAGGGTCACATCTGGCTCAAAGGTGAGGGTGAAATCTTTATTTTGGTGTGATGGACGTGCCAAGAGTTCATCTATAGAGGCACGCATCACGTCATTGAGATTCAAATCTATCAAACCGAGTTGCTCACGTCCTGCGTCAATTTTGGAGATATTCAACACATCTTCCACGAGAAGCGTAAGGCGTACCACATTGTCTTTGATGGTATTGAGCCACATTTTTTGCATATCTGGCACATCACCCGCCGCTCCATAGAGGAGCATATCCAAATATCCCTTGATGGGGGTTAGTGGTGTGCGGAATTCATGCGACACATTCGAGATAAACAAACTTTTACTGCGTTCTGCCTCGACTTCGCGGGTAATATCACGGAATACAGACACCGTGCCTAAGAACTTTTCACCCGTATACACAGGAGACAAATGGACACTAACCGTTCTCTCGCCCAATTCAATCCGTTCATCCAAATATTGCCCAGACCTATCAAAATTGGGGTTTAGCAAACGGCTTTCGATGGCTTCTGCCCATGTCGCCGCAGTTGCCCCATACACGCCTGTGAGTTGTGCCAGAGATTGCCCACGCGCTTCGGAACGTGGGACGCGCAAAATACGTTCTGCCGCGACATTAAATTCGATAATCTTGCCTTCGGTATCTGCCACGACCACACCATCGGCAATACCTTCGAGGATAGCTTTATTTTTATCGGCTTCTTCTTGTTCGGTACGGAGCAATGCGCCAAGTCTTTCGGCTTGCTCACGAATCATCTTATACAATTCCGCGTTATTAATAGACGATGCCACTTGGTTGGCGGCGGCGACCATCAGGCGCACATGCGTTTCGTCAAACGCCTTCACATCACGGCTTAGGAACACCATCACACCGAGTAATTCTTCGTTGGCTTCCAATGCCACTGCAAGGGCGCTACGCCATTCTTCTGCGCCAACGGTCTCTGCATCCCAAAATTCGGTGATATGCAAATCTTCGATAATTTGGACATGCTCATCTTCTTCAATCAGCCAACGCGCCACCCGTTCTGCGGGATGAATGGCATGTCCGCCATCGGGGTTTTCTATCAATGAGTGTGGATTGAGCGCCGCACGGCTATATAGCTGGTCGGTCATCAAGTCCAATTGCATAATCACGCCGTCATGGGCATTAACCGCTTTGGCGACCATCCCCAACGCACGGGGCATGAGGCGTTCCATATCCAACGTCCGCGCCAATTCCGATGTGATTTGATAGAGGGTATCAATGCGGTCACGTTCACTTTCCAGTTCATTGGTACGCTCTGCGACTTGTTTATTCAGGTCATCGGCAAAACCACGTACCCGTTGGAATAACCGCGCATTTTGGATGGCGACACCCAATTGCGCGCCAACCGTCTGCAAAATACGTTGTTCATTGACCGTAAAGGCGCGTGTACGGGCAGAATCGCGCACCGCCAGCACTCCATAGACCTCATCACCCGCCTCAATCGGCACACCTAAGTAACTACGAACATCGCCCTCGCCATTGGTGATGCCCATGCTACGGCGCAATTCGTCTGGCGAATAATAATCTGCACCCAAATTGAGTGGGCGACGATTTTTGATGATGAAAGACACTTCATCGTTGGCATAGGGACGCGATGGGATTTGGTAGGGTTCACCATTACGTACCGCCATCGGAAATTCGACTTCGCCCGTATCGGGGTTTTTGATGGCGATATACAATTCGCCCGCGCCTGCCACATTGGGCAATTGGTCGCGCACAACCGTGAACATATCTTGAACATCCAACGTACTCGAAATGGTACGGCTGAGTTCGTTGATGATGAGCGATTCCTCAAAGTGAGTGCGGGTTTCTTCTGATAGACGGGCATTTTCGATGCCTAGCGCCACCTGAGCGCCCAACGCCCGTGCCAGACGAACTTTTTGCTGTGTTACCATGCGCTCTTCTGTGAATTGCCCCATCTGAATGAGTCCGCGCGATTGTTCACGCACGACCAACGGTACAAGCATCCGCACGGTATCGCCAGAAGATTCCATATCTTCCATTTCGCGGATATAGGGGCTATTGGCATCGTTGCGGGTGATGACGACCACTTCACGGTCACGCAAGGCACGCATTTTGGCGGGATATTGGTCTAATGAGAAGCGTGAACCCCGTTTGCGTGTGCCACTCTCACCATCGCCACGGCGCATTTCAAATTGCACCTCTAGCTGATTATCTACCTCATCCCATGTCATGATGGAGCAATTATCCATCTCCATCTGCGTGAACATCAATTCCACCACCGTGCGGAAAACGGCATCAAGGTCGGTGGTCTGTGATGTCGCTTGGGCGGCTTCGAGCAATGTCCCCAATTCTGCTGTGCGGTCAAATGTTTGCTGAAAGAGTTCCGCATTAGCAAGCGCGATTGCCACTTGGCTGGCAAAAGCAGAGGCGATATTCTGGTCAGATTTGCCTTCATAGGCATCTTTAAGCCGACTCGCCAGCATCAACACGCCCACCACATGCCCCTGATTCACCAATGGCACGCCCATCCAGCTTTGTGGCGGATATTCAAAAATATCATCTGGCAAAGTGGGCATTTCGCTGACCACAACCCGTTGTGTCTCCACAAGGGTTCGGATAATTTCGTAGTCGCCAAACAAAAAGCGCATATTGAGTTTGCGAAGATCGTCAATGTGCGCGTCTGTCGCACCTTCTAGCACCAAATATGAGCCGTTGCGTCGCCAGAGGCTCATCACGTCGTATGGAATAAGCCATGCCATCTCTTCTAAGGCGAGTTGCACGACTTCATCACGCTCCAAAGAGGAGGTAATGCGAGACGACACTTCGGTGAGGGCGCTTAATTGGTTGGCGCGAGATTCCATCGCTTGTTCCAATTTTGCCTGTTCGGTCACATCTTCTACCAGCAATACCGCCCCGCGCACCGTAAAACCAAAGCGCAGAGGATAAATATAGAAGTTGGTGACCAGCAGTGTGCCATCATCCCGATTAGAAATCTGATTTTTCTTGACCTGTGGAATACCCTCACTCAATACCACACCAATTTCTTGATGCAATTCTTGGGCGGTTTGGGCGCGATAGGCAAAGAAATCTTGTCCTTTGGCTTCTGAACCCCATCCATAACGGTCTATCATGAAGCCGTTGATGGTGATAATGCGTGTGTTGTTGTCTAATACCACGATACCCTGTTGGATAGATTCGACCACAGACTCGTTTAACACTTGCAAATTCACCGCTTGGTCAAACAAACGGGCATTTTGGATGGTACTAGCGACCAATTGCCCCATACGCTTGAGCAAACCGCGATATTCAACCAATTGATGCGGATTGCGGTCATCGCTACCAATATGGATGACACCAAGCGCCTCGCCACCTGTTAGCAGAGGCAAAACCAATGCCGAATGTTCGCCATAGTCTTTCCATTCACGCAAATCATCATAGACCAACCATTCGGGGTCTTCACTGGTCAAATAGAGATAATCTGCCCGTTCACGGTAGCTACGGCTCAAGACCGTATTTCCCAATGATGTGCGCGATTCACGTACAATGGTGAACGATTTATCGGCATTGGCGGTGACATTTAGCACCTCAAAGCCAGTATCATCCACATTAAGCAATGCCACATTCATACGGTTAAACGGCACAAGACGCGATGCCCCTGTCGCCACTGAGCGCACAATGTCTTCAATATCCAACGATTTGGATACCGCCTCCATCATTTCATTCAGACGAGCTTCTTGCTCTGCACTCTGCACACTCGACAAATAAAGTCGTGTATTTTCGATGGTAGATGCGGCTTGATTGGCAAAAATTTCTAATACCTCAACCGTGCCTCTGTCTGGTCTGCGGTTATCGTATGGGCGGTCGAGGCTCATCACACCGATAATATTGCCAGAAGGTCCAAGCATGGTGACAATAAACACATCACCATCACGCCAAGAGCGTCCGCCACTCAATTCTAGGGTGCGGTTGCCATCAAATTTGGTGGAAAAAATTTGCATATCAGAGCTATACCACTGTTCGACCTCTTCTAATGGGAAGAAATACGACTCGCTGATGCGATATTGTGGTTTGAGGATTTGATTCAATGTGGCGGTGGTAATCTTAAAGCGTTGACTATTTTCAAATACATCCACAGGGATACCTGCTTGTGCCACGCGCAGGAGGATGTTGGTATTGGGGTCAATCATGGTCATCATGACCACATCATAGCCCACACTTTGTTGCACGCTATAAGCAATCGCTTCTAAAATGCTGGCGGGGTCTGTATTCGACTGGAAAAAGTGACCCAGTTCAAAGATACGATTGAGCTGGTCAACGCGCCGACGCAAACGGTCACTGCGCTCTAATTGCTCGATATAACGCTCAGAGTTGCCATACCCCA
>Ga0163144_10029470_pt1 | contig 10536 bp, 11 predicted proteins | sample OliLak19BULKMAT1_FD_123175 | JGI IMG/M metagenome (GOLD analysis project Ga0163144, IMG submission 123175) | Freshwater microbial mat bacterial communities from Lake Vanda, McMurdo Dry Valleys, Antarctica - Oligotrophic Lake LV.19.BULKMAT1 | ecosystem: Environmental > Aquatic > Freshwater >...
ATCAATTCCTCCGGTGTGAATATCAAATTCATCTCCTAGATATTTAATCGACATTGCTGAACACTCGATGTGCCAGCCGGGAAAGCCGACACCCCATGGACTTTCCCATTCTTGTTGGCGTTTTGCCTCTTTGTCAGACATAGGGAAGGATTTCCCTGAAAATTTCCACAGCGCAAAGTCAGAGAGATTTCGTTTCTCGGTGTTTTCTCCGATACGTGCTCCATCTTCAAGTCCTGCGAGGTTTATATTTCCAAGTTTTCCATAGTCAGGGAATTTAGCTGTATCAAAATACACTCCGTCGGAAGTGATATAGGTAAAGCCTTTTTCTTCCAATTTTTTGATCATCGCAATCTGCTCTGGAATATGTTCTGTCGCTTTTGGAAAGGTGATATGAGCTGTGTTAACACCGAGCGCTCTCAGATCTTTCATAAATACATCGGTGTAGAAAAAAGTGATTTCAGTTGCTGTCTTGCCTGTACTTCGTGCCATCTTCTCAACTTTATCATCACCTGTATCTCCGTCGCCGACAAGATGCCCTACATCGGTAATATTCATTATTTGATTCACGGTATATCCATTCCACTCAAACATTCTTCGAAGTATATCCGCAAAAATATAACTTCGCATATTTCCAATATGCGCGTAGTTGTAGACAGTCGGTCCGCAGTTGTAGATTGAAACCACACCCTTTTCAATCGGTGTAAAGAGTTCGTCTTTTCCGCTATAGGTATTGTGTAGGTAAATATCCATTAGAGCCATTTCTTAAATCGAGCGAACATGTAAAGACATGTTGCAACAATTGCCATCATACCGAGAATTAGATAAAAGCCAAATGGATTATTTGCAAAAGGACTACTCGATGTATTCATACCAAAAAGTCCCGTAATGATACTTAAGGGAATTGCAATAAAGGTAACCACAGTGAGTGTCTTGATTGTCTCGTTTTGCTTTGTTGAAAGAAGGGAATTGTTAGTCTCGCGTAACTCGCGGAGTATCTCAATATTAGCTTTGATCACATCACGTATCCGGTGATATTCGAGGAGGATTGCATCGATCTCTTCAGTAAATGTTTTTCCAAGGATGTGCCCACCTCCATCCCGGAGAAAGTCAAGGATTTCTTTGTGAGAGTCTGTAGTTTTCTTGAAGTCGAGTAAAGTGCGGATCGCTTCAGAGATTTCAAAGACCATCTCTTTCTCATTGCCATCAAAAATACTTTCAGTAATGCTTTCAGACCAGGACTCTATATATGCGAGCTCGTCATTTAATGAAGAGTAGAGCTCACGAAAGAATAATCCGAAGATGTGGTGTCCTTCTGTACCAGTATTTTTCGAGAGGATTTCTTCCACCTCGAGTTGTTTCGAGAGCTTCAAAATACCATCGATTGTGTCATAGTGCGCAGTAAGCAGGAAATTCTTTCCGATAACAAAATCAATTTCTTGTTTTAGTTCTTTTCCATGAGTGTGCTTGAAAACAGGAAAATGAAGGATGCAGTAAATGTAATCCTTATGAAACTCAATGCGCGATTTCGGAGTCGGCGATATCAGTTCTTTAGCAACATAAGGGTCGAGATCGTATTCATTTACAATCGAGTCGATTTCCTCAGGTGTACCGCGGTCAATGTCGATCCAGGTTTCTTTGTTCCAAGTATGTTTTTGTATCATAAGTTACGAGATTAATAATATTTAGTATATCAAAAAATATAAATAATAGAAGACAGAGGTTAGAAGTAAGGAGTTAGAAAAAATACAAATACATCCCTTCTTCATCTAACTTCTAATATCTTACATCTAGCATCTATCCCTCCTTGTCTCGATATGCATAATCTGAGATAATAGACGGAATGAAGGAAAAGCTCCAAACACACAGTACCGTTATCAGCATTTTTGTCGTGCTCCTTCTTGTCACATTTTCAATAGGGTACAAGACTGCTGCCTATAGTATTTCTCAAGAAGCACTTGTTGCAGGTGTTGAGCACAAAGACTCCCCAACAAATGTCGACTTTGATGCCTTTTGGAAAGCATGGAACGTGATCAATGAAAAATATGTACCGACTACTTCGAGTACCACTCCAACAGACCAGGAAAAAGTGTACGGCGCAATCCAAGGTCTTGCTGCTTCTACAGGTGACCCGTACACAGTCTTTTTTCCTCCGGTTGAGTCAAAATCATTTGGTGAACAGATTAGTGGATCTTTTGAAGGTGTCGGTATGGAAGTAGATGTGAAAGAAGGTGTCCTTACAGTTATCGCTCCGCTTAAAGGCACTCCTGCATACAAAGCAGGAATTAAAGCGGGAGACAAAATTATTTTGATTGATAAGATACCAACTCAAGGTATTAGTACTACCGAAGCGATTAAGCGGATCAAAGGCAAGAAAGGTACGAGTGTTGAATTTACGATTATTCGAGGAGCAACTGCTGACCCATTTGAGATCTCTGTAGTACGCGATGTAATTGTCGTACCCGCAATACTTACTGAAAGTGTCGGTGATGTATTTGTGATAAGAATGTATTCTTTTTCCGCACAGTCTGCCGATGAATTTCGTAAAGCACTCCGTGAATTCGTAGAATCGGGTAAATTAAAGCTTGTCCTTGATCTTAGAGGGAACCCAGGTGGATACCTCGAAGCTGCAGTAGACATGGCAAGCTGGTTCCTTCCTTCGGGCAAAGTGATCGTTTCTGAAGAATCCAAAAATCTTAAGTTCTCGCAGGAATACAGAAGCCGTGGTTACAATATCTTTAGTGACAAGCTTAAGTTTGCAATTTTGATCGACGTGGGCTCGGCTTCTGCATCTGAGATCTTGGCTGGCGCGCTTTCTGAACACGGCAAGGCAATACTGGTCGGAAAGAAGACATACGGCAAAGGTTCAGTGCAAGAACTTGTTGAAATCACTCCAGGTACGTCTCTTAAAGTGACTGTGGCAAAGTGGCTTACACCACTCGGACATTCGATTTCAAAAGCAGGTATTGAACCTACGATTGATGTTGAGCTTGATGTAGAAAAATTTAAAAAAAATGGGGAAGATACACAGCTAAAGCGGGCGATTGAGGAGTTGAATAAGAAAATAGAGGGTAGATAATAGACGATAGTAGAATACATAAATACACCTTGACAATATTATTTTTTGGGTGTATAATGTATAAAAATATGCCTACCAACCTCTTCCTCTTCCTCTTCGCAATTTTCTTTTGTTTTCTTTTAACGATACCGTTCATGCTTTTCGTCGGCGTCCATGGACGTCGGCAATCACGTGCGGTACTTCGGTTGTTTAGGAGCCGTCTCAGATGAGGCGGCTTTTTATATATATGCTATACTCGTAACACAAAATATAAATAAATTAACATATGAAAATTATACTACTAAAAGATGTAGCCAAAGTCGGAAAGCGCCATGAGATCAAAGATATTGCAGACGGACATGCACAGAACTTTATCATACCTCGTGGATTCGGTATTCCGGCCACTCCAGGAAATGTGAAGAAAATGGAGATGATGAAAGCAGGAAAAGAAACAGAACGAAGTGTTAAAGACGCCCTCCTTGCAGGAAACCTTGAGACGCTTGCCGCAACCTCACTTGTAATCAAAGGTAAAGCAAATGAGAAAGGAAGTCTCTTTGCAGGTATTCACACGGATGAGATCGTTAAAGCAATCGAAAAAGAAACCAATCTTTCGATCGATCCTGATATTATCTCTCTCGACCATCCGCTGAAAGAAGTCGGACACTTCATTGTGACTATCAATGCTCTCGGAAAGAAAACAAATCTAAAGCTAGAGATCCAGGCGCTGTAAGCAACATTAGAAACTGATTTCACAAACAAAAAACCCTGAACCGGGTTCAGGGTTTTTTGTTGCGCTTAGTTTATGCAAGTTATGCAATATGGACAATCTTCTTTATTACTATACTGCCGTCAAAGTGTATCTTTCGCTTTGTACCGAAAGATACAGTGCCATCAGTGAGTGCAAAAAGTGTATGGTCTTTACCCATTCCGACGTTTCGTCCAGGAAGAACGTCAGTCCCACGCTGTCGGATGATGATAGAACCTGTTTGTGCCCCCTGACCTTCAGTCAGCTTCACTCCGAGGTATTTTGGATTTGAATCTCGTCCGTTTTTAGTCGACCCACCGGCCTTTTTTGTTGCCATACTCGTGTTTTAAAGTAAATTCTCTGTTAAAATGTTGTGGTATGAGTATAAAAGATTTTACGTTAAAAATCAAGTCTTTCTTTACTGCTCTCCTCCTTTTGCTCGGGGCGGGGCTCTTTTTCGGTCTTGGGCGTCTTTCAGCCCTCGAAAAGCAATATTCTCCTGTTTCTATAGTAAGGGGTCAGACGAGCGCAGGAGATTTAAGCCTGATCGACACTTCAGCAGTAAACGCGCCTGTTGGTAAAACAGCAATAGGAGAATCAAGTGAGGTGATTGGGTCTAAAAAAGGTACTAAATACTACTTGCCCTGGTGTGGTGCACTAAGTAGAGTAAAACCAGAAAACCGAGTGGTGTTTGCTTCAGCTGTATTAGCCCGACAAGCAGGGTACACGCCAGCAGCAAACTGCAAAGGAACGAAGTGATAGAAGCTAGAGTTTAGAAGTAAGACATAAGAATAATGTATTTGTATTCCCTCTAACTTCTAATATCTGACTTCTACCCAAACTGTTGATATGTTAACTGTTTATGGTATTATAGAGTAATATAACTATCTATGGCAGAAACTCCTACCTATACACGCGCACCGATGAAGACATCCCTTTCTCTTGGGCTTTTTTTGGCACTTCGACAAGTGCGACGTTCGAGTCTTGGAACGACGACTCTCATCATTTTCGTCATGATGCTTACATTTTTGAACCTTGTGGTAGTCCGTGGTGTGCTCGTGGGCCTCATCCAGTCTTCGACCGACATGTTCAAAGAGAAATATGCAGGTGACATCTTAATCTCCTCGCTCCCTAAGAAAGACTACATTGAAGGCAGTACTGACATCATTAATATTGTAAAGAACCTTCCGTGGCTTACCACATACTCTCCACGCTACGCTGAAGGTGGAACACTCGAAGGTACATACAAAGAACGCATCGACTTTACCGAAAGCGCAAACCAAGCAAGTGGAATGGTGACTGGCATTAACCCAATTCTCGAAGAAAATACTACTGGACTTTCAGATGCAGTGATTGAAGGAAGATACCTCACTCCTGAAGATACGGATTCCATTCTTGTTGGTGCGAACTTGCTTAAGAAATATTTGGATATCGAAGTACCGGGACTTTCACTTCTTGAAAATGTGGAGGTAGGCTCTCGTGTGCGACTAAAAATTAATGGCTTCACAAAAGAAGTAACAGTGGTCGGAGTGATGCGAAACAAAGGCGAATTTGACCAGCGCATCGTCATGCTCGACAGCTCGCTCAGGGTGCTCATTGGCCGTTCTGACTACAATGTTGATGAGATTGCGATTAAGATCAAGCCAGGAACGAATCCTCATGTAGTTAAAAATGCTTTGATTGCAACAGGAGTGGACAAGAATGCTCGAGTGCAGACGGCTGACGAAGCATTACCAAAATTTCTCAAAGATATCCAAGCAACATTTGGACTTCTTGGAAATGCAGTGGGTTCGATTGGACTTGTGGTGGCATCAATTACGATTTTTATCGTCATTTACATTAATGCAATCACTCGCCGAAAGTTTATTGGTATTATGAAAGGTATTGGTATCGACTCGCGAGCGATCGAATTTTCATATATTTTACAATCAATCTTCTATGCGCTTATGGGAGTCATTGTCGGCATGGTAATCCTATACGGACTCCTCATTCCATTCATTGATGCGCATCCGATCGACTTTCCATTTTCAGATGGTATCTTGGTGGCAGAAATTCCAAACACCTTTGGTCGTGCAGGACTTCTCATGATCGCAACGATTTTTGCGGGGTACATACCAGCACGTCTTGTAGTGAAGCAAAATACGCTGGATGCGATTCTCGGTAGGTAGCCGAGGAGAAACAGGATTAAAGATTAAGGATTAAGGAATCATGCAAAAGAAAATATAAAATGCACTATTCATTAATCCTCAATCATTAATCATTAATCAACAGAACAATGATTGAAGTCAAAAATCTTACAAAATCATATAAAAGTGGAGAAACAGTACTCAATGTACTCAAGGATCTTGCGCTTTCTGTGCCAAAAGGTCAGTTCCTTTCGATTACTGGACGATCAGGCTCGGGTAAGTCAACACTCCTGTACCAGCTTGGTCTATTAGATCATCCAAATACCGGAGATATTAGCATTGACGGCGTGGATGTCTCTTCTTTGGACAAAGATGCACGAACAACATTTCGTCTCAACAAGCTTGGCTATGTATTTCAGGACTATGCTCTCATTCCCGAACTTTCAGCACTCGAAAATGTCTTGATCCCGCTTCTCATGCAAGGTCAGGACCGGATGCATGCAGAGGTAGAGGCAAAAAAAGCGCTTGATCGTATTGGACTTGGAGATAAAGTACACAATCTCCCCAGTCAACTTTCGGGGGGTCAACAACAGAGAGTCTCGATTGCACGAGCAATTGCTCACAACCCTCAGATCATCTTTGCAGACGAGCCTACAGCAAACCTCGATACCGAAACATCCGACACAGTGCTCAAAGCGTTTCTCGATCTTCATAAGCAAGGGCAGACAATCGTCATGGTGACGCATGAGCCGGAATACGCAAAGCTCACAGACCGGACTGTGGTTCTGTCAGATGGAAAAATTATAGAAGACACATTAAACAAATGAACATATGATCACAAAAATTAACACAAAAATAAGAGAGTACATAAAAGAGCATAAGAAAACTTCAGGAGCAGGTCTTGTAGTAGTACTTGGAGTACTGTACATGATCTTTGGAGGCAGCTCGACTAGAACCGAGACCGTAGTGGTGCAAAAAGGAAATATTGTTGAACAGGTGATTGTGACTGGAAAGGTAAAACCTGCAGATGAGGTGAACCTCGCTTTTGACCGTTCTGGAAAAGTTGCTCGAGTCTCTGCGCAGGTAGGTAGTCAAGTGATAGTTGGACAAACCCTCGTCTCACTTGATTCATCGGAAACATATGCAGAATACCTCCGGGTACAGGCAAATATCGCTTCAGAACAAGCGAGTCTTGAAAAATTGAGACGAGGTTCTCGCCCTGAGGAAATCGCGATCAATGAGAGTGAAGTATCAAATGCAAAGATAGCACTTTCAAATGCAGAAGACAAACTTCGAGCCGCTCTCGCAGAGAGCTATGTGCGTGCCGACGATGCCGTCAGAAACGAAGTCGATCAGTTGTTTTCTAATGTACGATCATCAAACCCTCAGATTATAAGTGCAGTAGTTGACACCCAGTTGAAAACTGAACTTAATATGCTTCGATATGAAGTTGAAGTATTGTTGACAGTATGGGACAAAAACCCAACTGATATATCGAGGGAGTCAATTGTCAAAATTTCAAACGACTTGCGTACAGTGAAGGCGTTTGTTGACAAAGTGGCAGTAGCAGTTAACTCGCTTACATCAAACTATTCATTATCCGCAACAACAGTCGATGGTTATAAAGCATCGATTTCGACGGCCCGTACAAATCTAATTTCGGCTCAGAGCAGTATCTCGGTAGCAGAAGAAAAACTTAACTTATCGAAATCAACACTCTTAATTGCAGAGAAAAACCTTTCGCTTAAAAAAGTTGGTACACCAGAAGAAGACATCCGAGGACAGGAAGCAAGAGTGCTTCAGTATCAAGCTTCTCTCCAGGCAGTCGGAGCTCAGCTTGCAAAGATGACACTCCGTTCACCACTTACTGGTGTGGTGACCAAGCAGGATGCAAAAGTTGGACAGATAGTGTCTGTGGGGACTTCAGTCGTTTCTGTCATTTCAAATAGCAACTTGGAAATCGAAGCAAGTGTTTCTGAAATAAGTGTCGGAAAAGTAAAAATAGGGGATTCTGTGCTTATCACGATGGATGCTTTTGCAAACAAGACATTCAAAGGGACAGTGACATATATAGAGCCAGGGGAGACAATTATTGATGGAGTGGTAAATTTCAAAATCACGATTGCATTTAGTGAGAAATATGAGGAAATAAAGACAGGGCTTTCGACCAATCTTTCAATTATTACGGAAGAAAAAACAGATGTGCTTCGTATTCCTGCATATTCGATTACAAAGAAAGACAGCAGGTTATATGTGACAAAAAAAGTCGGTAAGGAGTCGGTAGAAACAGAAGTAACAACTGGTTTCAAAGGATCTGATGGGTTTATTGAGGTTTTGTCTGGATTAAGTGCCGGGGATGTTCTTGTATTATTGAGTAAGTAATTAAAATAGATAAAAATAGAGACATGAGACATGAGACTTGAAGATGAATTTGAGACATGAGTTAAGAGGCTTGAAAGGAATGCAAAATGCACCTATTCATGTCACTTATCTCATATCTCAGTTCTTCATACCTCATATTTCATATCTCCAAACTCTACCAATGAGAGGGGAATCAATATTAAAAATTCATAAGTTCGTATTCCTTGCTGAAAAGGCACTCGACCGTCGTTTGCAACACGACGTGGGACTTTCATTTTCCCAGTGTATGATCCTCGTGCATGTGGCGCACAATCCGCAGATTTCACAGCATCACGTTGCATGTGAGCGTGATATTACACCTGCTGCAGTCTCTCGGCATATAGAGGCACTCGTGGCTTCAGGACTCATCTCTCGCTTTGACCGAGAGCACAACAAAAGAGAGCATGTGCTTGAGGTGACGATTTATGGAAAGGGGGTGGTGAAGACTGCGGAGGAAATATTGGGGGAGGAGCTAGAGGCTATCATGAATCAATTTTCGCAGGATGATATGCAGAGGGTGGATAGTGTGTTTGATAGGTTGCTTGCAAAATTTTTAGAGTAAATATATGAATCAGGAATTTATCGTCCTATTATTTTACAAATACGTACGTATCAATAATCCCGAAGAAGTGAGGGATATTCAACGTGCTTTGTGTGATAAGCTTTCCTTGAAGGGTCGTCTCATCGTCGCTCTGGAGGGACTGAATGTGACTCTGGAAGGCACGAAAGAAAATGTAGAAGAATATATTGAAGAACTAGAGAAAGACCCTCGTTTTTTGAATATTCACTTTAAACGAAGTTTTGGAACTGGGGATGCATTTCGAAAGCTTTCAGTGAAAGCACGTAAGGAAATCGTATCGCTTCATTTAGAAAATGATATTAATCCTAATGAAATTACAGGAAAGCACTTGAAGCCAGAAGAGCTCAAGCAGTGGTATGAAGAAGGAAAAGAATTTTATGTCATCGATATGCGCAATGACTATGAATACCGAGTCGGACATTTCAAAGACTCTGTTCTTATGCCCGTACAGAACTTTAGGGACATTCCAAGCGCACTGTCACATATCGAGCATTTGAAGGGTAAGACTGTGGTGCCTGTTTGTACTGGAGGTGTACGCTGTGAGAAAGCCTCGGGACTTTTGGTTCGAGAAGGCTTTTCTGACGTCTACCAACTTGAAGGAGGGATTGTTTCCTATATGGAAAAGTTTCCAGCAGAAGAATTTAAAGGCACACTCTATGTATTTGATAGGCGGATCACCATGGATTTTGATCCAGAAGAAAAACATGAGGTGGTAGGTCTCTGTGACAACTGCAACGTAAAGACAGAAAAGTTTGCGAACTGTCGCAATAAACAATGCAACAAAAAAATACTGTGCTGTGAAAACTGCAGACTCGAAGACGGCACTGCATTTTGCAGTAAAGTCTGTGAAGCCTTTTTACTAGAGAAAACAGCATAATGAAAAAGAAAGACATATTCATTCCATTTGTATTGCAAAAGGTTGGGTATGTTATTCTTTTTGTGTTGCACAAGTTTTTCTTGCGTCTCGAGATACGTGGGGTGGGGAATTTGGAAAAAGAAAAAGGTCCCTTTATCTTTGCATTCAACCACACGCATGAGCTCGACGCGACACTTTTTCCGTTTGCTCTACCTTTTCTCTCGCGTCATGCACCGTTTTTTTCCGTCGCTGCTTCACAGGAAAAATATAAGACATTTGGATGGAGAGGGTATTTGTACGGAGGTACTTTTTTCAACGCACTTGGTGCGTATTCTGTTTTTTCTGGATTTAAAGATTATGCATTTGCATTACAAAACCATGAGACTATTTTGAAAGCTGGCTACTCTGTTTGTATTTTTCCCGAAGGTAAGCGGACTCCCGACGGAAAACTCGGCCCTGCTCGTGGTGGACTTGGATACCTTGCATATGCAACTGGTGTAAAAGTTGTCCCTGTGGCACTTGTGGGCCTCTACAAAATCTCCCTTGGGGACTTTTTTACATGCTCGCGTAAAGTGGTCGTAACCGTGGGAACACCAATCCATCTTGAAATTAAAGAAGCAACAAAAGAGGCTTTTACAGATGCAGGAGAAGCAGTGATGCGGGGAATTAGTAAGTTACTGGTTACATAGATTTTACATAGATTTCTAGAAAAAAAGCGCAAATATAACATTTTACTAATATGAAATAAAATCAACAGTCTAAAGAAATAACAAA
>Ga0163144_10029471_pt1 | contig 10535 bp, 13 predicted proteins | sample OliLak19BULKMAT1_FD_123175 | JGI IMG/M metagenome (GOLD analysis project Ga0163144, IMG submission 123175) | Freshwater microbial mat bacterial communities from Lake Vanda, McMurdo Dry Valleys, Antarctica - Oligotrophic Lake LV.19.BULKMAT1 | ecosystem: Environmental > Aquatic > Freshwater >...
CCCTCATCGAATTCGGCGATTACCAGTGCCCATTCTGCAAGCGCCACTACGACAACACCCTTTCGCTCATCAAGGAACATTACATCGATACGGGCAAAGTGCGGTTCGTCTTCCGCGATCTCCCCCTCTCGTTCCACGTGAACGCGTACGCCGCCGCGGAAGCGTCGGAATGCGCGGACGAGCAGGACGCGTTCTGGGGTATGCACGACCTCCTCTACGGGCAGCAGAAAGAGTGGATGGACGAGAGCGATCCGACGGACGCATTCATGACGTTCGCCGGAATCTTGAAGTTGAACACGACCGACTTCCGCAGATGCCTCGATAGCGACGACATGCAGGACGAGATCGATGACGATGCGGATGACGCCTCCGCTTCGGGCGTGAACGGCACGCCGGGCTTCTGGATCCTCGGACCCAACGGGCAAACGAAGCAGATCAGTGGCGCGCACCCGTACGAGACCTTCGAAGCGGCATTCGACGATATGCTCAACTAAGCGCTGAAAATGGCTTCCATTCGTCCTTTTCATGAGGCACCTTCCACGCGATTCCGGGGATGAATCCCCCTTTTAGACGAAGCTTCCGAGCCATCTCGGTGCGCACGGCGTCGCGGATGCCCGCCATGTCGGTCATTGCTCCGATCACGCCGAGCATCTCGCCCACGTAGACGACACGGTCCACCTCGTCATCAGGAATTGAAGAGGCAAGCGTGCCGAGACGCTGGATAAGCCCCCGAAAGAATTCGCCTCGCTCGACATTCGACGTCGGCACGCCGTTCATAACAGGTACGCGCAGGAGCGCAGGCTTGATGCCCGCCACGGTGCAAAAGTCCGTGAGTGCCTGGCGAACGTCGGCGATTTCCTCGGTGATGGTCTGCGCCGTCGCGGACGCAACCTCTGCTGCCTCCTCCTCGAGCTTCCACTTCAGGAACAAGATGTGCTCCTCACCTTCGACGGGACGCACAGTCATACGTCGCTTGTCGCGCGCGAACACGTCGTCGGGCGTGCGATGACGGATGAGCTTCTCGCCGTTCTGTTCGGGACGCAGCATAGGACCTCCTATTCTCCGCTTACCGGTCGATTCTGTCCATTATTTAGTGCCAGATGGTGCTTGTACCGGTTGCTGTGAGCATTGAATTACTTCGAAGTCGCGGGTCTCGCGGGCCCCGCGACGGAGAGTTCCCTGCCGGAAAGATAGCTCATGAAAGAAAGCCCGGAGGGTTGTCTTTCATGCCTTCTTATTTCCATCCCTTTGCCTTCAGCCCCTCCTTCGCGGCAGCTTGTTCGGAACGCTGCTTGCTCATGCCTTTGCCCTGCGCGACCTTCTCGTCGCCGATGTACACGGCAGTCGTGAACTCTTTATTATGGTCAGGGCCTTCGGCGTCGATGGTCTCGTAGTGCGGAGTGATACCGTACTTCTCCTGCGCCTTCTCCTGGAACATGCTCTTCTCATCACGGTCTTTGCCCTGCGCCAAGAGACCCTCGAGCCGGCCAAGGATAAACTGATGGCAGAAGATGGACGCGGCATCGAACCCGCGATCGAGGTACAAGGCGCCGATAACCGCTTCGAGCGCGTTAGCCAATGTGGAATCACGGTTGCGGCCGCCGCTCGCCTCTTCGCCCTTGCTGATGATCAAGTACTCGCCGAGCTTCAGCTCACGCGCAACGACAGCTAAGTGTTCGCGTTGCACCAGCGCCGAACGCCAGTTGGTCAGCTCGCCTTCGGGCTTGTCGCTCAGGTGATACAGATAATCCGTCGCGACGAGTTCCAGCACGGCGTCGCCGAGGAATTCGAGGCGTTCATTGTGGCCGGCGCGCTTACTCTCGCGCACGGAACTGCGGTGTGTCAGCGACTGCACCAGTAAATCCTTGTTGCGGAATGCAACACCGATTGCTTTTTCGAGGGTGATATGTGAAGCGCCGTTCATCGTGATGCAGTGTAGCGCACAATCAGGCCGATTTCGCCCCGTTCGCGATGGCATTGAGCACGCCGTTCACGAATTTACCCGATTCATCGGTACCGAACTCTTTGGCAATGTCGATCGCCTCGTTCATGACGACGGCGGGCGGTGCATCCTTGGATACAAGCAATTCGTACGCGCCGATCTGCAGCACGCAACGGGAAACAGGATCCATGCGGTCGAGCGTCCAGCCCGGCGCGTGGTCCTGTACGATCTGCTTCATCTTCTCCTCGTTGGCGAGAACGCCCTTCAAAAGCTCCTTCGCAAACGCGTCATCCATCTCACCCAACTCCTCATGATTGAGGATCAACGCAGCATCTGCATCGACGTCGACCCGGCGTTCGCGCTCGAAGAGCACCTGCATGACTGCGATACGCGAGAGGTGGCGACGGCGGGCCATGGAACGAGTGGGTAGAGGGTAGAGATGAGAAGATAGTGGACGAAAACGTACTACGCTCTACCCTCTACTCTCTGCATGCTAGCGTTAGGCTTTGATTCGCGTGATGCCTTTCAACGCCTTCTTGCCCTTGTTCTTGGGCACGGCAGGAGTGGAATACGGCGACATGGAATTGTCGCGCAGGCGCTTCACTTCCAGGCTCGCGTAGTGCGAGTGCTGGAGCCGGGTGGCGCGCTTGGCGCGCTTCTTCTTTGGTACTGGTCGTTTACCCATAAGTGCTGCGCAGGGTACGGTGTAAGATTGGCCCTGTAAAGGGAATTTGTACGAGGAGTAGAGAAGTTTAAAGTATGAATTATGCAGTCAAATAAGCCATAATTCCGTATTCCTTATTCATACTTCACCGTCGATTGCCACTGAGAACACTCATGAAGCGCAGGACCATGAGGAACAGATTGAAAATGTCGAGATACAGGCTCAGGGCCAGCAAGAACGGGTTCGCCCCGAGTGCGCCCATCTGGCGAACACGCTGAATATCGAAAGCGGCGAAGAGCGCGAACAAGACGATGCCGGCGCCGGAGATCGCGAGTTCAAATCCGGGCGTACGGAGCATCGGGAAGAAGATCTGCAGTACCGAGAGAAATAGGAGGCCGAGGATGCTGTACAACAGCGCGTTCCCCCATGCAGAGAGGCCCGGCGCGATGCGCGCGAAGACCGCGGCAGAAAGGCCGATTGCGACCGTAGCGGACACGGCATTGAAAAGGATGGCCGGACCGTTCTCGAACCCTGTAAGGATTGAAAGAATGTACGGCGTTACCGTGATGCCCGAGAGAATCGGGAACACGACGAACAGGATCATATTGAGCGGCGAACGGCGGGACCACCAGGTGGCGGTGAACACAAGCGCCAACTCAGCGATGACGAAGAACACGTGCATGCCGCTCGTGAGCAGCGTTTGGGCGAAATTCATGCCCAGAAACACCCCTGTGAGGGTCAGGGCCATGGCGAGCGTAAAGAGCAGGTAGGTCTGCGCCTCGGTAGAGGGACTCAGGACGATGGGTTGGCTTCTGGAAGAGGAGAATTGCATGCGAACATTCTACCCCCGGAACCCCCCTCTGCAACGAAATGGGCTGGATTGTCGGAATGCGTGTTTTCTGCTATACTTAAACGATTTATGCGATTCGGGATCTTCCTGTTTTTGGCCCTCGCGGCAGTGCTCCCCCTGGGGGTACATGCTCAAGACATCATACTGCCAAGCGTGCCGCAAATAGTCCCCTGCCCCGTGCCGATCATTCCGTGCGGTTCCGGCGGCGCGGCGGGCGCTTCGGCGTACCTTATTGGAAACATCTTCCCCGCCATGCGGATCCTGTTCATCGCGACGGCGATCCTTATGTTCACGCAGTATGCACTCAAGCTGCTTTTTGACCCGGACTCATCCGAAACCTTCAGTTCAACGAAGCTCGCCTACGGCTACGGCATCATCGCCTGCGCCATCGTGGGCATCGCGACCTTCATCGTCGACGCAGTAGGCCAAAGCGCTCGTGCGACGCTCATCAATGACGCACCGATAAACGACGCGATCGGCAATATCGTGCTGTACATGCGCCTCGTGGTCGCGACACTCATGACGGTGTTCATCCTCATTCAAGGCATCCTCCTCATCATGAAGCAAGGCAGCGAGGAAGAGCTCAAGAACGCCGGTACGCAGTTCATCCACGCGATCATGGGCGTGGCGGTCATCTTGCTCGCAAACATCCTTGTTGCGGCGTTCTTCCCGGGCAGCGGTTCTGTGATACTTGCCGCGGAAATCGTCGGCATCATCAACTTCGTTCTCACGATGATCGGCGCCCTCGCGGTCTTCACCGTGATCATCGCAGGCATCATGCTCGTGCTCTCGGTGGACGAATCGCTGAAAGACCGCGCAAAGAAGGCGATTTTTGTCGCGATCATCGGCCTCATCGTCGCCCTCCTCAGCTACATTCTGGTCCGCTTCTTCGTCAACATCGGTTATGTGGGCTATTAAACTACTCCTCGCCGGCACCACAGACACGGCGCACGCTCAGCTGAGCGACGTCGCGAACTTCGTAAGTAATGGCCTTGTGCCGTTCTTCACCGGCGACGGCGAAGGCGGAGGTGGAGGTGATGCGTACGCCGGCATCGCAGGATTTCTACTGGAACGCAGTTGGCTGATCGTGGGCGCATTTACGCTGCTACTGCTCGTCCGCTCGGGCCTGCAACTGATCTACGGCCAAGGCGAAGAAAAGTTTGAAGAAGCGAAGCGCGCGATCGCGAACGGCCTCATGGCCGTGGTGCTCATCTTTCTCACCTCGCGCCTTGTGAGTGCGTTCATTCGCGCAGGAGGCTCATGGAACCCAGAAGGCGGTTCCTCGATCTTCACCGTAGAAATGCTCGGCATCGTCCGCTGGGTACAGGTACTTGTCGTCGTACTCGCAATCGCCATGATTATCGCAGCCGTGTTCACGGCCATGTTCAGCGTGGGCGCGGAAGACGGACCAGCAAGAATCCGCCACGCGGTGTTCGGCGCCGCAGCGGGCATTACCATCATCTTGTTGGACGTTGCGTTCCGCGCGACCTTCGGCCTCGAATACTTCACGGTCCCGGGCGGTCCGACTCCCTTCCCGCTCATCACCCGCGCACTGATCATCATCGGGTACATCCTGACCTTCATGGCCCTCATCGCGGTGATCATCGTCATCTACGCCGGCATCCGCATGATCCTCAGCCTCGGCAACGAGGAGGAATTCACGAAGATGCGCTCCCTCATCTTCCGCGCGCTGCTCGGCCTCTTCGTGATCCTGACGAGCTACGTCATCGTAGGCTTTGTGATCCAAGCGTTCTCGGGCTGACGGACAGGGCCCTGGGTGGTAGCATCCGCGCATGCAACCAATCGACCCCCGCATTTTCCGCGCGTACGACATCCGCGGTGTCGCACTCGAACAATTGACCGTGGAAGGAGCCCGGCTCATCGCTCGCGGCTACGGCAGTGAACTCCGTGAACGCATGCCCGGCCGCACGCCCCGCGTCTGCGTGGGCAGGGACGCCCGCACGCACGGCCCGCAATTGGAACGCGCCGTCATCGACGGTGTAATGGAATCCGGCTGCGACGTCTTCACGATCGGCGCGACATCGAGCCCGCTCGGCTACTTCTCCATCTGCGACGGACACTTCGATGCCGGCATCCAGGTGACAGCCAGCCATAACCCCGCAAAGGACAACGGCCTCAAACTAAGCCTGGCCCACGCACACTCATTCCTTGGTGACGACATCCAGAGCCTCAGGAAACGGATAGAAGAAGGCCGCTTCGCCACGGGCGCTGCGGGCACGGTGCAGCCATACGACGGCGTGACGCCCTATCTGGCGGCCATGGCGGCACTGTTCGGCGACAGTCTGAAAGGCATGAAGATCGTGGTGGACGGCGGCAACGGCGTGGCAGGACCGGTGAACTGCGAAGCGCTGCGCGCTGCGGGCGCGGAGGTCGTCGAACTCTACATTGAACCCGACGGCACGTTCCCGAACCACCCCGCAGACCCGAGCAAGCGCGCAACGCTCAAGGAACTGCAGGAAACGGTCATCAAGGAAAAAGCTGATATGGGATTCGCCTACGACGGCGATGGCGACCGCCTCGGATTCGTCGACGAGAAAGGCAACATCCACTCCTCCGACTCGATCATCCTCATGCTCGCGCAGGACATGTTAACCCGCCACGCCGGCACGTCGGTCGTGTTCACCGTTAGTAACTCGAGCATCCTCGAAACCGAAATCCCCCGCCTCGGCGGCACACCCGTGATGTGCAAAGTAGGCCACGGCAACGTGGAGCATGCGATGACCGAGAGCAGCGCACTTGTCGGCGGAGAACAATCGGGCCACTTCTTCTGCTTCGAGGACTACCATGGCTTCGACGACGCGCTCGTCGCAGCGTTCCGCATGGCGGCGATCGTAAAGAACCGCGGCGTATCGGCCTCGGCGATCATGGATAGCTTCCCCACGGTGTACCTAGCGCAGGAGCGCCGCCCGGCCTGCCCGGACGACAAGAAGTTCGTGATCATTGAAGAGGTAAAGAAGCACTTCGCGAAGACGTACCCGGTGGTCACGATGGACGGCGCCCGCGTCGACTTCGGCGACGGCGCATGGGCCGGCCTCCGTGCCAGCAACACGAGCCCGTGTCTCTCCCTCTGCATCGAGGCCCGCAGCCCGGAAAAACTCGCGGCTGTCGAAGACGAAATCCTGACGCACATGCAGACATACCCGGATATCGACTGGGAACAGCCCCATTAATCTTACTCCCCCACCTTCCATGAAACTCCTCAGCGCCCTCCTCGCATTCGCCATCTTCATCCCGTCCGCCGACGCGGCGATCATCCGGTCGACGAAGCAAAAGAAATTGCCGACCATCGCCAACGTGCAGGTGGAAGACGATCTGGGCGGGTTCGCGTTCGATATCGTCAAAGCGCCGACGATAGACGCGTACGACGTATGGGGACGACTGACGAACGGACGAAAGAACATTGCAGGTGAATGGTTTGTGCAATCGATGCGATTTCGGACACGGAGCGCGAAGCTGGACGAAGCGAGCTTCGATGGGAGCCTGGCGGACATCCTGCGGTATTCCGGCGACGGATCGTACGAATTCACGGTGTTCGCCTGCCCGGCGAACGTACGCAAGCCGACCACGACCGCGTGCGCGACCGCTGTGAAAACAATCACGTTCAAAAAGACGAACAGCGTGCAATAACCGCGGAGAAAAGCCCCTCCGATCCTGCTATACTGAGAGCGTCATGTGGCCCTTCCTCAGGAAAAAGAAGTTACGTAAAACCAAGCTCGTCGTGGGCTTGGTGATCGGCGGTGCCATCGCGGCCACGGTGGGCAAAAAGATCATGGATAAACACGCGGAATTGAACGGCGAGGAAAACGACGAGGAGAAAGGCGGTCGCTGAGTTGCAGGTGCCGAAGTCGAGGCATAGCATAGCACCGCTATGGCTCCACGTTCACCGGACGAATCACCGGAAAAACCGCTCGACATCGACGAGCTCGAAGAAGCGATCGCCGGCATCGAACACCAGATGGGATCGGGATTTAAAAACGGTCCTCTCTCGATCTACCAGATCGTCGCCATGCTGCAACGGCTGCGCGCCATGCCCGAAGCACAGATGGCGACGGAGCTCGACGTACTGAACATCCCCCGCCGCTGCTATAACCGCCTGTGTGCGCTGAAGCACGATCTGAAGCACCATACCCGGGTCGACATCGACGAGGTGCCGGAGGCGCGCGCCAAGAAAAAGGAGGAGAAAACAAAGACGCTGCACGCGCAAGCGAAGCGCGACGCGGCACCAGCCATCGCCGGCGGTCTCGAAATGACCGCGCAGGAAGCGATGAAGATTGTAACAAACGACATCGGCAACACGAGCAAGCGCATCCGAGCACTCATCGACGCCACTCCAGAGAGCGCGTTGGCGGCGATTCCGGCGGTTGTCCGCGACCTCGAGACCGTGAGCGCGGCGAACTACGCGGAGATGGAAAAGAAACACGGCTTAAGGAAAGATGGGCTGCTACAGCGGAAACGCGACATCGAGGCAGGGGGAGAAACCGATGCTAAGGTGCGGAAAGCCCTGGCGGCTCTCGATTCCTTTTACACAGGCCAGTATGCACGGATCCTGAAAGAGCACGGTTTGGAACGCTCACTCGTCATTCGTTGGGCGATGGCTTTGAAGCAGGATCCAGCCGCGCTGGACGCCGAAATCGAGCGCAGGAAAAACGAGGAGAAGATCGAAATGGATGAGAAGGACATCCTCCTCGTGCGCGACATACCAGTGTTTCCCGCGAAAAAACAGCACAAGGCGGCTGAACTGAAGACATCCGGGCAGGGCCGCCGCGCCGGGCACAACACCAAGAAGAAGCTATGATGCAAAATCGCCCCGCTCCGTCCCATGCTCGAAACTCGAGCGCGGAATGGAGCGGGGCGTAGCCTCTTCAGCACGCGTGTACTGAAGAGAGATGCAGATGACCCTTCTGCACTCCCTACCACGGTTCAGGGTGAGGACCCTGGGCCGTGTGTGTGTTTGTTGGTTGTGTATTCGTCCCTGTGAGCCTGGGAGAGGCGGGCGTAACCCGATGTGTGTGTTTGTGTGGATCCCTCACGAAGGAGGGAGCCGGTTGCTGCGGCTGGTCTGGCCGCTGCGGCAGGGAGGGGCAAACGCCCCATAGGGCGATTGGGGAGGGACGCTTGCCGCTCACTGCGGGTCTCGGAGGCGAAAAGAGCAAATCCAATCAGTATAGCATATCCGCGGTTTGCGGACAAGGGTTCACCCCCCTAGAATCCCGGTATGGAACAGGCCAAAAAAGGCTTCGGAAAGCTGGTTCTGCTCATCGGCCCCAGTGGAGTCGGGAAGAGCGCAATCGTGCGCCAGCTTCGGCAGAGTCATCCCGAATTCCATTATCCCCGCTCAGCCACAACCCGCGGGCGCAGGCCGCACGAAGGCGATGAAATGTATTACTTCGTGAGCAATGACGAATTCGACAAGCTCCTGGCCGACCATAAGGTGCTGGAATGGGCGATCGTGCACGGGCATGACCGCTACGCGACGATGAAAGACGAAATCATCCCGCACATCGAGGCGGGCAAGATCGTACTGCGCGAAGTCGATGTGCAGGGATTCCTCAGCATCCAGAACTCAACGCTTTTCAAGGACGGCCACCACCCGGTGCAATCGATCTTCATTGTGCCGGAATCGACAGGGCAGTTGATCTCGCACATCGAAAAACGTTCGCCGATGACGCCGGACGAATTGCACCGCCGCCTACAGAGCATGGAAAAGGAACTCGCGTACGCCGACCACTGCGATGCGCGCGTGCTGAACAAAGAGGGCAAACTGAAGGAGACGGTTCGCGACGTAGAGAACATCATCCTCCCCGCCTCATGAAGCTGGCAGTGAACTATTCGCCGCAGCTCGATGAACTGATCCGCGTGGGCCACGTTGAGGTCGACCTGCTGAAATGCGCCGATTGGACGGAGCTGGTGGAACCCGCGCAGAAGCTTGGTCCGGTGTACGTGCATTTTCCCATCCACGCGGGCGACGGAAAACCCGTCGACTGGAACGCCGTGCGCGAATGGATGGACCTGACGAACACACAGAACGTAAACATGCACCTCGTGGCGACCACAAAGGATTTCCCGGATATTCCCTTCGAGTCCCGGTCGGCCGAACACCGAGAGCGCGTGATCGAAGCAATGGTCCGCGACGTACTCGCCGCGGGAAAAGTCGTCGGCATCGACCGCATCGTCGTCGAGAACCTACCGACCACACTAGAGGACGATGGGGTGAATCCCCTTCACTGCGCCGTCGAGATCGATACGATCCGCGCGGTGATCGAACGGACGGGCTGCGGACTCCTGCTCGACATCGACCACGCGCGCTCCGCCGCAGACGTACTGAACATCGACCCGCGCGCGTACATGGACGCGTTGCCCGTGGACCGCATCGGTGAGCTGCATATGACGGGCGCACACAGAGTCGGCAACGTGATACTCGGCCACGTGCCGATGAACGGCGAGGACTGGGAGTACTTCGACTGGGCGATTGAACGGTTCCGCTCGGGCGCGTGGAAAACGCCGGACATCTACGCGTTCGAGTACGGCGGCATCGGGCCCATCTTCCGCGACAACAGCGATATCAAAGTCTTGGCGGAACAGGTGCCGATACTCCTCGGAAAGGTACGATCATTGAACACATAATATGTTCAATGAGAACGCCTGTCCCCTGCTCCACGCGGGATTGTTTCGCGTTGGTGTCGATGATAGGCTTGCGCGGCTCTTTTAGTTATTCGCTTCACCTCGTGCGCCCGTAGTTCAGCCCGGCCACCGAATCGCGCGCGATTCGGAACAAGAGCCACCGTTGTTCTATCCGGGCTGCCGAGATCGTACCGTTCATTCTTCACACCCATCGTGCGCCCGTAGTTCAGCCCGGATAGAACGCCAGATTGCGGATCTGGAAGTCGTAGGTTCAAATCCTGCCGGGCGCACCATTCGATTCGCTATGAACCATAGGGGTTCATAGCTCACTCATGGTAAACCATCGTTATCAGAATCACGTGGGGCTTTAGCTCAGCTGGTAGAGCGCTTCCATGGCATGGAAGAGGTCAGGAGTTCGAGTCTCCTAAGCTCCACCA
>Ga0163144_10029473_pt1 | contig 10535 bp, 10 predicted proteins | sample OliLak19BULKMAT1_FD_123175 | JGI IMG/M metagenome (GOLD analysis project Ga0163144, IMG submission 123175) | Freshwater microbial mat bacterial communities from Lake Vanda, McMurdo Dry Valleys, Antarctica - Oligotrophic Lake LV.19.BULKMAT1 | ecosystem: Environmental > Aquatic > Freshwater >...
ATGCGGCAACGTTCGGCTGGTTTTTACTCTCGCTGGCGATGACGGGCCTGCTGCAATTCCTGATGTCCTACACCATGGCGCTGCTCGCGTTTTGGGTTCTCGAAGTCTCCACATTCATTTTCATCCTGTTCGCCTTTGAATACATCGCGGGCGGACATTTGTTTCCGCTCGATATTCTCCCACCGCAAATCGCCGCTGTCTTGAATTACACGCCGTTTCCCTACCTGCTGTTTTTCCCGGTTAGCGTCTATCTGGGGCAAACCAACGGCACCGCATTGTGGCAGGGATTGGTGATTCAGGCATTCTGGCTGGGCACTTTTTTTTTCCTGGCACGGTTTGTCTGGAGCCGGGGGATTAGAAAATATTCGGCGGTGGGAGGGTAATGAATTTAGAAGGATTGAGAGTAAGATTGAGAGTAAGATTGAGATTAGGAGTAAGAGTAAGACGGGAACGAGAATCCGCTCCTACTCTCAATCTTACTCTCAATCCCAATCCGCCCCTCACGAACACATGAACCTCAAACGCTACGCAAAAATCTACGCCGCACTCTGGCGCAATTCCGTCGTGCGCGAAATGGGTTTCAAATCCAATTTCATCCTCTGGATTTTCGTCGAATTCCTTTGGTTCGCCCTCCAGCTCTGTTTCATCGGAGTGATTTATCTCCACACCGATCGCATCGGCGACTGGACGAAATGGCAGGTGGTGATGTTGATCGGCGCGAGCCATTTTATTCAGCAGATATTTCAGGCCTTCTTTTTGAGCAACTGCACCCAGCTTTCCGAACTCATCCGCACCGGAAAAATGGATTTCATGATTCTCTTGCCGATCAACACGCGGTTCCTGATTTCACTGCGGCAGGTCGATTTGGGCGGATTTGTCAATGGCGCCTCCGGCCTCGCGGTGATGGCTTTCGCCGCAAGACAACTTCAGATCGAGGTCAGCATCTCGCAGATTCTCGGATTCCTCTTTCTCAGCGTGGCTGGCATTGCGGTCCATTACTCGCTCATGTTCCTCCTGGCGTCGATCAGTTTCTGGACGGTGCGCGCGCAGGGAGTTGTCTGGGGTTACTACAACCTGTTTAACATTTCGCGCATGCCCGACTCGGCGTTCCAAGGATTCTTCAAGGCATTTTTCACCTTCGCAATCCCGATGCTCCTGGTGGCGAATGTTCCCGCCAAACTGATTGCCCAAAAAGTGCAATCGCCGTGGGAAATGGCCGTCCTCGTTGGGGCGGCGATATTTTGCTTTGCGATTTCGGAACTCGGCTGGCGTTCAGCCATGCGCCACTACACGAGCGCGAGTTCGTAGCGTCCGGGTAGCACCAGCCTTCGGCGGGTGCGGCCCATACTCCCAAGTTTGATCCTCCGATTTCTATCCACGCGATGCACTGGAAAACGAGCTCCACTCATCAAACGGAACATCCTCGCACCCGCCAGAGGCAGGTGCTACCCGGAAGACATCTGGTCTATTTTCCCAACAAATGCTCGATCACCATCTGGTCCAGCGCCTGGTAATCGCGATCCGAGATCAACTGCTTCGCTTTCGCGTCATCGAAGCTGCGCGCCTTTTCGACCAGCCTCAAAAACGTGCGGCGGCTGTTTTCCAGATGCGCAAGCCAATGCTCGACTTTGGTGGTGCGGAATGGATGCACATCGAAACAAACGTATTCGCCTTTGCTGCCGTATTTATTTCGCTCCAGCACCCGGACCTGGTCGAACGCACTCCGAAGATTCGTGCTGCCGAATGGTTTGTCCTGATCGAATTTCAATCCGTTCTGGTCGTTCAAATGCAGCGACCAGAGTTTTCCAAACGTCATCGCAAAATCAATTTCGTCGGCCGGATCAAGCCCGGCGAGAATGCAGTGGGCGCTCTCGATCAACGCGCCGACGCGTTTCGGATCGCGGGTCAATTGGGCGACCGCCAGCGCGTGACCGATGGTCGGGATGTAGGCGTGATCCATCGGCTCATTGGGCTTGGGCTCAATCGCGAGGCGGACTTTTTTGTCGTGCGCCAGCATCTTGTCAAACGCCTGAACCAGCAATTCCACGCTGCGCTTGCCGCTTTTCGCTTCGCGCAGGTAGGTTCCCTCGCGCGCCAGCCAAAGCACGACCAGATCGGTGCCGAGAATTTTCCCAATATCAATGCAACGCAGAGAACGGTCGATGGCGTACTGCCGATCCTTCGGATCGTTGCTGGTGTAGCCGCCGTCGATCGTTTGCGGCGCGAACCAGAGGCGCGGGGCCACGATTTCGGCAACGATGCCCTCGCCGTCGAGGCGCTTCTTCAGTTCTTTCGCTTCCTTGAAGATTTGCGCGGTGGATTTGGCATCGATGTCGGGCACCGCGTCGTCGTCGTGAAACATCATGGCGTCGAACCCGAGTTTCTTCAGTTGCGCGAGTTTCCAGTCAAATGTCTGAGCAGGTCGGGTCGTTGGGCCGTAAGGATCGGGGCCTTCGCTGATGTTCCAGGGACCAAAACAAAATTTATAAGAATGTGCTTTCGCCATAAGTTGAACAGACGCTAGGGAGTTTCCGGGCGATTGAAAACAGAAAAAGTTCGCCGCCGCCGTCAACATTGCTATGCTCGCGGAAAACATCCGAACCAAGTCATTCATTATGGAAAAAACCAGTCGCGTTATTTTCGGCAAGGGCAAGGGCGGCCTCCAAAAAATCCACATTCACACGCCGCTCAGCGAAGCGGAAATCTACTTGCAGGGAGCGCACGTCACCCATTTTCAGCGCGCCGGGGGACCGCCGTTGTTGTTTGTCAGCGCGCAAAGCAAGTTTCAAAACGGCCAGCCCATTCGCGGAGGTGTGCCGATCATTTTCCCATGGTTCGGCGCCTGCGAAGGAAAACCGATGCACGGTTTTGCGCGCAACCAGGCATGGGAAACGTCCTCGGTCTTGCACAACGATGGCGCGGTAACCGTGGTCCTGACCCTGCCCGATTCCCCGGAATCCGAGGCGTTTCCGAAATTCCTCGTCGAGTATTGGGTCACCGTGGGCGAAAAGCTCTCGCTTGAACTGAAGATCACCAACCGTTCCAACGAGAATCTCTCCTTCGAGAATTGTTTGCATACCTATTTCACCGTCGGCGATATCAACGCCATTTCGGTTACCGGACTCAAGGGCGGCGAATTTCTCGACAAGGTTGACAATTTCGCGCGCAAAACGGAAACCAACGAACAAATCAAGATCACCGGTGAAACCGACCGAGTCTATCTCGCCACGTCCAGCACCGTGGAAATCCTCGACTCGAAACTGGGTCGTAAAATCATCGTGGCGAAGGAAGGGTCGAATTCGACCGTGCTGTGGAATCCGTGGATCGCCAAGGCCAAACAGATGGCCGACTTCGGCGACGAAGAATATCTCCGCATGGTTTGCGTCGAGTCCGGCAACGTCTCCGAGAACAAGCTGACTTTGCCCGCCGGAAAAACGGCTTCGTTGAGAACCATTCTGAGCACAGAAAAAATTTAATGGGCGTGGCCGATGAAAACCGCCGTCGTAGAAAGATGGTTGATCAAGCAGGCGCTCAGTGAGGCGCTTCTCAATCTTCCAGTCGGCGCCATTTGTTTGGTCGCGAGCCTGGCCTATCTGGCCGTCACCACCCTGCTGGTGTTTTTCGCGGGATCGATGGTGTTTGTGGCCCTGGCCGCCTCGGTGAAATCCGGTTTCGACTACAACCTTGAAAACTCGACGCCGTTCGCTGCTGTTTTCTGCGGCGCATTTTTGCTCTGGCTTTTCTTCAGCCATTACCGAAGGAACGTGGAATATCTTCGCTACGCCAAATTCCGAACGGCCCAGGTTCATGTCTCGGATGCGGGATTCGCCCGTGCCTTGAACGTTCTTTTATCCGGACCCCGCGCAGAGGACGGGTTGTTCCAGCGAATGCTCTATACGGGACCGCAATGGTTCATCTCCGGAATCTCGATGTTTTACAAATCCGCGACCCTGCTGCGAATGGATATTAAAAACTGCGCGAAGATTTTGGTCATCGTGTTGAACAAGGGTTCGCGCGTCTCGTTTACCGACCTGGCGAGCCTCGTTCCCGAATGCAATTCGATCAAGGTTTTTCCCCAACTGCGCGACATCGCCGGCGTGATTTTCCTTCAAAGCGAGCCGAGCGGTATCACTTTGACGAGTGATCTGCGGGCGGAACTGTGCCGCATTCTGGGAGTGAGGCCGAAAGTTATCGCCGAGGAGCAATACCAGCGACGTCCGAAACCGCCGCCAACTCCGGTCGTTGAAGCGGAACCGCCCGGACCGCATGAGATATTGGGCGTGTCTCGTTCCGCGTCCCAAGCCGAAATCAAGGCCGCGTATCGAAAACAAATCAAACAGTGCCATCCCGATCGGTTCGCCACCTTGAATCAGGATTGGCAGCAAATGGCGGAGCAACGATCCAAAGCGATCAACGCAGCCTACGCGATACTGACCAACAAAAGCGCGAACCGCAGAGCCCGGGCTTAGGTTTTGGTGAGAGCCCCTTTCAAGAATCTGCCCGCGGAACTTGATGAGGCGGGGAAATTCGCCACCTCACATCCGCCGCTGCGGAGCCGACACAAGTGACGGTTTGATCACACGTCGCAGGTGCCGCCGAACCGCCCGGGCACCAGCACGCAAAAAAAGCGAAGCCAGAGGCCTCGCTTGAAAGATTATGACGACTGGTCCGGCTCATTCCGCCGCGGCGACTTCCGTGGGTTCGGACTTGACCTCGGCTTGCGCGACTTTGGCTTCGGCTTTGACCTCGGCCTTTTTGGCTTTGGCCGCTTTCTTGTTGGCGACCTGCACTTCGCGTTCGGCCGCAGTGGTGCCTTTTTCTTTAACCAATGTCGCACCCTTGCCAATGCGTTTGCGCAGATAGGTCAGCTTGGCGCGGCGCACGTCACCACGGCGTTCGACTTCGATTTTCTCCACGCGCGGCGAGTGCTTGGGGAACACACGTTCGACCCCTTCGCCGTAACTGATTCGGCGGACGGTAAAAGTCTCGTTCAATCCGTGTCCGCGCATGCCGATCACGATTCCAGAAAAAATCTGGACCCGTTCCTTGTCGCCTTCGACGACTTTGGTATGCACGCGCACAGTGTCGCCGACCGCATATTTCGCGTCGTCTTTGCGATATTGTGCTGATTCAATTTTATCAAGTATTGCCTGGTTCATAAGTCATTAGCAGGACGGCCACATTGAGCCGCCCAATTTCTATTATTTCAACAAATCTGGCCGTCGTTCCTTCGTTCGCGCTTTCGCCTGTTCGCGCCGCCACTTTTCAATCGCCGCATGGTTGCCGGACAACAGGACATCGGGAACTTTCATCCCGCGAAAGTCGGCCGGCCGCGTGTAGTGCGGATACTCCAGCGTCCCGTGACTGAACGACTCATCCTGCGAACTTTGTTCGTCGCCCAAAACGCCGGGCAACAAACGCGTAATTGCATCCACCATCACCATGGCCGGCAGCGCCCCATTGGTCAGAACAAAATCGCCCAGCGAAAGCTCATCCTGCGCCAGCGTGCGAATCCGTTCATCGAATCCCTCGTAAGCGCCGCAAAGAAAAAGCAAATGCGTTTCCCCCGCCAGCTCACGAGCGATCTGCTGGTCGAATTTTCGCCCAGCCGGAGTCAGCATCACGACTCGCGTCGCTTCCCCGCGCAAACTTTCCACCGCTTCAAAAACCGGCTCCGGTTTCAGGAGCATTCCCGGCCCGCCGCCAAACGGTTTATCATCCACCGTTTTGTGGCGGTCATGGGTGTAATCCCGCAGATTCACCACCCGCAAATCCAAAATTCCCGCCTCTCTCGCCCGCTGGACCATGCTGAAATCCAGCGGCCCGACGAACATTTCGGGAAATAAAGTGAGCACGTCGATTTTCATGCTCAGAAAACTTTCTCCGCAAACGACGGTCACAGACGCGCCGCCGACAAAATCTACTCCGCCTTCTCCTCAACGATCTCGATTGTGCAGCGAATTCCTTTTTTCGCGCTGCCCGCCAGCAACAGAGCCCGGATGGCGTTGATCGTCATCCCCTGTTTGCCAATCACCTTTCCGACGTCGTCCTGATGCAATCGCAATTCGTAAATCGTCAGGCCATTCTTCTCCATCGGCGTGACCGTCACGGCTTCCGGATGATTGACCAGTCCTTTGACGACGAAATCAAGGAAGGCTTGCATGGCGGACCTCTTAAGCCGTCGTGGTGGCGGTGGCGGTGGCGGCGCGATTGGCCTTTTTCAAGAAACTCGCCACGGTGTCGCTCGGCTGCGCGCCCTTGCTCACCCAATAGTTGGCGCGTTCCAGGTTGACCGTGTAGTTCAGATCCTTTTTCAAGGGCTGGTACGTGCCGATTTCCTCGATAAACTTTCCATCGCGCGGACTGCGGCTATCGGCGACAACAATGCGGTAAACGGGAACGTTTTTCGTTCCGACGCGCTTCATTCGAATTTTTACTGACATAAATATTAAATCACTGCGGCAAATCAATTCCACCGCGTCTATTCCCAGTTTCTCAAAAGGAGCGCAGAGGCTATTACCCGACTTGCGGGTTTGCAAGTTCTGTTTTCAGATGAAGAACAGGCCGGTCAAACGCCGTGATTTCGAAAACGACGGCAACCAGAACTCCAAGGATACCGGGGGGCGGCAGCCAGAAAAATCACCCTGCGCTGACTCGAATCATGCGTGGCGAGTGAATCACCCTGAGCCGACAGGGAAACACCGTTGTTCATGCCTGCGTGTCCTTGACGGGACGCCAACCCGATTCGCCGGGGTGGCGGATCAACTTTTCGGCTGGCAGAGGTTCCCATGTCAATTTCATCCTAGGGACGCTTTCGTGTTGTCGTATTGCGAAAAGTCCCGGGCCATGCATTCCGGGCAGATGCCGTGGCTGAATTTCGCCCCGGAGTGGCTTGAGATGTAGGATTCGACCTGCTTCCAATACCCGTCGTCATCCCGGATTTTTTTGCAACTGGCACAAATGGGCAGCAGTCCGCTCAATTGCTTGACCCGGGCCAGGGCCTGCTGCAATTCCTCGATCAACCGGTCCCGCTCCACCGCCGTCTGGTGGCGTTCGGTGATGTCCAACACCGCTGCCCGGCAGACTTGTCCTCCTTCGTCAATCGTGCCCTCGACGCGCACAACCAGCGAGGGCAGTGAATCGCGCACGAGCGCCAGTTCGCAGAATTCACGCCGGTCGCTGACAAAGATTCTCGTGAGGAAGTCGATAAAGTCGGGACGACTCGCCTTGGAAACGAGCAGCGAGAATCCGCGGTTCACAAGCTGGGAGCGCTCGACGCCGACAAGGCTGGCGCCGGTGAGATTCACTGCACGGATGGTGCCATCCGAAGTGAGCGTGAAGTAGCCGGTGGGTGCGAAGTCGTAGAGGTCCGTGTATTTCTCCAGGGCGGTTTCGATTTCTGTGTGGGCCCGCTGAAGTTCCTCGTTCTGCATCTCCAGCTCGCTCTGATGGACCTGCAACTCGTGCAGGAGCCGCCGGAGGTCATGCGGAGCAGGTCCATCCCGGGTTTCGGCGCGACGGTTTTTGAGCTTTTCCTCGGCGCGCCGGCGCAATTCGGAAGCTTTCGCTGGTTTGTCCGGTTTCATTTTTGTTTGTCCAATTTGGCCGTTTGCCTGGCCACACGTTCTTCCAATCCGACCTGAGTCTCGCGCAGTTGAGCTTCGAGATTCTTGGATTTTGTGAGATCGGTAAAGGTGATGACCACCCCGTCAATCTTGTCGTCCACGGTGCGGTAGGGCATGACACGGGTTCGGAACCACCGGCCATCCCGAGTGGTGACCGCCTTCTCCACGAAGACCAGCGTGCGCAGGACTTCCTGAACGTCCTCGGCAATCTCGGGGTAAATCAGGTCCGACGCGATGTCGGTCACGGGCCGGCCCAGGTCACCGGGGATGAGCTTGATGATCCGCGATGTCTGCGTGGTGAAACGCCGGAGGCGCAGGTCGCGGTCCAGAAACAAGGTCGCGATGTCGGTGCTGTTGAGCAGATTCTTCATGTCGTTGCTGGCGTGCGACAACTCGTCCAACTTGGCATGCAGCTCGGAATTGACGATTTGCATCTCCTCGTTGAGCGACTGCATTTCCTCCTTCGATGTGGTCAGCTCCTCGTTGGTCGATTGGAGTTCCTCGTTGGTGGATTGGAGTTCCTCGTTCGTGGCTTTGAGTTCCTCCTGCGAGGTCTGCATCTCTTCCTGGGTGGTCCGCACCTGCGCACGCAGGCGCTGGATCTCTCCTTCCCGTTCGGCGAGATGCGCCGGGGATTTGTCGGCGCGGCCATGGGGTTTGCGAGCCGGCACCAGTGGCACATCGGTGAAAACGACCATCAGCAAGCCGCGCAGGCCCGCCGGATTCTCCAGCGCCTGGACGGTGAGGTCAATGGTGTGCCGATGGCCGTTGGTGCGGACATTCAATCCGTGGAGCACGACCGGGAGTTTCTGCCGGAGCGCCTTGCGGCAGGCCCCCGCCAGCTCGTGCTGCAACCCCTCGCGCGCCATCGCGAAAATATTCCAGTTCGTCTTGCCCGCGGCCGGCTCGAGATAGTTCCCGGTCCGTCCGCTGATGTAGAGGATGTCTCCCTGGCCGTTGACGAGCACGGCGGGCGGGGCGAACCGCTGGAGCAAAACCTCGTCGGCCAGCATCTGCAGATTGGCGACGGCCTTCGGCGATTGTTCCACGGAGGCCGCACCTGCTCGCGGGCCCCTAAACGTGGAAGGGAACTCCACAGATTCCAGGCGCACGGCGGAATCGGAACGCCGGTAGAGCCGCGACTTGCTGTCCAGCGCCGTGAAGTGGTCGGCGAAAGCGCCAACGGTTTCGGCGCTGCCAAGGAAGAGCACTCCGCCCGGATTGAGACTGTAATGAAATAGCGGAAACAGTTTCTTCTGCAGCTCCGGACCGAGATAGATGAGCAGGTTGCGGCAGATGAGAATATCCAGCCGCGTGAACGGTGGATCCATGATGGCGTTCTGCGGAGCGAACGTGACCATTTCCCGGATTTCCTTGCCGGCGCGATAGCGGCCGTTCTCCTCCTTGATGAAAAACCGCCGCAACCGTTCGGGCGACAGGTCGGCGGTGATGTTCGCCGGGAACACGGCCTGGCGCGCCTTCTCCACGGCCGAAGCGTCGAGGTCCGTGGCAAAAATCTGCAGCGAGTAATTCGCCGAGGGCCGCAGTTCCTCGATGGCCTCCCTGAACGCGATTGCCAGCGAAAAGGCCTCCTCGCCCGTCGAGCAGCCGGGCGTCCAGGCGCGCAATTGCCCGCCCTCCGGATGGCTCTCGAGCAGCGCCGGCAACGCCTTCTCTTTCAGCACCGCCCAGGCGTCCGGGTCGCGGAAGAAACTCGTCACGCCGATGAGCAGTTCGTTGAATAGCAGTTCGCGCTCCTGGAGGTTCTCCTGAAGAAAACGGACATACTGCGTGATCTTGTCGATCTGATGGACCGCCATCCGCCGCTCGATACGGCGATAGAGCGTGCTTTTCTTGTAGAGTGAAAAATCATGACCGGTCTGCGCCCGCAACAGAATGGCGATCTTTTCCAGCGCCGTCTGCTTATTCTGCTCCAGGTCCGGATTGGTCAAGGCCATCCGCTCGGCGTGCCCGCAGACCAACACCAGCCTCCGGCCCAGATCCGCCGCCGGAGCGATCACGTCCGCCAGCCCCGTGTCCACCGCGCTGCGCGGCATGCCGTCGAATTTCGCCGAGCCCGGTTCCTGCACGAAGACAACACCCGATGCTTCCTTGATCGCCTTGAGCCCCAGCGTTCCATCCGTGCCCATGCCGGAGAGGATGACGCCAACGCAATGCTCGCCCTGATCCTTGGCCAGCGACCGAAAGAAAAAATCAATCGGCAGACGCAATCCGCGCGGCGCGGACGGCTCGAAGAGGTAAAGAGATCCGTGCAAAATCGACATGTCGCGGTTGGGTGGGATGACATAGACGCACCCGGGCTGCACCTTGGTTCGATCCTTGACCTGCGCAACCTTCATCCGCGTGCCGCGTTGGAGCAACTCTGGCATGATCCCCTGATGCGTCGGGTCGAGGTGCTGGACGATGACGATGGCCATGCCGCAAGGCTGAGGCAGCCCGCCGAGAAACTGCTCAATGGCTTCGAGTCCTCCAGCCGAGGCTCCGACGCCCACGATGCGAAATCCGTCCCCCGCCAAAGGCGCGGGCATCGGTTTGGGCGAAGTGGATTTTGTGGCCCGCCGGCGCGTCGCTCGTTTGTGGACTGGTTTTGCGGCAGGTTTGGTTTTCTTTTTCATCGCTCGTCGCTTTATCGGTTCGCCAGCAGGATGGATAGGGTGAATTGATCTGACGACCGCGAGATCCATTGATCGGCCTCGCGTTGGCAGTTTAAAATACGGGCAGGAATGGTGGCTGCCTCCAAAAACTGGATCGCGACCGGCCCGAATGATTCATCCCGCTGGAGACGTTCCATAATTTTGAAACCCTTATGAGATCCAGAACTGATTTTTGAAAACGATACACAGGTCCGCCGGGGCTGGCTAGCCCGAAACGGCGCGAAGTGAGCCGCCC
>Ga0163144_10029475_pt1 | contig 10533 bp, 7 predicted proteins | sample OliLak19BULKMAT1_FD_123175 | JGI IMG/M metagenome (GOLD analysis project Ga0163144, IMG submission 123175) | Freshwater microbial mat bacterial communities from Lake Vanda, McMurdo Dry Valleys, Antarctica - Oligotrophic Lake LV.19.BULKMAT1 | ecosystem: Environmental > Aquatic > Freshwater > Lake...
AGGCGCTTAGCGCGACTCACAATGGACTGGGCGACTGCGGAATTTTCACGATCACCAACGTCTCGAGTGTCGGAGAGGCTGTGGAAGCAAGCACGAACGGTGGGGGATACTCGATTCAGGCCGTGACGACGGGCACCAACCGCGCAGGTTATTTCCAGATCAATAACTCCGCGAACGATAACTCCGCGATCTACGCCACGACGAACGGGTCCGGCGGCGTGGGCGTGGAAGGCTTCTCTACCGCCTCGACCAGCATCGGAGTCCAAGGAACGGGCCTGAGCGCGGGTGTCAAAGGTTTCTGCGGCTCCACCAACGGCGCGGGCGTTTACGGTGTCAGCACCGCCGGGGGCAACGGCGGCGGAAGCGGTGTTCCCGCTGGCGTTCGCGGCGATGGTTCCGCGGCGGGCGTCGCGGGCGTCCAGGGCTTCTGCAATCCGGGGACCGGCGTCTACGGACAGACTTCCAGCGGCAACGGCATCTTCGGCACCAACGGCGGCAGCAATACGACGGGTCACGCTGGATACTTCAACGGCCGGGTGCATATTCAGGGAACGCTCAGCAAGTCGGGCGGCTCATTCAAGATCGATCACCCGCTTGATCCGGCGAACAAGTACCTCTTCCATTCCTTCGTGGAAAGCCCGGACATGAAGAACATCTACGACGGCGTTGTCACGCTTGACGACAACGGCGGCGCGACCATCACGATGCCGGACTATTTCTCGGCGCTCAACGCGGAGTTCCGCTATCAACTTACGTGCATCGGCGGCTACGCGCCTGTTTACATCTCCAGCGAGATCAAGGGCAACACCTTCTGCATCGGCGGCGGTAAGGCCGGGCTGAAAGTGTCGTGGATGCTGACAGGCGTCCGTCAGGATGCGTACGCAACTTACAACCGCATCAAGGTCGAGGAGGACAAGGCGTCGGATGAGAAGGGTCGATTCCTCTTCCCACAGGGGTTTGGCAAACCGGCGAGCGAGGCGATCGGCGCGCTGCCCGCGCTTCACAACTAGACGAGTTGCGAACATCCAAAAATGCACGAGCCCCTTGCGGGGCGCCGATGGAATCCCGTGCGGGAGTTTAAGGAAGGTCTTGAGCTACTCCTGCCGGGCCGTGCCGAAGTCTTTCATGTCGGTGAAGGAATCACCGGCGGACAACACGCCAAGTACCGCGATGGTGACAATTTCCAACAAAAGGTGCCGCCTTCCCCGATCCGCGCGCGGGTCTCTCAACCGCGACAACACCACTGTGGGTGGCTCCGCCATATCCATGACTGGCTTTCCGCAAGCGTCCTTGCTCGGGGAAAGATCATCCGCACGATTAGTGCGAGTTGCCCAACGGATTCCGAATCATTTTGCGGAGGAGCTGGGGCGATCCATCGCCCGCCGCGATGTCGCCAAAACAGGTCTCGCGTGCTTGGCCATCAATCGCTGGGGTGGCATGTTTCGGGCTTTGACGAAACATGAGCCGAGTGTCATGCCAATCGCCTCGACGTTCAACCGAAGGGTCCGTACTTCCCGATGCACCAGACCGCCGCCAACCCATCCTTCCAACTAATTTTCTTTCCCTCGTCGTACGTACGGCCAGAATAACTGATGGCGACTTCATATACGCGGGCGCGGCGGCTGGTTGGAGTTGAAGCGGGGGTTGATGTGTGAGTTGAAGCGAGGGCAGACCGCTCAGCATTGGGCAGACAAACCTTTGCTACCTTCGCGACCAGTTCAATCTCGATGCCGAATCGCTCCTCCTTCAACTTCATTTGCAGCAGCACCGGGCGCGTGAAGGCTTTGGTGCAGCACTCCACATCCGTGAGGTTCAGATTCGTCGCCATGTTGCACAGCGTCGTGATGAATCCATTCGCCACCGAATGCCAGTAATAGAGCACGCGATGGGTCTGCCCGGTGAAGCGCGAGCCGATCACGGCGTCGGCGCGGCCATCAAAGATGGGGGCCAGGACCGCGCTGTGGTCCATCGGGTCGTATTCAAGATCGGCGTCGTGAATGAGCACAACGTCAACGCACGCCGCGACCGCCGCGGCGATGCCGGTGCGGATCGCCGCGCCCTTTCCGCGATTGCGCTCGTGAAAGAGCGGGGTGATGCCTGATTCGTTCGCGAGGGCCTCGATGATTGCACGGCTGCCATCGGAGGAGCCATCATCGACAACGAAAACATCCGCGGCGGGCCGATCGCCGCGCGAAGCCAGCAGCCGGCGCACCGCTTCGCGCACCCAACGGGCTTCGTTGTAAACCGGGATGACAACAGCAACACGCACACGGTGAGAGTACGCCGCGCCATAAGTCTTTAAGCACCGGGTAGCACGCTTCGACTTTGGGCGAAGCATCAGGAATCTTCCGTTCCCTCCGCGCGTGCGGACTGCTTCAATACCATCCGCTGCGCGTTGGAAACGCCGAGCGCCAGGGCTTCCTCGCGAGCAGCCCACACGCGCTCCGCCCCGATGCTGAACATGCCAGGCGGCCCAATCGCTTCACTGACCAGTTTGGCCGCGAACTTCCTCTTGATCGCGACTCCCCCATCAGCCGCCCATACCTCGAAGATCACCCGCCGGTGTGTGAGTTGCCGGATGAAGGCGAACTGCTTGACGATCTCGAGGTTCGCCAGCGGGCCGGCGCGGGCCAAGTTGGTGAGCCAGGCGTTGACCACGCTCCAAGTTTCGGGAGTTGCCTCAAGAGTCGGCGTCTGCCAAAGCCCCGCCCACAAGCCTTTGGCGGGTCGGCGCTCGATCAGGAGACGGCCATGTGAATCCTCTAGCAGCAGCGCGGCGTGCATGAGCGTGGCGCTGGGCTTGGCGACCTTGGGGCGCGGGATTTGCCCCTGCAAACCCTCGCGGCGGGCGATGCACACACCGCGCCAGGGGCACACGTTACACGCGGGCTGAGCCCCCGGCGTGCAGATCGTTGCGCCCAGTTCCATGAGCGCTTCATTGAACGCACCGACGTTTTCAACCGCCCGTGTTGCGAGTTCATCGGCACGCCCCCATACCCACGCCGCCTGCTCATCAAGCGCCACATCGCGCCCCTCGACGCGCAGCAGCACGCGAGACACGTTCCCATCCACAATCGGCGCGACTACGTTATGCGCGATCGATGCAATCGCCCCCGCCGTATACCGTCCAACGCCGGGAAGTTCAAGCAACTCATCCACGGTTCGCGGAACATGCCCGCCGAAACGCTCGACGATCATCGTCGCCGCATTGTGCAGGTTGCGGGCGCGGCGGTAATACCCCAGCCCCGCCCACAGCGCCGTCACTTCGCGCTCGTCCGCGGCGGCGAGCGAATGCACAGTGGGAAACCGGGCCACAAACGCCGTGAACTTGTCGATGACGCGCGATACTTGGGTCTGCTGGAGCATCGCCTCGCTCACCAGGGAGCGGTAGGCATCCCGCTTTCCGGGCGCGCCTTCACGCCAAGGCAACATCCGCATCGCCTTCTTGAACCACGCGAGCAACGGTTTGATGAGCCGCTCATTGTCGGACTCACTCGCCCCTTTACGCCGCGCCATGCAGCACCCGCTTCACCGCGGCCTTTACGGTTTTCCAATCGCTCTCGGGCAGTTTGCCGATGCTGATCCACTCATCGTGAATCAGCACGTTGCGCACACCGGGAATGGCCATGAGCGCAGCGCCAAGCGGATCGTCCGCCGCGGCGGAAGCATCGGTGTAACTGCGTTGCGGCGCCGGCGGGGCGAGGCCCGCTGGGGGTTTGTCCAGAACGCACTTGACGGCGTTGGGATTGGGCGTAGCCTGAAACTCAACAACTTCGTACGGCATGTGTGGACAATGGTACCGTATCACACTGTGGCACGCTGTGGCACACTGTGGCACGCCGTGGCACGCCGTGGCACCGAGATCGGCACTGCGACCAGGGTGGCACGACGTGCCGCACGGTTTCTCACTTATCCTTCGGCTCAATCCCCATCCCGCTGCGGTTGGGGCTCTTGGGGCGAACGGGGGGCAGATACGGCGCTTTCGTGATCTCATCGAGCAGAGTGCTGATGGCGACATCCATTTGCGGATCGCCGCCATCGACCATCTTTGCGGGGTCGTCGATCACTTCGATGTCGGGGTCGATGCCGTGGCCTTCGACGCCCCAGGTTCCATCGGTCTCGTAGAAGCCGAAGGTGGGGACGGTGATGACACCGCCATCGATCAGGAGCGGGTTGCCGGAGATGCCGACCAGGCCGCCCCAGGTGCGCGTGCCGATGACCTTGCCGATTTTTTCGTGCTTGAAGAGCCATGGGAACATGTCGCCGCCGGAGCCTGCCAAGCCGTTGATGAGCATGGCCTTGGGGCCGAAGTGGGCATCTGGAGGCCAGGCCCAGTCTTTTCCGCCGCGGCGGGCCCAGTAGTTGGTCGTCTTGCGGTTGAGCATCTCGATGAAGCGGGTGGGGATCTGTCCGCCGCCGTTCCAGCGGTCGTCGATGATGAGTGCGGCCTTGCCGCGTTGGCCGGTGAACTGGCGGAAGAGGTCGCTCTGGCCATCGACGCCGGTGTTGGGAACGTAGATGTAACCGATTTTTCCATCGGAGGCTTTGTCGGCGTAGGCGCGTTTTTCTTCGATCCAGGCGCGGTAGCGGACGTTGCCCTCGCTGTTGATCGGGGTCACGAGCACGTCGCGGACTTTTTCGTTCATGTAATCAAGGACAGGAACGGGGCCGACGGTGATCGAAGTCACTTTGTCAGCGGTCCCAAGGAACGCGGCGTAGGGGTCTTTGGCGGTGTCAAGCGGCACGCCGTTGACGGCGAGGAGGTACTCGCCCTCTTTGACGTTGAGGCCGAGTTGGGTGAGGGGGCCGCGGGCATCGGCATCCCAATCCGCGCCGGAGTAGATTTTGGCGATTCGGTAGGCAGTGCCGGCATCGGACTTGACGAGTTCAAAGTCGCAGCCCAAAAGACCGACGTTAACCGCCGCGACGGGGGCTTCGACATCGCCGGGGGCGGAGATGTAAGCGTGGCCGATGTTGAGTTCGCTGACCATTTCGGCCTGAACAAAGGCGACATCCTCGCGGGAGACGCAGTCATCGATCATTTTGAGGTAGTGGTCGCGGACTTTGGTCCATTCGACGCCGTGCATGGTGGGTTCGTAGAAGAAGTCGCGGTGCAGCCGCCATGTTTCGGTAAGAATCTGTCGCCATTCGGTTGGCGGGTTGATGCTGACCATCATGCCTGCGGTGGGAACGTTGGTCGATTTTCCTCCGCCAGCGGAGGCATCGAGGACGCTCATGGATGAGCCGCCCTTCATTACGAGGAGTTTTTTACCGTCGGCGGAGATGTCGAAGTTAGTTGAACCGGCGACAACGGTTTTTTCTTCGCGTGCCTCATCGGCGGGGTCGAAGATTTTGATGGCTGAGCCTTCGCCAGCGCCGCGGGTGGCGAGGCGGGCGTAGATGAGTTTGTTGTCGTTGCTAACGGCGAGGCCGCCGAAGGAACCGGCGGGAACGGGCAGTTGGACAGCGCGGCGCTCGAAGTTCTCGAGGTCGATCTTGACATCTTTGGCGGGGGCGTCTTTGCCCTTTGCGTCGCCGGACTTTCCATCGCCCCCACTCCCGGGTCCGCCCTTGGTGGTTCGTCGGGCGGTGACCGTCCCGTTGGCTTGCTCAACGGTGAACGTGCCGGTGAAATCATCGCCGGAAATTTTGCCGGCGATGACGACGGCGGCCTTTCCGAGCGTGACCGTCAGGTTGAGTTCGCCGGTGGACTTGGAGTACTTGCCGCTGGTAATTGATCCGCCGCCCATGACGCTGCTCACGGTGCCCGTCACTGATCCATCTTCGTGCAGCGTGAGGTGCATGGTGATGGGCACGCCGCCGGGGGGCATTCCTTCGGCGTTGCCGGTGGCCTGGCCGGACCATGTGCCGCTCAGGCCATCGTCGGGCTTCGCGGCCTCATCACTCTTTTTCTCTTCCTTCTTGTCGCCATTTTTGTCATCGTCCTTCTTTGGTTCGTCCTTCTTGGCGTCTTCCTTTTTGGAGTCGTCCTTTTTCTCGTCCTGCTTGTCGTCCGTCTTCTCGTCTTTTTTCGGCTCGTCTTTCTTCAGTTCTTCCTCATCGCTCTTGGGGGCGAAGGGGTTTTTCACATCGCCGCGGAGAGGCACCATGTAGAGCGCCTGGGTCCCGTGATAGACGAAGGTCGAGTCGAGGTCGCTGTAGGTCGGGTTGGTGATGATCCGGTTCGATGAGAAGAAGAGGAAATCACCTTTGCGGTCAAAGACCGGGGAGCCGCTGGCAAACATGTTGCTCGTGACCTGGGTTTTCTTGCCGGTCTTGATGTTGTAGAGAAAGATAATGCCGTTGTTCGAGTTGGCGTTATCTTCGGCCCGCGAGAAGGTGAGCCACTGGGAATCGTGGGACCAGTTGCCGCCGTAGGGGTTGCCCCACGGGTCTTCATCGATCACTTTGGTCTCGCCGGATTCAACCGTGGTGAGGTACAACTTGCCGACGTTGTCGGTGAAGGTGATGAACTTGGAGTCGGGGGACCAGGCGGGGCCGGACCTGAAGCCAGCTCCGAGGTTGGTGAGTTTGCGCGGTTCGGGCTTGGGCTGACGTGCGGGCTTCTTCTCGTCGGCTACTTTTTCGTCGGATTTCTTCTCGTCGGATTTGTCGGCGGGCTTGTCGGCGGGCTTGTCGGAATCATCCTTCTTGTCGCCCTCTTTCTTTTCCCCGTCTTTTTTGTCGCCGTCTTTCTTCTCCTCGTCCTTTTTCGCGGGTTCCTCGAAGGGTTTGGCATCGCCGGGGCGGATCCAAAGTTCATACTCCCCGCTGACATCGGAGAAATACGCGATCCACTTTCCATCGGACGACCATGCGGGCATGCGCTCAAAGACGCCGTCGGTCCGGGTGAGGTTGCGGACGACGCCCTCTTTGGCGGGCGCGCTGAAGAGGTCGCCGCGGGCCTCGATGATGACGCGCTTGCCGCTGGGCGAGATGCTCGCGCCGTTGGTGAACTTGGAGGCATCGACCATGCGGGGCTTGATGGTGGCGCGGTCGCCGGGCATCGTTACCTTGATGGTCTTGTCCTGGCGCGTGCCGAGATTCAGCAAACGCAACTCTGAACCAAGTTGAAAGATGATCTCGCCTTCGTTGTTGTCGCCGGGGCCGATGCTGGGCCACTTGATGTCATCATCGGTGTATTTCGTGACCTGCTCGCGCTTGCCATCCTTGACCGAATACGCCCAGATATTCATCCGGTGATCGGGGCCGTTGTCGGAGTGGTAGTAGACCACGCTGCCATCGCCGTTGGGCGACCACATCGGGAGGGAATCGTTTCCTTCCCAATCGGTGATCTTCCTGCTGGTGTTGTCCTTGAGGTTGAACAGCCAGATGTCGGTGGCCATGCCGCCGCGGTAGCGCTTCCAGGTGCGGGTGTCGGTTGAGTGGGGTGTGTATGCGAGCCACTGGCCGTCGGGGCTGATGGCGCCGAAACCTGCGTAGGGCACGGGCAGTTTTTGAGGCAGCCCGCCTTTTGCATCGACGGTGAACAACTGGGTCTGACGGGGAAGGCCCGCAAAGCCGTTGCTGAGCAGAATGAGTTTGTTACCGCCTTCAACGTTCGGGCCGGCCCAATCGGAGAGGTTTTCACCCGATGGGTGATACGTCACCCGCGTGGGAATCCCTCCCGATACCGGGAGTGTGTAGATGTCGCGGTTGCCCTCGTAGTTGCCGACGAACGCGATGGTGGCGCCATCGGGGCTGAAACGCGGGAAGGCCTCGCCGCCCGGAGGGCTTGAAAGAGGCAGGGCCGTACCGCCCGCCTTGGGAACGATCCATAGATCGTTCGCGTATGCGAAGACGATCTGGGTCTTGCTCACATCGGGGTAGCGCATCATCGCGCCGTGGGGCTGGACGTCAGCGCGGGCGGACATCGCGAATCCCCCCCCACCCCCCGCGGCGAGGAGCAGTGCAATGGGAGAACAAACGGCGGGAAGCGTGTGAGTTTTCATAAAGAAAGTACGACAAAGCGGGTCCGTTTCGGGACAGGTACGTCGGGATTTGCAAGGCCAAGAGAATCAGAGACGCACAACAGCGTGCCTACCCGGATGCACGCCGGGGAAACTTCCGTCGGCGCGCGTAGGGCGAAGGTCAGGGTAGGTTGGACGAGGATTGGGAAAAGCGAGTCGGCGCGTAGGATGTAGACCAAATCCAAATCGGACAACGGAGTTGTGAGGCACAAGATCACAAATCCACTCGATGGTGCCTCTGGAGAACCGCCTGAAGGCGGGACTCCGAGCGCGGGGTCAGATGGCCACAAATCCGCTTGAGGGTGACTCCCGTTGGCGATCTGACCGTTATATGGACGTTGTGGAGAATGCTGGGCTGCGATGGCTTCAAGGCCGCAAGAAAGCCTTTGCCAGCGCGCAACCCTGCGGCCTTGGATGATGAGGGCGTGAATGTTCCGGTAGCGGCGTGGCGCAGCATGGGCAATGTGATTGAGCGAAGGTGAGGCGGGGATGGTGATTCCTGATCGCATAATTTGATTCCTCCATATATCCCCCCGCGCGGCGCTTTTGTGTGGTCAAAATGAGGGAAAAAGCGGGATGTTCCGGAGCACCTAATTCGAGATGTGGAAGGGACTTAGAACATTTTTCGAGAAAATTTGGACCACACCGAGTTACAGGGCAATTGGTGTGGCACACAAAAGCGCCATCGTTGCTATTTAACCCGAGAGTGGTTCTTTCATAAGACCAGGCCGCACATTTTGCCTGCACTCGATGATACCCGCTCCGCTTTTGGACTACTCGCGGTCGGAGTGAACTTCGCGACAAATAAAAACGGGCCGGTTCTTCGGCCGGTTCGCGCGTGTTCGTTCTGAGGGTGGGCATCGCGGTTTACTCAGAAAACGCCGCGTCGAAGGCGACATTCGATGGGTCGAAGTCAAGCCTTCGCACGAAGGCCGCAGCCTCCTTCGCCCCGTGAATCCGGTCCATGCCGCTATCTTCCCATTCGACGCTCAGCGGCCCGTGGTATTGAGCGTGGTTGAGGGCGCGGATGATTTCTTCGAAGTCGATCTCGCCGCGGCCGGGGGAGCGGAAATCCCAGCCGCGGCGGGGGTCTCCGAAGGCAAGGTGGGAGGACAGGATCGAGTTGGTGCCATCCATTTGGCGCTTGGCATCTTTGATGTGGACGTGATAGATGCGGCCCGCAAAGGCATCGATGAACTTCACGGGGCAGACACCCTGCCAGATCAGGTGCGATGGATCGAAGTTGAATCCGAAGGTGGGGCGGCCCCCCACCGCTTCGATGGCGTGGCGGGCGGTGTGGATGTCGTAGGCGATCTCGGTGGGGTGGACTTCGAGGGCGAAGAGCACGCCGACTTTGTCGAAGGCATCGAAAATCGGGTTCCATCTGGCCGCGAAATCGCGATAGCCGGATTCGATCTCTGAGGCGGCGGTTGGGGGGAAGAAGTAGAGTTTGTGCCAGACGGATGAGCCTGTGAAGCCGTTGACGATTTTCACACCGAGTTTCGCGGCGGCGGCGGCGGTGTCCTTCATTTCGTGCGCCGCGCGCTGGCGGACGGGTTCGGGCTTGCCATCGCCCCATACCCGCGGCGGGAGAATCGTCTTGTGCCGCTCATCAATCAGGTCGCATACGCACTGGCCGACAAGGTGATTGCTGATGGCATAGCACTTGAGTTTGTGCTTGGCGAGAATGTCGAGGCGAGAACGGCAGTACGAATCGTTCGAGAGGGCCTTATCGACCTCGAAGTGATCGCCCCAGCAGGCGAGTTCAAGGCCATCGTAACCGAGTTCCGCGGCCTTGGCGGCGAGGGCAGGGAGGGGCATGTCGGCCCATTGACCTGTGAAGAGTGTGAGGGGGCGTGGCATGGGAGCAGGGTAGACCTTGGCGGGTCGGGTGCAGTGGGGCGCAAGGCAGAAGCGCGAACGCAGAGACCGGAGAGATAAGAGAGGAACGCGGGGAGGAGGAGAAGAGGAGAGCAGAGAGGTCAGAGTTCAAAGTTCAGAGGCGAGAGAAGAGGGGAAAAGAAAGAAAAGAGGAGGGCGCGAGATAGTCGTCGTGTGACGCGAAGAAGATTTCAGATTTCAAAGTTCAGGGTTCAGGGTTCAGAGTTCAGAGTTGGGAGTTCGGAGAAGAGGAGCGAGGTTACTCGTCGAGCGTCTTCTTGCGCCGCAGAATGTGGTGATAGTGCTGGGCGAAGCGGTGGGCTTCATCGCGGATTGACTGGCAGAGTTTGAGGCCGAGGTTTTCGCGGCCCAGACGGATCGGTTCTCCCCGGCGCTGGATGTAGATCAGTTCTTCCTTCTTGGCGAGGGAAATCACCATCGGTGGTTTGATGTTGAGTTGCTCGAAGGCTTCGAGGGCGGCGTGCAACTGGCCGAGGCCGCCATCGATGAGAATGACATCGGGGTAGAGTTCGCCGCCCTCGCCTGCATCGCGGTATCGGCGCGAGACTACTTCGCGGATGCTCGAATAGTCATCGTTCCCGCCCGTCACGCTCTTGACGCGGTAGCGGCGGTATTCACTTTTGAAGGGCCGGCCATCGATGAAGCAGACCTTGCTGCCGAC
>Ga0163144_10029476_pt1 | contig 10533 bp, 15 predicted proteins | sample OliLak19BULKMAT1_FD_123175 | JGI IMG/M metagenome (GOLD analysis project Ga0163144, IMG submission 123175) | Freshwater microbial mat bacterial communities from Lake Vanda, McMurdo Dry Valleys, Antarctica - Oligotrophic Lake LV.19.BULKMAT1 | ecosystem: Environmental > Aquatic > Freshwater >...
GAAGTAGATGGTGTGGCCGAAGATGTGGCCAAAGAAGCTCTTCGAAAAGCTGGTACAAAATTACCAGTCAAGACGAAGATCGTCGGGAGATTGTAATTTCCAGGAATTTTGTTAAAGTAACTTGCGCTAATATGTCAAAAGAATTAAAAGACAAAACAATAAAAGATCTTGAGAAAATGCTTCTAGAAGCACGAGAAGATTTACGCAAGTTTAGATTCAATCTTTCTGGAGCTGGCAAAAAAGATATTAAAGATGGTAAGTCTTTAAGAAAACAAATTGCCCAGATCTTAACTGAAATAAATAACCGAAATGATTAATAAAAAAGTAATAAAAGAAGAAGAGGTATCAAAAAAGTCTAAAAAACTTGATGGTATTGTTGTCTCAGACAAAATGACAGATACTATTGTGGTTTCTGTTTCTCGATACTTCAAACATCCTAAATACGGAAAATTCATTTCAAAACAAAAGAAATACAAAGCTCACGATGCTGGCAACACGGCACACACTGGAGACAAAGTAGAAATAGTAGAATGTCGGCCTATTTCAAAAGATAAACATTTCACTTTGTCACAAATTTTGATAAAGAAACCAATAGTTAACTTAGATAACGAATAGGCTTATGATACAAGATAAATCAATTGTAACAATTACAGATAACTCAGGAGGAAAAATTGGACGAGTGTTCAAGGTTCTTGGAGCTTCCAAAAAGAGATATGCTGAAATTGGAGAAATTGTCGTGATTTCAGTTCAAAAGGCAGAACCACGAAAACAAGTAAAAAAGAAAGACGTTTTATATGCTGTGGTCGTTAGACAAACAAAACCTTTTAGAAGAAAAGATGGATCATATGTTAGATTCGACGAAAACTCAGTAGTTATTATCGAAAAAATAAAACATGAACCAATTGCTAACCGAGTGTTCGGTCCAATTCCTCGAGAATTAGGAGAGCTTGGTTTCCAAAAGATTATATCTTTGGCCCCAGAGGTGATTTAATGAAAAAGTAATATTAAAAACATGAAGATTAAAAAAGGAGACAACGTAATAGTGCTAGCAGGAAAAGACAAAGGCAAGAAAGCCAAAGTACTTGTTGCTATGCCCAAAGAAAACAAAGTTATTGTTGAAGGTGTTCACGTTGTTAAAAAACACCAAAAGGCTACAAAAAGAGGGGAAAAAGGTAAGACTGTTGAAAAAACTCTACCAATCCACGTTTCCAATGTTGCCGTTATTGATCCCAAAGATAGCAAGGCTACTAGAATTGGCTACAAGGTCGAAGGGGACAAAAAGGTTAGAGTGTCTAAAAGAAGCGGACAAAAGATTTAATTTTTAAATATATGAAGACTGTTGCACAAAAAGAAAAAGAAGCATACAAATCATTAAAAGAGCAATTTGCTTATAAGAATGTTATGCAATCCCCTCGAATCCAAAAAGTTGTTATCAACTGCGGAGTTGGTTCTGTAACCGATAAAAAGAGACTTGAAATGATTGCTAAAAAATTAGCTTTAATTACAGGCCAAAAACCTTCAATTCAAAATGCTAAAAAATCAATTGCTGGCTTCAAAGTTCGAGAAGGTCAACTATCTGGTTACAAAACAACCCTAAGAGGATCAAAAGCCAAGAATTTCTTGGATAAATTAGTTAACATCGTATTACCTAGAACCAGAGACTTTAGAGGTTTAGCAAAAACTAGCGTAGACGAAATGGGAAATTACTCAATTGGTATCAAAGACAATACCATTTTTCCTGAAACTGCTGACCAAGACGTCAAAGATGCTTTTGGTCTAGCAGTAACAATCGTTCTTTCTTCAAAGAATAAAGAAGAAACAATTGCCTTCCTAGAATTTATCGGACTACCTTTTAAAAAGTAGTATGATAAAGGGCTTGAAAGGTAAGGATTTCATTGACATTGCAGGCTTTGCTTGCTAGGATATTCAGACCTCTTTTATGAGGAACTTATATTTTTATGGCTAAAAAATCAGTAATCGCAAGATCACAAAAAACACCAAAATACAAAAGTCGTGTAGTCCGACGATGTTTTAAATGTGGTCGAAAACATGGATATATGAGAGATTTCGATATATGTCGAATCTGTTTCCGTGAATTAGCCAACGAAGGTCAAGTTCCAGGAATTAAAAAATCATCATGGTAGTAGATAATATTTCAAACCTAATAACTTCTTTAAAGAATGCTTCAACGGCAGGAAAGGACTATTTAAATGTTCCTGCGACAAAAATGAGCATGTCTATTTTAAATGTATTAAAAGAAAATAATTTCATCGCAGACTTTTCTAAAAAAGATAAAGAAGCAAAACAAATAAAAGTTGTTCTAAGATACGAAGACGGCGAAGCGGCTATTACTGACGTCAAAAGAATTTCCAAAAATTCAAGACGAGTTTACCGATCAAACAAAGAAATCAAGAATGTTCAAAGAGGTTACGGTATGGCTGTAATTTCAACCCCTAACGGTGTTTTGTCGGGCTCAATAGCCAAAGAACAAAAAGTTGGAGGTGAATTGTTATTCGAAATCTGGTAATTATAAAAATAAATTTATGTCACGACTAGGAAAAAAACCAATAGCAATACCAGAAAAAACTACAGTTACAATTGTTGAATCAATTATTACTGTGGTTGGACCTCTTGGAAAACTAGAAATAAATTTCAAACCAGAACTTATCAATGTTTCAGTTTCAGAAAACACAGTTGTTCTTTCACCTGTAAACGAAGAATTAGAAACTCTGGCTCTATGGGGAACATACGCTTCAATTATCGATAACTTGGTTGAAGGGGTTAACAAAGGTTACTCAAAGAAACTAATTATCGAAGGTGTTGGTTACAAGGCTGAACTAAAAGGAGACAACGTTTCTTTAAATCTTGGTTTTTCACATCCTATTGTCGTTAAAATCCCAAGTGACATCAAAGTGGTTTCTGAAAAAGACGGTCTTTTAATCTCAGGTATCGACAAAGCAAAAGTCGGTCAATTTGCTGCCAATATCCGAGCTTACAAGAAACCAGAACCCTACAAAGGTAAAGGTGTTAGGTATTCAGACGAAGTGGTTCGTCGAAAAGAGGGTAAGAAGACAATGTAGTAATATAGTATAATTATCAAACATGAAAACAAACTTAGAAAAAAGAATAAGACGACATAGCCGAATCAGAGCAAAGGTTTCTGGTACTTCAGAGCGACCACGTCTGGCTGTTTCTAAATCAAACAAAAATATTATCGCTCAAATTATTAACGACGATAAAGGTGAAACTTTGTGCTACGTTTGGACAAACAAAGAGGAAGGTAAAACTCTAGCTGAAAAATCAGCCTCTGCTGGCAAAAAAATTGCTGAATTAGCAAAAGGCAAGAAAATTAAAAAAGTAGTTTTTGATCGAGGAGGATTTATTTTTACAGGTAACATCAAAGTTTTAGCAGAGGCCGCTAGGACTAACGGATTAGAATTTTAATTATGACTGAAATAGAAATAAAACAAAATACAGAAACAAAGCCAGTAGCTCCTGTTGTTCCAACAGCAACAGAAACAGCAACAGCTCCAACTACTAGTACTTTTACTCCAACACCAAAAGGGGATTTCAAAAAGAATCGCCGAAATACTTTTAAAGGTAAAAAACCAAAACCACGATCAGACTTTGAATCAAAAATTATCGACATTAGACGAGTAGCTCGAGTTTCTTCAGGAGGACGAAGATTCAGTTTCTCTGTAGTAGTGGTAGCTGGAGATAGAAAAGGTAAAGTGGGGGTTGGTATTGGAAAAGCTGGAGACACTGCTTTGGCTGTAGAAAAGGCCACCAAAGACGCCAAGAAAAAATCAATCAAACTTATCTTTACAAAAGGAAACTCTATTCCTCATGATATCCAAGCAAAATTCAATAGTGCTATTGTTAAATTAATGCCCGCGCCAGGTCGTGGTTTAATTGCTGGATCTGCTACTAGAACAATTATCGAATTAGCGGGTCTTGATAATATTAACGCTAAAATTCTTTCTGGTTCAAAAAACAAACTAAATATTTCCAAAGCCACAATCAAAGCTTTAACTAGCTTGAAAAAAATCAAAGACACTAGACACACAAAAGAAGTTGTTAAGGACGTAAAATAATAAAAATATATGCAAATTCACGAATTAAAAAGTAATACTCCAAGAATCAAGCCTCAAAAAGTGGGTCGTGGTGGTAAGCGTGGTAAAACTTCTGGTAGAGGAACCAAAGGTCAAAAAGCTCGTTCAGGTCACAGAATGTATCCTGAAATTAGAGATATGATCAAGAAAATTCCTAAATTAAGAGGCCGAGGAAAAAATATTAACAAAGCTTTTGCTTTGAGTAACGCCACTGTCTCATTGCTTGTAGTTGAAAACAATTATACAGCCGAGGAAAGAGTTACTCCTCAATCATTATTTGACAAAGGTCTAATCAAGAAAATCAGCGGAAAATTCCCCCCAGTTAAAATCTTGGCCAAGGGTGAAATCACTAAAAAAATCACAGTTAAAAATTGTCTAGTTTCAGCAACCGTTAAGGCTGCTATAGAAAAAGCAGGTGGTACAATAATGTAATCATATGATCAAAAAATTCTTTGAAAAGTTGAGGTTAATAATTAGAGATCGCTCACTTTCAAGAAAGATTTTATTTATCTTGGGAGCTTTTGTGATTTTCAGATTAATGGCAGCTATTCCAATCCCTGGAGTAAACACAGCTAGCCTAGAACAATTCTTTAATTCAAATCAATTCTTTGGTTTATTAAACATTCTTTCCGGAGGTGGATTAGCTAGTCTTTCAATTATTATGCTTGGAGTTGGTCCATATATTACAGCCTCTATTATTATGCAGGTTATGACCATGGTCTCTTCAAAATTAAAAGCCCTTTACCACGAAGAAGGAGAAGCTGGTCGCAGAAAATTTATGCAATACTCAAGAGTAATTGCTATTCCTATTGCCGCCATCCAAGGTGTTGGTTTTCTACTTTTCTTACAACAACAAGGTATTATTTCGGCTCTTTCCCCATTTAATATGATTGTAAACATTATTACTGTTATTGCAGGTTCAATGTTATTGATGTGGCTTGGAGAATTAATTACAGAATTCGGTGTGGGTAACGGGGTTTCTCTAATTATTTTTGGAGGTATTGTGGCTGGCTTGCCAAGCGTCTTAGGAAATATTTTGTTTACTTTTGAACCAGCTATGATTCCTAGTTATATAGGATTCCTTTTTGTTGGTTTAGTTATTGTGGCTGGTGTAGTTTATATAACAGAAGCAGAGAGACCAATTCCCGTAACTTATGCTAAACAAACCCGAGGTAATCAAACTCTTGGAGGTGTTTCAACTTATATTCCAATTAGACTCAACCAAGCAGGAGTTATTCCAATTATCTTTGCTTTGTCTATTTTGCTTTTACCTCAACTTATTCTAAACATTTTATCTAGTGTTGGATCTTCTGGATTTCAAGAAATAGTAAAAAATATTAATGTTGTTGTTAGTGACCCAGTCTTTTACGCAGTAACTTACTTTGTTTTGGTTTTCTTGTTTACTTTCTTCTACACAGGTATTACTTTCGAACCAGATACCATGGCTGAAAACTTACAAAAAGGCGGAGCTTTTATTCCAGGAATTAGACCAGGAGAATCAACTTCAAAATATGTCGGTCATATTGTCACTCGACTTACATTGGTAGGAGCTTTGTTTCTTGGTTTGATTGCCGTGTTGCCTATAGTGGTTCAGGGAATCACAGGTATTACAACTTTAGCTATTGGCGGTACTTCACTTTTGATTGCGGTTTCAGTTGTTATTGATTTGATCAAGAAAACTGATTCTCAAATCTCAATGAGAGAGTATTAAAATCTCTATCACGGCACCAGACAGTAACCTAAGGTGTTTAATTGTGTTGCGATTATATATTTTTATTATATAATTAAAATATATGACGGAAGAAGGTATTGAAAATCCTAATAAAAAAGAACTGGCAACTAGTCTTACAGAAGACCCTAGATTTGAAGATATAAAAAAAGAGTTAGTTGATAAATTTGGAGAATCTACAGGTAACGACATTCTTAGTGCAGAAGGGCAAAATTTTCAATACGGTGATCCTGCAGCCTTACGCAATAATAAAACACCTATAAGTCTAGCCCAAAGAACAGAAGAAGCTTTCCAAGAAAGATTCCCTGAAGATGCTAAAACATATCGGGAAATGGAAAAAGTGAAGGTATACGAAAAACCCGAAGATGATCCTGTTATAGGAAAGACATTTCAGGATATAACACGACAAGCTAATAAAAATATCCAAGCTTCAGGAGAGCATACATTTGACAGATCTCTTTCTTGGCAATCTAATGCTTCTATTCATAAGTGGTTAGGTTTTATTAGACAATATCCAGAAAAATCTGCAGCTTACAAAGAAACTTTTGAACCTATTAAAAATGCATTTGAAACGCAAGAAAGAATAACACAACGTGAAAAGGCTGAATCTGAAAGATTAGCAGGACAAAGAAAATTAGAGGATGGTTACAGTCGATTAAAAAATCAGAATTCAGTTCTAAAAAGAATAGAAAAAGATCAACAGTCTTTATTTGAAGTAAGAAAAAAATTAGGCATTCCTATTCCAAAAAATGAAATTAGAGAAAGCGAAGATTTTGCAAAAATAGAAGAAATAAAAAAACAAATTGCTGAAGCTGAAATTGATTTTTTGGATTTACCCGAAAACATAGAGAGTGGTAAAGATAGTAAGCTTGAAGATTTTGCTAATAGTGAAGAATTTTTAAAATTGCAGGAAGAATTGGAAGAGAGTTCTGAGGAAGCAAGGGAAAAATTTATTGAAAACACCACAAATGATACTGTAAATAAATGGTCTGAAGAATTTAAAAATGCTGAGAACGGTGAAGTTGCTGAAAAATTATTCAGGTTAAAATTTCCAGTTTATTTTAGAGAAAACTTAAAGAATTCTAGTAGCGATGTTACTTATACTGTTTTTTATTTTAAAACCATTAAAAATTCTAGTGGCAGAGAGATTTTTTATTTTGAAAAAATTGATATTCAGAATCTAAGTAGAGATGCTTATTTAGAAAAAACCCAAGAACCAAAATATAACGAAAAAGAACTAGAAAAAAATCCTAATTTTGATGAAAAAGCAGATCCAAAATTAGTTAGTAAGAAAGATATTAAAACCCTTGGAGATTTAATGAAAGAAAAAAGACGAAAAGACGAAAAGACAAAAAAATAACCTAAAAATAAAAGTCTCAAAGTGTTTTTTATTTTGTGCTACAATATTCTCATGAACCTTCAAACAATTGTTTTTATTGGGAGATCTGGTTGTGGTAAAGGAACCCAGGTAGAACAATTTAAAAACTTTTTAAAAGAAAATGATCAAAGACAAGCTTTTCATTTAGAAGCCGGAGAATCTTTTCGTAAATTTATAGAAGATAATACTTATACTAGCGAATTATCCAAAGAAATTGCCGAGCGCGGAGGGCTTCAACCAGAATTTCTTTCTATTTGGGCTTGGACTAATAAAATGGTTTACAATTTAAAAAAAGACGAACATTTATTAATTGACGGAACGCCTCGTCGTTTAGTCGAAGCAAAAATTTTGGAATCAGTTTTTGATTTCTTGGCTAGAGAAAATGTTCAAATTGTTTACTTAAATGTGAGTCGAGATTGGGCTATTTCTAGGATGCAGGAAAGAGGCAGAAGCGACGACAAAAAGTTGGAAGATGTAATTGCTCGTTTAGATTGGTTTGAAACAGATGTGGTAGAAGCTTTGGATTTTTATAGAGCACACAAAAGTCACAAATTTCACGAAATTAATGGGGAGCAAGAAGTTGGAAAAGTTCACCAAGATATAGTAAAGTCACTAGGTATATTATGATAAAAAGTAAAACTCAGGCAGAAATAGAGAAGTTAAAGATTGGCGGACAAAAATTGGCCAAGATTTTACGCTTGACTGCCGAACAGGTAAAACCTGGCGTAGATACTGATTTTTTGAATAGTTTTGCTCACGGTTTGATTGTTAAAGAGGGCGGTAAATCTCCATTTTTAGGCTACAAACCATACGGCGCCAAAAGACCTTTTCCAGCAGATATTTGCATTTCTATTAATGAAGAAATTGTTCACGGTATTCCCAACGAAGATCCAAAAACTATACAAGAAGGGGACATTGTTGGTCTCGATCTTGGATTTTTATACGAAGGTTTAATTACTGACCACGCCATCACTGTGCCCGTTGGATCAATTTCTAAAGAAGCTAAAAATTTATTATCTCGAACCAAAGAAGCTTTACAGGCTGGCATCAAACAAGCCGTAATCGGCAACAAAGTAGGAGATATTGGTCATGCTATTGAAAGAGTAGCTGATTCGGCAGATTTATTTGTGATTGATGGTCTGACTGGTCACGGTGTCGGTTACGCTGTTCACGAAGAGCCATATGTGCCTAATTTCGGCCATGCTGGCACAGGCGAGACTTTATTTGAAGGAATGGTCATTGCCATAGAACCGATGTTTTCTATCGGCTCATCTCAAATTAAGGTGGCTAAAGACGGTTATACTTATTTAACCAAAGACGGATCGCTTGCCGCTCAATTTGAACACACTATAGCTATTACCAAAGATGGTCCTTTGATTCTGACCAAAGAATAATGATATAATTTTTTCATGAGAGGTATTGAACTAGAACCAGGGGGCTTAGATTATCTAAATGATGAAGATAGTATTCAGCCAAGAAAACCAGAAGAAATAACCTTGGCTTTTAACGAAGGAGATTTTATTTTAATTACTGAAATGAGTCGTTTTTTCTTTGAAAAGCTTGATGAAACTATTAAAGAAGAAGGTTTAAAAGTGCATGACCGAATAGCTGATTTTTTAGAACAGCTAAAAGAAAAGTATGGCAAAGAGACAATCTCTAACTGTGCTTTTTATTATATTCTATCCATGCGTCATCCTATGCCGGTAGACACAGAACGTCTTGATTTAGAAGATGGTCTTATTGAAAATTTTATTAAAAATGGTTTTAAAGAAACCGAGGGTGATTAATCGTTTATATTCACACTACTTTTATACTCACCACCGCGTAAAATTTTTTCTGTTATAATATTACTGATGGAAAAGGTTAACTTTGCTAATTCTGAAAAATTTAATTCTCCTGAAGAAGAATTGTCTTATTTGCGTAAAATAGTAGCGGAAAAAGAAAAACAAGCTTTGGAGCAAAATAATTACAAACCTGACACTGAAAAATTTATTTCTCAAGCTATTGAACAATATCAAAAAAATGATCCACTAGAAAAATTAAGTAAAGGTCATGTGGTGCCAGAAAAATTTCAAGAGGAAATTGTCTTGGAACTTTCTCCTGAAACTCACGACTATAAAATGTCGGAATTTATCGCTATGATTGAAACTAAGGGTATTTTAAATACTTTGACCATTGTAGAAAGATTAGGAGATCCGCACATTCAAGACGACCTTCATCGCTTTCTAATTCAATATATTAAAGCCGGTTACACAGTAAAAGGACTGGATGAAAAAAATCCTTTAGCCAAAACTTTGGGCAGGACTTTGTTTGAAGTGACTTTGCCAGATTACGGTGGTGAAAAAGATCAAAACATCCAAGAATTATTTGCTTTGATGGAACAGTTTTATGCCGGCATGCTTTCTTTAAATGAGGAATATTTAACTGTTGAGGTAGCTAATTCTATTGGCAGTCGTCAATTTATTTTTTATATTTCTGTAGCTAATAAATATAAAGACCTTTTTGAAAAACAATTGCTCTCAGTTTTTACTGAAGCTAAAATTTACGAACAAAAAGATGACTTTAATGTTTTCAATGAAGAAGGTTGTTCTTTGGGAGCTTATGCTAAATTTGAAACCGCTCCAGCTAAACCAATTAAAACTTACGAAGCTTTTTCTAGCGATCCAGTTAAAATTATTTTAAATGTTTTTTCTAAACTTCATATCAAAGACGAGGCAGCCGCTATTCAATTTATTTTCAAACCTGTCGGTAGTTTTTATCTAAAAAATTATCATAAAGCTATTTCAAAGTTGGAAAAAGGGGAATCAGCCGGAGATGAAATGCATATTAGAAATACTTTTGGTAGTAAATTAATGAAAAAGTTTTCTGGAACTTTAAAAAAAGTTTCTGAATTTAGTGAGTCTAAAAAAGACAAAGACCATTCTCCTAAAATAAAAACTAATGATTTAGAGGCTGTTAAAAAAAAGGTGGAAAGCCAGGTTGTTTCCAGTAATATTAGAATTATTACCTCAGCTAAAACAGAATCTAGGGCCAAAGATATTTTGCATGAAATTCAATCAGCTTTTAATCAGTTTGAAAATACTGCTGGCAATAAATTTAAATTTGAAGTTTTTGAAAAAGCCAAAGCCACATTTTTATTTAAAGAATTTTCCTATCGTCAGTTTAGTGATCGATACGATTTGCCAATGAACTTAAAAGAATGTGCCACAGTTTTTCACTTACCATCTGAACAAAAAGATTTATCTCCGCAATTGAAAACTTTGAAATCTGCCACTGCTCCTGCACCGCTTGAAATTTCTACAGAAGGAATTTTA
>Ga0163144_10029478_pt1 | contig 10533 bp, 8 predicted proteins | sample OliLak19BULKMAT1_FD_123175 | JGI IMG/M metagenome (GOLD analysis project Ga0163144, IMG submission 123175) | Freshwater microbial mat bacterial communities from Lake Vanda, McMurdo Dry Valleys, Antarctica - Oligotrophic Lake LV.19.BULKMAT1 | ecosystem: Environmental > Aquatic > Freshwater > Lake...
CGGCTCAGTACTTTGCAGCGACGATGCTGCTGACTCCGCTGGTGGCCGCACTGGGGGCTCGCCGACCCGGCAACGCCGCCTGGCAATGGTTCGTCGTGCTGCCAATGATCGTCGTGCTGCAGTGGCCGGCGGTGACTCAACTGATGAGCAGCCGTGGCAGCGAAGCGCTGGAACTGGGGCTCCGGCAACGATGGGAGTTCTGCTGGTCATCACGATGGGCACCGGGACGCTGCTGGGGGCCTCGATGACGCTGTCAGGGCTGATGTATGTTGCGGCGGTGCTTTGCTGCCTGCTGCCGTCGAGCGGCTGGATGGCATCGACATCATCACTTCCGCTTCTGAGCCCGCTGCTCCTTGTCGGGGCTCAAATTCGTGCGGCGTCGATTCTCAAAGCACGATTCGCCGCCGCTCGGAACGCCAGGAGTGTCGCAGAATCTACCGATGCCGCATGGCAGTTGTTTCAGACGCTGTACGGACTCGTCTGGACCCGCCGAGTCCTTGACCGAGTCAACCTGTTCGCCCCGCGTGAGCAATGGTCGGTCGCACTGACCCGGCTGGGTTTTCGACGATCGGGCAGTGGCGCCGTCTCCGATGCTGAGCTCGCAAAACCGCTCGAAGCATTTCGCTGGGTGCTGAGCAGATTCGCGGATCCGGAGTGGATCACGAAGCATGTTTCCAATACGGCAGTTGATGTATCGGTTTCAGACCATTTCACATCTGCAATCTGAAATCTGAAAATCCTGACGCTCTGTCGCTTATCGCTCCGGCAGAATTCCATACTTCCGCATCTTGTTGTACAGCGTAACTCGGCTGATGCCAAGATGGCGGGCCGTGTTGGTGCGGCTGAAGTTGTTGCGGAGCAGCGCCTGTTCAATAAAGTCCTTCTCGGTCAGCTCGATGCGGTTCTCCAGGGATTCTCCTTTCCGCACACCGAAGAATGCGGCCACCGACGGATCGTTCGCGGGTCCCGCTGTGCCTTCGATCACATGCACCGGCAGAGTGTCCACCGACATGCGACCGTTGTGGCTGTAGATAACCGCGCTGCGGATGGAGTTTTCCATCTCACGGACGTTGCCCGGCCATGGGTACTGCAACAGGCACTCGATGAATTCAGGATCGATTTCCACGACATCAATACCCAGTTGTGACGCATGCAGATGCACGAAGTAACGTGCAAGCGGCTCGATGTCCGGCAGACGCTTTCTCAGCGACGGAATCGCAAAGCAGAGTGTGTTCAGTCGATAGTAAAGGTCGGGACGAAACCGACCCGACTCGACCAGCGGCTGCAGCTGCAAATTGCTGGCCGCGATGACGCGTGCTTTCACATGCAGCGTCGTGTTCGATCCGACAGGTTCGAATTCCCCTGTTTCGATGACGCGCAGCAGCTTGACCTGCTGATCGGGCGTGAGCACGTCGATCTCGTCAAGCAGGATTGTGCCGCTGCCAGCGACGAGGAACTTTCCATCCTTGTCAGCGTGAGCACTTGTAAACGCTCCTTTGACGTGTCCGAAGAGTTCGCTTTCGATCAGGTCACCGGGCAGCGCTCCGCACGCGACATGCAGAAACGGCTCGTTGGCTCGCGGCGAGGTATCATGTATGAGACTCGCCAGGTGCGTTTTTCCCGAGCCCGTTTCGCCGATCAGCAGAATCGTCACATTGTGCCGCGCGGCGATTTCGAGACGTCGCAGCATCGTGCGCAATTCGGGCGTGCGAGTCCGAAATCGATCGGCCATCCCGCAGATCTCGTCATGCGGGGTGTTGCCGACCAGTCTCCCGATTCGGCTCCCTCCGGCGGTGGCATCGGCGGTGGCATCGGTCGTCGAAGAGACGGCGTTCAGGGGCAACGGTAGTCCGTGAGCTTCCGGGGTTGATTCAGTCATGCCGGAATCCACTGCGGCCACACCGGCCGTCACCGCGAATTGGTGGATCGCCTTCCCGGCCGACTCCGGTCGCAGAATCAGGTCTACCAGTTCCTGGTAACTCTGATCGCGCAGCGACAGCTCTGCGATCCTGGCGGAGTGCAGGATCTCCTGCGGAATGTTCTCCGGCTGGAGCTGATGCGGAACGGTCACCAGTATGGATTGCCCGACCTGACCATTGCTGATCGTGACAAACGTGCGAGCCAGCTGCTGCGGCGATGCGGCTCGCACATCGAAGATTGCATAATCCGGCCGATGCAGTTGAATCATCTGCCCGGCTTCCGGAAGTGAATAGCATTCCATCAGCCGGCACTGACCAGCCAGCAGACTGCCCACGCTTCGCAGGAATCCTGGCGACCCGCTGCAGATCAACGCGACATCAAGAGCTTTCATCGCTGCACCTTTAACTGTGTCAATTCGTGGTCGACATTGCTCCAAAGAACAGCGCCGTCAATTCCACTGTTCAAATTCGATGCCACCTGAACGCAAAGACTGTAAAGGCTGTGAAACAGAGTTTCTGACAGCATTCTGCAGTGTTCAGTTTGATGCGAATCATCAACACATGATGACAATGGGCAACCAGGCCTCCGGGTTCCGCACTCTCAAATCGCGGACAGACTGGCCTCAGGCCAGGCTCGTGACTCGCGCTGATGTTCTAAAGCTGACACGCCGCTGAGTTGACGCCGGGGGTTCCACGGCTTGTGCGCTACTCCTCGCATTAGTATTGTTGTGTCGTCCTGAAGCGCCGAAGACGCGGGACCACCGGGGCAAGCCCGGTGACGGTAACGGACAGTCGCACTGTGAATCCTGGCGCATCGGCACTCGTCAGAGTGCCGACAACTTGGGGCGAATCCCGATGGCCCTGATTTGCGAGACTTGCGACGACGGCCGCGAATGAACGACACTCCGCCGCGACGGAGGAGAGTCTCATGCGAAATGTGCTAGCTGTGGTGCTGGCCGGGGGAAGGGGATCCCGGCTGGAACCACTTACCAGAGACCGCAGTAAACCGGCGGTGCCGTTTGGCGGTTGTTTCCGAATCATTGATTTCACACTGTCGAACTGTCTGAACAGCGGGATTCGCAAAATCCTTGTCGTGACGCAGTACAAAGCGGCAAGCCTGGAGCGCCACATTGAGCTCGGATGGCATTTTCTTCCGTCGGAACTCGGCGAATTCATCAGCGTCAGGCCGCCGGAACAACGCGTTGACGACAATTGGTATCTCGGCACTGCGGACGCGATCTATCAAAACATCTACACGATCGAAAAAGTCCGCCCGAATTACATCGTCGTTCTGAGCGGCGATCATGTTTATCGCATGGACTATTCGCAGTTTCTGCAGGACCACATTGCCTCAAAAGCCGACGCCAGCATTGCCTGTCTGCCTGTTCCGCTTGACGACGGCCAGCGGTTCGGAGTGATGCAGACAGACAGGAGTTCCCGCATCGTCCGGTTTCGAGAAAAGCCGTCCGATCCGGATCCGCTGCCCGGTCGGCCCGGACATTGTCTCGCCTCAATGGGCATTTACGTCTTCAATACTGAGTTTCTGTTTGAGAGGCTCTGCATCGACGCCAATGAACCCGGCAGTCATCGGGATTTTGGCAAAGACATCATTCCTTCCATCGTGGATTCCAGCCGTGTCATGGCATGGTCGTTCGAGAACCCGGAGACCGGAGAGCCCGACTACTGGCGCGATGTCGGAACTCTGGATGCTTACTACGCAGCCAACATGGACCTCGTGTCTGTGAAGCCGGAACTGAATCTGTACGACCCGGCGTGGCCGATCCGAACCTGGCAGCCGCCACTGCCGCCTCCGAAATTCGTGTTCAACGACTTCGATGCGTCGACACCGAGGGTCGGTCATGCGATGGACAGCCTGATCTGTTCCGGCTCAATCATTTCCGGCGGCTCCGTCGATCGCTGTGTGTTCTCACCGCGGGTACGAGTCAACAGCTATGCGTCCGTGACGGAATCGATTCTGTTCGACGGCGTCGACGTCGGTCGCCACTGCCGGATCGATCGGGCGATCATTGACAAGGGCGTCAAGATCCCGGACGGAGTCTGCATCGGCATCGATCCCGCCGAAGATCTGGCGCGGGGGTTGACGATCTCCGATGACGGAATTGTGGCCGTCCCGCGAAATGTTCGGTTCTGACAGGGACTTGTACTGACTCCGCAGTTGCATGGCCCGAAAGAATTCATCAGCATTTGAGTCCATCAACAGACGTCAGAATCAGAAAGCCGGGTATGTCAGATTTTGAAGATCGACTCCAGAGAGCCATTCAGCGAGGACAGCAGTCCCGACTTGCCGACGGTGCCACAGCCGAGTCGGACGCTGCGACCGAAGACGAACTGCGGGCAAAACACGCGCAGCTGCGAAATGAACTGACAGAGCACATCGAAAACTGTCTGCATAAACTGTGCGACCATTTTCCAGGCTTCGATTACAACACCGTCCTGAACGAAAAAGGCTGGGGTGCACGCATCAGCCGCGATGACATCAAGCTTGGTCGCGGCACTGCGAAGAATGAATACAGCCGGCTGGAAGTGCTCATCCGGCCTTTTTCGGATATGCACATTCTGGAAGTCGCCACCAAAGGCACCATCCGCAACCGCGAGTCGCTGAACCGAACGAACTTCCGCTTTCTCAAGGAAGCCACCGTGGAAGTCATCAAGCCCATGATTGACGGCATCGCCCTGGAATTCGCCGAACAGTTTTCCGCACACACCTGAGCAATCAGCGGTCCCGCGACGGTCGTAGGTTATGCTTCAGCATAACACATTCGGCTCCTCTCGAATCTGCACTCATGCTGAATCGAAGGATCGTACGTCGTTATGCTGAAGCATAACCTACCGCAACCACGGCAACTCTCGTCAGTCGTGCACTTTCGCGAACTGTTTCTGGAAGAATTCCAGCATCTCGGCGTTCACGTTTCTGCGTTTTGCGTCCGGTGTGTAGACGTAGATGTTCTCGACACCCAGGTCGTCCATTTTCTGCTTGAGCTGTTTGCCGAAGTTGGGGTGGTGGATGCCTTGGCCTGGTCGAGCGTCCGGTGGAAGCGGGCCGTCGGCTTCGTTGTAGACCATGTAGAGCGGCGGATCATCTTTGGTCAGATGCGTGATGGCAGAGGATTCATCGTAGAGTTTCTGCCGTTCCGGAGTCGGGTGCAGCGCTTCGTCAGCGGTCGTCACGCCAAAGACCTTGAAGATTGACGGATGCTCCCACGCGCGGCCACCGATCAGCTTTTTGATCTGGATTGGATCGTACGTGCTCTGGCCGCCAAAGGTGCCGATCGCTTGAATGCGAGTCGACTCGCGCAGGATCGGGTGCTCGCTCTTCGGATCAGCCAGGTCCTCGTGGAATCCGATCCACATTGAGATCCCCGCGCCGGCCGAGCCTCCGAAGCAGGCGACTCGCTTCGAGTCGATGTTCCACTCCTTCGCTTTGCTGCGCAGGAACTGCAGCGCCCGAGCACCGTCATGCTGCGGTACCGGGAAGATGACGTCCTGACCGTCCACGAATTGGTAATGGATGGCAGCGAGACTGATGCCGGCATCGTTGTAGAGCTTCAACACAGCCCGGGCGACGGTTTTGTTCCCGCCGACAAATCCGCCGCCGTGAATGTAGATCACCAGCGGTGTCGGTTGTTTTGAAAGGGCCTGATACAAATCGAGCACATTCCGCTCGGCCGGCCCATATTTGACGTCGGCCTCGGTCGGCGAGATTGCCTCTGCCTCCTTCTTCACCTTCGACTGCTCGTCGGCCAGGATGAGGTAGCTGTCCATTGTGCGCAGACTGATGATGACAGGATTGGTTGGGATTTTGTAGATTGCTGCGATGGAACGGACTCCATTTCACGATCTGCGGCAGGAGGAACTGTTCGCCGTTATTCTGCGATTGCAGGAGCGTCTGGCGGTGCTGGAAGCTCGTGACCGGCAGCAGAAGAAACTCATCGAAGGGCAGACGAAGCTGATCGAGCAGCAGGCCAGTCGGATAGCGGAGCTGGAGAAGAAGAATCCGACGCAGCGGCTGGATGAGGCGTATTCGGTGAGGGCGGAAGAGAAGCGGCAGGCGGACGCTCAGCAGGGTGGGAAATCGAAACGCGGGAAGAATAAATCGAGTCGGCGCGGCTGAATCAGCACGGCCACGAAGCTGGCACTCGCCACACGGCATGAAGATGTCTGGCCGAGCGAATACCGGCTCACAGACTGCCAGTTGCGATATTCGCGAGTCGCCTGGCGAATCATCGAAGGTCAGGCGGTTCTGGTCGCCTATCACATCTATGCGGGGCCGGATGGGCGAGTTCCGCAGGTTCCCGGTGTTCCGAAGCGTGGCGAATTCGGATCCGAGATCATCACCGCACTGGCCTATCAGCATCATATCGCCGGTCTGCCGCTGGATACGGTCATCGGTGAGTTCTCGTTCTACTGGGATCTGACGCTGCGGAAGTCGCAGGCCGACGCGATGCTGAATCGACTGGCGAAGGAATGGCTGCCTGAGTTCGACGCGCTGTGCCAGTTGCTGGCGGTCTCGGCGGTCGTGTACGCCGACGAAACAAGCTGGAGCATCAATTCGGTGTGGGCGTTTCTGTCGGAGAAGGCTCGCGTGACGGTCTTCGGCTGCCGCAAAGATGGCGAGACTCTCGCGGTGCTGCTGAAGAAAGAGGAATTCAAAGGCATCCTTGTGAGCGACGATGCGGCTGTGTATCAGGGCTTCAGCCTCGCTCAGAAGTGCTGGGCTCATCTGCTTCGCAAGGCGATCCGGCTGACACTGCTGAAGCCCGATCGCAAACACTACCGACAGTTTCTCGATGCACTGCTGGACATTTATCGCCGGGGCAAGGCGATCGCCGCCGACAGGCGTTTGAGCGAAGCCGGTCGTCGTGCTCGGGTTGGTCACCTTGTCGACGCAGTCTGTGACTGTACCGGAGCGCGGTATGCTGACGAGAGCAAACCGACTGATGATGCGGAGCGGGACTTCTTCAATCTGACTCATGAGATTGTTCGCCTGCTGGGCGAAGATGAACTGTTTACGTATGCCATTTATCCCGCAGCGGACGGCACGAACAACGAAAGCGAACGCACACTTCGACAGCCGGCTCAGGATCGCCTGACCGGTCAGACGAGCAAGACCGCACACGGTGCTCGTCGTCGCACGGTGATTACGAGCGTTCTGGATTCTCTGCGGGGGCGTCTGCCAAAACTGACGCTCAAGGCCGCGCAGGCGGAACTGAACCGCTGGCAGCAGGACGGCATCAGTTGCTTCCGTCGCATGGTGAATTCTCTGGAACTGCCGCCTCTGAGCCTGCCTGAGAATGTCCGATCCCTGCTGGACCTGCTGGTGCCGCTCCAGGGCTCCGGATGAGCAGCGCGTTCCGCTGGTGGCTGATGATGAGGCGCCTCCTCCTCACCCCTCCGCTGCCAGCCGTGTTGAGCCGCCGCCAGAGCCTTTCTGAGGCACACACTCTCGCGGAAGACTCCACCGCCTCGCCTCGCGTCCTGTCGTTTCGACGACTCGCATTCAATTGAGTCACACTTTACGCTGCGCTGACAACGCTATTCGCACAATGGACAGCTACGAACTCGATGCCATTTTTGGACCAGACAATCACGTTGTCTGCGTGAACACCCTTGCCAATGATTCTCTTCATCTTGGCACTGTTGGTCTGGTCGAAGAGCAAGAACATTCTCGTATGATATGGGCTTCTCTCCAAATCCCCGAATGCTTCTCGTAGCGTGTGCAGTTTCTTTTCGAGTTCTCCATCGCCACCGACCCCCGCAAGCACAACCGTGATCTTTCTATCAGGCAGCCGAATGCTCAGTAGTTTCCTTAAGAACTGTTGCTCCGTTTTGCCCTCGACAATCACGATTCCAGAAGGCATGAAGATGGATTCCAGATCATTGCCAAGTAATGCGAATTGAAGTTGATGAAACTGGCTGATGGACTCCACTTGCTCGGAACTAATCGTCTTTCCATTTTTGGCAACGATGAAATTGTTCTTGATCTGCCGTCTGTCAAGAAACAAATGCGAGTGCGTTGCAACGTAAATCCCCTTGAGGTGCGGCATGTATTTCTGCCGTTCCGTCGCATCGGTGAAGAACCGACCAATAACGGATTGGATTCGCGGCGACAGTCCAAGTTCTGGTTCGTCCAAAAACAGATACTTGAAGCGTGTGTCAAAACATGTTCCGAGTAGAGTTAAAAGCAGCCGCGTGCCAGTGCTTCCAAACTGTAGACTTTCACCATCAACATCGACGTAGAGCGGTGTCATTTCGTTGTCATGCGTCGTGTGTTTGAGAGAGATCGTATTGCCGATCAACTCGTTGAAGAGATTGAACAGAGTTTCCCGCTGTGAATTGGTCAACCCTCGCAGTATCTGCTCCAAATCGTGGAAGTTGGTTTCGGTGTTGTCCGCCCTGTTCGATTCATTGGGATGAAAGAAGTGATTCTTGAAGTTGGTCCCGACGTCCTTCGCGCAGCTCGACGAGACTTCGGCGGTCGAGAGTTGTCTCAACGAAAAGAAGCGATTGCAGCCAAAGAAATGCGGTGTATCGGGGGCAGCATTGCAAAGTGACTTCAGCAGATATGATTTGCCAGAATTGTTCGGACCAGAAAGAACAGTCAATTGCTCCTGTGAGCGTTGCTGGAAAAACTCTTGGGTAGTTGGGTGAAAGACAATTGCAGGACGAGTGATTGCCATGAGTGTTTGTGCTTTGCGGAGTTTGAAAATCACTATCAGCAATTGTTCCGGATGTACCGGTCAGTCTCGTAGCGGGCGTGGATTACCCGACTAATCCGCGAATCGGCGTGCGATCATCAAGCAGGTATTGCGGGCGGCCGTTGAAGTCGAGGAGTTTGGTTTCAGGGTCGATGCCAAGCGTGTGGTAAATCGTGCTCATGATGTTTTGGAAGCTGATCGTGCCGTTGATCGAGCGTTCGGCGCGGGGGTCGGTTTCGCCGATGACCTGGCCCATGGTCAGGCCGCCGCCGAAGAAGAGGGCGCAGCCGGCGTCGGCCCAGTGTTCTCGGCCGGGGCCGAGCGGTGAAATCTTCGGCGTGCGACCGAACTCGCCGAGCACCACCACCAGCACGTCCTGATCGAGGCCACGATCCTTCAAGTCGTCGACCAGCGCCGTGATGCTCATGTCGATCAGCGGCATCAGGCACTTGAGCGCGAAGAAGATGTCGCCCTCCGCACTGCTGTGATGGTCCCAGTCTCCAGCATGCAGCGTCACCACGCGCACGCCCGCCTCGACAAGGCGGCGAGCCATCAGGAACGGTTTCCCGTTCCAGTCGTACATGTACTGCTTCGCCGTCTGGTGCGGATACTTCCCGGCTTTGTGGCCATATCGAGCCAGAGTTTCGGGCGACTCATTAGAAAGATCAAACGCCTCACGCACTTTCGGTGACGCGATCATCTCCAACGCCTGAGCCTGAAACCGGTCGAGGCCCGCGAGTGCGTCTGGCGAATCCAGTTCGCGGTGGAGTTTGTCGAATGCAGCGAGAAGCGCCTTGCGGTCCTTCAACTGTTCAAGGTTCTTCACGGGTGTGAGATCACTGAGGGATTCGTTGAACGGGCGGAACGGCGCGTGCCCGGCTCCCGCGTAATGCGGCTTTTCGTCGTTAAACAGATCGGAAGTCTCGTTCAGGCTGACATACGTGGGCATCGCGCACATTGTCGGAGACAGCCGGCTGACGATGGACCCAAACGCCGGTCGCTTTCCCGCTGATCGCGGCAGCCCGGTGTAGACCTCGCTCAGATAGTGATCGTTCTCGACCGACCGAATGCCGCGCACCAGCGCGGCCCTGTCCATCAGGGCAGCCTGCCGCGGCATGTGTTCACAGATTTGCACGCCGGGCAGTTTCGTGGCGATGGGCGAGAACGGCCCGCGATACTCGGCAGGAGCCCTCGGTTTCAAGTCCCACATGTCGATATGCGACGGCCCGCCATTCAGCACGATGTAAATCACCGACTTCGGCCGCGGAGCCTTCGGCCCCGCAGTCGGATGTTCGGAGTCAGCCGCGGTCGCCTCATGCCGCAACAGATCTGCCAGAGTCAATCCGCTCACGCCCAGCGCGCCCACCCGCAACAGATCGCGACGGCTCACGCGACCAGCAGCGGGATTGTTTCGATTGGAAACGCTGAACATCCGCATTCTCCGGGGCAGGGCAGGTGGGCGAGTGAATTCAACGGGCGGGATGATAACGTGATCTGAAGACACCCGACCCCATCTTCAGACTATGTGTCCGATCCGTCTTCCGTCACTCCCCGAAGAACGGGAACAATTCCTTGAGTTCCGCGGGCGATGGCTTGCGGCCGTACTCGCAGAGTTCAAAGGCTTCGGCGTACTTGACGGCTTTGCCTCGTTCTTCGCCGTACAATTGGATAAGCGAATCTCGGAACCGGTCGGCTTCGCGCGAATGGCGGTCGTGCCACCGCTGTTTGAGCCAGGCTTTGCGACCGGCGACATCACCTGCGGGAGGAACGCCGCGGACAAACTCGTCGTCGCCACTGGCTCCCCCTTCGTAGACTTGGGACTCCAGTTCGTGCAGTGCATCGACCTTGAGATCGAAGACGTCGTCGATGTCCACGGTCATTTCGGGATCGAATGGATA
>Ga0163144_10029479_pt1 | contig 10532 bp, 10 predicted proteins | sample OliLak19BULKMAT1_FD_123175 | JGI IMG/M metagenome (GOLD analysis project Ga0163144, IMG submission 123175) | Freshwater microbial mat bacterial communities from Lake Vanda, McMurdo Dry Valleys, Antarctica - Oligotrophic Lake LV.19.BULKMAT1 | ecosystem: Environmental > Aquatic > Freshwater >...
AAAATTATAAAACAAATAAATAATACATTCAATTTTTTTTATAGCATAAAACAATTTTTTAGTTATTGAAAAATAACTGAGGAAATCTGTTGATAAATTGACTAAACTAAGTTATTGTATGGGGTTCATTGTTTTGAGGAATAAAAATGCAAAAAGATATTCATCCCGCTTATCGTGAAGTCACCTTTAGCTGCTCTTGCGGCCACCAATTTAAAGTGCAATCCACCCTTGCCCAGGAAGAAGTGCATTTAGATATTTGCTCACACTGCCATCCATTTTTTACCGGTCAACAAAAAATGATCGACACCGCAGGCCGTGTAGAAAGATTCCGTCAACGTTACAGCAAAAGCAAAAAAGCCGCTTAATACTAGCTTAGGATTCTGATATACTTCTCGAATTTCGAGAGGTATATCCCTGCTGACGAGACTTGGAAATAGATTAAGAAAATTCACAGAATTGCACTTTTTTGTCGAAGTCACCTGACAAACAACCTTTACCATGATATACATAAACGGGGAATTTGTTTCGATAGAAACAGCCAGAATTCATCCTACAGACAGGGGATTTCTATTGGCGGATGGTTTGTTTGAGACGATGCGAGTTTATAATAATAGTGTTTTTCGTCTCAAAGAACACTGGGAAAGATTAAAAAAAAGCGCAGAATATTTAGATATCCCCTTCTCTCTCTCGTTTCCTGAAATAAAAAAAATAATTAACGAATTATTACAACGAAATAATTTATCCAGCAAAGACGCCAGTTTACGGCTCACGCTGACCAGAGGCAGCGGCCCAAGGGGTTTATTGCCGCCGGAAAATGCTAAGCCAACTATATTGATAACTGTCTTTCCTTTATTAAAAAAATCCGATCAATCCATTAAAGCCTGTATTGTCGATGTCATAAGAAATGAATTGTCTTCTCTAGCCCACATCAAATCTTTAAATTACTTAGATAATGTTTTAGCTCGAATTCAGGCTGCAAAAAAAGGCGCTGCGGAAACCATATTACTAAATTCCAAGGGTCTAGTAGCTGAAGCAAGTGCTGCAAATATATTCCTAGTCAATCATAAGGGAACCGTAGTGACTCCACCCCTGAAAGATGGAGCTTTACCTGGGATCACTCGTCAAACAGTTATAGAATTATGTCAAGATTTAGAAATACCCCTTGAAGAAAGCTCAATCTCAGTTAAGGCGCTTCAGAATGCAGTGGAAATTTTCCTCACTAACAGCCTGATAGAAATACAATCCTTAGCTTATCTGGATGATAAAATAATAGTCCCGAAACAAGATTCAATCACTCAAAAATTGCAAAAAGCTTATAAAGAGATGACAACCCCAATCTATACTTAAGCTGATCAGCGATAATTATCGGTATGGATAGTCGTTGCCGCATTGCTTTACTTGATGCATATGGGGGTCAGCGGCAATTGCTATGAATGCATTGACACTCTACTTAACTCAACTGACCTAAAGAGAAATTTCTGACAAAACTGGAGTTATTGTTTCATACATCTTTTCTAAATTGGGTTCTTGAGTTCGCCAGCCGCTCAGCCATTGACGCCATTGCTTGGCACCTCTTTGGCCTTGAAATAATCCCATTAAATGGCGAGACATGGGCCATAGCGAGCCCCCCTGGCACAATTGCTCCAGCACATAGGGTAAATAATTTACAATCACTTCTTGAGGGGTCAATTCGGGATTTTCAGCCAGCAATAAGGGATTATCATAGGCTTTACGGCCAATCATAACCCCATCGACTTGCTGTAAATGGTGATCGATTTCGGCCAGAGTATTTATACCCCCATTGATAATAATCTCTAAATCGGGAAAATCCTTTTTCAAATGATAAACCATTTCATAATTCAATGGCGGCACAGTCCGGTTTTGCCGGGGGCTTAATCCCTTCAACCACGCTTTACGGGCGTGAATGATAAAAGTTCGGCACCCGGCTGCGCTGATGGTGGCGACAAAATTTTGTAAAGCCGAATAACTATCTTGATTATCGACGCCGATACGTGTTTTGACTGTTACCGGAATTTTAACGGCTTGACTCATGGCAGATACACAATCGGCTACCAATGAAGGGGTTTTCATTAGACAAGCCCCAAACTGTCCCGCCCGCACCCGGTCACTGGGGCAGCCGACATTCAAATTAACCTCATCATATTGAAGCTCTTCGGCCATCTGAGAGCATTTTGCCAATTCCAGAGGATCAGACCCGCCTAATTGCAGGGCCAGGGGCCGTTCGATTGGCGAAAACAATAAATGGCGCTCACTTTCTCCATGAATTAAAGACCCCGTGGTGACCATTTCCGTATACAATAAAATTTGCCGATTAATAAGCCGCATCAATACTCGAAAATGACGGTCGGTGTAAGCCATCATGGGGGCAACTGAAATTTTTCTTTGCTCAATCATGCTGCTATTATATCATAATTAGAACAGACGCTTTAGCAAAGGCAATAGATCAGCGGAAAACCCTACAAATGCAAAATGTTTCCACGAAGTGATCTATTCGTGTGGCAAAAGGAGAAAAAATGTCAACAACCTTAGCGCTTATTTTTATTCTTATCGGCGGCATTGTGAATGGCTCATTCGCGCTGCCGACTAAATATATTCGTCAATGGAATTTTGAAAATATTTGGCTTAATTTCAGTATTTGGGGATTTTTGCTGGCTCCCTGGATTGTCATCCTTCTCTTAGCGCCTCAAGCCTGGGCATTTTATCAAAATATAAGTGCGCATACTGCTTGGACTATTCTCATCGGTGGATTGATATTCGGCATAGGTCAAATCTGTTTTGCTCAAGCCTTATCTATCATTGGCTTAGGTTTAGGTTTTGTCATTAATATCGGTTTAGGCACCGCTCTTGGATTTTTTCTGCCGTTAGCGCTTTTTCATCCAGAAAAAATATTAACCTCTTTTGGTTATACGACCTTAATCGGTATTGCTTTAATCCTCCTTGGATTAATCATTTCCTATCTTGCCGGTAAACAAAGAGACCATTACAGAAGGCATCAGCAATTGACTATCAGTAGCAGTTATCAGCTAGGGGTTATTTTGGCCGTCATCGCCGGTATCGCCTCCGCCGTCCAAAACTTCACCTTTGCAGCGACGATCCAATTACAAACGATGGCCCTACAAGCGGGCTTTAATCATCTTGCCTCTGCTATGATTATCTGGCCAATTTTCCTAACGGCCTCTTTCATCCCCTATACTATTTATATGGGATATTTACATCATAAAAATAACTCCTATCGCCTTTATCAAAAACCTCGCACTGCTGTAAACTGCTTTTTGACACTCATGATGGGGTTAGCTTTTTTTTTATCCCTGGTGCTTTACAGTCAAGCTTCATTATTAATCGGCAGTCTGGGGCCTATCGTGGGTTGGCCGATGTTTATGGTTTTAATTATTTTAACCTCTTTTTTCTGGGGATGGCGTCATCATGAATGGGCCCATGTACCCCTGAAAATTCAACGTCAAGCACTGTCCGCAATCGGCATTTTGATACTAGCCGTCGGTGTTTTAGCTTATAGCGCCACTTTAACTTAAGGATGATCATGGCGAATTTTATCGGCATTGAAGGGGGCGGGACTAAATTTGTCTGCGCATTTGGCTCTGGCCCTGAAGACTTGCAAGAACGCGTTGTTCTGCCTACCCAATCTCCTGCAGAAACCATTAAAGCCTTAGCGGAATATATTCATCAGGTTGAAAGTAAGGTAAAAATTTCTGGCATTGGCGCTTCGGTTTTTGGGCCTTTAGACTTAGATCCAGAATCGCCAACCTACGGTTATATTACTTCTACGCCTAAAAACGAATGGGTTAATTTTAATTTTGTCGGCGCTTTAAAACAAGAATTTAATTATCCCATCGGTTTCGATACTGATGTGAATGCGGCAGTGATGAGTGAATACCGCTGGGGGGCCGCACAAAATTTAAGTGATGTCCTTTATTTAACTGTAGGCACAGGCATAGGCGGAGGGCTTATTATTAATCATCAGTTAGTTCATGGAGCGATGCATCCTGAAATGGGCCATATTTTAATTCCGCAAAATAAAAATGATAATTTTTCAGGTGTTTGTGGATATCATGGCAATTGCCTGGAAGGCTTGGCATCGGGTCCCTCTTTAAAAGCACGCTGGGGCGTCAAATCAGCTTTAGATTTACCGGAAGATCACATAGCCTGGGAAATTGAAGCTAATTATCTCGCTTTAGCTTTGGCTAATTATACCCTGACAATTTCACCAAAAAGAATTATCATTGGTGGCGGGGTAATGAGACAAAATCATCTTTTACCCAAAATTCAACGGCAGTTACTTAAACATTTAGGCGGCTATATCCAAAACCCTACGGTTGTTAAAAACTTGGAAACTTATATTATCAACCCGGGTTTGCAGGAAAATGCCGGAGTTTTGGGAGCTATTGCATTAGCTGAACTGGCTTATCAACACCAAAAAAAAAGAGACTGAAAAATGACTAATAATGAAGTAGGTAAAATCTACACACGTCCCTGGGGAACCTATGAAACTTTGCGCATTGAAAAAAATTATCAAGTTAAAGAATTGACGATTAATCCAGGGGGACGTTTATCTTTGCAAAAGCATTTCCGGCGCGCTGAGCACTGGGTAGTCGTTGAAGGCTCGCCTACTCTAACTGTTGCTCAACAAACTCAGGTTTTTCAAGTCAATCAAAGTATTTACATTCCTAAAGAAGCGGTTCATAGAATTGAAAATTTTGGCGCCTCACCTGCAAAAATTATTGAAGTTCAAATCGGTGATTATTTAGGCGAAGATGATATTGTCCGCCTGGAAGATGTCTATGGCCGGTAGATGGCTTAGGCGAGGCTACCAGAAAATGATGATCCCCTCGCCTTTTGATCTTTAAATATTACCCATCCTATTTTGACTTTTTTCAATGTATTTAACAATATCTGGAAAGTGCTGTTTTGCAAATTTCGCAAAAATCTCAAGATCATTATTGTCTACATATCCTCGATAGTTTCCAACTATATATTCAACATTCCCTTTTTTTCCGTAAGCCAGGGCATCCGTCAACGCTTCAAAAATGAGATCTTTTAAATATTGCTCTGAGGAAGGATCCCTGGCCGCTTGATTTAATTGTCCTTGAGTAAGGTCAAAATCCTGCATAATCATATTACATGCCTCACAATAACAATTAATAATTCCGGCACTACCATTGCCTCCACTATTTCCGAAAGCTCCTGAAGGCCCGCGCTGGCCGTTCGGAGCATTTGAACAATTAGAGGCAGTGGTGTAACCAGGATCACAAAAACCCGAGTTTAGTGCAAAATGGCATTCCCCATCATGATACTCTATTCTTACCGCTCCTGCTCCTCCATATCCACCATTGCCTCCAGCGCCTCCATATCCACCACAGCCTCCAGCGCCTCCTTCATTTGAATATTCCGGCATGCTACCTTCTCCACTAGCCGACACGATTATAGAGATATTTCCTCCACTCCCTCCATTTCCTCCATCGCCCCCTTGATAACCAGCAGATCCATTTCCACCCGGTTGCGGATCTAGACCAGAAATAATCTGATGGCCATTCGATTCGTCATCAGTACCATTTGCCCCATTAGAGCCATCAGCGCCCAGCTCACCAGATTGACCTACACCCCCTTGCCCTCCATTGCTATTAACGAAGATAGACCACTGTGACGAACCAGAAAAATTTCCCGTCACTTTTAACGAAAAATCTCCGCCAGGTAATCCGTCGCCTCCACGCACAGGATAATAACTGTTAGTATCTTCCCAGTCTTGGCCAGTGAGCCCGCTTAAATCAAAAACACTCCCACCATACTCTCCTCCTGGAGAACCTATAAAATTGAAATTGTTACAGTCGCTTAGGTTTCATACTGCGAGTTTTTTGTTTGAGTTGACCGCCTGACGCTCTCCTACTTAATGGCTTCTCATCTCCACTCCCAACCACTTTTGCAGAAAGCATTCTTTTATTTTTCTTAGCCTCTCTTAATTGAGAAACAGCACCAAAACGATGTGCAAAATAATAATTAGGGGATACCAAATCTTCTGTTTTTTGAACTTGTTGCCATCCTTTATCTGCATAAAAAGATCTAACAAGGCTCTCTGAATGTCTATATTGATTATTTTTTCCATAAGAGTAGATGAGCATCCCATTTTGATTCCTGGCGGCAGGAATTGACGCGCCACGCGAAGGCTTATCATCCAAAGAACGTAAAGAACCATGATGAGTCGCAACGAGTTTAGTCAGCTGCGAAGAAAGCGCACCAATGCCGGGAATATATTGAAAAGAAGCATCTGCCGGATAAAGCAAATATTCGGAAGCCGCCAAACTTCCAATCAACAAAGTTAATGCACCAGAATTATTTTTATTTTTTTCATCAGGACTCATTGTTTGGCGAATTTCAATATTGCCTGCTTGAATAGACACTTCAGTTTTTGGCCACATAATCAGTTTTCCATTGCCTCTAATTGCACCGACCAAACTATTCACGGTAGGACCGTCCCCAATATTTTCAGGCGCAATCCATGTTTTACATTTAGGATCACTCGGCTGGCCATCCAAGATCACTGCTTGCGGAGATATCGCTAATTTATAATGGTCTAGATCCCAATGTGAAAGTAAAATCGGAACTCCACTTCCTGCAGATTGCATTATTTCTTGAGAGATTGACCCTTGATTTGAATTACCAAAACCATAACCAAAATCTGAAAATAATCTTGCTTGCCCACTATTTAACGCCATTTGACAAGCACCCTGCCCTACATTAAAAACTCGAAACTCATCCGCTGAAGTATCCTCCTTGAGGCAGCTCCTCTATTTTGTCAATGACACCGAGATAGTAATTGATTCGAGCCTGGCGCGTCGCCTCACGCGCATCTTCCTTTGCTTTAAGTTGTAAAAATATCTGCTGTTTTTGCTCTTCTGCTGCTTCTAATTGCTGATTCAATTCAGCACGTTCAGCTTCACTTGTTTCTCGATCAGCAATTTTCTGTTGTAAAGTGGCCATCATCTGATTGTGAACATCTTGAGCCACTTTCAGTTCCTTTGGAAATAAATTATTCGCAGATAAACTCCATATAGTCACTCCAATCAGAATGGCATCACAAAGCACTAAAACACCAATAGGCCCTAACAGCTCCGGTGCAACTGCTGCGCCAATTTCTACGGCTTCTGCAACTTCCGCCGCCGCACCTTCTGAAGAGACAAGAGGTGTCAACTCAGTGATTTCTTCTCCTACCGCATCCCCCCAATCTGAAATTTTATCTTCTATTTGGGACAGAAGGTGGTATATCACGATCATCGGCTCAATTTTTACTTTATTACCCTTAGCAGAACGTTTTTTTTCATCTCCTTCTTGAACTGTCTTTCGTGGTAATGCAGAACTACTCTTAGAATCTTTTGACAATTGCTGGACCCGAGCAAGCAATTTCGGATTATTGGCTACTATAGTTGCACTATTCTTGAGCGTAGACGTTAATCCATCAAAAATTTGCTGAGCATAAGCTAAATACAAAACATTGGGTTGAATGGGTATGGCTAAATTGCTGTAAAAATCAACTGCTTCTTTAATTTTCATAAATTAACTCCCTTTAAATCTTAATTAACCAGATGATATTTTCCCTTCGTCAATAGCACTATGAAGACGCTAGAGCTACTTCTTTGTCGCGGAATCCTAAACCTATTTTTAATATTCGTTCAACTCCGCAGTGTTGCAGTTCCGTGTCATAATGGCGGGCAGTGATTTGCGCCAAGGCTTCCTCCGCCGTTTCTTGCAACGGCTTATTCACTTTCCCAACCTTAAATTCAATGACCAATCCTATTTTTTGGAGGTCTTGCGGAATCAACATCACATCGTATCGACCATAGCCGCTCTCCTGATTCGATTGTATCCGGTAAGAACCCGATAAACCCACTATCAAGCCCATGACTAAACCATGATAAAATCGTTCCGGCTCCGTGCCTTTGACGTCAAAATAACTCGCTGATGTTCTTAAAAATCTTTGCAGGATTTCTAAAAAAGTCTCTAGGTCTCCTTCCGTTAAACTTTTTAAAAACCAATAATAATTTTTTTCTCCTAATCCTTCTAAAAACCAGGAAGAAATAATATCAGGATACAAACAGGCCACTTCTTGATTTGGGGGAGTTAATACACATTCACTCTTGATGTCTACTCGGTGATTTTCTAACGCAGTTAAATAGCCACTAAACAAGAATAATCCCCATAACGCTTCGCTATCTTGGTCTAAATCCGCAAAAATCGTATTCTCATTGATCAGCACTTTTATCGGTTTTCCCGCTAAAATGGTCTCAAATTGCATCTTCACTCGCTCATCCGCGCGCGCCATGGTCTGTTTAATCAGCAGATTATCGCTGGTGTTCACCCAGTAAGCTTTTATGGCACCTTGTTTATTAATACAATTGGCTATCGACCAAGGGTTATAAATTTGATACTTTCCAATGTGGTAACCGTTATACCACTTCTTAATCTCATCGGATAATCCGGTTAGATTTTCTTTGGCCAGCACAGCGTCTACTTCCTCTTGAGTAAAACCAAAATGCTGAGCGTATTCAGGGCTTAAGATTGAATATACATCTAAGTTATTGACTCCGGAAAATAAATTTTCTTTAGCAATCCGCAAAATGCCGGTAATCACAGCCCGATGAATATGAGGATTCCCCTTTAAAGCACTGCCCAATAAACTCCGCATTAACCCTATCATCTCATCATAATATCCTTGTAGATAAGCAGACTGAATCGGCGTGTCATACTCATCAATCAGTAGCCAGGGTTTCATTCCATGATGTTTTAATAAACAATTGGAGAGTTCATATAAAGAATTTTCAAGTAAGCTTGGTTCTATCGCATTTTTGGTGATGATGCGCTCGATTATTTTTCTTTCATAATCTTTAAGTTTTGAACTCGATAATAAATAATCATGTTGCCGATAGGTTTGGCTCATCAACTCAATCAATTGCGCATAGGAATCTGCAAAATTTTGTTTTTTGATGCTCTTAAAGCTAATGAATATCACCGGATATTTACCTTGCTCCTGCATATAGAGATCACCCGCCTCAGCGATCTTTAAACCATTAAACATCCCCTGTGTTTTCAATCCATTCACTTCGGGCGCTAGAAAATGTTGCAGCATGGATAAATTAAACGTCTTCCCAAAACGGCGCGGGCGAATAATCACCGCCGCTTCGATATGGTCGTTATCCAATAATTCTTTAATGAATAGGCTCTTATCGATAAAGTTAAGACCGTTTTCACAAGCTTTGCCAAAATCATCCAAACCCACAATTAAACTCATAGTTGCAACCTCTTTGGTTTCCTATATTCTATCGCCTAGCCCACCGTTCCTTGTCTTCGGATTGGCGCTGGAGCTTGGCTTGTTCGCTGCGGGTTTCTGCCAGGTGGCTCAGATAGGCTTGGCTGATATCGCCGGTAATATAATCGCCGGTAAATACTGAATCTTCAAAACGGGTTATGCGGCTTTCAGGAGAGAGAGCGGCTTCATTCACTGCATTATATAAATCATTCAAGTCTTGATAAATTAACCCATCCGCTGTGATTAATTGACGAACCTCTTCTACAGAATGGTTAGAGGCAATTAATTCCTTAGGATTGGGCATATCAATTCCATAAACGTTGGCATAGCGGACCGGAGGGGCCGCGGAGGCAAAGTAAACCTTTCTGGCTCCGGCGTCACGCGCCATCTGAATAATTTCTTTTGAAGTGGTTCCTCGGACAATGGAATCATCTACCAATAATACATTTTTATTATTAAACTCTGCCTTCATGGCATTTAATTTCATTCGTACCGAACTTCGGCGTAGCTCTTGGGCCGGCATAATAAAAGTTCTGCCAATATAGCGGTTTTTTATAAATCCTTCCGAATAAGAAATATTTAAACGTTGCGCCAGAGGTAAAGCAACACTCCGACTGGTGTCGGGGATAGGGATAATCACGTCGATATCATGATCAGGCCATTCGGCAAAAATCTTCGCCGCCAGTTTTTCCCCCATTTTTCGGCGCGCATGGTAAACAGAAATATTATTCATGACAGAATCCGGGCGCGCTAAATAAACATATTCAAATAAACAAGGCGAAGGTTGGATAGTATCAGCGCATTGCTCTTGGTAAAATCCTCCCTCTTGATCAATAAAAATAGCTTCACCAGGAGCGACCTCGGCAATCACTGTATAACCCAAAGCATCCAAAGCAATGCTTTCTGAAGCGACCATATAATCTATGCCTATGGAGGTTTGTCGTTTGCCATAGACCAACGGCCGAATTCCATAAGGGTCACGAAAAGCTAAAATGCCATAACCGGTAATTAAGGCAATGGCGGAATAAGCCCCTCTAACCCGCTTAAACACCTTTCGCAAAGCGGCAAATAATTCCTGAGGTTTAAGTTTTACGCCCCCGGTACGCTGCAATTCGTGGGCAAAGATATTCAGTAAAACCTCAGTGTCGGAGGAGGTATTTAAATGGCGTAAATCCGTGCGGATTAAATCTTCAGCTAA
>Ga0163144_10029480_pt1 | contig 10532 bp, 6 predicted proteins | sample OliLak19BULKMAT1_FD_123175 | JGI IMG/M metagenome (GOLD analysis project Ga0163144, IMG submission 123175) | Freshwater microbial mat bacterial communities from Lake Vanda, McMurdo Dry Valleys, Antarctica - Oligotrophic Lake LV.19.BULKMAT1 | ecosystem: Environmental > Aquatic > Freshwater > Lake...
AACCCGCGGGAAAATCAGCGTCAGGGGACACATGATCTTTCAAGCGAACAGGATCGAAAAGACGAGGAAACCAGAATCCACGGCCGTCGCGCCGGATCACAGTAGAGCTACCATGTGGCGTGCATCTACATTGCCGTCGCCATTGTGCGGCGCTTCTCGGTTGGAATGGAGCCGCTGCTGGCTTGGTCTATGACCGCGGTGCTGGCAGCGCTGGCGACCGTGTGCGCCGCCGGCGTCTCCTACCGCACGTTTGAGAGTCCGTTTCTGCGTCTGAAAGAGCGCTTCGCAAGAGTTGATTCCCGGCCTGTGTGAGCTTGATTGGCCAAGAGTGGGGAAGCGGCGCGTTGAAACCGCCAATTCTCATCGCGGGGTGGGCGCGCCGCCGTTCCGTGCGTCTGACGGCGTCGTCATACGCTTGGGAAGGTGCTCGCAGATTGAGTGAGGCGAAGACTCATCACGAACGCGCCACCGCACGCAGATAGATTCCCTCTGCCTGCACCGCCACCTCGTCCCAACTGGTCTTCTCTGCCGCATGCCGCGCGCGTGCGCGCACCTCTCCCGGCGCCGGGTCAGTCAACAATTGGCGCATCCCAGCCGCAAATCCCTCAACGGTAGGCGGAGTGGAAACCCCGGCGCGCCAGCGTTCCACAAACGGTCCCATCTCGCCCACGGCGCACGTCACTATCGGCAGGCCGGCGGCCAGATAGTCTCCAAGCTTGATGGGCCAGCGCGCCCGGTTGATGGGTTTGTCTGCAAAAGGAAGGAGGCCAACGTCCGCAGCGTGGAGGTACTCGGGCACGGCACTTGGGGGAATCAGTCCCACAACGCGCGTCATCCCACCCAGCCCCGCGTGCTCTGCCATCTCCTGCACTTTGTCTCCGTGCGGACCGCAGATGGCGAGCAGGAACCGCAATCCTTCAGCCTGCAACAGTCGCGCGGCGCCAAAGACCATGTCGAGGTCGTACTGCCCGTAGCCGACGAACAGCGCAATCTGGCCCGCTGCCGGAAAGCCCAAACGCGCCCGGGCCGTCGCCATGTCCGCGGGAAAGATGGTGTCCGCAGGCGCACCATTGGGCAGGGTGTGGATGCGCTCCGGTGGCACGCCGTGATCCAGGCAGCGGTTCGCAAGATCGCGGCTCACCACCGTGACCGCGTCACCCAACCGCTTGAGGTGGCGCTCACTCAGGCGGTCAATCTGGTAGCTTATCCGCTGAAGCAGCGTCGAGTGCGGATTCAGGTCATAGAGTCCCCCTTCAGTCCACAGGTCATCCCAGTCCACCACCAGCGCAGTGTCCGGATGGAGCAGGCGCCCCAGCAACCCAGGGAGCATGGCGTTCACGTGGTGGCTGTACGTGTGGAGCACGTCAAACCGCTGCCTCAGAATGAACTGGATGCGCGCCAGCACGTCACTGGGGATGCGCGTGTTGTGATGGCTGACGGAGGACCCCCAGAAGCGTGGTGTCTCCACAATCCGCACACCGTCACGCGAACTCTCCTCAAAGGAGAACCGCGAATCCGGGGACACCTTGAGCAACGTGACGTCATGTCCGCGACGCGCCAGGCCGCGCGCCAGATAGAAGCAGCGGAACCACGTGCCGGCCTCATACATGGTTGGACAAATCTGGAGGATCTGAAGACGGCGGGTCACGGCTTCCGCCGCGTGGTGTGGTGACGTGGCCGGGGTCGCGGACATTGTCAGGAGCTCCGCTGCGCGCGGGTTGTGGGTGTGGTTGTCTTGGCAATGTGCGTGGTCATGTGTTGGGCTCGGATGCCAGGCGCGGAATCTGGTGCGGGTTGGGATGCACGTTCCACAGCCAGTGTTCATGCGTACAGCGAGGCCAGCTTGGGGCCAAGGGCGTTCCAGCTGAATGCCTCGGCCCGGAGCCGTGCGGCCCGGCCCAAGGCAATGCTGCGGTCAGGTGTCAACGAGAGGAGCGCGTGGGTGAAGCCCGCCACGTCTCCGGGCGGCACCAGGATACCAGCGTCACCAACCAACCAGCGCAGGACCGGCACGTCCCCAACCACCACCGGCAACCCAATGGCCATGGCCTCCAACACCGCCATCCCAAAACCTTCCGAACGGGTGGGCAGGACAAAGACGCTTGCCCGCCTCAGGTGACCCTCCACGTCGGAGGGGGCCAGCGTGAGCATCTGCCCGCGCGGACCCAGGAGTTCCGCTAGCAGTGCCTCATGCACTGGTGTGTCCTGCGCCCGTTGTCCCAGCAGCGTGAGCTGAGCGTCTGGAATTGCGGCCGCCGCGCGGATGGTGACGTCAACGCCCTTTTCGAGGGTCAGCACTCCCACGCTCACAATGCGAAGCGGCCCTCTCTCCGACGGACACAAGGGCGTGGAAGGTAGATCAATGCCGTAAGGTAGAAACGCCACCTGAGTGCGCGGAAAGCCCGCGGCCAGCAGGCGTGCCTCATCCACAGGTGAGAGCACATGCACGCGGTCCGCGCGGTGGAGGTGTTCCGGCGAGAGCAGTCCACCATTGGTGAACAGGATGCGGAAGCGGCCCCCCAGCCGCTGGCGAGCATGCCACAGCGCGTTCATCACAGCGGGGTCATGGATGTGAACCCAGTCCGCGTCCAGCGCTCGGGCAAGCGGGTACAACGGCGCTGAGAACGTGTTCTGCTCCAACCAGTAGGCAACTTGTGGGTTGGACGTGATGCGTGCCGTCAACGCGCCGCCGCGGTGCAGGCAGGGAAGCCGAATGCCCGGGGTATTGAGCCACGGGCCCCCGCCACGCACCAACCGTGCATCCAGGATGGGACGTAGCCGAACAGCCAGCTCGCAGGTGACGCGTTCATAGCCGCGCAGTACATGACCAACACCGCTGCACGCGAGCAGCACGCGGGGGCGTCGGGTTTCAAGGAGGCGGTCCAGGACCATCGAGAATCGTGGTCTACCACAACGGCGGCCGAACCTTGGCGTGGGACATCCGCGCGGTTGTTGCGCTCTCTGTTCAAGCCGGCTGCCAGCATCCTGCAACGGCCACCAAATTGGGCCGGGTTCAAGCAGTCAGGGCTGTGCTGGATTCCAGACAGCAGATGGCCGACAAGGCAGTTGACCACGGCTGGGTTCCCCAGTTGGCTGCTTGGCGCTGAGATGAGAGTCGTCGTATTGGCTTGCCCCTGAGCAGCGTGGAGCACCAGATGCATGACACGGCCCTGAACCGCTTCAAACGTGGCGTCCACCGCGCGCTGGCAGGCTACGTCAAGCATTCGCCCGTTGCGTTTGGACGAGGGCGGCTCACGCGGTGGACCGACGAGTATGTTGGCCGTGCAGTGTATCATGTCGACGGACTTCATCTGGAATTGTCGCCACGGCGGCTGATCGACTCGTACATCATCCGTACTGGCGCATACGCCCCAGAGTTGGTGGCCGTCATCAGACGACTCTTGCGGCAAGGCGGCAGTGTCATCGACGTTGGTGCCAACATTGGCTACCTGACGCTGATTGCCGCACAGGCGGCCGGCCAACGCGGGGTTGTCTATGCCTTCGAGCCGTCTCCTCGAGAGTTTGCGCAGCTACTGCGTCACCTGGAATTGAATGGCGTCATGAACGTGGTGCCATTTCCGGTGGCCGTTGGCGCGGAGCGTGGGATGTTGCCGCTCCACCTGGCGCCCGAGGAAAACCCCGGACAAAACAGCCAGTACCGGACGGACCTGGGCGCACGTGACGTCATGGTGAATGTCCGGCCGATTTCCGACCTGATGTCCCCACAGGGACTTGAAGATGTGCGCTGCGTGAAGATTGATGTTGAAGGCGCCGAGATGGAGGTCCTCAAGGGCATGGCGTCAGTGATGCGGTATCTTTCGCGCGCCACGTTCATCATTGAGGTCTCACCGCAGCTCCTCAAGTTCGCGGGAGCCGACGTGGATGAGGTCTACCGGTTCTTCGAGAACCACGGCTTCCGTCCCACAGTTGGCCGGGCGCCGGACACAGACCAGTGGGACGAGATCTTTGAGCCCGCATAGACGTGGGCGCGTTGGATGGCGACGCCGTTGTCCGGGACTCACCCGTTCTTGTGATGTGGCGCCAACGTCGTCGCCTGTTGCTCGGTGCTGCTCTGCTGAAGGCGCTGCGTGTACCACTGCAGTCCAAAACCGCCCTCCTCCTTGCGGGCAAGCACGGACTCCAGCCAGGCGGCGTGTTCGCGGTACCACGTCACGGTGTTGCTCAACCCGGCTTCCAGGGACGTGTCTGCGGAGAATCCCAGCTCCGCCTTGGCCTTGTTGACGTCCAGTGCGTACCGGCGGTCATGCGCAGGCCGGTCCGTCACGTACCGAATGAGTGACTCCGGCTGCTTCAACTCCCCCAGGATGGTCTTGACGATGTCAATGTTGGCGCGCTCCTCCCCAGCGCCCAGGTTGTACGCCTGTCCCGCCTTGCCCTTCAGCGCGGCCAACGCAATCCCGCGGGCATGGTCCTCCACGTGGATCCAGTCCCGCTTGTGGAGCCCGTCCCCGTACACCGGCAGCACACCGCCCGACGCTGCGCGCGTGATCATCAGCGGAATCAGCTTCTCCGGTGTCTGCCGCGGTCCGTAGTTGTTGGACGCGCGCGTGATGACCACGTCCATGGCGTAGGTCTTGAAGTAGCTCTGCGCCAGGAGGTCTGCGCCGGCTTTGCTGGCGGCGTAGGGGCTGCTGGGATGGAAGGGCGCAGCCTCATCAAACCGCGTTCCCTCCGGCGTGGGCCCGTAGACCTCATCCGTGCTGATGAAGACAAAGCGCGGGACCTTGCGCGTCCGAGCGGCCTCCAGGAGCACCTGCGTCCCAAGCACGTTGGTGACCACAAATGCGCGCGGGCCAAGGATGCTGCGGTCCACGTGGCTCTCGGCGGCCAGGTGCAGGACCAGGTCAAACTTCTCCTCATCAAAGAGGCGCTGGACCAGCGGTTCATCATTGATGTCTGCGTGCACAAACCGGAAGAGCTCCCCTTCCGTCAGTGACGCCAGCGACGCGCGGTGGCCCGCGTAGGTCAGCGCATCCAGGACCACCACGCGGTCCTTGGGGTGATTCCGGCGCCACTGCAGAGTGAGTGCACTTCCGATGAAGCCGGCGCCGCCGGTGATGAGGACGTTGGACAGGGTGAACCTCCGGAAGCCGCGTATACCACGCGCGGGCAAACCGCCGCGCAAGGCGGCCTCCGGTGTGTGGCGGGAGGGGGCCGGACCATTCAGTTGGGGGCCGGCTGATGGTCAGGCGCATGCAACGCGGCTCAGGGCTTGTGTTGGCCAGGGACCCGGCGGTGGATTCAGTTCAGCGGGTTGCGCGCTCCAGTTTCTCGAGGCGGGCTTCCAAGGCGCTCATCTTCTCCAGCTTTGCCTTGAGAGCCACAATCTCCAGCCGTTGGGCCTCTGTGACCGCGCGTTGTTGTTCCGTGATTGCGTAGAGCGCCTGGATGCTTGCCAGTGCCACGCCGTCCGGGTCCATGGGCGCAATGTGCCTGTCATCATGACCCAGTCCAAACGCGGCGGAGAAGTCCTGCGCCATGGGCCCAATGTGGCGAACACTGTCCGGTTCTGAGAGGTAATGCCACGTGGACATTGGCAGCTCTGCCACCTTCTGGAGGACGTCAAACGGGTCCACGGATTCCAGTTGGTCCTTGGCGTCTCTGTCTGACAGCGCTTCTACGTAGCTTGCGCCCGAGGGCACCCTGATTCCGGTGGATGCAGAAGACCCGGTTTGGAAGAACACTCCTCCCGTCGCGCGCACGCGGAACTCATTGTTGCCCTGCGCTTCAAAGGCAACGGCCGCGGTGCTGTTGTCAGCCCAAATAAAGTTGCCCGTGTAAATGCCCGCCTGCGCGCCCGTTCCTCCCGCGAACCCGTATGCGCCGGCTCGATTGCTGAGGCCTCCAGCGGCGAAGCCGTAGGTGGCTGCGTGGTTGTTCAGGCCGCCAGCCACGCTGCCAAAGGTGCCAGTCGCATTGTTGCCCCAACCGCCAGCCACCGATCCGTACGAAGCACTGACGGTGTTCTGCATGCCTCCCGCAAGAGTTGAGTACTGTGCAGCGGCCAGAGCCTTGTTGAGTTGGCCGCCGCTGACAGTAGAATACAAGGCACCCGCCTGAACCTCATTGCTCACACCGCCACTGATTGTCGCGCTCTCCGCGTCGCTGACGTTGAGAATCCCTCCTCCAATCGCTGAGTTATGACCTTGATTGATGCGGTTCGATGCACCGCCCGAAATGGTGCTGAAGTTGGTGGGGATGAGGTCGGACTGGTTGATGATGTTGGCCTTGCCGCCAGCGATGGTCGACCAGAGGCTTTCCACCCCGACGATGTTCCACATGCCGCCGCCCACAGAACTGGCACCGCTACCAATCCGAATCTCATTCTGCTGTCCCCCACTGATTGTGGAGTTTCCGCCACCCGTGACTGGCGACGCCTCGAGGATCTTGTTGAGGCGACCACCGCCGATCACAGAGTACACGGCGTTCAACCCAATGAGGTTGCCATGTCCCCCGCTGATTGTTGTGGCCAGGGCGCTGCTGACGTTTTCCGCGCCACCGGCGACCACGCTGTAGTCCCCTTTGTTAACTCGGTTGCTCCCGCCGCCCGAAATGGTGGCCATCGAGGTGGGGTTGGTGTCGGCCAGATTGATGGCATTCCCGTAGCCGCCGCCCATGGCGGAGAAGACGGAATTCGTTCCGACCCGGTTCCCGTGACCTCCGGCAATCGAGGATGCGCCACTCGCATTCATGATCCAATTGGAGTGGCCTCCCCCAATGGCGGACCTCACCGCTTCGGGATAGACGCGGCATTGATATCCGCCCGCGATGGTGCTGTTTGCGGCCTCGATCAAATTGTGAATGCCTCCGCCAATGTTGGAGTGGTTAGCAGCCTGCATACACTGGTTGTTCTGGCCACCACCGATTGCGCCATGCGTAGACCAGAGGACATTCTGCAGGCCGCCGACAACTGAGTTGTAGCTCTCGGTTGTCGCCGTGCTGGGGGACGCCGAGTAGTTGTAGAATCCGCCTCCGACAAAGCTGTAGTCATTGTTGATGGAGATGCCGTTCTGTCGCCCGCCGCCAATGACGCTCCGCTGTGCACTGATGACGTTGCCGTAGCCGCCGCCGACGTTGCTTTGTGCGCCATTCGCCTGGTTGAAGGCGCCGCCCCCCACGGCTGAATTATCCCCAGCAACGATGTTGCCCGTTCCTCCGGCAATGACCCCGCTTGTGCCCGCCGCCCCCACGCCGTTGTTTGAACCACCACCAATCACCGAGTGGGTTCCCGCTGCATCATTGCTGAAGCCACCACCCACAAAGCTGAAGCCAGCCGCTGTGGAGTTGTCATGCCCGCCGCAGATGGCGCTGTGATCACCAATCAGCAGGTCATTTCCCTCCCCGCCGGCAACAACGCCAAAGTCCGTGTCCACCGCTGAAATGGCGTTGTTCAGCCCGCCGCCAACAGTGGCGTAGTGTGCGTCAGCGTTGATCACCGTCCCGGACCCATGGGAGGTGGGACAGGTCTGGCCAGCCGCCGCTTGAGCAAACCCGAGGGAGGCCGCTGTGGCGAGGGACACCATCACGTTCTTGCACGCTGCGTTCATCAAGCCTCCTGCGCCTGCTCGGCATTGACCAGACTCTTTGCGAGACATTGTCATAGGGATCGTTGAGGACAACCGGTGGAGATGCATCGAGAGACCCTGTGGGAGCCTTGCGTGGACCGCTTCTGCGAGAGCCGGCCGCTGACGCGGTTGATTCAACTCAACGGTTGGCGCGCTCAAGCGCCTCAAGCCGGGCTTCCAGCGCGCTCAACTTCTCAAGCTTTGCGTTCAGAGCCGCAATCTCTGCTCGCTGGGCTTGTGTGACTGCGTAGAGCGCCTGGATGCTTGCCAGCGCCACGCCGTCCGGGTCCATGGGCGCAATGTGCCGGTCATCATGACCCAGGCCAAACGCGGCGGAGAAGTCCTGAGCCATGGGCCCAATGTGGCGAACACCGTCCGGCTCGGAGAGGTAGTGCCACGTGGACATTGGCAGCTCTGCCACCTTCTGGAGGACGTCAAACGGGTCCACGGATTCCAGTTGGTCCTTGGCGTCTCTGTCTGACAGCGCTTCCACGTAGCTTGCGCCCGAAGGCACCCTGATTCCGGTGGAAGCGGCGGAGCCTGTTTGGAAGAACACGCCTCCCGTCGCGCGCACACGGAACTCGTTGTTGCCCTGAGCTTCGAACGCAACATGAATGTTGCTGCTGTCCGCCCAGATGAAGTTCCCGGTGTACGCACCCGCCTGTGCGCCCATTCCCCCGGCGAAGCCGTTGGCGCCTGCACGGTTGCCGGCGCCGCCGGCGACAAATCCATACTGGCCCGCGATGTTGTTGAGCCCGCCACACACGCTGCCATGGGCACCCGTGGCATGGTTGTCTTGACCACCGGCGACTGATCCGTAGGAAGCAGTGACCGAGTTCTCCATGCCGCCCAAGATGGATGAATACGGGGCGGACGCCAGCACCTTGTTGAGGCGGCCGCCACCGATCGTGGAGTAGAGCGATCCCACGTAGATCTCGTTGTTCAGGCCGCCGCTGATTGTGGTGTTCTCCGCATCGCTGATGTTTGCCCCGCCACCTCCAATGACAGCGTAGCTCCCTTGTTTGATCTGATTGGCAGCGCCGCCGGCGATGGTTCCGGAGTGAGCGGGTGTGAGATTGGACGGATTGATTGAGTTCGACCAGCCGCCGCTGATGGTTGAGTAGCCGCTAGCGTTGCCGACACTATTGTATATGCCGCCGCCTACCGAGCATGCGACGCTCCCGGGACGTATTTCGTTCTGCTGTCCGCCGCTAATCGTTGACTGCCCCCCGCCGGTGGTCGACGACGCCTCGAAGATCTTGTTGAGACGACCGCCGCCAATGACGGAATACACGGCATCCAACCCGATGAGGTTTCCGTGACCACCGCTGATTGTTGTCGCTAGGGCGCTGCTGACATTCTCTGCTCCACCTGAGACCACGCTCATGTGTCCCTTGTGGACTCGATTGGCGGCGCCGCCTGCGATCGTGGCGTTGGAGGTGGGGTTGTCGTCGGCCTGATTGATGGTGTTCCAGTAGCCACCTCCAATGCTGGAAAAAACGGAATTCGTCCCAACCCGGTTCTCGTACCCTCCAGCAATCGAGGACGAACCGCTTGCATTCATAATCCAGTTGCGCACGCCTCCCCCAATGGCGGACCTCACCGCTTCGGGATAGATACGGCATTGATAACCGCCCGCGATGGTGCTGTTTGCGGCCTCAATCAAATTGTGAATACCTCCGCCAATGTTGGAGTGGTTGGCCGCCTGCATACACTGGTTGTTCTGGCCACCACCGATCGCGCCATGCGTGGACCACAGGACATTCTGCAGCCCGCCCACAATTGAGTTGTAGCTTTCAGTTGTCACCGTGCCGGGTGACGCCGAGTAGTTGTAGAGGCCGCCTCCAACAACGCTGTAATCATTATTGACGGAGATGCCGTTCTGCCTCCCCCCGCCAATGAAGCTCCGTTGTGCGCCAATGATGTTGCCGTAGCCGCCACCAACGTTGCTCTGCGCCGCATTCGCCTGATTGAAGGCGCCTCCCCCCACGGCAGCATTGTCAGCACCAACAATGTTGCCGGTTCCTCCAGCAACGACTCCGCTTGTGCCCCCGGCCCCCACGCCGTTGTTTGAACCACCTCCAATGACCGAGTGGGAACCGGCCGCATCATTGCTGAGCCCACCACCCACAAAACTGAAGCCTGCCGCGATGGAGTTGTCATGCCCGCCGCAGATCGTACTGTGATCGCCAACCAGCAGGTCGTTTCCTTCGCCACCCGCAACGACGCCAAAGTCCCCGTCCGCCGCCGAGATTGCGTTGCTGAGTCCGCCGCCAACCGTTCCGTACTCCGCGCCCAGGTTGATGACCGTCCCGGAACCGTGGGACGTGGGACACGTCTGGGCAACCGCGGATTGCGCAAACCCCAGCGCGGCGGCCGTGGCAAGGGACACCATCAACTTCTTGCACGCTGCGTTCATGAAGCCTCCTGCGCCTTCCTGGCGGTCAGCAGACACATTGCGAGAGGATCCCATTGGAACCGCTGAGGACAACCGGTGGGCATGCATGGAGAAAACCTGTGGAAGCCTTGCGTGGAAATACCGGGGCGTCATTGATTGGTGAACGGAGTGCAGTGGTCGCATGCGCACCCTCCCAAGGGGCAGAAGGAGCTGCCGGTGTCCGGCGGGCACGTTGTGGATGAGCCATTGCACACTTCATGGACGTTCCCGGGGATGTCACTCGGGCGGCACACGGTGCCCTGTGGTGCGGGCGGGTACTGACACGTCCCGGTTGCCGTCACGCAGGAATCAGCGCTGCACGGATTGGTGTCCGCGCAGTGGGATGCAACCAGGCACTGACGGCAGGTGTGCGCCGCATCGCAGTAGGGTAGCTCTACTGTGATTCATGTTGCGGGTCCTTCTGCTGCCAGCGCCGCAGCGGCGGCTCTTGGTTCCTCGCTCGGTAGTGGGCGGCGCGGACCTCCTCGTTCCTTGCCAAGTGGTACGCG
>Ga0163144_10029482_pt1 | contig 10532 bp, 10 predicted proteins | sample OliLak19BULKMAT1_FD_123175 | JGI IMG/M metagenome (GOLD analysis project Ga0163144, IMG submission 123175) | Freshwater microbial mat bacterial communities from Lake Vanda, McMurdo Dry Valleys, Antarctica - Oligotrophic Lake LV.19.BULKMAT1 | ecosystem: Environmental > Aquatic > Freshwater >...
AACTTTTCAAGACGATGAAAATCTCCACTTGCCTTCTTTGCCTGGTATGGCTCCTGGCCACGGATCCTGGGTTGGCTCAGGTGAACCCTTCGCCAGTCAAAACAAAAACCAGTAAAACCGCCCCTCTTAAAAAACCGAAGCTCGCCTCAGAAGATATTTCCCAGCAATCGACCGAGCGGTCTGCCAACAAGGATGCCAAAGTGGAAGCCAATGACCGCACGGATTCGCCCGATGCGGCGGTGACTACGGCCACGACCCGTCCAATTACCCGTGAAGGCAACGGCGACCCCTACCTGAGCCTGGCCACCGCCGGAAGCTTCGTTAGCGAGGCCATCCGTTTCGAGCCGGGTGCGGCCACCCTCCGCGCCGGCAGTCTCGACGATCTCAACGGCATCGGCGAAGTGCTGCTCGAACGTGAGAGCCTGACCGTAGAAATCGGCGTGTATTCGGAGGCCGACGAAGTGCTTTCCCAAACCCGCGCCGAGGCCCTGAAGGCGCACCTCGTCGGGCTGGGCATCGCGGCTGAACGCCTCCGGGCGAAGGGCTACGGAAAAGCGGCCCGCCAGCGGGTGGAGTTCGTGAAAAAATAAAGGCGCGTTTCGGGGCAGTCTGGGCCGAGTCTGACCGTTGGCTCAATTCGCGAACCGCTTCCTCAGTATGCGCCCGAACCCGCGTGGGAAACCCGTTAGTTTGGGCAGGTATTTTTTGTTTAATCCCTTAACCAACCCCCCGTTTATGCAAACCCTCCGTGTTGCCACTGGCCTGTTGATGGCCGCCGTCTTGTGTTCTTCCTGCGACGGCATCCAGAAAGCCAAAGAAGCCGCGACGGCCGTGTCGGCGGCCAAGAATTACGCCGAAAACGTCGGGTCCGGGCAGAAAAAATCGGAAGAGCGCCGCGCCAAGGGCGACACGCTGGCCATTGCCTACGCCGACTTGCAGCAGTACCTTCCCGCCTCCGTGGCCGGGTACGAAAAAGAAGGCGAACCCGAAGGCCAGACCATGAACATGAGCGGAATGTCGTACTCGACCGCCGCCCAGAATTACAAAAAAGGCGACGAAACCCTGAAAATAACCGTGACCGATTACAACGGAGCCTACGCCCTCTTCGGCATGGCCACGGCCATGATGAGCACGGGCTATTCGATGGAAAACGCCGACGAAAAAGTAGGCCCCATCGACCTGGGCGCGGGCAAAGGCTACGAAACCATTCGCAAAAAAGACAAGAACGCCTCGGTGGTGGTGGCCCTCTCCGACCGCTTTTTCGTGCAGGCCGAAGCCAGTGGGCAGGAGAACGCCGAGTTTGTGAAAGAAGCGGTGAAAAGCATGGATTTGAGCAAGTTGGCGGGCCTTTGAGCGCCCCATCGGGCGACCCCCAACCACGATTAACCTCCCGATCAGGGTACGGGGCCGTCCGGCGGATGGTGGGGAAAGCGGTCAACCCATCTTTTCAGTTCAATCCCTCCGCCTCCGGAAACCGCCTGCCCCGACCCTTCGGGGCAGGTTTTTTTGTGCTTATTTTTGCCGCGTGACTTCCCTTGATTCTCTGAAAGACCCCATCGACCGTCGCGAGGCGTTGCGCCGAGTGGCGGTGTTAGGCGCTTCGGCCCTTTTTCCCGGCGACGGATTACCCCAACCCAACGAACGCCTGAAGTGGGTCATCAAAAATGGCTACGTCTTTGTCAACGGTACCTTTCGCAAACTAAGCGTCGGCATCGCTCACGACGGCACCCTGCGCCTGAGTACAACCCCTCTCACCGCCGACCGCAGCCTCGACGCCACGGGGAAAGTGGTCAGTCCCGGATTCATCGATATCCTCGCCGATAATTCCTTCGACCCCGAACACACCTACCGCACGTTTGAGAAATACAAACTCAGCGACGGCCTGACCACCGTGCTCCAAATGCACGGCGGGGCCGAAAATCCGACGCAATTCCACCAGCAGTTCGACCCCAAACCCCACCTGACCAACTACGGCGTGGGCATTTTCGTGATGCGCGTCCGCAACGCGATGAACCATGAATCCGCCCGGCTGAAGCATGTCGAGCGCATGCTGGCCGAGGGCGCGTTGGCGGTTTCACATAGCCTTGAATACCAGCCCACGCCCTACCCGGAACTGAAAAAATACGCCCAACTGGCCCGGAAGTACGACCGCCCGCTGTTTCTGCACCTGCGTTATTCTTCTCGAAATCAGGAACTCGACGGGGTGCGTGAGGCGCTGCAACTGGCCCGCGAAACGGGCGTGCGCGTCCACCTCAACCACCTCCATTCCACCGGCGGCACGTACCACATGGCCCAGGCCCTCGACCTGATTGCCACCGCGCGGGCGGCGGGCAGCGAAGTCACCTGTTGCGTGTACCCCTACAGTTACTGGGCCACCTACGTGCATTCCAAACGCTTCGACCCCGGCTGGCGCGAACGCTACGGCCTCGATTACGGCGACCTCACCCTGGTGGGCACCACGCACCGCCTCGATGCCCGCACCTTCGGGATTTACCGCAAACATCCCGGCTACCTCGTGGCCGTGCCCGAAGGCACCATGCCCCTGAAAACCACGGTGGATTTGGCCCTGCAAGCCGATTTCTGCCTCCTCGGCTCCGACGGCGGCATTGTGTCGGAGGCCGACGCCAACTCGCACCCGCGCGGGGCGGGGTGCTTCGCTACGGCCATCCGGCACGCGCTGGACATTAAATTTCCCCTCCAAAAACTGCTGCCAAAGCTCACCAGTCAGCCCGCCCGGCTGCTGCGCCCCGCCCTCAACAACCGGGGCGAACTAAAGAACGGCTTCCGCGCCGACGTGACGGTGTTCGACCCCAAAACAATACGGGGCCGGGCCTCCGTTTCCGACCCCAACCAAACCTCGGCGGGCATCGAAGCTGTGTTCGTCAACGGCGAACTGGCGTACCAGAACGGGCAGTTTTTAGCCGAAAAAGGTCAGCCGGTGTGGGGGAAAGGGGTAGAAATAAAGTTGTCACGCTGAGCGGAGTCGAAGCGCAACGACGACACGCCACCGCGCTTCGACTCCGCTCAGCGTGACAACTTTATTTCGTCAAAATAGCATTGGCCTCCATCGCCAGTAGCGCCGTCGGGGCCACTAGACTTTCGCCCCGGATTTTTTCCTGCAATTTCAAAAAACCCCCAATCAGCGCCTCGGGGCGGGGCGGGCAACCGGGGACGTACACGTCCACGGGAATGATGCGGTCCACGCCTTTCACCACGTGGTAGCCGTGCTCCCAGTACGGCCCGCCGCAGTTGGAGCAACTGCCCATCGAAATCACGTAGCGCGGTTCGGGCATTTGCTCGTAGAGGCGGCGGATGCGGTCGGCCATTTTGAAGGTCACGGTACCGGCCACAATCATCACGTCGCTCTGGCGGGGGGAATTGCGCGGGAATACACCGAAGCGATCGAGGTCGTAGCCGGAGGCGAAGGTCTGCATCATTTCGATGGCGCAGCAGGCAATGCCGAAGCCCATCGGCCAGAGCGAGTTGAGCCGCGCCCAGTTGAGCAAATCTTCGGCGCTGGTGAGCAGGACGCCACCGTCGCCGGTTTTGAATTTGGTGTCGAGGAGGCTGGTCATGGGGATAGTTTTCGCTGGCGGATTCCTTCATCTATAATTACCCTGAAGGAACCTTCCAAGACTACGGTTCGGTTCGTCACCAGGGCCATCAATCGCCCCGCTACCGCCTGCGGGTGGGTACCTTTGTTCCGAAAAAAGACGACCGCTGGCGGCGGTTGGAGGCGGTACCGGAAAAGCAGTTCGCCGTAATCGCGGTCAAACGTGAGGATGACCTGACCATTTTCAACGGCGTGTTTCAACACCTCTACATCCTTCCAACCCGAATGACGTTCGGCGATGCTTTCCACCTCGTACCCAGCCGCTCGAATGAGTTGAACGCTGGGTAAAGGGAAATTTTCGTTAGCCAGAAATTTCATCACGCCGCCGAAAAATAAAGTTCATCCTGCATACACTCCCGCAGATACAAAAACACCGCCCGCAACCCTTCCGGCGATAGAGTCGGGTAGCTTTCGAGCAGCATCGCCTCCGTCCACCCGTTGCCGAGCAGTTCAAGGAGTAATTCGACCGAAATGCGGGTGCCCCGCAGCACGGGTTTTCCTAGCAAAACCTCCGGGTCGGAGTGGATGTAGTTGCGCCAGTTCATTGTTTTTTGCGGTATTTCTCGTTCATTTTCTCGTAAAAACAACCCGGTACTTTTCCTTAAAACTTCGGCGGTTGAACCAGGCGGGTCATGGCTCAGTTAGCGAAGGATTTTTCAACTCTTCCGCTTTGTTGAAAGCGGTACGAAAACGGCAAAAGTTCAAACCGCCCCCCCTTAAAATCCCCTCCATTCCGCCTGAGATAAACCTGTTTTCGGGGAATGATGGAAAGCAGGGCACCGTACTCGGCACCCGCTACGGGTGCGCCAATCGCATAAAGCGTCCGGATGAAAAGGCTCAACACGTCTTTTTCAGGAATTGCCAGCAGAATGACCCCCGAAGCAATCAACCCGATTCCCGCGCCGATCAGTGCCCCACGCCCAACGTGGCCTTTCCGCCGGAGGGTGACTTTCACAATCGTTTCCCCCGGAATCTCCAGCACGTCGGGCACCTCGCCAGCGCGGAGTTGGTGAATGTTTTCCCGCGTGTTGCGCACATAGCGCAGGGTCGAATCGGTCAGTTCGTAAAAAATTCCTTCCGTTCGTAAACCCGTTTCGGTGTACACGATGGCTCGGTACAGTGCAGGCCGGACGGCTGGTGCGGAAGCAGAAGATGAATACCAGGTCTGCGCCGGAGCGCTGAACCAACCAGTCAGGCATACCAGCAGGGCGGCAATTCTCATGCTTTTTTACGGTATTTCTCGTTCACTTTTTCGTAAAAACCACCCGGTACCTTTCCCTCAAACGTCGGTGCTTTTACTTCCGGTTTCACCCAATCGAGGTGCCCCTTCACCCAGGCGTAAGCCAGGCCGAGGGCGAGAATTCCGAGAAAAATTACCATTTCGATCAGCGAAAACCAACCCCAGACCCCGCCCGTTTCGCGGATGAAGCGGGCGTTGCCGAACACCGTTGCCCAGGGAAACAGGAAGACCAGCTCCACGTCGAAGAGCAGGAAAATCAAGGCCACCACGTAGTAGCGCACGTTGAACTGCACGTTGGCGTTGCCTTCGGGGTCTTCACCGCTTTCGTACGTGGTCAGTTTTTCTTCGTTGGGGCGAGCGGGACGGAGCAATTTTGCCAAACCCAGCGTGAGGCCCAAAAAGGCCAGCGCAGTAAGGATGAACAGAAGGATGTAGCCGAAGTCGGAAATCATTTTAATTTCGTACTGCCTCGTTGCTCAGTAGCGTAGGGTTTAAACCTCCTGAGCAACGAGAAGGATATCTGTTTCTGCAAATTACCTACTTTTAGCCAAGCAATTCAACGACCAATTCCCATGAACCTACGTCGGCTCTTTCTCCCACTCGCGTTCCTGCTGCACGTTCACCTCGCCCCGGCCCAGGACGCCCCCGCCTACCAAACCCCACCCAAGCCCCTCGCCGACCTGGTAAACGTGCCCCTCACGCCCGGCTTCAACGTCGATTCGCGGGGCGACTGGGTTTTGATTTCCGAACGCGCCGCCAACCCCTCCATCGCCGAACTGGCCCAACCCGAACTCCGCCTCGCCGGGCTACGCATCAACCCGGCCACCAACGGCCCGAGCCGCCAGCGCTTCATCACCGGCCTGAAACTCAGGAAACTGACCGGCAAGGAAGAAATTCCGGTGAAAAACCTACCTCCCAATCCGCTGATTTCGAGTATCCAGTGGTCGCCCGACGAGGCGCAAATTGCGTTTTTGAACACCACCGATTCAGCCCTGGAACTGTACGTCATCGACGTGGCGACCCAAAGTGCCCAGCGCCTGGGGACGCAGGCCGTCAACGCCGCCTACGGACGGGCATTCTGGTGGGCACCCGACTCCAAATCGCTGCTGGTGAAAACGATTCCGGCGGCACGCGGTGCGGCCCCGCAGCCTAGCCGCGTACCCACCGGCCCGACGGTACAGGAAAGTTTGGGCAAAAAAGCCCAGGCCCCGACCTACCAGGATTTGCTGAAAAACCCGACCGACGAGAAAATTTTCGAGTTCTACGCCACCTCGCAACTGCTACGGATTCCCCTGAGCGGAGCCGCGCTGCCCATCGGTCAACCGGCCCTGCTGGGCAGCGCCGAGCCTTCGCCCGACGGACGGTTTGTTTTACTTGAAACCACCCACCGGCCTTACTCGTACCTGGTCACGGCCCGGAGTTTCCCCACCCGCGTCGACCTGCTCGATGCCAGTGGAACGTTGGTCAAAACCCTGCACGACCTGCCCCTGCACGAAAACGCACTCTACAGCCCCGACGCCGTGAACCCTAGCCCGCGCAACCACGACTGGCGCGCCGATGCCCCCGCCACGCTCACCTGGGTGGAAGCCCGCGACGGTGGCAATCCCAAACTGAAAGTCGCCATCCGCGACGAATTGCTCCAGTTGGAAGCGCCCTTTAGCGCCGAGCCGAAAACGCTGTACGCGGCGGCCAACCGTTTCGGGGGTGTCACCTGGGGCACCGCCAACGTCGCCCTGGTCAGCGAGTACTGGTGGCAAACCCGGAAATCCATCACCAAACGGCTCGACCCCGGCAACCCGGCCAACCCGACCGTACTTTTCGACCGCTCGTTTGAAGACCGCTACTCCGACCCCGGCAACCCCGTCACCCGCCGCAACGCCGCCGGGCGGGCCGTGCTCGATTTGACCCCGGCGGGCGAGGTGTACCTGATTAATTCGGAAGGCGCCTCGAAAGAAGGCGACCGGCCTTTCGTGGACGTGATGAATTTGCGCACTAAACAAACCCGCCGCCTCTGGCGCAACGAAGGCCCGGTACTCGAACGCCCGCTGGAACTGCTCGACGCCGCGAAAGGCTTGCTGCTCACCACGCGGGAGACGCCGGAGGAAAATCCCAATTATTTTATCCGGACGCTCAGCCCAAACGGTCCGACGAATCGGAAAAAGCAGAACCCCCTCAACCAGGTCTCTTTTTTCCCGCACCCCTACCCGCAGTTGAAGGGCATTCAAAAACAGCAACTCCGCTACAAACGCGCTGACGGCGTGGAACTGACCGCCACGCTGTACCTGCCCGCCGGGTATAAAAAAGAAGACGGCCCACTGCCGACGTTCCTCTGGGCCTACCCCGCCGAGTTTAAAGACAAAGCCGCCGCCGGGCAGGTGGACGGCTCGCCTTACGCCTTCAACCGAATCAGCTACTGGACCGGCGCGGCCTTCGTCACGATGGGCTACGCCGTGCTCGAAGACGCCTCCATCCCCATCGTGGGCGAGGGCGACAAAGAACCCAACGACACCTACGTGGAACAACTGGTGTCTAGTGCAAAAGCCGCCATTGACGAAGGCGTGCGCCTCGGGGTGGTCGATTCGGCCCGAGTAGGCGTGGGCGGGCACTCCTACGGCGCCTTTATGACGGCCAACCTGCTCAGCCACAGCAAGCTGTTTAAGGCGGGCATCGCCCGGAGCGGGGCCTACAACCGCACCCTGACGCCCTTCGGATTTCAGAACGAACAGCGCACCTACTGGCAGGCCCCGGAGGTGTACAACACGATGTCGCCCTTCATGAACGCCGACAAAGTAAAAACCCCGCTGCTGCTCACCCACGGCGAAGCCGACAACAACACCGGCACCTTCCCCATCCAATCGGAGCGGTATTACAACGCGCTCAAGGGCATGGGGGCCACCGTGCGGCTGGTGCTGCTGCCCTACGAAAGCCACGGCTACACGGCGAAGGAGTCGCTCCTGCACATGCTTTACGAAATGAACGGCTGGATGGACACCTACGTGAAAAACCCCAAACCCGCCGGGGAAAAGTCGAAGACGGGCGCGGTGAGTGGGGCGGAGAAGTGAGAGTTTTCCACTGAAGCGGCGTCATGCTGAACTCGTTTCAGCATCTTCCCCTCGGCCTTCCAGCTACTTGGTCATTGACGAACGGCCCGGCGGTCTGAAAGGAAGATACTGAAACGAGTCCGACGTGGAACGGCAGCATGACGCCACTGTATGACCGTTGCGCAAACCTTCGGGTTTCGGTGGGTAACTGCGGCTACCTTTCCACCTTTATCGTCTAAACCAAATCTCCTCCCGTGCCCACAGCCACGACTTCCCCCACGCTCCAAAAAATAGGCAACTACCGCTGGCGCATAGTCGCGTTGCTATTTTTTGCCACCACCATCAACTACCTCGACCGGCAGGTCATCGGGCTATTGAAACCCACCCTCGCGGCTGATTTAAACTGGACGGAGGTCGATTACAGCAACATCGTGATTGCGTTTCAGGTCGCCTACGCGGTGGGGCTGATTGGCTTCGGGGGCATTATCGACCGCATCGGCACCAAGCTGGGCTATACCATTTCGGTGGTGATTTGGAGTATCGCGGCCATGCTGCACGCGTTGGCGACGACCACGCTGGGATTCGGTGCGGCGCGGGCCTTGCTGGGTTTGGGCGAAGCGGGAAACTTTCCCGCCGCCATCAAGTCGGTGGCCGAGTGGTTTCCTAAAAAAGAGCGGGCGCTGGCTACGGGCCTGTTCAATTCGGGTACCAATATTGGGGCGGTCGTGTCACCCATCGTCGTGCCCTGGTTGCTGGGGGCTTACGGCTGGCAAATGGCGTTTATCCTGACCGGGGCCGTGGGCTTTGTCTGGCTGATTTTCTGGATGAAATACTACCAAACGCCCGACCAGAAGACGAATCTCGATCCCGGTGAGTACGCTCACATCCACAGCGACGCCGAACCCGCCGCCCTCGCCGACGCCGACACCCGCAAGTACAGTTGGCTCAGTCTCTTCAGCATCCGCCAGACCTGGGCCTTCGTGTTCGGCAAAATGCTCACCGACCCGATTTGGTGGTTTTTCCTGTTCTGGTTGCCCTCCTATTTCTCCGAACGCTTTGCGTTGGATTTGAAAAAACCCAGCCTCGAACTCGTCGTGCTCTACACCGCCACCACCATCGGCAGCATCGGGGGCGGGTTTATCACGGGCTTTCTCATCAAGCGGGGCTGGCCCGTGTACCGCGCTCGGAAAATCGCCATGCTCGGCTTCGCCCTGGCGGTGGTACCCATCGTAACGGCGCAGTTTGCCACCAACATCTGGCAGGCCGTGGGACTCATCAGCCTCGCCGCCGCCGCGCACCAGGCCTGGAGCGCCAACATTTTCACGACGGCCTCCGATATGTTTCCTAAAAAAGCGGTGAGTTCGGTGGTGGGCATCGGTGGCATGGCCGGGTCGGTGGGCGGCATTTTGTTCCCGTTGATGGTGGGCCAGGTGCTTGAGTTTTACAAAGCACAAGGCAACATCGTAGCGGGCTACAACATTATCTTCAGCATCTGCGGCTGTGCGTATCTGCTGGCCTGGGGCATCATGCACCTGTTCGCGCCGAAGATGGAGGTGGTGAAGATTTGAGGGATGGGGGATTTCTCCTCCGCCTGTCATCCAGAGCACAGCGAAGGATCTTTCGCGACAGTCAGCAAGTTGGTTGGAAGTTAACCGCGAAAGATCCTTCGCTGCGCTCTGGATGACAGCCCTTGTTGAACGTCGGCGGACAGTTTTTCTGCATTGCTATTCAAGTTTGTGAAACCTGTTTGTGAAAACGAAACAGCACTTGTCCAAATCCCGCAAACCGGGCAAGTACCCGACCCTGGAAGCCGCCTCGAAAGCGAAAACCCCCGAAGGCATTAGCTATCCTGAAAGAGCTTGACCCGAAGGAACCCGCTGGGAAATACAGCCAATGTGTACAACGCTGCCCGTCGCGCTGGATGAACTCGTCATCAAGCCCATCACGAAACGAAGAAGAATTTCGGGAAACCAGCGCCTTGATTGATGCGCTGGTGGATGCCGATTTGCTGGAAGATACTGCCGGGCGCAAGCGGGCGCTCGACTTGCTCGAAGCCCTCACCGTGCTGGCGATTGAGTACGAAAAAAAACACTACGCCATTCCCCGACCATGATTCGCGCCCTGCACCGAAACCTGGGCATTCCGGCGGAGACCTTGCTGGCGGAGTGAGATTTCGCTGATTTTTGCTTTCTTGCAAAATCACTCTGCGCTCCATTCCCGATGGAAACCTACATCGCTCAACTCCTCGAAGACCTTCAGGAAGGTAGTCGGCAGCTTCCACCCGCCCCTTTCCTGACCGGCGACCCGGATTACCTGAGCCTCGACTACATCGAAGAATGGGAAACGGCTCCTTACCACCCCTTCGGCACTGTTATGGGAATTGAAGGCGTGGTGTTCCCACCCGACGAGCGCCTTAGCGACGAGCAGGTGGAGCGACTGAGCGAAGCCATTCTGGCGTTGTGGGCATCGCGAAACGTATTCGCAGACCTACCCGATGAATTGCCCTGGCGGGTAGCCTACCGGCTATTGGTCCAACGCTGGGCGGGAGAACCCATTCAGTTTTTAGCGCAGGGCATGAACTGCCACCTCGAATTTTGCGACTACGAACCGGAAAACTGTCCTTTCGGACTGGCGTATT
>Ga0163144_10029483_pt1 | contig 10532 bp, 10 predicted proteins | sample OliLak19BULKMAT1_FD_123175 | JGI IMG/M metagenome (GOLD analysis project Ga0163144, IMG submission 123175) | Freshwater microbial mat bacterial communities from Lake Vanda, McMurdo Dry Valleys, Antarctica - Oligotrophic Lake LV.19.BULKMAT1 | ecosystem: Environmental > Aquatic > Freshwater >...
CATCACGGACATTCACCCGAGCTTGCCGAACTACATCATGATGACGTCCGGCAGCATCCAGGGGATTCACGACAGCGAGGGCCCCGCGACGAACGCCACGGACGACCGCGACAACCTCGGCGAGCAGCTCGACGCCGCGGGCGTGACGTGGCGGGCGTACATGGAGGACATGGGCACTCCGTGCCGGACGACGTCACTCGGCAGGTACGTCGTGAACCACAATCCGTTCGTTTACTATCGGAGCCTCACCAGCGATCAGGCTCGGTGCAAGGACCGCGTCGTCGACTTTGCCCGGCACTTCGACAAGGACGTCGCGGCGGGCGACTACCGCTACATGTGGATCACTCCCAACCAGTGCAACAACATGCACGACTGCGATGCTTCGGTCGCCGACGCGTGGCTGAAGAAGACGGTGGGGAAGATCATGGCCTCTCCCGGATACACGAACGGCGGCGTGCTCTTCGTGATGTTCGACGAGGGCTACGTGCGCGTCCTCGGCGCGGAGGCGAACCTGGCGACCATCGTGGTCTCCGAGCGCCTGGTCAGGCGGCCGCTCGCCACCGACACGCGGTTCGATCACCGCTCGTATCTGGCGACCGTCCAGGACATCTTCGGGTTGCCGCGGCTACCCACGACGAAAGAGGCGACGCCCATGAGTGAGCTCTTCGAGGCCCGGTGAGAGAGCCGGAGGGACGCGCAAGCTGCGCGCGGCGGCGCGGACTTTTCGCCTTGTGCAGACGTTCGTCGGGAAACGACTTGGCCAACAGCGCGCACGGAACGTGCTTCGTGAGAAGACCTGAATGCCTATGAACGGTGGACTCAAACGGCGAGCGAGCTCCGGACGTCGTCTCCTGAGCGGAGCCATGCTGGCGGCGCTGGGGCTGTTCGCGGCCAACGCGGCGCGGGCCGATACGCCGGCGAGCAGCGCTGCTCCGGCGGCCACGAGCACCGCTGCCCCGGCGCTCACGAGCACGGCTGCACCAGGGGTTGCGGCGAGCCCGCCGGGCAGCGCCGCGGCCAACAAGCCAAAAGCCGCGAGCGGAGCCGCGGAGAGCGCTGCCCCCCCGACCGCACCGCGCCTCGAGCCGGCACGCCCTCAGCCGGCCATTCCCGATCTGCCCAAGCACCCGGTGAAATGGCGCGAGGACTGGCCGAAGTTCCGGGTCGCCGAGTACATCGCGACTCCTCTGCTCGGCGTCGGGGTGTTTGCCGCGCGGACCATTCCGCCGCAGCCGAACAACTGGCGGCACGTCAGCGATTTCGACGTGGCGTCGCGGAACGCCATCCGGATTGGCTCGCCCGGCGGGCGCAACACCGCGGATGACGCGAGCGACCTGATCCTCGGGCTGATGGTCAATCAGCTCCTCGTCGACGCGACGCTCGTCGCGTGGTGGGGGCACAATCAGTCGAGCGTTGGTTACCAGATGCTCCTGATCGACCTGGAGGCGCTGGCGCTGACAGGCGCCCTGCAAGCGGTCGTGTCGGCCGGCGTGAGCCGGTGGCGGCCGTTCCGGGACACCTGCGTCGGCCCGGTCGAGGACCAGACTCAGGACTGCCAGGACAACAAGCAGTTCACGAGCTTCTGGAGCGGTCACACCTCGGGGGCGTTCACCGTGGCCGGGCTGATGTGCATGCACCACGCGCACGTTCCGCTCTACGGTGGAGGGGTGCGGGAGGCGCTGACGTGCGCGGCCTCGTTCGCCGCCGCGGCCTCGGTCGGGTACTTGCGCATGGCGGCCGATCAACACTTCATGACAGACGTGCTCGTCGGCGCGGCGATCGGGACGATGAGCGGGTTGGGCGTCCCCTGGCTCCTGCACTATCGCGGCGGCGCGACGCCTGAAAAGAAGAAGAAGAGCGGATCCCAGGTCTCGTTCCGCGTCCTGCCAACGCCGGTGGGCCTCTCCGCCTCGGGGGAGTTCTGACATGAAGTCCGCCATGACAGGGCACCTGGTTCAAAGGATTTGGCGGAGGCTCGCTGGCGCGGCGGCGCTCGCTGGCGCGGCGGCGCTCGCTGGCGCGGCGGCGCTCACCTGCGGCGCGCGGACCGCCGAGGCTCAGTCTTCGGTGGTGGATTTGCCCGTTTCCGGCGTCGCTCCGCCGGATCTCGCCGCCAGCGGCAGCCTGGAGCCGACGGACAGGCGCGCTTTCTGGAGAGCGGGCAAACCCCGGTGGTTCCTCGCGGCGACCGGGGACGCCGGCGCCATCTATGCGCGCGGAGGCGCCGCGGTCGGGTACGGAAGGCCACACTGGCTCTGGGGCGGAGTCGAGATGTCGTCGGCCGTCGCTCCCGGCGGCGGCGCGGTGTACACCGGTGTGCGGTTCGCCTCGCCCTGGGTCGACGTGCGGGCGGGGTCACGGTACGTGTTCACTGTCGCTCAGCACTTCCTGGAACCGCGCGACACGTACACCAAAGACGACACGGAAGACCGTACCGGCCCGGGGCAGCGCTACTACACCCTCGAAGCCGAGGCCGCGGGCGGCTTCCCGGTGCCGCGTGGCACCATCTTCGCGATCGCCGGGCTCTATCACGTGATGGGGACGCCGGACGGCTGGAACCTCTTCGAGCAAGCTCTCCAGGTGGTCGCGACGCCCGGCCTGCTGTGGCGCACGCGCCTGGGTTACCTGGCGAACGTGGACAAGTGGGACATGTTCCGCGTCGGCCTCGCGGTCGAGGCCATCGGCAACCCGGGCCGCGACCTGGTCGTCATCCGCACGGGCCCGATGATCACGGGGTTCATCACCCACCATCTCCAGGCGTACGGCACCGCGCTCCTGGTGGTGCACAGCAAGGACGATCTCGGGCTGGCGGGGGCGCAGACCGGCGAGCTGGGCTTCCGCTACCGCTGGGCGACCGGCGACAGGTGGCCCGAGTTTCCGTGAGGAGGCGGGTTGTGGCGCGGTCGGTCACGAGCGGCCGCGCATGAGCAGGACGAGCAGGGCCCCTGCCCCGCCCTCTTCGTCGGGGGCGGTGGCGAAGGCGGCGATGTGGCGCTTGGCGACGCCGTCGGTCAGCCAGGCGGCGATCTCGCCGCGCAGGACGCTGACCCCGCGAGGGGAGTGGCCGCCCTTGCCGTGGACGATGCGGAGGACGCGGTCGCCTTCTTTTTTGCGCTTTTCGATGAACACTTCGATCGCCCGGCGGGCGTCGTGGGTGGTCATGCCGTGGAGGTCGAGCTGCTGATCGACGGTGTACTGGCCGCGGCGGAGGCGGCGGACCTCGCGCGGCTCGATCTCGATGCGGCGGCCTTCGATGCGCTCGCCGTCGTCGCTCGTCTCGAAGCGAATGCCCTCGATCACGAGCGCCTGGAACTGCTCGCGGGCGGGGGCGTCGGCGTCGGGCGGGGGCAGCGTGCCCTTGGCGGCGCGCTCGATGCGGCTGGCGGTGAGCGGGATGCGCGTCGCCTTGTCGTCGAGCGCGCGCACGCCGGACATGTAGAGCGCGAAGGTCTCGCTGTCGCTGCGCGAGTGCGCCTGCTCGGCCTTCTCGGCCTGGGCGCGCGCGGCGGGTGAGGTGTATGCGCTGTAGGCCGCGGGCTTCCCGGTCTTGGTTTGCGCCGCATTCGGGGCGGGCTTCGCCCTGGGATCAGGCCTGGAATCGGCCTTGAAATCGGTCTTTGGAGCGACGGCTGGCGTGGGCGCTGGCGTGGCTTTCGGCTTGTCTTTTTTGCCGAGCTTCTCGAACGGACGGTAGAGCTTCTCGGGAGGAGCGTCGCTCTTCCCGGGCTTCTTGCCGCCCGCTTTTTTCGCCGCGTCTCGCTTCGCCCGCTTCATCGATCGGCTTTCCCCTCCGCCTCGTTTTCGAGGCCTACCAATGCAAACCGCACGGCCTGGATGCCGGCGAGCTGGCCATCCTCGAAGTGCCAGTCCGGATCGACGAGATCCGGGAAATCGTGGGGGTTGCGGATGTCCTCGGCGGTGAGGCCGGGCAAGATCCGCCGCGCGAGGGCCAGCACCTTGTGGCGCTGCGCGTCTTCCATTTCTTGCAGCAGCGCGCGCACCTTCGCGAAGCGCGAGGCCTCGTGGATTTTGGCGAGCGCGCGCTCGAGGGCGATCACCGCGAGGGCGTGCGAGATGCCCATCGTCGCGAGGGCGCGGCGGAGCTCGGGCTCGGTCAGGAGCACGGGCTCGGCGGGCTCGCCGGGGTCGGCGCTCCAGCCGCTGACGGGCTGCGCGCCGCGCGCAAAGAACAGGTGGCAGCGGTTGCCCTGGAGCGCGGCGTTGGGGTGGACCCAGCCCAGGGGCTCGGCCTCGGCGGCCTCCCAGCCGGTCTCCTCGCGCAGCTCGCGCAGCGCGGCGTCGCGCGGATCTTCGCCGGGATCGATGATGCCGCCGGGGGTCTCGACGGTGAGATCGTTCACCCCGGCGCGGTGCTGGCGCACCAGGATGAAGCGGCCGTCGAGCGTCGTCGCGGCGATCACCGCCCAGTCGGCGAGGCCGAGCGTGAACCACGGAAGTGCATCGTCGGGCGCGCCTTCGAGCTCGTGACGTTCGACACGGAGCTTGCCGAAGTCGCCGGCGACCTCGGACTTTCGCCGTCGCGGGATGGGAATGGCCATCGGGCGAGGGCTTAGCCCGGCCTCGGCCCAGCGTCGACGAAACGCCGCGGATTGAATCCGCGCCCTGGGCCGCGGTGCGTCAGATTGAATGCGCGCCGGGGGCGCGCTCGCGGCTCGAGGTCGTGCTGCCGTAGCCGGGCATTCACGCGCTGTGAGCGCACCGCGTCGCGCACCGGCTGTGGGAAGGGGATGCCAAGCTGGCGGCGCGCGTCATGTCACACGCGAGCCGCTTCGTGACCGGCGTCGAGACTCACCCGGGCGCGACGATCGGCAACGGGGTGTTCATCGATCACGGGATGGGGGGGGGGATGATCGGCGAGACCGCGACGGTGGATGGGGGGTGAGCTTGCGCGCGGAGAGCGTTGGTCGTAATTTGGACCAAGTTATGGCTGTTGTCGCAAAACGTATCGATGTGTCCGAGGACATCGTCCCGATCGGACACTTCAAGACCCACGCATCTGAGCACATCCGCAACATCCAGCGCACCGGGCGACCCATGGTGATCACGCAGAACGGTCGCGCAGCGGCCGTGGTGCTCACCCCGGAAGAGTTTGAAGAGCTTGGTCACCGAGCGTTCGTCCGAGCCAAGGTCGAAGCTGGCATCCGCAGCGCCGAGAAAGGCCCGACCCGCACGGCGGCCGAGGTCGAGGCGCGCGTGATCGCCAAGATCCGCAAAGCTGCGCGCAAGAAGGCGTGACGTTCACCGGGGGTGTGCTCGCATGACACAGCTCGCCGTTGAATTTTCGCCACAAGCCGAAGCGGACATCGAAGAGATCGCCCTCTTCATCGCGCGGGACAACCCGCTCGCCGCCGAGGTATGGGTGCAGAAGCTGATCGTGGCGGCGGAAAAGGCAGGCGTGGCGCCTCGCGGCGGACGCATCGTGCCCGAGGTGGAAGACCCCGATATCCGCGAAGTGCTCCTCAAGAGCTACCGCATCGTTTACCGCGTGGAAGCGAGACGAATCCTGGTGCTCACGGTGTTTGAAGGGCACCGCAAGCTGCGGATCCGCTGGCAGCCGTAGCGCGGGCGCCGGGAGATTTGCAACGAGCTCTCTGTTGGTGCTGAGGCTGGCGGCGACGTGATCGGCGGCGTTGGCCCAGGATTTGGGGAGCTCGTAGGCGGTCGCTCATGGTTGCACCTTGGCGGGCGCGGGCGGCGCGGCGGGCGCGGAGGACGCGCCCGGCGTGGACGCGGCGGGCGCGGCGGCCTTGGGGACGGGCAAGAGCACGGGCAACCACTTCTTCAAGGTGAGCGGGACCATCGCGTCGTGGGGCATCGGCTCCTTGGGCGTCATCGCGTCGAGGGTGCGCAGAACGCCTGTATCTGCCGGCGATTTCTGGACCTCGCGCTCGAACACCTTGCGGAACTCGGTGAGCGGGCGCTTGCCCCAGGTGAGCGCCTGCCACGTCACCACGACGTTCACCGACTTCTTCGCCTGCGAAAGCGCGCTCGCGAGATCGGTGCCCATGCAGGTGTCGACGACGAGCGCGGTGTGGACGTGCTTCGCCTTGATCGCGGTGGCGATGCCGCCCTTGACGTTGCAGCCGCCGCCCGAGTGCCCGACGACGATGATCTTGCTCTTGTCGATGGTCGCGACGCCCTTGAGCTTGGCCGCGGTCTGCTCCACGAAATGGTCGAGATCGAAAGCCATCCATGACGTCGGCGCGACGACGATGTTCTGCGGCACGACGCTGCTCGGGGCCGCCACGAGGACCGGCGGGATCTGCCCGGTGTCGATGAGATCGGCGACGATCCTGCGCACGTCGCCCTCGTTGCCGCCGCCCATCCAGCGGTACTTGATCAGGTCCGAGTTGATGCCGTGCACGAACACCACGAGCGGCAGCGCCTTGCTCGCGTCGGCGGCCGCCTTCTTGTGGACGAACGCGCGACCCAGCCAGGCGCGCTCGGTGTGGCCGACGTCCTTGCCGTCGTAGGCGTAGTCGTACGTCGTGCCGTCGAGCGGCGGGAGCGGCGCCTTCCTGGGCTTTTGCGCCGTGGTCTTGACCCGCTTCTTCGCCGTCGCGCCGGTCGACGTCGCGCCGGTCGACGTCGCGCTCGCGCCACCCTTCGCGCTCGTCGCGCTCGCGCCACCCTTCGCGCTCGTCCCGCTCTTCCCCTCGCCGGCCGAGCCCGCGGACGGCGTGGCGAACGCCAGCGCCGCGACGAGCAGCGAGACGGTCCAGCCCCCGAGCTTCACTTCCCGGCCTCTTCCGGCAGCTCGAGCGGGGCGTCGGGGTTCTTCGCGATGGTCTCTCTTGCCGCGAACGCCTTCATCGGGTCCACCACCTTCACCTCGCCGAAGTGGCTGAGCATGGGGCCAATCACCTTGGCATCTCCCGACACCACGAGCACGGTCCGCGCCGTGCTGACGTGCTGCGCGGCGGCCTTCGCCGTCTCGCCGGCTTTGACCTCGCGGATCTGCTTTCGATACGAGATCGGAGTGTCGTCGGGCAAGCGAAGGGTCTTGTTCTTGGCCAGCTCGCTCGCCAGCGCGCCGACCGTTTCGAGCCGGATCGCCGCCACGTCCGCCAGGAAACGCGTCGCGGTGGTGACCTCTTCGGGCGACGGCTCGGTGGTCCCGAGGCGATCGAGCTGATCGAGCAGCGCTTTCACCGCGAGGCCCGTCTTGTTCGACTGCGTGCCCACGTAAGCGACGAGCAGCGACGGGCCGTGCGCCAGCTCTTGCAGCGAGCTCTGCGTGCGGTACGCCAGCGACGATTTCTCGCGCACCTCGAGGAACAGGCGCCCCGCCACGCCGCCTCCGAGGATCTGATTGGCCGCCGTGAACGCGGGCCACGACGGCGACGCGCGCTCGGGGCCGAGCATGCCGGCGAAGACCTCGCTCTGGGTGCTCTTCGCGCGGTCGACGAGGGTGATCTGCAGGTGATCGGGGGCGACCGGCGCGGGGAACGAGAACGCCGCCGGCTCGCCGCTCGGCAAGCTCGCCAGGGACTTGTCGGCGGCGGCCTTCACCTCGTCCGCGGTGACGTCGCCGGCGACCACCAGGAACATGTTCTTGGCGACGAACAGCTTCTTGTGGAAGGCCCGGCAGTCGTGGACGGTGAGCTTGCCCAGATCGGCCGCCGTGGCGTCGTACGTCGCGTAGGGGCTCGGCGTCGCGCCGCCGCCGAAGAGGCCCTTGTAGAGCATCATCGAGGCGCCCCACGCGCCGTCGGTGCGGGCCCGATCCGCGGCATTGTCCGCGACGCGCTTCTTCAGCTTGGCGAGCTCGGTGGGGCTCATCGCCGGCTTCTCGGCGACCGTCGCCACCAGGCCGAGCGCCTCGGCGAACTGATCTTTGGTGACCGCGATCGACAGCGTCGTGCGATCGAAGCCCGTCGCGATGTCGAGCGTGGCGCCGAGCGACTCGACGCGCGCGAGCAGCTCGCGGCTGGGCATGCCGCCCGCCCCGCCGTCCTTGAGCAGCTCGCCCGTGACGGTCGCGAGGCCGGGCTTGTCGCCGTCGGCGGCGCTGCCGGCGAGCACCACCAGGCGGATCTGCACGATGGGCAGCGCGGTGCTCGTGATCGTCGCGAGCTCGAGGCCGTTCGCGAGCTTGTCCCACGCAGGCGCCGGCAGCGTGAGCTCGCGCGCCGCGCTGGAGCCGGGCGGGGCTTCGCGCTCGGGAAGCGGGGGCGCCGTGACGGTCGCGGCAGGCGCGGTGGCGACGGGCTTGGGCCCCGGCGGCAGCTTCGGCGGCTCGGGCGACGGCCGGCAGCCGACCGCGAAAGCGCTCACCGCGGTGAGCGTGCAGAGCGTGCGTGCGAGGGTGCGCGTTGTCTTTTTCACGGCGAGCTCTTCTTCGGCTTCTTCGCCTTGGGCCTGGGATCGGCCTTCTTTTTTGCAGGCGCGGTGCCCTTCTTCTTCGGGTCGACCGGGGCTGCCTTCTTCGGGCTCGCGGCCGCCGCGTGGGGCGCGGCAGCGTCGTGCGGCGCGGCGGCGGGCGTCGTGGCGGGCGGCGCGAGGTGCCCCGCCGCTGGCTTCTTCTCGTCCTTGGCGTCCGGCACCGGGTACGTCTCGACGACCGTCCGACGTGTCGTCGTGAGGTGCTCGGCCACGGCCTTTTTCACCTCGTCGGCGCTCACCGCCAGGTACCGCGCGACCTCGCCCGCGAGGAGGTTCGCATCCCCGAAATACGTCTCGTACTCCCCGAGCACGCGGGCCCGTGCGCCGTTGGTCTGCAATCCGAACACGAGCCGCGCCTGCACCCGGCGCTGGGCTTTGGCCAGCTCTTCCGCGCTCGGCCCCTTCGCGGCCAGATCCTTCACCGCCGCGTCGATCAGCTTCTCGACGTCGCCGACCTTCGCCTCGGGGGTGAGCTGCGCGTCGATGGTGAAAAGGCCCGGTCCGCGGCGCCTTTCGAGCCCGGCCGAGACGTCCTGAGCGAGCGCCTTGTCGCGCACCACCTGCTGGTACAGCCGCGAGGACTCGCCCCCTCCGAGCACCACCGCCGCCAGATCGAGCGCGTAGGCGCCGCTCTCGCGCATCGACGGCGCCGTCCAGCCGTAGAGCACCGCGGGGGTGAGCGCGTGCTCGTCCTTCATCACGGCGGTGCGCTGCGTGGTCTGCTCGGGGAGCGCGACAGAGGCGAAGGGCGAAGTCTGGATCTTGCCGATCTTGTCGAAGTACTCGTGCACCATCGCGGTCGCGTCGGTCGCGTCGAAGTCGCCCGCGATGGTCAGCACGGCGTTGTTCGGCCCGTACTGCTTCGCGTGAAAGTCCTTCACCCAGTCGAGCTGCGCGGCGTCGAGGTCCGCCATGGTGCCGATCGCGCTGTGCTCGTACGGCCAGTACCCCTGGAACACCATCTCTTCGAGGCGGATCTCGCTCGGCGCGTAGGCCACGTTGGAGACCCGCATGCGATACTCTTCCTTGACGACCTTGCGCTGGTTCTCGAAGCTCTCCTGGCTGATGTCGAGCGAGCACATGCGATCGGCCTCGAGCCACAATCCGAGCGCCAGCTCGTTCGAGGGCAACATCTCGAAGTAGTTGGTGCGGTCGGGCGACGTCGTGCCGTTCATCACCCCGCCGTGCCCCGCGACGAGCTTGAAATGCTCGCCCTTTTTCACGTTCTTCGAGCCCTGGAACATCATGTGCTCGAACAGGTGGGCGAAGCCGCTGCGGCCCTTTTCCTCGTTGCGCGAGCCGACGTCGTACACGACCGCGATCGCCACGGTCGGCGAGGTGTGATCGACGTTCATCACCACGCGCAGCCCGTTGTCGAGCGTCAGGCGGGTGAGCGGCAGGTTGAGCGCGACGGGCTTCACCTCGATGGGCGTCTCGGCCTTCTTCGCGACGGGAGCGGGCGGGGCGGCGGCGGCGGGCGCGGCCTTCGGGCCCTTCGCCTTGGCCTTTTGCGCGGCCTTCGGCGGATCTTTTTTCTTCTTCTTCGCGTCGCCGGCGTGCGGCTTCTGGGCGAAGGCGGGGGTCTCGACGGAGAGCGCGGCGAGCGCGATGGCGGCGCTCAAAAAAGCCGCGAGCGTGCGGCGAAACGGAGCAGAGCGGGGCGGCACGGGGGCGAGATAGCACGGCGCGCCTGCCGGCGGAGAGCCACTCTGCATCCGTTTCCAGCCATGGACGTGCTCACCTCGGCGGGAATATTTCGGCGACCCCGAGCGTGGCCTCCAGCGGGAGTGAATCCAGCGCGCCGAGCGCGCCCCCCGGCGTCCCGAGCGTGCCCCCGACGGCCGTCACCAGCGCGCGCGGGTGTCGAGGAAGCGCAAGATCGCCGGGACCACCACCTCGGGCCGCTCGACGAGGGCAAAGTGCCCCGCCCGGTGGAGCCGGAGGTGCTCGGCGTCGGGGAGCCGGCGGGCCATCTCGCGCGACTGATAGGCGGGAGTGAGCGGGTCGAACATGCCACTCACGACGAGCGCCGGAGCATGGATGTTGGGCAGCATGTGATAGGCCGAGTGGGCGTCGAGCTCCTGGAACAGGCGCAGGTAGTTGGGGAAGCTCGGGCCCAGGACGTC
>Ga0163144_10029484_pt1 | contig 10532 bp, 5 predicted proteins | sample OliLak19BULKMAT1_FD_123175 | JGI IMG/M metagenome (GOLD analysis project Ga0163144, IMG submission 123175) | Freshwater microbial mat bacterial communities from Lake Vanda, McMurdo Dry Valleys, Antarctica - Oligotrophic Lake LV.19.BULKMAT1 | ecosystem: Environmental > Aquatic > Freshwater > Lake...
GTGCAAACCATCCGGTGCGAACAGCTGAAGTCGAAGTCGAAATCGTACGGCTTCCCTTCGTGCAGAAAGGCTTGCGCGAGGGCTTGGCCGACGTACTCCGGCTCCAGCAACGGGCGGAGGACGATCACCGAGTCGGAGGCGAGCGGCGAGCCGATCGAGCGGACGCGGACGCCGTCTTTCATCGACTCCAGCACCAGCGGCTGGGGCGAATCAGGATCGCGCTGCGCGAGTTCGGCGACGATCGCTTCGCAGAGGCGCAGGCGGGGCGAGACATGTTCGTACCGCGAGACGCCAAGCCGCTGCAGGTCGTCGAGCGAACCAAGCACCAACGCGGCATGGGGCCAATAGCCGGGCAGGAAGTAGTTCGTGGCGGCGTATTCCTTGCGGACCACCAGCACGTCGCCGGGCCGGACGAGGGCCGTCATTTCGCGGTGGATTTCGGGCGGCAGGCCGGGGCGATGGCCGGGGCGGACGGTGATCTCCGCCATGCCGGCCGAGACGACCTCTTGCGCGGCGTAGACCGCGCGGCCCAGGACGTCGCGACCGACGCGGCGGACGGCTCGCCGCCCGCGAACGCGGAAGCGCGTGCGAAGGAACATCCAGAGCGAGGGGCGGAGCCGATCGCGCAGGCGGTCGATGATCGCCACAAGCGGCGTCAGGCCCGCGCTGGCGCCTGCGGCAGCGAGACGCTCGCGATGGGCGTCGTAGTAACGGGTTGCTTGCCAGAGATGCCAGGCGTTGCCGACGCTCACGAGCGAGCGCTGGACGTCGTCGTACATCCGTGGCGGGATGCCGTAGATGGGATCAGGTTCGTCGAGCTTGCGGCGGACGATGGTTGTCTCGTGGAATTGTTCGCGGAGATAACGGGCCGAATCGACCAGCAGCGCGGCGGCGGCGAGGGCGACGAGAAACTCCTCAGGCGTGGCGGCCTCGGGGCGATGGGCTCGCGCGCGGATCTCGCTGACGAGTTCCAGGAGGGCGACGCGGCTCTTCCAGTAGGAGAGCTGAAGTTGGCGGACGGCGAGTTCCTGGCTGGCGGTGATGTAGCCGACTTCAACGACCTTCTCAGGGTTGTAGATGCCGGCCGCTTCGGTTTTGAGCTGCGCGAGGTACTCGTCGAGCTGGATGACGGTCTGGGCGGCGGCGGTGAGGGAGAACTCGGGCATGGCTGTAGTGTAGCCATGGGGCGCACGGGTGCCACTGGCGTGTCGCCAGTGAGAAGTGCCGAGCGAGTACCCACTGCCGCACTGGCGACACGCCAGTGGCACCCCGTTTAAAACTACGGCGACGCGGCCGCTTGGGTTTCGGGTTCAGCGGGAGCGGCGGCGGCCGGTGGGACCGGTGCGTTTGTGGCGGTGCGTTTGTCGATCTTCATCGTATCGAACAGCCGCCCTTCGAGATCAAACGCCTTGAACTCCAGCGTGCGACCGTTCACCGACGCGAGGCAGTAATGGTGGCCATGCTTCACGCTGTTCTGGAACCAGGGCTTGATCGGGCCGGCGGTCTCAAGGCCTCCCCCTGCCCCGCCGGTGACCATGTAAATCGTGCCATCTTGTTCTTGCACCTTGTCGGCCTTCATCGGCCACGATCGCTCGTAGGAATGAATGTGGCCGTTCCAAACGACGTCGACGCCATAGCGATCGTAGAGCGGCACGAGCGCACGGATGCGGGTGTCGCCGTACTCGGAGCGTTCGCCCTTCCACATGTCGCCGTAGTCGTCTTCGTCGGAGGAATACGACGGATGATGGTAACAAACGAACTTCCAGGTGGCGTTCGAGTCAGCGAGTTGCGATTCGAGCCACTTGTATTGTTCGCTGTCGGGATCGACCTCCTTGTTCGAGTCGACCATGAAGAACTGACAGTTGCCGTAGTTGAACGTGTAGTAATACTCAGGATCGGGAACCGAGACGTAGTTGTAATAGTGGGCGGCGTTTTGTTCGTGATTGCCGATCGTGGGAAAGAACGCGACGCGCGATGCGAGGGGTTGCATGCCGGGGAAGAAGTGCTCGACCCACTGCTGCTTGTTCGGTCCGCTGTCGACGAGGTCGCCGGCGATGATCGCGAAGTTGGGGCGTTGCATCCAGAGTTGATCGGTTAGCTGCTTGCAGACTTTGGGGTTTCCCTGCGTGTCGCCGATGATGCCGAAGGAGTAGGGCGTCTCCTCGTTGTTGGCCGTTTGGAAGCTAAGGAGCGGGCTGCGAATGGTGCGGCCACGGTCGTCGGTGGCCTCGACGACGTAGGCGTAAGGGGATTGAGCGTCGAGATCGGTGAGGCGGATTTCGTGGATCGTGGCTGCTTCCTCGCCCGCCTGCTCTTTGCCGAGTTCGCCCGTTTCGCCGTAGAGGACTTTGCCTTTCGCGGGGCGGGAGGTTTCCCACATGACCGTGATGCCGTCCTGGGTGACGAACTGCAGGTAAGGAGTGATGACGAAAGTCATGTCGTCGGAAGTCTCGACGGCGTCGAGTTCCGTCAGGTCGCTGCTGTGGTCGAATTCATGCTTCACCCATTTGTCGGTGGCGGTGAGATCGTAGACGGCGACGTCGCGGATGTGGCCCTGATGGCAGACGAACTCGTCGTGATCGACGGTGGCGCCGATGACGTAGGGCGCGTAGCGAGTTTCGTAGATCGGCCCATGCTGTTCGTCGCTCACGGCGTCGAGTTCGCCGTTGACGTAGAGCCGCATCTCGGCGCCATCGTAGGTGGCGACGACGTGGTAGTACTTGCCGAGTTGGTACTTCGTCTTCCCTTCGAGAACGGTCGCCTGGCCGTTGCCGTCGTCGGAGCCGTGGGCGGAGATGGCGAAGCGGAAGACGTGATCGTTGTAGCCGAGGAGAAAGCCCTTTTCGCCGTCGCCATCGGCTTCGAACTGGCCGATGATGGCGCCTTGCGGGTTGGGGGCTTCGATGACGACCCACGCGGAGAGGGTACAGTACCGATCTGGCTTCGGGGCGGCTTCGTCGGTGATTTCGAGGTAGTCGTGGACGCCGTCGAAGCGGAGGGCGGCGCCGAGTTTGTCGGCGACGAGTTTCGGATCGCCGACGATCTTGGCGTCGGGACCGAGACGAGCCTCGACCTTGCCGTCGGCGACGGTCGACTTGCTGAAGAACCAATGGGCAACGGGATCGGGGCCTTCGTGAGCTTGCGTCGCGGGGCTGACCGCCAGTAAGAATAGTGACGCGAGGATCGCAGCGGCGAGAGCGGCGTGGCGAGGCATTTCGGCAGGCTCCGGGAGGACCGCGGCGGCCGATGTGAATGGCTCCGCGATGTAGCTTCGTTGATCGTGCAATGAATGCTAGCCGCCGAGGATGAAGAATCGGCGCGCTGCCATAACTATAAGCAGCCGGCGGGGTGGTCGCAGCGAGGCGATGCGCAGGGGGGCCGACGATTTGCGGGGTGAATCCCTAGCTGCGAAGAGTCGCAAGAATCACAAAAGAAAGTGCAAAAGAGAGTAGATCGATCGGGCAGCGTTTATGCTTTTTGCGTCTTCTGCGCCTTTTGGCGGCGAAAAAAAGTGACGGCGGCGAGCACGAAAAGCGTAGACGCCGCTGGTTCGGGAACGGCGGCGACAGCCGTTGCAACGCTGCCGAGCGATTGGCCGTAGTGGCTTTTCAGGATTGCGAGATCGAGAGCGTTGACCACGCCGTCGTTGTTGCCGTCGGCGGCGAGTCCGGCGCCGCTGCTGCCGAAGGTACGTTGCCAGACGAGCAGGTCGTTGCCGTCGGCGTCGCCGTCGCCGTCGAAGTCGCCGGGCTGCGTGACGACGGCGCTCGCGACCGAGAGTTGGAGTTGGTAGAGTTGGACGTTGGCCGTCGATCCAGAGATGCGGACATAGTATTGGCCTGCAGCGGGAAGGCTGACGTCGGCGAGCGACTCGGCGAGACCCGCGGCCGTGTTGTTGGCCGTGCCGAGGAGCGTCGTGCCGTTGGTTCCGTAGATCGAAAGCGTGAGGTCGTTCCGCGCGTTGGCGTCGAACGTCGATTGAGGGCCTCCTTCGACTCCCTGCATGAAGACGCCGCCGAGCGGCGTGAGGGTGACATCGAGGAGCGACGCCGAATTCACCGTGAAGCTGAAGAAATCGAAGTCGCTGGAGTTCGCGATGCTGACGAAATCGATCTCTTCGGCGCCGACCGCTTGGCCTGTCGCGGCGGCCGTGCCGATCGACTTCGACCCGCCGGCCGCGATGGCGCCGAGGCTCGTGGCGAGGGTGGACGAATCATTGCCGGGGCCGCTATTCGTTTTCTCGAAGGCGTCGCCGTAGAGTCCATGCAGGCCGCGGATATCGTCGAGCTGCGGGCCGTCGAACGTGGCGTCGATGTAGGGTTCGAGCAACAGATGGTCGCTCGACGATTCGATGTGGAGGAGACCAAACGCGTGGCCCAACTCGTGCATGACGGTGTTGCGAAGTTGGCGATAGTTGTTCGTCGAGTTGCTGTAGAAGGTCGTCTCGCCGGTGTCGATCACCATATCGCCGTTGTTCGGGAGATAGGTGTAGGCGAGCGTGCCGTTGGCGCCATCGATGACGGCGCCGCCGATGCGGATGTCACCGCGGACGCCGAGCGAACCGGCCGTGTTTCCCCCCATCTGGACGCCGTTGTCGTTAGGTTCGTAAACGAACTTGATGCCGCCGAGTTCGGTCCAGCGATCGAACGACTCTTCAAATAGGCTAAACCAGGGGCGCGTGGTGAGATTGCTCCCGCCCGAACTGCCGAAGAGGCCGTCCATGTAGGAGATGAGATTGCTGGAGCCTTCATTGACGATCGACGTGCCGTCGGCGACGAGGCTCCAGGTGATCGTGGCGACGTCACCCTGCGAGCCGGTCGAACCCGACGCGGTCGTGCTCCAGCGGTCGTCGGGGACGTAGGCCGATGCGGCGCCGGCGAAGGCGAACGTCGCGATGATCGCCGCCAGAGCGCGAACAACCTGCGGGATTGCTGTAAGTAGATGGGCCATCAGTCGGTTCATTGATCGTAGCATGTTGATGATAGAAGCCGCCGGGATATGTCGGCGGACAACAGAGGCGGGACGGCGGACCCTGCTTGGAGGGGTTGCGGCGCGTCCATGAGGCGCCAGCGGGAAAGGGCCCGCCGCCCGCGTCAGAGGGAATCAACTGGTAGCGACGATCAGACTTCGGCGAGGCGCCGTCGGTAGACGCGCCATGCCGCTGCGCCGGCGATGGCGAGCAAGCCGGCGGCTGCGGAGGGTTCGGGCACCGGCGTCACGGCCGTGGCGGCTCCGTCGCCGATGGCCGAGCAGCCGCCCATGCCGGTAAGGGTGAGGGCCTGCAGCGCCGCGGCGGCATCGTCCGTTTCATCGCCGGTCGTCACCGTACCGCCCCCTGCCGCGACGATTTCATCGAGGTACGAGGTGAGATCGGTTTGGAACGTCGTGTACGTCGTGAGGTTTTCTTCGAGCGTCGTCTGCTTGTAGGTGAGCAAGTCGATTCGTAGGCTGAGCATGTCCTGTGCAGAGGTGATCCAATCGATGATGCGGGCGAGGCGCGTCTCGGAGAGATCGTCGCGAGCCTCGTACTTGGCGAGAAGTTCGCCGTAAAAGGTGAGATCGTCGTTGGCGCTGGCGATGTAGTCGTCGATATGATCGATGGTGCGTTCGACGCTCGTGAGAAACCAATCGTAGCTGTCGACGAGCCACTCGGTTTCGCCGACGAGGTCGGTGTAGTCTTCGCTGCTGTAGTAGTCTTCGCTGTCCGCGACGCCGTCGTCGTAGGCCGACATGACGTCGGCGAGTTGATCTTCGAAGCGATTCTGAATGACATCGACGTCGAGTCCGCCGTGACCGCGACCGCCGTGGCTGTGACCGCCCCCCATGCCTCCGCCACCGCTAAAGCTGATTGGCGCGGCAAGCGCCGGACCCGCGGCAAACAGAAGGAGGATGGCGGCGGAATGGAAAGTGAAACGTTTCATGATGCTGTTCCCCTGCACTGGCAGTGTTGTTGGACCTTGGGGGAGGGCGAGACTCCGCCAGGGGGTGAAGTGATGGATGCGCGTGGTGTTTTCAGCCCCGGGCTCCGCCCGGGGATTGCATTGCACTAACGGCCAGCGTTACCGAGGGTTCTAACCGACCCCCCGGCGGAGCCGGGGGCTGCACTACCGTTGAAACCCGCGATAGAAGAAGCCCATCGCGCGGCCGCCAATGCCGAACATACCGAAGCCGCTGCCGCCGTGGCCGCAGCCAGCGAAGAAGTCGTGCTGGTCGCCGAGGCCCAAGTTCGTCTCCCCGCCGACGACGGCTGTCTCGGCCACGGTAACCGCGTCGTCTTCGTTCGCGCTGACGACGTTCAGATCGCCGTCGATCTGACCGTTGTGCGTCGCCGAGTTGTTCCCCGCACCAAGTCGCGCGAAGACGCTGTCGGCGATCACCGCCGTCTCGGCGATCGTGATCACGTCGTCGCCGTCGCGGCCGTCGTACATCACCGAGCCGTCGATCGTGCCGGCGACGGTCACCGTGTTATCCCCGTCGCCGAGGGAGAGCTTCAAGTTGTTTTCGATTTCGGCCGCGGCGTCGATCGTCACCTGGTCGTCGCCGTCGCCCCCCTTGATGCTGAGCCGGCCGATGGCGCCGGTGATCTCAACCGTGTTGTCGCCGTCGCCGAGTTGCAGCGAGGCGGAACCGTCGACGGTCGCGTCGAGCGTGACGTCGTCGTCGCCGTCGCCCCCGCGGTAGCTGACGTCGTCGACCGCCGTGCCGATCAACTGGAACGTGTTGTCGCCGTCGCCAAGTCGGGCGTAAACGGTGTCAACGACGTTGCTGCCGAGATTGACCGTCACCGTGTCGTCGGCGCCGGCAGTCTTGTCGAGGTTGATGCGAATGTCGTCGGTGACGCCGGTGAGAACGTCGGCGTCGGCGATCACGACGCCGTTGTCGGTCACCCGATAGGCGCCTTCGCTGACGGCGACGATCTCGACCGCGCCGTCGGCGTCGCCCGAGACGATCAGGTCGCCGCCCGCCGAGACGGTGGCGGTGACGGCCAGGGCCCGGCGGTTTTCCAAAGTTTCAAAGGTTGCGAGTCGTCGGTAGCTCATTGCCGCTGCTCCTGTAGCTGGAGTTGTTCGTCCCCGTCTGTTCCGGGTGCGCGGGACGAAAAAAGGGGACGAAGTCGACGTGCGACCTTGCTCGCCTGCAAGTCGCTGGTCGGCTGCTGCCGGCGCCCACGAGTCGCCCATGCCTTCCGCGTCGACTTCGTCCCTGGGGCAAGTGACCGGTTAATTGGGCGGGGCGCAACGGGCGTTCATCGAAGCCACCGGCTCTGCCGATGGACGAATTTCGGAAAAGTACGCTTGCTCGCGGAGCGTCCACCGGCGGAGCCGGTGGCTTTCATGCGTGCAGACGGCGCAACCCGACTTTTTGTCACGGGCGCCCGCATTTTCGCGACTCCGTCACCGGGCCGGGGTTGAAAGAACAGCCAGCCCGCGGATTATTCTGGGAAGTAGGCGGCCCAGACCTCTGGCGGCTGCGTAGAACTGCAAAAACACCGGGGAAGAGAGCAAAATTCGGGAGAGTTGCGCCGGGCCGACGGAATCGGTCTTCCAAACAGGGTTCCGTTTTCGGTGTTCTGCTCGCCCCGTTTTGCTGAGTGATCTGCCATGGGACTAACCGCCACGATGCCCGCCGATTCTGCCAGCTCTTCCCAAGACTTTGCCGACGATCGCTCGCGCGACGACGTCGTCGCCCTGATCGGTCGCGCGCGACGCGGCAGCGGCGATAGCTTGGGCCGGCTGCTGCAGATGTACCGCAACTACCTGATGGTGCTTGCGGGAACGCAAATCGAGCGGCGACTGCAGCCGCGGATGAGCCCTTCCGACGTCGTGCAGGAGACGATGCTGCGAGCCCACGCCAACTTTGGCCAGTTTCGCGGCGCCTCGGAGCCGGAGCTGATCGGTTGGCTGCGGCAGATCTTGGTGAACAACCTCGCCAAGTTCGTCGAGCAGCATGTGCTGGCGGCGCGGCGCGACGTGCGGCGCGAAGTGTCGATCGAACGGCTCGGGCACGCGCTCGAGCAATCGACGATTCAGCTCGCGGCTTTGTTACCGGCGGGGAGTCGTTCGCCCAGTGCGGCGGCTCAGCAGCGCGAGGAGGCGGTGCTGCTCGCCGACCGACTGGCGATGCTGGCGCCCGACTATCGCGAGGTCTTGATGCTGCGCAACTTGCAAGGGTTGCCGTTCGAGACGATTGCCGAGCAGATGGATCGATCAGTGAGCGCGACGCGAATGTTGTGGCTGCGGGCCATCGAGAAACTGCGCGGGCTGTATGTCGGGGATCAATCGCATGAAGGCTGAGGCCTCCACTGCTCAGTTCTCGATCGACGCCCTGCCCCCTGAGGAGCAGGAGCGGATTGCGTGCATCCTCGATGAGTATCTGGCGGCGCTGGAACGCGGCCAACCGGTGACGCCCGAAGCGTTGCTCGCGGCGCACCCTGGCGACGCAACGCGACTGCAGGCTTACCTGAGCGGGCTGCAATTGTTTCATGCGGCGGCGGCTCCGGCGAACGGCGGATTAGCGATTGATCGCCCGCGCGCGGGCCGAACCATTGGCGACTACGATCTGCTCCGCGAGATTGGCCGCGGCGGCATGGGAGTGGTGTACGACGCCTTGCAGCGATCGCTCCGCAGGCGGGTGGCGCTGAAGGTGCTGCCGGTCACGTCGTCGCAAGATCCGCGGCATATCGCGCGCTTCAAGAACGAAGCGCAAGCGGCGGCCCAAGCGCAGCACCCGAACATTGTGCCGGTCTTCGGCGTCGGTGAGGCGGACGGCCTGCATTACTACGCGATGCAGTTGATCGAGGGAGAGTCGCTGGCGGGCTATGTTCGCCGCGGTTCCAGTGCGCCAGATCAGCCGGCGCCTAGCACGCTGCTGAACAACACGCAAACGGCGTGGGGGCCCGCGACGCAATCATTCTTGATTCCGGCAGGCAGCGCCGACGCGAGCGATCCCTGGGCTGCACGAACCGACGTCAGCAGCGTTCTGAAGACCGAGTCGCACATCGAGTGGACGGCGCGGCTCGGCGTGCAGGCCGCTCGCGGACTGCACGCGGCTCACGAGTTCGGCGTGATTCATCGCGACGTCAAGCCGTCGAACTTGCTGGTTGACCGCACAGGGAAGCTGTGGATCACCGACTTTGGTTTGGCTCGCATGCGCGAGGCCGAGGCGCTTACCCACACGGGCGACATCCTCGGCACGATGCGCTACATGAGCCCGGAGCAGGCGCTCGGTCGGACGGCGCTCGTCGATCATCGAACCGACGTCTACTCGCTCGGCGTGACGCTGTATGAACTGGCGACGTTCGTCCATCCGGCCGAAGGCGCTGGCGACGTGCAGTTTTTCTTCGAACGGACCCGGCAGAGCTATCGACCGCTGCGGCACTGGAACCCGCATGTGCCGATCGACTTCGAAACGATCGTCCTCAAGGCGATGGGCGAGTTCCCGCAGGATCGGTACGCGACGGCGGCCGAGCTGGCGGACGACCTGGAGCGATTCCTGCGGGGCGAGCCGATTCTCGCCTCACCGCCTAGCATCGCGTCGCGGGCGGCGAAATGGGCGCGGCGGCATCGCGCAGCGGTGACGGCGGCCGCAGGCGTCGCCTGTTTGGCATTCGTCGGATTGACGGCGAGCCTCGTGATAATTGCCGCTGAAAAGGCGAACGTCGTCGCCGAGAGCGAACGTCGCGAAGATGCCTTGCGGGTGACGCGCGAGGCGCTCGACGAATTCACGATGCTCTACGGCGAGCAGTTGGCGGGGATCAACGGCGCCGAAGGCGTGCGGCGGCAGGCGTATGAGCGCGGGATCCAGTATTACGAACAGGTGGCCCAACGGTCGGCCGACGATCCGCGACTAGCGGCAGACTACGGCATGGCGCTCGGCAAGCTGGGCTCGCTTAACGCGAAGATGGGGAAGGACGATGAAGCCCTCAAACTGCTGCAAGACGCGCAGCAGAAGTACGAACAACTCGCGGCCGACGATCCCGACAACTTCGACTACGCTCGTCGGTTGGCGTTGAGTTACAACAACGTGGGGTTGCAACTTGGCAAAATGGGGTACACGGGTCGCGCGCTCGAACTGCTGCGGAAGGCGGCGGAACTGCAGGCTCAACTGGCGTTCACTGATGGGGAGACGCCTGAACTCAAGAGCGACGTCGCCGTGACGCAGAGCAATCTCGGCGTGGTGCTCGGCAGCCGCGGCGATCGAGCGGGCGCTGCGGAGCACTTTGCGGAAGCCATTGAATTACAGCGACAGGCGCTGCGACGTTCGCCGGAGGATCCGCTCGCGATGCGCGACTTGGCCGCTGGCTTAAGCAATCTTGGCGCGCAACAACAGCAGCAAGGCAAGTTCGCGGCGGCTGAGGAATCGTTTCGCATTGCGCTTGACCTGCGCCAGCAATTGCTCGCGACGGCGCCGCTGAATCAGAATTACCAGATGGAGATAGCGCGAGCGCTCAACAACTACGGCTACACGCTGTCGCTGGAGAAGAACTGGAAGGCTGCCGATAAGCACTACCTGAACGCCATCGAATTTCAGGA
>Ga0163144_10029487_pt1 | contig 10531 bp, 11 predicted proteins | sample OliLak19BULKMAT1_FD_123175 | JGI IMG/M metagenome (GOLD analysis project Ga0163144, IMG submission 123175) | Freshwater microbial mat bacterial communities from Lake Vanda, McMurdo Dry Valleys, Antarctica - Oligotrophic Lake LV.19.BULKMAT1 | ecosystem: Environmental > Aquatic > Freshwater >...
ACCTAATTGAAAACCACGAGCTTGATCAAATAAAACCCCTTGATCATTTAAAAATTGAATAGTCTCCGGTCCTTCAGCAATCATTTGAGCGACTAATTGCTCTTCGCATAAGCCATCGCCAGAGGCTATAGTATCTGCAATATGTTGAGCGATTGAGTCTCCAGGCCCACTCACCGCGGCGATACCCCCTTGAGCATAATAACTGTTTGATTCGTGCAAACCTTGCTTGCAAATCAAAGCGATTCGTACATTAGGTCTTAGTCTAAGAAGAGCTAAAATATAACTTAAACCCGCAATACCGCCGCCAATAACGATAACATCATATCGAAAACATTGGCCCTGTTGAGAAACTTCGGAATCGCTCATATCAAAGAACCAATTCTCTGGAAGTTAATCGGCGAAAAGCTTCTTGATAAGCTTGAGCTGTTTTTTCAATAATATCCGGAGGCAACTCAGGAGGAGGCGGCTCCCGGTTCCAGCCTATGTCAGTCAGAAAATTACGCACAATCTGTTTATCAAAACTGGGTTGGTCATGGCCTGGTTCATATTGATCTTTAGGCCAAAACCGGGAGCTGTCTGGAGTAAAAGCCTCGTCAATTAATATTAATTGATTTTGCCATACGCCAAATTCAAATTTAGTATCGGCAATCAAGATTCCTTTTGAAGCCGCTAATTGCGACCCCGCTTGATATAATTTTAAAGTAATTTTTCTTAACTGATCACCCAGTTTCTCACCCACTAATTCACAAACCTGTTGAATATCAATGTTTTCATCATGACCCTGACTGGCCTTAGTCGCTGGAGTAAACAAAACTTGGGGTAATTGCTGGCATTGGCTCAAACCTGGGGGCAAAGTAATTCCACATATAGATTGGTTTTTTTGATATTCCTGCCAGGCAGACCCAGCCAGATAACCTCGAGCCACACATTCAACCGGCAAAGGTTTAGTTCGATGCACCAGCATAGTTCTACCCGATAAATCTTCAGAAAATTCAGCCAAAATATTTTGATTTAACCCCATTTTTTCAATATCGGTTGTGATTAAATGATGAGGGACTAAATCCTGAAAATGCTCAAACCAGAAAGCTGATAATTGTGTCAGGACTTTGCCTCGACAGGGTATTGGATTTGGCAAAATAACATCAAAGGCGCTTAATCGGTCGGTCGCGATAATTAATAAATGATGCTCATCAATACTATAAATATCTCGAACTTTACCCCTGGCTAATAAAGTCAGCGGTAAATGCGTTTCAAAAATTACTTTATGTTGTTTGTTTGTCATAATCTTCCTATAAATGAATCAAGGGGAATTTGCAAAAAATTTTCTTGCTTCTTGAACATCCTGGTCAATTTGTTCAATAAGTTGTTCAGTGTTGATGAACGCTTCTTGATCTCGCAATTTTTGCAAAAATTCCACTTTTAATTGGCAGCCATAAATATCTCGGTCAAAATCTAATAAGTGAATTTCCATCATGGTCACATGATTCGCAAACATTGGCCTAAGACCAACGCTCGCTACTCCAGGTAATGATGAGTGATCTATTCCGTGTACTTTGACTATATATATTCCCGATATTGAAACCGGTTTGTCAACTAAATGGATATTAGCTGTTGGAAATCCCCAGAGACGTCCGCGAGCGTCGCCATGCACTACTTTTCCGCATAAAAAATACGGTTTTCCCAGTAAAATATTAGCTAAAGATAAATTATTGATTTGCAGAGTTTGCCGAATCCGGGTGCTGCTAATTCGCTGGCCCTCATATAAATAGGCCGGAACCTGAATAGTTTGAAAGCCATATTGATGACCCAATTCTTTTAACAGGTCAGCATTGCCGGTGCGTTGAGCGCCGAAATGAAAATCATCGCCGATAATGATGGCTTTCATGCCTAATTGTCTGACGAGAATTTCACTCACAAAATCATGCGCTGTAACCTGGGCTAAGTTGCGATTAAATCGCAGGCAAACTAAATAATCGGTTTCCAGTTCAGTTAAATATTGCCATTTTTCATGTAAACGCATCAGCCTGGGGGGGGCTTTTTCAGAGTTAAAAAATTCTTGTGGATGCGGTTCAAACGTTATCACTACTCTTGAGGCTTGTAATATCTGAGCCTGCTTTTGCAGCTCGTTGAGTAGCTGTTGATGACCGAGGTGAAAGCCATCGAAATTACCCAAAGTTATCACACTTTTGGCTAAAGTTTGGGTTAACCGTAATTGACCGCGAATTAGTTTCATGAGCAGTAATTCTCGAGCACCATCATTGCGACCCAGAAGCAGAGCCAGCAACTGGATTGCTTCGCTGGCGCTCGCAATGACGAAATTCTCTGACTTTTAGTGTGATTTTCATTTCCCAACGCTAGCTTGACGCACGCTTTCCTCTTCATTCGAGTTTTGGGGGAGCGAAATGATATAATCTCAAGCCAGCAATAGCGAGCACGAGAAAATAAATCATTCCCCCTGTTCCAATTAAAATTATTAAATGTTCTAAACCAGTTATCATATCCCACTCCAACCAGTTTGATAAACTTTCCATTCTCCAAATCAAGAAAGAGGCCATGGCTAAACTGCCTGCAAAAATTCCAAACCCTAACCGTAGCCACCCTTCGTGTAATTTATGACCCTGCTTTAATAAGAAAATCCATAATAAAATAGCGTTCAACCAGGAAGCTAATGAAGTCGCCAACGCCAAGCCAACATGGCCTAAAGCCTGAACCAGGAAAATATTAAATATTATATTAGCCAAAAGTGCTAGCCCGACTATTCTGGCGGGAGTTTTAATATTTTGTTGCGAATAAAAAGCGGAAGCTAATATTTTAATAAGCATCCAGGCCGGTAACCCTAAAGCGAATGCCGTTAAGCTTTTGCCGGTCATGATCACATCATGACTGGTAAAAGCGCCGTGATGCATTAAAGCTGCCAAAATGGGTTTGGCTAATAGACCTAAACCAATGGCGGCAGGGATCGCGATCACTAGAGTGCAACGCAGACTCCAATCTAAAACAGCAGCAAAATCTTTCTTGGCTTTTTTTTGATGAAAATGGGATAAATGGGGTAAAACCACTACGGCTAAAGCCACTCCGATTATTCCTAAAGGTAAATAGATTAATCTATCGGCATAGTATAACCAGGAAATACTGCCGGGAGATAAATATGAGGCGAATAAATTATCTAGCAATAAGCTGATTTGGGCAATAGAAACACCGAAAATAGCTGGAAAAATTTGTTTAAAAATTATTTTTACCCGGGGCTCAAAACCAGACCAAACCAGTCTTGGCCTAAGTTTTAATTTAATTATGGCGGGTATTTGTATCGCCATTTGTATGATACCGCTGATAAAAATACCCCAGGCCAACAGAGTAATTCTTTTTAATAATTCCATTTCGGGAGATAAATAATAAGCAATCACTATTAAAGTGACATTCAATACAATCGGGGTAAAAGCAGTGAGTGCGAAGCGATGATAACTATTTAAAATAGCGCCGGCCAAAGCGACTAAAGCCATAGAAATTAAATAAGGCTGGGTTATGCGAAAAAGCTGGATGGCCAAATGATAACGTGCTGTATCATGGATAAAACCGGGGGCCAATAAAAGGACCATCACCGGCGCCATAATCTCAGTGACAATCACAATACCCAATGAAATAAAAGTTAAAAAGCTCATTAATTGATTGATAAAAAGTTGAGTTTCATAAACTGAGCGATGATTATGGTATTCAGCTAATGTAGGAACTAAAGATTGGGCGAACGCGCCTTCTCCGAATAATCGCCGCATAAAATTAGGGATTCTAAATGCGACAGCAAAGGCGTCGAAAACCTGACCAGCGCCAAATACTTGCGCCAGGATAGCGTCTCTGGCAAAACCGCCTATTCGTGATATGATAGTAAAAGCCATCACTAAAGCAGTTTTTTGACCTAACTCTGATCGACTATCCGGGTTGGCTGAGTATTCTTTTATAGTCATTCTTTAAATTTTCTTATGCGTGATGAGGGTGTTTTTTTATCCATTCTTTTAATATTTGGTTCATACGTATCTGCCACCCTGCCCCAGTTTCTTTAAAATAATTAACTACTTCTGGGCTATATCGAACGGTAATCGAAATTTTCGTTGGCTCTTTTTGCTTTCCACGCTGACCAATCTTCCGTTTAGCTAAGGCCGCCAAAAGAGTTTCCGGTAATATCTCTTTACCTGACCGCATATTACGAATATCTTTGCGAGTTAAATCCCGAACTTCGCCAGATTTATTTGTTAATGATCTCTTTTTCATAGTTTCTTACCTCTCTTATGTTCGCTTTCCTAAAACTGATTACTCGAACCCCATCTTCAATAGGAGAAAAGCAAAGAACATGTAAGCCAGCAATTACCGCTGAAAGCGGTTATTGCTTCCTGTTTTGATCCTACGCATCGGCAAAGCCGATGCTCGGAATCAAGGGGAAGCGCTTCGCGCAGCTCCCCCTTAAAATCCCCCATGGCGCAGAGAATCTTCTACGAAAATAATATTTTTTCCAAGAAAATTATCACCATAGTTCATTCTGTTAAATCCAATTTAGATTCAGCGGGAATAGCTGTTATTTCAGTTTTATTTTTTTCTGACTTTTTCAGATCAAAATCAATTAATTGTAGCTACATTCAAATAATAAGTCAAATGGTTGACGATGGGGGTAAAACCGAGTATAGTTCACGCATTAATTTGAGAGGAGAATTTTGTGGCCAACACCGCACAAGCAACCAAAAGAGCACATCAAAGCAAACTTAGAGCAGCCCATAATGGCTCTCAGCGCTCGCGTTTTCGCACTACTATCAAAAATTTTCGTAAGGCTATAGTAATGAAAGATAAATCAGCTGACCTCAATGCTTTTCAACAAACAGTGTCTATTATTGATAAAAGCGTTAGCAAAGGTTTAATTCATCCCAACAAAGCCGCCCGCTTAAAAAGCCGCTTGAACAGAAGTTTAAGAAAACAAACCCTCTCTTAATCATCATTACCCTCCCATAAAAATCTTATAGCAATTCTAACTCATTTTTTTATACATAAATGAGTTAGATATTGCTAAATTTAACTGACAGCTTCGCTATTCGCTTATTTCGTTAGCAGTTTCTATGTAGGCCATGATTTTCCGGCATAATTCTACAGTGCCAGATCTTTCTGCTGCTGATATTTTAAAAAAAGGCTTTTGCCAATTACAAGCTTCAATAACCTGGCGGCAACGAGGCTCTCTTTCTTCTTCGGGCAATAAATCCATTTTATTAAAAACTAACCAACGCTCTTTGGCGTATAATTCAGAATTAAATCGCCTTAATTCATTGGCGACAGTTTCAATATCTAAAGCTGGATCTTCACTAGACAGATCGACCACATGCAACAACAAACGAGTCCGGCTCAAATGCTTCAGAAAACGCACACCAAGCCCTACTCCCTCGCTAGCCCCAGCAATGAGACCCGGAATGTCGGCAACCACAAAACTTTGAAACTCACCGACGTTGACCACCCCTAAGTGTGGATGCAAAGTCGTAAAAGGATAATCAGCCACCTTTGGAGTGGCATGAGAAACCGCTCTGATCAAGGTTGATTTTCCAGCATTCGGCAAACCACATAAACCCACATCTGCCAATAGCTTTAATTCTAAACGTAATTCTTTTTGTTCACCCAGCGAACCTGGAGAGGTTTGCCTGGGTGCTCGATTAGTACTGCTCTTGTATCTGGCATTCCCTAAACCATGAAAACCACCCTGAGCGACGCAAACTTTTTGCCCGGGTTGAGCCAGATCCGCTAATAATTCCTGGGTTTGGAGATCATAAATTAGTGTGCCAACAGGAACCGGCACATATAAATCTTCGCCTTTTTTTCCGGTGCATAACTGACCCATGCCATAGCCGCCATTTTGAGCACGAAGCAATTTTTTGTGACGAAAATCCATTAAAGTATTGAGGTGATTGTCAGCGACAAAAAATATACTGCCGCCATCGCCACCATCGCCACCATCAGGTCCGCCAAGAGGGATAAATTTTTCTCGGCGAAAACTCAAGCAGCCACTGCCGCCTTTTCCCGCTTCAACTCGAATAGTGATTTCATCGACAAATTTCATGATTTTTATAAAAGGTTAATTAGCTCAGATTAAGATTATGATGGGAAATTAATTCCCGTTATTGCGAAAGCAAGTGAAGCAATCTAAAATTTGGATTACTTCACTTACGCTCGTAATGATTGCGTAAAAAACTATTCAGTAGGCTCTGCAACACAAACATATTGATAATTACTCGCTCCCTTGCGGACAAAAAAAACTTTGCCGCCCACTAAAGCGTATAATGTATGATCCCGACCCATGCCGACACCTACACCGGGATGATATTGGGTGCCGCGTTGACGAATTATAATATTACCGGGAATCACTGCTTCTCCGCCAAAACATTTAACGCCTAAACGTTTTGAATGAGAATCACGACCGTTTCGGGTGCTACCGCCAGCTTTCTTATGTGCCATAATTATTCCTCGCGTTTACTGCCTTGGGCATTAATTTCAGTAATTCTAATAGCCGTAAAATGTTGGCGATGCCCTTGGTGTTTTAAGTGATGTTTACGTCTTTTAAGTTTTATAATTTTAATCTTTTTCCCGCGGCCATGGATCAGCACTTGCGCCGTCACGACTGCATGGTTTAATAGCGGGGAGCCAAGCTGAGATTGTTCACCGTCGCTTATTAATAAGACTTCATTAAACTTAACTACTTCACCTGCTTCAATTGGCAGCTTTTCAACCCTGAGTGTTTGCCCGGGGCTGACTCGATATTGTTTTCCGCCACTGCGGATGACTGCGTACATGTCTCGACCTCATTGCTCAATAATTCAAAAAGAGAACTATTGTAAAGCAATTCTTCATCAATAAGCAAGCAAAATAAATAAGACATATAGCTTGACACTTGTTTACAGACTCCCTAGGATGGGCGTCATGGTAGCCCAAGCCTTTAATTCAGTACATCTTACTCCAAGACAGATACTTACCGAGATCCAAGGTTTACTCGCCAATGATTTAATCGCCACTAATAAACTCATTTTAGATCAATTAAGCTCTGAAGTCCCTATTATCCAAAAGATAGCTGAGTATATCATTTCCAGTGGCGGCAAACGTCTTCGGCCCTTATTGGTGCTTTTAAGCGCTAATAATTTTGGCTGGCATTCAGGCAGCGAACATCATGAGCTGGCCGCCATTATTGAATTTGTCCATACCGCTACTTTATTGCATGACGATGTGGTCGATGCTTCACAATTAAGGCGTGGCCAGGAAACGGCCAATCAAATCTGGGGGAATCAAATCAGCGTCTTGGTAGGCGATTTTCTATATTCAAGGGCTTTTCAATTATTAACCCGCCGCAATCATGCTTCAGTTATGAAAATGCTTGCGCAAACCACTAATTCCATTGCAGAAGGTGAAATCAGCCAATTAATGAATCGCCACGAACCCGATATCAGTGAGGAAAACTATTTAGAAGTGATCCGCCGGAAAACGGCCTGTTTATTCAGCGCCGCCACTGAAGCCGGAGCCTTACTGGGAACCCAGGATACTGACGCTCACAAAGCCATGAGAGATTATGGCATGCACTTAGGCATTGCTTTTCAAATTATTGATGATCTATTGGATTACACTTGCCAAAAAAATGAGACGGGGAAAAACCGGGGCGATGATTTGGCTGAAGGCCGCGCTACTCTGCCGTTGATTTACACTCTCAAGCATTGCCCGGCAAATACCGCTGATCAAATCAGAATAGGCATCCGCCAAGGTGATCTCTCGCAATTAGAGCTTGTCCTGCAGGCAATGAAAACTGTTAATGCCCAAGAATATACTTTGTCGATAGCGCAATTTCATGCTGATCAAGCTTTAGGCGCGATTGCCTCTTTACCTGATAACATCTATCTCCAAGCCATGCGACAACTAGTCCAATTTGTTTTAGACCGTAATTATTAACTCCGCAGCAAAAAAAAATCTAGAAATTTTATTGAAATCAGCGAGAAATTGCTATACTCTATGCATAATTTTTGGTATTTAATGTGATTAATTAAAAAAAGGTAAAGAAAAATGTTTTTGGAATTGATTAAGTTACTACAGAAGATAGAACAACAATATCAAAACCCCACACGTGAAGAATTAATAGCTCGCCACATATCAGGCTATTTAAACCATATATTAAAAACTAAAGCGATCAGAATGGAATCCGTAGTGGATTTATATGAAAATCCAATAAAGCAATTCTATTTTGAATCAAAGGCCTACGATGCCTTAAACGCAAATCTCAGGTCAAATCTTAAACAGTTAGCAGAAAAGTTCGAGAAATCAAACATCGCTCACATCTTCGAGCGACTTTATTTGAAAAAGCTACAAAATGTATTTAGATTATCTAACAAAGAAAAAGATCCAGAATTTTCAGAACATAAGGATTTTGAAATTGATGAAAATCGAGAATTCTTGAAACATAAAGACCTAGAAATTGATACCAAACCAATAAAATTGCCCCATTGTATATACTTAGCAATGTTAAACCAGTGTAGAACAATTTCTTGTATTGACTTAGAGATACTTGCTCATCTTTTCACTAACAATAGAGCTGTTTCTTCGATTAAATATATTCACGACGATTTAGATGATAAAAAAAATTATGCTATACAATTCTTTCATGACAAGTCTGGAGTTGAAAATGAAGTTAAAGTATTCTCTAAAAAAACAACTATTCCTCTTAATGAATTGCATATCTTCTATATATACGATTCATATAGAATTAAGATAGCAGGTAAAAATATAGGTTTATTTTTATATGCAGTGTTAAATGTAATAGAAAAATTTAATCAAATATTATCATCTAATCTTTTTATATCAAAAAATATTCAACCCAGTATTTTTATAAATATTATTTCCAGTTACTGCGGATTTAACCATAAAATATCCGAAAAAGAAATTTCAAAGTATTTAAAATTTTCTGATTTATTTAGAGTTAATCTAATCCAAGCATTTAATAATCCCAATGGGTTGGGATTCCAGTACGAGCCGTAAAGATTGCAAGCTTTTCGCATATCGACTAGAATAGATTTTTAGATTTTCGGGGTGTAGCTCAGTCTGGTAGAGCACTACGTTCGGGACGTAGGGGTCGCAAGTTCGAATCCTGTCACCCCGAAGTAAAAGTAGTCAACAATTCCTGCTGAATCTAAATTGGATTTAACTGAATGAAATATTGTGATAATTTTTTTGAAAATAATATTATTTTCGTAGAAAATTCTCTACGCCATGGGGAATTGCAAGGGGGAGCTGCGCGAGCGGTGCCCCCTTCATTCCGAGCATCGGCTTTGCCGATGCTCGGAATATAAACCAGAAAGCAATGACCGCTTCAGCGGGAATTACTGAAAAGTAGTCAGTTATTTAATTAAAACTTTCCAGCTCGTATCAATCCAGCCATATCATGTTCTTCCATCACCGTTTCCAGATAGTTACGAATTTCTACAGGGTCATCCATTTTTAACACCAGTTTTAAAACCGCTTTAGCACGCTCAAGAGTCAGGTGGCGAATAACCCATTTAATTCTCAATAAAGCCCTGGGACTCATGCTCAGGGAATCAAAATCCATGGCCAGCAATAAGATCACCATCAGAGGATCACTGGCTAATTCACCACAAATGCTAATAGGTTTCCCGGCTTTATGACTGCCCTTTACGGCTTGTTGCAAAGCCCTCAATACTGCGGGATGAAAGCCATTATAAGTACCAGCGACATGAGGATTATTCCGGTCTACAGCCAGTAAATATTGAATCAAATCATTACTGCCAACTGACAAAAAATCAACGCGCCTGGCCATTTCATACGATTGATAAACCGCTGCCGGGACCTCTACCATCAACCCAATTTTAGGCATTTTTAAAGAAGCATACTCCCCTATTAATTCATTGTAAGCTTGATTGATTAAAAACAGGGATTGCTCAACTTCGCTAACTGAGGTAATCATGGGCAAAATAATTGATAAATTGTCCAAACCGACGCTGGCCGTCAACATCGCACGAACTTGCTGAAGAAAAATTTCCGGGTGATCCAAACTAATTCTTATTCCCCGCCAGCCCAGAAAAGGATTAGGCTCTTCCACAGGAAAATAAGGCAAATTCTTGTCGCCGCCGATATCTAAAGTGCGCATGGTCACCGGCCTGGGGAAAAACGAAGCCAATAATTGATGATAAAGTAAATGCTGCTCTCTTTCACTGGGAAAACGGTCCTGTAACATAAAAGTCAGCTCAGTGCGGTACAAACCCACACCATCGGCATCCGTATTTAAAGCGGAAAAATCACCCTCTATCGCCAAGCCAGTATTCACCATCAAGCTCATTATATGGCCATCTTTAGTCTCAGCAGGCAAATTTTTTAATTGGCTTAACTCAGCTTCAAGTTCCTTTTCCTCAACCATCAAAGCCTGAAATTCTTTTTTTAATGCAGGGGCTGGAGAAACATAAACTTGCCCATTATAACCATCCACTACCAACTCCTTGTTTGATAACTGATCTATAGCGAC
>Ga0163144_10029489_pt1 | contig 10530 bp, 4 predicted proteins | sample OliLak19BULKMAT1_FD_123175 | JGI IMG/M metagenome (GOLD analysis project Ga0163144, IMG submission 123175) | Freshwater microbial mat bacterial communities from Lake Vanda, McMurdo Dry Valleys, Antarctica - Oligotrophic Lake LV.19.BULKMAT1 | ecosystem: Environmental > Aquatic > Freshwater > Lake...
GTTGTTGGTGTTGTTGGTGTTGTTGGTGTTGTTGGTGTTGTTGGTGTTGTTGGTGTTGTTGGTGCTGTTGCAGTTGCAGTTGCGGTTGCGGTTGCGGTTGCGGTAGTTGTTGTTGTAGTTGTAGTAGTTGTTGTAGTTGTTGCTGTTGTTGTAGTAGTAGTTGTTGCTGTTGTTGTTGTTGTATTGGTGGTGCAGTTGGTTGTAGAAACTGCATTGGTTGAGGCACTTGATATGGTGGCATTGGTTGATGATATTGTAGTAGGGGTTGCTGTTGGCTCCATTGATATGGTTGTTGGCTCCGAAATGTACTTAACTCTTTAAACTCCATAAACTGGCTCTTAAGCGCTTTCATTTTCTCCTTTTTTTTTTTCAATGCCTTTGTCAGACTATTGTTTTCTTCACGAAGCCTTTCGTTTTCATCTTTAAGTGACTTTTCTGATTGCTGTGCTGTGGTTGTGGTTGTTGTTGTTGTTTCTGATGCCTTGTGTCGTTTATTTGTCGGGTTGTTGGGTTGGGGTTGTACTTTATTCAGGGTTTCTCTTGATCTTTTTTTGTTGGTGGATTGGCGTTTTCCTGATGCGGTGCTGTCAGAGGACAAATCCTCGACTTCGTCCTCGGGCGAATTCGAGGCGTGGTCATCGGAGACATCAGACAATATCGGAAGAAGGGGATCAGCTTTAGATAAAGATAAATACCATCGAGCTTCAGGTATTATTGTAAACATAATTAATGCTGATTCGGCACTTTCCTTTGAACTGTCAGCCTCCTCCTCCTCCTTCTCCTTCTCGTCAAGGTGAACATTTATCTTGTTCAGCCTCCATCCTCCTACATTGCGTGCCCCCTTCTGTGAAATGCTACCCAACCTGTAGATAGGTAGCGGAGGTGTCGCATCAGTGTTTGTGTTCGGGTTGTTGTTGTTGTTGTTGTTGTTGTTGTTGTTCTTGTTGTTGTTCTTCAGTATATTCGCTAGATCGGTCCAACTCGACTCACCTATTAATTCTTGTATCTCCTTCTTTTTTATAGTAGATGTGACCGCATTGCTCGAGATAGAAATCTGAAACTCAATCTTTTTAAAAAAATCGGCTAACGGCGTTGGAATCAAACAGTAGGTGTTGGATTCATCCTTCAAAAGGGTCAACCCGTCGGGTCTGTAATCGGGCTCGTCGTCCACAACCCTATTCCTTTCAGTCCACCCAGATTTGAATGTATCGCTCGACTCATACTTAATGTTTGGAATTACTGAGAAGGCACAGAGTACCGAATTACTCGGGGCTACCTGCTCCTTCCTGTTAGCAGCCATTCTATACGGGTAGCTCGGACGATTTGGGTAGGTTAGACAATTCTCGTGGCTTGCTTCAATTGGAGATGATGTCTTCCCTCTCTGGGCCTCCCGGTCATTTACACACGGCTTACAACCACAGAACCCAAAGATACAAGGATTATCCGGTGAGGCTGGTAACTGGAGGGACTTCTGCTTCTGCAAGATTTTGTATATCAAGGACGTTATAATTTTTCGGTCTCGGTCTGTCAGCTTTCCCGCCAAGATGGTAATAGGGTGTTTGACTTCAGCTGTAAGTTGTGAGAAATTAGTTAGTAACACGAGCTGTGTTAATTACTTATCAAACAGAAGAATTAAGAACATACCTTTGTCTTTGCCTTTGTCTTTGCCTTTGCTTTTGCTGTCTTTGACTTTTTCCTTGCTTTTGCCTTTTTCGTTGCCTTTGTTTGGTGTCGAGCTACCTGTAAGTTGTGAGAAATTAGTTGGTAACACCTGTTGTGGTAATTACTTAATCAAACATACCTTTGCCTACGTCCTTTCTAGATGAACTCGAAGAGTCAGCTGTATTTACGGTTGTCCGCCCACTACTACTTCCCTTTGTTGACTGGTTACCAGAGTTTTGTGAATCAGTCTGCGCTGCTTTCGACACTCCTAAATTCGTATTAGAATGACAGAATTAATGTAAATAATACCTCTTGCGTTTGTGGACTGGTTACCAGAGTTTTGGGAATCATTCTGCGCTGCATTCGTCGTCGCTGTCGCAGGCTTATTCGACGCAGTTATCAGCGAAGTTAGCAGCGATGGGTTAAAGCCACGATTATTCATACCCGGAGAAGAAATAAAACAGGAAGTAAAAATCCGAGGTTATAGTGTCGACCAACTCTGTTCAAATAACACGCAAATGCTTGCACCCCTTCATAATTATTTGCAGGTCTGTGGTGTAATATGAACCTATAATTCTTTATATTATTATTATTGACAACAGTGGTGAGGACAAACGGGGATTTCATTTCGCCAACGCGGCGATTTAGTTCGCCATATTTCGCCAACGAGGCGTTTTATTCAGCGAGTGATCGCCGTAATCTGGCGTTTTATTTAGCGAGTGTCCACTGGAAAGGGTGGTAAATGGGCGATTATTAACCAATGTACGAGTATTTATGTTCAATAATATTAATTAATCGTTGTATATTATATTAAGGTTCCAGTTATTCAAATTAATTATAGTTGCCGTTTTAGCTTTAAGCATTCCGATATTTCCGCTGGGACATGGCTGACCCTCTCAAACCCGCGATCTCTGGGTTCGGAAGACGAACCATGGGTGATATTAAGCAACGTATGTGTTAAGACCGCGATGGTGTTTACTTAGTTGTAAGCACTGGTCATTGTGGTGATGATAGCCTTCTCTCTCTCTCTCTCTCCGCTCGCCTGACCGCTTACAATCCTAATTTAAATAGATCCCATAGTCCTATTGAACGATACTCTTATGCTGAGCAACCCAATTAAAGGCCCCTTTGGGAAAATGGCGCATGCTGGACCTTTGAACCTGACTGACGGACAACCTGCACAGAGCACGGAAATGGACCGGCGGTGTGGTCAACGTCCATTGGACATTAAGAGTAACGAGAATCACTTGGTAACACGAAAATTGGGGTTTGGTGGGCGATCCACTACTAGGGCAACAGTGGTGACTCAGGGCGACCCACAAATGAGCAAAGCACTGGAAATGTATATTGATGAAGCGCTGACACAAGTGACCAGACTTCATGAAGAACATAACCACCACATTGAACAATACAACAAAAATGTTGGCGAACTCAAATGTGATACTGAGCGCGCTCAGAAATGTGCGACAATGATCGCTGAGATTGAGGAATCTTTAAAAAAGGACCTTCATCAACTGGACAATGAGACGGGGCTTCAAATAGAAGCCCGACAGATTTCTATATTGGCTCTGACTGCGACAGTTGAGCGTTTGAAAATGGATACTGTGCTGGGGCAAACGACACACGCGTTGACTATCCTGAAATTGAAAGAAGAACGAGTTGTTTTGCAACAAAAAATAGAACAGCTTGATCGTGAAACGGCTTTACATGAAAGATCATTACAGGAGGAACTATCAACTACTACGTCCAAACTTTGTCACAAACAACAGTGTTTGGACCAACTACACTCGCGTTACCTGGCCGACAAACAGAAAAAAACCCAGGCTGTCCTGGTGACAGTTTCCAGTTTACATCAAACCTCGAATACTTTGCGCGATAAAACTGACGAAATTAAACAAGTGATTGATACATCAACTGGAGAAATGCTCAAAATTAAAGAACTCATGAGCCCGTGTAGCTTTGTCGAAGAACACAGCGAATCTGGACCAATTGTACCATCGGTACCCCGTGATCCTTCCAAATATGTTTTTTCTGCTATTTGGGACTCTATTCAAACTGTGTTCTTAAAGTCAGGACACGATATATTTACCAATCGTCCCTTTTACGAGGTGTACTCTCAGGACCCAGTCCATCTTTATGATTATCAGCGAATACTAGAGTATTTGGTCGGAGCAGAACTCCGACCATCCCATCACAAATATGACAAACATCTGATTGTGGCAATCAAAATGTGTCAAGTGTTGAGCACGCCGACACATTTACACGCGCGAGAAATTATTGATACCACCGCCACGTTAGTCACGACTTTGCCACCCGACCACCACGCCAGTAGAACGTCACACAACGTTGAAATACCATCCAGTATGAATGTGCTGCTACCATTGGAGTTCCGCGGCGGTAACATCAAAACTGTTGCTGATGAGAGTGATATTATTATTGAACCCATCTTGGAGAGTGCACCGTTTGCCAGCGCGACTGATGTGGACACATTTCCCATCATGGACAGTGTTAGTCTAACCCACCCTGTTGATTTGAGTGTGCATAGTATGGACGTTGCAGTGGACGTTGCAGTGGACGTTGCAGTGGACGTTGCAGTGGACGTTGCAGTGGACGTTGCAGTGGACGTGGACGTGGACGTTGCAGTGGACGTGGGCGTGGGCGTTGCAGTGGACGTGGACGTGGACGTGGATGAAGTTGAGGTTGCTGAAAAGCCACGTAAAAAACCCAAATTGGACATCAGTCAGAACGGTGGAGACTCTCAACAATCACATAGTTCGCCAGATGTGCGTTCGCCCGACGCATTTCAACAGACTACTGTAGAGGATGGACCACCAGTTCGATCTTTGACTCTCTCAGCAATGCTGGGAGCCCAACGTGATATTATTAAAAGGGTGCTACACATACTTCACGAGACTAAGAAAGCTTATGATAATGACGAAATGACCTGCAACACCGACACAATTAACGATTGGAAAACAATTAGGAGACTCAGGGAAGACTATGGACACACTGTGATTAGGGGGGAGGACTCAGTGGACTATGCTGACAACATTACCTTTTCCGTTGGTGGTCCATTGGCCACATCAATGAATACTATTCCTGAAATGAATACGCTAGGCAGATGGTTGAACCAACAGACTCCGATTCACACCAACGGTCCTTCTGTCTCTGATTCTGCTGCTTCGGTTACTGATTCTGTGACTGAGTCTGCTGATACCACGGTCAATACCGCCAATACGCCGATGCATGGACCGGCGGATTCACCAAAACCAGTCGTAAGTAACATTCGTGCGACGTTTACGGTAAAACCACGAAGTTGTTTGGAAAACTATAATAATGTTGTAACTCGTATGTTGGATAACATGTCCACATTTCCCAGACTAACCAAAATAATGGTAAACGAACACATTAAAAACGCAGAGATTGACGAGAGTTTGTATCTGGGCGGTTCTACCGACAACCAGGACATATTGAACTGTCTCCATGCGTATGAAGGTATAATGAGACAACCACAACCACCCGTTGTTATAACCTCCAAATATAGCAAAATACATCTTGGAGACGCTGCTGAAAAGGTTATATACGTAAGAACCAACCCAAATCCCAATTTCGGAGGAATCCATTTGAAAGTGAATGCTGAACTGTTGACTGCAGGATTCATTGAGGACCTGCAAATATGTGCCGACATTCATTCTCTTATACAGTCTAACTACGGGAAACTCGAACAAACAGCCAACCCTGTCACTGAAGTCAACAGCGCTGATCACGAATCGGCCGTGGAGCTTACACGATTGTCCATGGGACTGACTGATGTGCAGATCAATGAATACATGCTTCAACTCTACGAATTGAGAGAAACTATGCTGACTGATTCTCAGGAAGCGGTGAACCTATGCAGAATACCCAACAGTCCACCAATGAAGCAGAACAAAGTGTTTGCCGAGACCAATTTGCCCCATTTAAACAAGCTCCAATTGAACACTGCTGATATATTGGATCCCCGTTCTCACAGTTCACTTCGAAAACTATTCGTGTCTGCAGCAGACGCACCCCTCGAGCGAATTAACGTAAACGCCCGCGCTGCGGGCAATCACGCCAGTAAATCTGCAGCTGGTGCTCCAAAACAACCATTAGATGGTGAGTCTATGGGAACAAGCAGGTTATCAAACCAGCGAACCACTAAGCGACAACCTGCAACCAAGAGGTCTGTCCAGACGGAGAATGGGGATGGGGAAAACACCGCCGCTGCTGATGGTGACCGAATGGCGAGCAGAGGAAGAGGAAGGGGGCGCGGAAGGGGGCAAGGAAAGGTGGCCGTAGAAAGCGGCCGTGTCAAAGTAAACATGGATAGTAAGGTAACCAGTACAATCATTACCGATTCACTTCGTTCGAGCCAACCAACAACTGTCATACATGATACGCCAGTGGTGTTCGCTACAAAGCGACGGGGTCGGCCTCGCAAAGTGCAACAGCTCAACGGCAGCATGGGGGGACAAGAAAATTCGCGCCATTTTGCAAACGCGTCCAATTCAGTCGGCCTTAGTACCGGTACCAACTCCAGTTCGGGCTTTGATATTAGGAAACCGAAGGAATCCAGACAGACTGACGACATAAAGTCCAGCCGGACCAGGATAGTTGGACCAAATAACAAAAGACTCACTTCGGCGCCACATGGGAATATTAACAAGAATACCCTCAGGGGAGGTGTCCACCTTGGGCATTCTATGGGTGTTGAGACTGCCGGGGTGAATTATTTACCGCTTGCGCATTCTGCGCCAGCCTGGATGATAAGGGCGTGTCTTAAAAAGGCCTGGGCTCTGGGTACTGGCATAGTTGATGACGAGATTGATGGAAAACTGAATCAGCCAGACCCAGAATCTGCATTAGGGTTCGAAGGACGTGGTATTGTGACAATAGACGAAGTTGCCACCGGGGCTGATCTGGTTTGTGAAGCTCAAGGATTCCTATTTAGTCATGTTGACGATAAGTACAAAGGCGAAAAAGATCAAGCGGGGCGCGGTAACAATACCAACCGGTCTGGTCAACTACCTTCGACGATTGGACATTTTAAGTCTGGAAGGGTTTGGGGACCGATGCCGAAGGGAAAAACGGTAAACCAAAAATCCACACTGGCTGACTTCGACAATCAATATGGGACCAAGTGCGTGTTGAAGGTTAAGTCCACAATATCCCTCATTGCACATTGCGGAAACTTGCCACTGGTGGTAGACGATGTGTGTGTGGATCCCTGCAACCCACACGCTAATTTTGAGGGGTTGATGGACTCTTCTGGGACCACCGGTGCTGCTGCTGCTGGTGCTGGTGCTGGTGCTGGTGTTGACGACGAGGGGGATGTTCCATATGCACGGACTCCAGTGTATCAGGGTATATTTGCCATTATCGGTGGGCATGCTATCCATTTGATACTGGGCATCCACAAACCAGAAGTGTTGCAGCTGCTGAAAGAGTACTGTAAACTGGAGATGCAGATTAAAAGCTTAAACAGCGGCATTGAGCGACGAAGGCCAGGCAAGTGCAACATACCAGTTCAATCTATGATTGTTGCCCGGATTTTGGACAGGCTGTTGGAGAGCTTTCCATTGACCTCCATACGAATACCTTCGGGGTACATGCTCGTCTACGACTCTGTAATACCAATGTGTGTTGTGCCTGTGGTGGTTAATGACGATGATTTTAATTTTGTAGGATTCGACAAGGCCACTATTTATTTACCTGAGATTAACAACGAGGCTGTGGTTGTGGGGGCAGATTTGCCCGACGTGGATAATCCTAACGAGCGCGCCGCCATGTGGAGTGCCAGTGTTGAAAATCCCAAACACTATGACACGTCTTGGAAAACCACTGGGTTACCGTTTTTCGGAATGGGCATTTTTTTTACCAAACGTTCGACTGCCATCAAGCATAACTTGTTGGATTCAGATCAACAGTGTGGTCTTCAACGAGACTTCACGGTGGACACAAGGTACCATGACATCTTCAGACCACTGGAGTTACCAATGACACACTGCATGAAATTGCCAAAGAACATGTATCCTGAAGTGGATTATAACAATCCATTGGACACTGAAAATGTTACACACATAACTGTTCAACCCAAATCGCCCTTTCAGTCAGACGGTGCCGGCGAAGTAGGTGGTTCTAAAATATTTACTCAACCAATGACCATCTTGAGACAACATCCAAATCTCCTTGGCTGTGTACAACATCCAACAATCAAATCTGCACAATCTGCACTCATCCATACCCGAATGGAACCCGTTGTAAATCAGGCTCCTGTTAATGTGCCGCTTCCAATTCGCTCCATCGGTGAATCATTTGATGCCTTTTGGAACATCACTGACAGCCAAAATACTCCAACAACAGCTGATCAGTCTCAGCGCAACTCCGAAAAGACGGCGGTCAGTTCAGACTCCCTTGTAAACGTGAATACAGTGACTGCCGATACATTGGCGCATGATAATATCATGCGGGTGGAGTCGCCTGCAGCCAATGTCAACATGCATACTACTGTTCCTGTTCCTGTTCCCAGTCATGTTGCACATCGGTGGTTTGGAAACAGCAAAATACACAGTGCAAACAGCATCAATTTGACTTCGCTCAGTGGTGCTACCTTCAACGCCACCATAGATACCAAGATCATGCAAGGCCCTTGCGGCAAGGCTACGGCAATGTTCGGATACAAAAGCATTAATGCCAAAAATAGCAATTTGGCCAAGACAGCCGCGCAATATCCCATTATGGACGTCAATAATGTCGATCTATATGCAAAGTTAATCAACTGTGGACTGTTCAACAGTCCTATCAGTGTTGCCAGCATCCTTGCTAAAACCGAACACGGGATAAAATTGACAGTGGATAAACCCTTAGTGCAAAAACGCAAGAAAACGCAAAGTGAAACGTGGAACAATAATTATCCTCATCAAACCACTGACAACGGCAGCCCCAATGTGCCACCACAACTATGTCGCGTTCTAAACTGGGACTTGTATTCCGCAGAATATACTCTGGACAAAGTCCTAATTGAGAAATCCAACGACACCATTGACGCTGTCCGATCTGGCAAGCTGTTCAAGTACTTGAACAATAACGAGCTGGTCAAATTGTCAGAAATGTCCAAGACAGTGCTGGGTGCCTTGATTTGCGTTAACACTACTGAAACCTGTTTGTTTGGAAGCCGATTTTTGACAACCTATCCCGGACACGTTAAGCCCAATTGGAATCCCGATCATGTCCAGCAATGGATATTGGGGGATTGGAAAGTACGCGCATTGCCTGCGCACACTGACAATGTGTCGGCACATTCACAGCAACAACCCCATGGAACTAATGGTACTAACTTGGAACAAACGGATGCTCCTGAGAATTCAGTGAGCCGCGATACTACTGTGGAATGTAAGATATATTCGGTGGTGGACGAAAATGCACTGTACTTTAATCAACCAGCGCTGTGGTCCATCAGAACTGGTAGACCCAATGTGAACCCTTATTATATAGCTGCAGGTCACCATTTAATCAATACTGGCAATCGCATGTCTATAACCTGCCCAGCCACAACCATAGAGTCAATATTCAAAGCTTATCCACCTGAAATTCATCAGTCGTCCTTTGGTTTACAAGGATGCTTTTTGAGTCAGGTGCTCAAACTTCATTTCGGAGCACCAGCTGAGATACCTTCGATGATGCGCGATCTGCCAGAATGTGAACTTGAATCAACTGGGGTGATGAGGAATACCTCACCCCAACCGTATCGCTTACCCGAGTATAGCGTTCATCAGGGACAGCCTACTCAAACCATGTTGCATCAATTGGAGCCTAATCACTCTGCAGGATCAGTCCAAAGTACCCTCAACAATCTATGTAACACCATCTATTGTTGTTTGACCGATGGCATGATTGCATCGCCAGGTTGCTCCACCATACTGGGTTATATGAACAGTTTGTTTAGTATAGGGGGTGCCCTCAATGCAACCGGTAAACCGTTGCAACTATCTGAAATGTGGTTACACGAGTACATCAACTTAATGACGAGCTTGCTGCAAACAGACTGTGGCATGGGACTTTCTCTCAAAAACAGAATATTCAAATGTTTGAACCTCACTGTTGCGAGTTCGATGATTAGTACCATCACTCAAGTGAAAGGGGTTTGTATTATCAGTGCACAAAGCGATCTTGCACCGCTTCGTCTTTTGAAGGTGTTGAATACCTACCATAATACAACTACACACGACGACAATGGTGTAGTGCATCATCAACCTGTCAATTCGTCCTCATCGATAATAGACACAACGATGGTTGCAACAAGTGTCTCGTCGCCACAATGTACTGTATATAGCAGTGACCCTCTGGATAATGAACAAGAAATGGAGGAGGACTCCGGTCCGGATGGGTTAGATGAGTATTATTGGCTGATTGGTGGTGGTGGTTGTAATGATTGAACCTCACTGTTGCGAGTTCGATGATTAGTACCATCACTCAAGTGAAAGGGGTTTGTATTATCAGTGCACAAAGCGATCTTGCACCGCTTCGTCTTTTGAAGGTGTTGGATACCTACCATAATACAACTACACACGACGACAATGGTGTAGTGCATCATCAACCTGTCAATTCGTCCTCATCGATAATAGACACAACGATGGTTGCCACAAGTGTCTCGTCGCCACAAGTGTCTCGTCGCCACAATGTACTGTATATAGCAGTGACCCTCTGGATAATGAACAAGAAATGGAGGAGGACTCCGGTCTGGATGGGTCAGATGAATATTATTGGCTGCTGGGTGGTGGCAATGGTGGTTGTAATGATTTGAAATAGACTTTTATTTAATAATAAACATTGAGTAATTGAATTGTA
>Ga0163144_10029491_pt1 | contig 10530 bp, 11 predicted proteins | sample OliLak19BULKMAT1_FD_123175 | JGI IMG/M metagenome (GOLD analysis project Ga0163144, IMG submission 123175) | Freshwater microbial mat bacterial communities from Lake Vanda, McMurdo Dry Valleys, Antarctica - Oligotrophic Lake LV.19.BULKMAT1 | ecosystem: Environmental > Aquatic > Freshwater >...
ATTTTTGTGCCGGAGACAAAGTTGTTGTTCGCGCCAAGATTAAAGAGGGCGAAAAAGAACGTATTCAGGCTTTTGAAGGAATCGTTATTGCTCGTAACGGTAGCGGTATTCGCGAAGCTTTCACTGTTCGTAAAGTTTCTGCTGGTATCGGCGTTGAGCGTATTTTTCCTCTCAACTCCCCTGCTATCGAATCTATCGAAGTTCTTGTTGAAGGCTTCGTTCGTCGCAGCAAGCTCTACTACCTTCGTGATCGCAAAGGTCGTTCTGCTCGTATCCAAGACAAAAACCTTAAGCTTTCTGAAGCTGAAGGCCAAAAGTCACACAAAGCTAAAGCTTAATTTTTTTTAGGTCTTAAAGACTTGGCAAGAAAAGCTTCTACGCTATCTCCTGAAAAAGATCTTCGACTCTTCGAAGATCTTTTTTTCAATTTAAGGAGTCAAGAATCAAAGCAAAAATCTCCCAAGCTCACTTGGGACGATGCTTTGCAGTTTCTACTCTCTCAAGAAAATTGGATTTTAGGTTTGGATGAGGTGGGGCGAGGCTGTTTGGCCGGGCCCGTGTGCGCGGGAGCTTCGGCTTTCAAGGTGACGGAAGAAATACTTTCGTTTGCACCTGACTGCCGGGTCATGGACTCTAAAAAACTTTCTGAAGAAGCCCGCCAAACCACCTGTGATTGGATCGGAACAGACTCTCGTTTTCTATGTGCAACTGCAGAGGCAAGCGTTGAAGAGATTGATGAAATCAACATTCTTCAGGCGTCATTGCTGGCTATGAAACGAGCTTATTCTGAAATTCGTGAGCAGATTTCGCCAACTGCGAAGGTGTGGGTTTTGTGTGATGGAAACAAAGCTCCTGTTTTGGACAGCGCCACTCGAATTGCTACAGTGGTGAAGGGCGACTCTAAGAGTTTTGTGATCGCGGCAGCTTCTATTTTAGCAAAGCAATATCGAGATAACTTGATGTGTGAGTTGTCGTTGAAATATCCAGATTATCTATGGCACAAAAACGTGGGCTATCCCACTGCGGATCACACCACTGCTCTTGAGAGCGTGGGAATTACCCCATGGCATCGAAAAACCTTTCGATGGGCAGGGACTCCTCTGGGTGAATATCCGAGTCTTCTTTAGCTGCGCCCCATGAGGCTTAGTGAAATTGAAATAAAAGGCTCGTTGCTAAGGCGTGATCGTAAGGATCACCTAGAGCACGGATGCGATCAGTGAGTACGGGTTGTGTTTTGATTTGACCGACCTCGGCTAGGGTGTAGGCACTGTTTCCGAGTTTGTAGAAGTGGGTCATGGTGCGATTTGAAGTACGGAAACTTCTTCCTCAAGCTGAAGTGAGCATGGTTCTTGCGATGGCTTGAGTATGCCTAAATTTTTTAAAAGTCCTTCGGTGGTTTTAAGTCAGCGCAAATTTAAGGGGTCTCAGTTCGAGGCTGAGGTTTTGAGGTTTTTAGAACAACAAGGATACCGACTTCTTCTAAAGAACGAACGGATTCTTGGAGTGGAGATTGACCTCCTGCTAGAAAGCCACGATCGGAGAGAGGTTTTTCTGGTTGAAGTGAAGCTTCGTTCTGACGCTAGGCGTTTCGATGGAGCTATTGTTTCACCTCTCCAATACCGTCGATTGCTGCGGGCATTAGCGAAAATTAGGGGAATCTACCCGCGACGCCAAGTTTCTTGGGCGATTGCCTATAGAAATACCTGTGGAGAGATCGAATTTGTTGCAAATCCCTGTTACTTTTAACGTTAATGCGCGTCGTGATGTGCTCCTTACGTCATATAGTTTTTAGTCTGAGCTTTTGTGCTTTGTTTCTCGGCTATCCAGCTTCGGCTCAAGCTCAGCAACAAAGAAACCCTAATGGAGCTCTACAGGCTTTTATGCTGACCACCACTTATGGTGTGATCGCTGGAACCCTAACGGGTTTGGCCTCCTTAGCCTTTTATGAAAAGCCAGGTGAGAAGACTCGCAACATTGCTGTCGGAGCGAGTTTAGGTCTTTACGTAGGCATTTTGCTCGGCGCCTATGTAGTTTACGTTCCCACACTTTCATCTCCTAGATCGTCTCCATCTAACGATGAAGACGATCTTTTAGACTCGGATCCTATTAATTTGAACTCGAGCCTTTTGCCTCCCCGCAATAATGGAGGAGCTGAAGGCAGCCTTTATGGTCGAGTTTCAAGCCCGCAAACTGAGTGGATTCCTCTCATGAGTTGGGATCCTGAGGCTGGAACACAGCTGGGCGTGGTATATAAATTTTAACAAAAACAGATGCTTATAAAAAGGTGAACTATATTTTGAATATCTTTAACCGCATTCTGGGGCTCCGTTGTCATATTAGCGGAACCCGGCGTGTGTGAGTTGAGTTGGCAGGGGTTTTCATGGACGAACAGGAACTCATAGCGAGAGTCAAAAAGGGAGACGGCTCCGCTTTTGAAATCCTAGTTCGACTGCATTATCGAGTGGCCTATGCAATGGCCTTTAGATACATGCGTGACCATGGAGCTGCTGACGATGTGGTTCAGGATAGTTTTGTGAAAGCCTTCAATGCGATTGAAAGTTTTCGAGGCGATTCGGCCTTCAAAAGCTGGCTGATAAGAATCACAGTCAACACTGCAAAGAATGCTTTGCGATCAAAACACAATCGCGATCGGGTTGATCTGGAAGAGGTCGAGATGGGATCAGTGAAAGGTAACTTTCAAGGTCTCGAAAAGGCTCAAACTTCAGAAATTCTGAAGGCGGCCATAGACCAGCTCCCAGAGAAACAGAGAATAGCACTTGAGCTAAGAATCTTTGAAGACATGAGTTTCAAAGAAGTTGCGGCGGCAATGGAAAGCCCCTTTGACACAGCTAAAGCGAACTTTCGCCACGCTGTAATGAATTTGAGAAAGATCTTGGAAGCTTCGCAGGGAGGGCGTGCTTTAGAAGAGATCAGGCAAGCCTTTGAAAGCTTGCAGGAGGACTACGACCATGACCGCTAAGAATGATGAATACGACTATAAAGACTTACTCCTTGAGGCAGAACTCTCTGACGAGACGGGTGAATTGAATTCACTTCTCAATGAGTTGAGTTCGGCGCCTGCTAAATACGGCCATGTTGAACCACCTGCTGGTTATGAAAATCAGCTCATGGCTGCTTTGAGAACACGTTTACCACTTGAGGCTAAGCCTCAAGTCGAATCTACTCGTTCTACCAATCCTGGTTTTCTATCTAACTGGATGGCTTCTTCCAAAATGGCTTGGAGCTTTTCTGGAGCGATGGCGGTGTTTGTGGCTGTTATGGCTTTTCAAACTCTTCGTCAGAGCGAATTGAAACTTGAAGAGCAAGGTTCCGACTTTTTAGCTCAGACCGCTCAGAGAGGCAGCTCAGAGGCTGTAGAACGCTGGTTGGCTTCTGTAGCTGATCTGGGAGTGCAGGCACAAAACTCTCCATCTGCTATGGCTCAAGAGCTTTCTAATATGGATCCTGTTGTGGCCAATCAAGCCCTTGAAGATGTGGCTCGTAGTCTTGGATATAAAGAAGGCATCTAAAATTTAGAATGAGATCTTGCCAAAGACTGGAGATTCTCCACGCACATGCTATAAACGAGTTCAGGATGTCACGACGTCTTGGACTTTTATTTATTTTCTCTTTAACGGCGAGTGGCGCCGCGTCTGGCGTTCTGTTTCAGTCGCAAGCTTTTGCTAAGTCTAGTTCTGAATCTTCTAAGCAAGATCTCAACGCCAAAGAGATTCGTGACCGTCTCAACAAAATTTTCTACTGGCAGCTGTCTGATGAATTGAAGCTTTCGCCGGCTCAAGAAAAAGCTGTAGTGACCGTTCTTGAAGAGACTCAACAAAATCGTGATGATACTTTCGTAGCTCGAGAAGAGGCGATGCAAGCCCTTCAAAAGCTTTCTAAGACCGCAACTTTGGAGCAGACTCGTCCCCATCTCGAACGCTACTCTCAAGCTCTACAGGCTCTTTCAAACATAGAAAAAGATGAATATGCAGCTTTGAAGGCGGCTATTGGTGAAGAGCTTCTAGGTCGTTTTTACGTCATTAGAGAAGATGTGACTTCACGTGTTCGTAAAGCTCTCAAAAAATAGTCACTGTAAAACTTCTTAAGAATTTATAAGATATCGCTTATTTCGCGCTGCTGTTTTGAAAGCATTTGGGAACGGTGCTTCTCAGCTGAACGATGAAGCGTTTTTTGGCCCCTATGTTATCAAAGAAATAAGGAACATGATCTTGTGTAATTTCTAGCGAGGGGTCTTCGAACCTAGTTGAAAGAGAGTGATTGGGACGCGTTCCCATTTTCTCAAGAAAATTTACGGCACATTGAAGGCTCACAGTAGCTTCATTTAAATTTCCCTGCACACCGCAGGGTTGTCGATCGGCGTCTCGAAACATAAAGAGTCCGAACATATCACCTAGAGATTTGTCTTTGTATTGAGCGGCTTGATTGCCGTTGGATTCAAGAATTGCCCAGTTTTTTACGTAAGCATTGAGAAATTTTCTACGCTCAATTTGATCCAATTCTGAATAGCGAGGGCAAACGAGACCAACCTGACTTTGGCTTAAACTTAGAAGAGCAGAACTCTCTCCAATTAAAGAATCCACACAGGCCGAATACTCTTCAGTCCATATTTTTGATTTCGAGCCTTTGGATATCTGGCAAACCGATTCATCATCAGGTACTTTGTCTCCTGCTTGCGAATGGCTCGATGGAATAGGTTTTTTTGCGGGAGCGTGGCCATCTGCCACAGCACCTGCAATTGAATGCGATGAAAAGCCACCAAGTAGAGCCAAAGCTAACGAATATCCAAACATGTGAAATGTCTTCATGATTCCCCCGAATCCACCTGTGAGAATAAGCTTCAGACGCCCAAAACGCAATAACTTCTCATTCCCGCAATAGTTTCATAGACATTGAATGACAGCCCTAGGAATTGGGTCTATGCCTGAATTCATGTCTATCTCTCTCCAAGATAAGGATACGATCGATCGTATTCGAGTATTGAAAGAAAAGTGGGGATCCGAACTCATGATTCTCGGACACCATTATCAGCGCCATGGCATCATTCAAGTCGCCGACAAAATCGGTGACTCTTTTGGTTTGGCGAAAGCCGCTGCCGAAAGTCCCGATGTAAAACATATTGTGTTTTGCGGAGTGCGCTTTATGGCGGAGAGTGCAGCGATACTTTGTCGCGACGATCAGCGAGTTTTGCATCCAGAACCGGAAGCGGGTTGTCCTATGGCGGACATGGCTCCAATGGAAGCCGTTGATGAAGCTTGGCAATTGCTCAATTCTCGTTCTGATTTGCAAGGACGTAGTTTTATTCCTGTGACTTACATGAACTCCCACGCACCCCTCAAAGGTTTCACAGGTCGACACAATGGCCTCGTGTGCACTTCGAGCAATGCGGAAAAAGCAATGCAATGGGCATGGGCTCGCGGAGAGATCGTATTCTTTTTCCCTGACCAACATTTGGGGCGCAACACAGCCAAGGCTATGGGACTTAAGCCTGAAGAGATGATTGTTTGGTATCCCTCAAAGCCCAATGGTGGAATTGAAAGTCTCGATGGCATCAAACTTATTTTGTGGAACGGCAATTGTCCTGTTCATATGAAATTCAAAGCACGCGATGTTCACTTTCTTCGTAAACACTTCCCCGGCTCCTTAGTGGCCGTGCATCCTGAGTGTGAACAGGAAGTTGTAGATTTGGCCGATGCTGTCGGAAGCACCGAGTACATTGTGAAATACGTCAAATCTCTCAAAGAGGGAACACGTGTTTTTATTGGTACTGAAGTGAACATGGTGGAACGCCTTCAAAAAGAGAACCCAAAACTACGGGTTGAGCTTTTGTTCCGTTCTTTGTGCCCCACCATGTACATGGTTGATCTGCAAAAACTCGAGAGAACTCTCAACAACCTTGAAACGGAAGAGCCTGTGCCTATGCCTTTAGACATCAAAGAGCCAGCTCGTTTGGCTCTAGAGCGCATGTTGGCATTACAAAATTAAGCGAAAAATTAACGGGATTAAAGCATGACTACTGAAGAAACGACTCATCATCCTCTTTCAGACTTCGCAGACTTAGATTGGTCCTCATTGCTTTCAAAAGCGTTGCGCGAAGACCATTTTGATGGCGACGCAACGACTCGTATCTGTGCCGAATATCTTACTGAGGTGCATTCTTTCGATTCCAAAGAAGTGGTTTCATTTTCGTTGGTCAGTCGAGAGGGAGGCATTTTTTGCGGCAAACGCCTTCTCGAGCATTTGACTGAAAAACATTCATGGTCGGCAGAGCAAATGCTTGAAGATGGCGACACCATGAGAATGGGAACTCAAATATTTGTGGGGAGCGCCCCTGTTCTCACACTCTTGAGTCTTGAGCGAAGTGTTCTCAACATTTTACAACATCTCAGCGGCATTGCTTCGCACACTAAAAAGTTTAAAGATTTGATTGATGAAGCTTGGTTGGATTGGAGTCTTGAAGATCAAGATAAATTTCCCAAACCCAAGCTCTACCACACTCGAAAAACACTCCCGGGACTGAGACCTTATCAAGTCTATGCAGCATGCGTGGGCGGGGCAGATCGTCATCGTTTGCATCTCTCGGATCGCGTGATGCTTAAAGACAATCACAAATTTCTTCTCGCTCAAAAACAAAGTAACTTTGTGGATTTAGTAAATTGGGCGAGAGCTGGCGGCGATCCTCACTGGCCTCTTTGGCTCGTTGAAGTGGACACGATTGGTGAAGCTCTTCACATGAATGCCATCGGCGTGAAACACATTCTTTTGGACAACTTCCCTCCTCATGTCGTGAGAGAAGTCTTGCCAACACTTTCCAACATGGAGAGTATTGAAATTTCGGGTGGGCTTAGACTCGACAACTTAAAAACTTATGTGATCCCCGGAGTGAAACGAATGAGTGTAGGCGCATTAACCCATAGCGCTCGTTCGCTCGACATTAGCCTTGAGCTTAAAGGTGACGTTCTTGAAGATTTTGTTCCAGATGAACGAGGATTGATATGAAGTTTGATCTCATCGTTGTGGGATCGGGACTTGCTGGCAGCATCGCTTCGTTGCGTGCAGCTGAATTAGGAAAAAATGTTCTTCTTATTGAAGGCGATAAAGAGTGTGCCAGTTCATGGGCTCAGGGTGGGATTGTTTTTCCTACCGAGTCCGACTTTGAAAGCCTCTTTAAAGATATTCTCCATGCGGGAGCTGAAATAAATTATCCCGAATCTGTCCGCGCAGTGATTCAAGATGGCGCACGCCTTGTTCCCTATTGGCTCATGGAGAAGGCTGGGGTTTCATTCGACCGCACTCCAGAAGGCGAACTCGATTGGGCTCTCGAAGCGGCTCATTCACGAGCGCGCATCCTTCACGTTAAAGATCACTCAGGTAAAGCCATAATGGCTTCGCTGAGAAAGCTCGTAGACAGCAATTCTCGAATTCAAAAAGTATCGGGCATGTTGGTTGATTTGATGGTGTCAGATCGTCATGATGCTCGACCTTTGAGTGTTTATTCGGATAGTCGTTGTTGTGGAGCTTATATTTACTCATCAGCCGAGGGCAAAGTTGAGGCCTTTTCGGCTGCGGCAGTTGTGCTGGCAACAGGCGGATTCTCCGCTCTTTTTGAACACGCGACAGGTGCTCGCACCTTGCACGGAGATGGTATCGGCGCTGCGCACAGAGCGGGCGCTCGCACTCTTCACATGGAGTATGTTCAATTCCATCCAACCTCGCTCTATATTCCTCATGAACGACGATATCTCCTCTCCGAGGCCTTAAGAGGAGAGGGGGCTAAACTTCTAGATGCCAAAAAAGCAAGATTCGTTGATGAGATGGCTCCTCGTGATGTGGTGGCTCGCGCCATACATGAGAAAATGCTTCAAGACGGTACGGAGCATGTGTGGCTCGATTTGCGTCCCGTCGAACATTTTGAAGAACGCTTCCCCGCTATTGCAGAGCTTCTCAAATCAAAAGGGCTTCATCCTTCTGAGGATTTGATTCCCGTGGTTCCAGCTGCTCACTACACTCTGGGTGGAGTTTGGACTGATACCCAAGGAGCCACAAGTGTTAGAGGTCTCTACGCTGCTGGCGAAGTAGCTTGTACAGGGCTCCATGGGGCCAATCGTCTTGCATCCACTTCTCTCCTTGAAGCACTCGTCTATGGTCATCGAGCGGCTGAATCTGCTTGCCAAGCTTTGGATCAGAATTCGGCTCCTCTAGATTTTCAGCCTAAAGAATGGGTTCAAGGAGATGAAGAGGTGGATCCGGCTCTCGTAGCTCAGGATTGGCAACTCCTTCGTCGAACTCTTTGGAATTATGTAGGTCTCTCTAGAAGCGAGGCGCGCCTTCAAAGAGCCGAGCGAATGCTCTCAGATTTGCGAAGAGATGTGGAATACTTTTATCGCCGCGGCATTCTCTCCGAATCGCTCATAGGTCTCAGGCATGCCACTATCGTGGCGACTCTGCTACTTTATGCGGCCTCTAGAAATACCAAGTCTCTGGGAACCCACTTTTTAGCCAAAACGAATTCTTAATACAAAAAATTCCTACTCTAGCTCTTCCCTCTAACCCACTGAATTAGAGGAAAAATCCTTGCTTTACAGCAACTTAATGACGCTAAGCACTAAAGAGATTCAGCCAATCACCGATAATATCAATGTAAGCAATTAACCCTACCCGCAAATGGCCTTGTCATAGAAGTAGGGGAACGAAACAGGAAATAAAACCGAATAACGGTTTAAAACAAAGGGGAGTTTTTTATGACTAAATTCAACAAATTTTTTATCATGGCACTGGGACTTATGACGCTGGGTCTTTCAGCGTGTGCATCCGTAGATCGCAGCACAGCTTCTTCACAAGAAGAAGGACAGCACTACAAGCCACAACTCTTTGACCGTCAGTAAAAGAGTTCAATAAATGGACTTAATACGGTCCGAATAGAGAGAGCAGCCTCGGGGGAGACTGCTCTCTTTTTTTATTTCTCTAAATCACCAAGATTCCTTAAAAAATCATGTTTTTTGCTTTATTGAAAGTTGCAGGGGGGCTAAGACCCACCGCAAGAGCAGACGTAGTTTCTGCACCTAAGGAAGAGGGCAAAAGAATTGGAATTTTGGAACACCAAAAAGAGCGCTGAGCTCTATGGAATCGACAACTGGGGTACCAACTATTTTCAGATCAACGACAAAGGCAACGTTGATATCTGTCCTTTCGGCAGAACTGACTCTCGCAAAGTTGATTTGCGGGAATTGCTTGATGACCTTCTTCAGCGAGGCCTGCGTTCGCCCGTCTTGATTCGTTTTCCCGATATCGTTAATAGCCAAATTCAATCGTTGGCTCAGTCCTTCTTTAAAGCCTTTGAAACTTTCAACTACAAGGGCACCTATAACGGAGTGTTTCCCATCAAGGTGAACCAACAGCGCCACCTTGTCGAAGAGATGGTCGAGTTCGGCAAAAAGACCCATCTTGGTCTTGAAGCTGGCTCAAAACCCGAACTTCTCATTGCGTTGGCCGTCATGGACAATCCCAATGCTTTGCTTGTGTGTAACGGATTCAAAGACTCCGAATACATCGAAACAGCTCTTCTAGCCCGCAAACTCGGACGCAACACCATCATCGTAGTGGATCGCATGTCTGAGCTTCCGTTGATCGTTGAGGCATCCAAAAACCTCAATATTCGTCCTTTAATCGGATTCCGAGCCAAACTCGAATCCAAAGGCGCAGGTAAGTGGATCGAAAGCTCAGGAGCTAAGTCCAAATTCGGCCTCACAGTTTCTGAGATGCTCAAGTGTGTGGACATTCTCAAAGCCGAAGAAATGCTCGATTGTCTTCAAATGCTTCACTTCCACATCGGGTCGCAAATCACTTCCCTAAGAGCTATCAAGGATTCGCTCATCGAAGCGAGCCGAATTTTCGTAGAGCTTGCTGCCTTGAGCGGCGGACTCAAATACATCGACGTGGGTGGGGGGCTCGGAGTTGATTACGACGGTTCTCAAACCAACTGGGAAAACTCCGTCAACTACACCATCCAAGAATACGCGAATGACGTTGTTGGACAAATTTGTTCTGCTTGCGACGAAAAAGACATTCCTCACCCCGGAATCATCACCGAAGCGGGTCGTGCGCTTGTGGCCCATCACAGCGTTCTTGTTTTTGACGTGTTGGGTTCTCACCGCATTCAAACCAAAGAAGTGCCTAAGCCCGTGTCGGCCGAAGACGAACACGAATTGTTGGAAGATCTTCACAAGCTTTACAGCACACTCAATTCCAAAAACCTGAACGAACATCTTCAAGACGCCTTTCGTATTCGTGAAGACGGGATGAACTTGTTCAACTTGGGCTATTTCAATCTGAAGCAACGCGCTCTACTTGAAGACATCTTCTGGGCTTTCTGCTCAAAAGTTTTGGACCTTGAAAAAACTTTGCCCCGCAAACCTGAAGAATTGGCTGATCTGAAAAAACTCATGCACGATTCTTACTATTGCAATTTCTCGCTCTTCCAATCAGCTCCCGACATGTGGGCTGTGGATCAGC
>Ga0163144_10029492_pt1 | contig 10529 bp, 9 predicted proteins | sample OliLak19BULKMAT1_FD_123175 | JGI IMG/M metagenome (GOLD analysis project Ga0163144, IMG submission 123175) | Freshwater microbial mat bacterial communities from Lake Vanda, McMurdo Dry Valleys, Antarctica - Oligotrophic Lake LV.19.BULKMAT1 | ecosystem: Environmental > Aquatic > Freshwater > Lake...
CGCCCGAAAGCGAGCGTGGCGACTACCTGGGAGCGCTAGGAAATACCCGCCAAGAGAGCGCGCTTCCAATAGTGCGCCCCTACCTGACCGACAAGAACGAATCCCTGGCGGCTCGCGCGACGCCGTCGCGACGCTCGCGAGGCTTACGACGAACTGATCCGGAAGCTCAAAGAAACGCGACTCAATCATATGCAAAAACCACTTTTTCCAGCGCGCCTTTTCGCCGCGGCGCTCACTGGCTTGTGCGCCCTGGGGTGCATGTTTGAAACCAGTGCGCCTTGTGAGGGAAGCGAGTGCGACGAAATCGCAGCGAAAGAACAGGAAGCGATATTCGGTACCGTTGATGATCGGGTCGAGTACGCAAACGCAACGAGCCGTCAACGAGGCTGGGCCAACAGCGTTGGTCAATTGGTTCCGACCTCGCAAATAGCTTGTGTAGGAGCGTCGTGCTTCATCGGGTTGCTTCCACCAATGGACGCTTCTCCGTCCATCGACTTTCCCCTTGGAAGTGGACACTTCTACCCCATGTGCGTGGGCGAAAAATTCGCGACCCAACAGCGTGCCGGGTTCTGCTCCTCGTTTCTCGTCGGTCCCGATCTCGCTGCAACGGCTGGTCATTGTCTCGACAACGCTGCGACGCCCGGACCCGCACATCGACCCCGGTACGAGGCCGAAACTGCCGCACGTGGCTCGACGCATGGCCGGGGGTAGGCGGGACGGGACGGGACGACCTCGAAAGCGCCCAGACCTGTCTCCAACCCTGCCCAACCGAAACCTCGACCTTCGCGAACCAACGAGCCCACCAAAAATGCCCCGTCCATTAAAGTCTCCGCGTTTGGCAATCGTCGCGATTGCCTTGTTCTCCACCGCCTACAGCATCGTGCTCCACGATACCACCAAGGACGTGTCGCTCATCCGCCTCGACCGCGCCGTCACGGGCAGGACACGCGTTCCTTTTCGCCGCGCCGGGGTGCTCCCGAGCAGCACTCCGCTTCTACTCGTCGGACATCCGGACGCGTACCCCACTCAAGCTCGCGGCTGGTGCCACAGTCAAGACGAACACGGATCCGGATTTTTTCGAGGGGACCACGGATGCATTTCACGGCAACAGCGGCGGCCCGATCTTCAGTGAGCAAACTGGGCTCGTCGAAGGGATCGTATCGTCGGGCAACGATGACTACGTGGTCGACTACCCAGCTGGCTATCCATCCCGAGACCGGATGCGGCGGAACGTTCGAAATCATGGCGCGTACCGCCTCTCTCGGGGCACTCGTCCCGGATCAATCTCCCCGAGCGTTCAGCACCGCTTCGCTCACTTTGGATGCGAGCTATTCGCGAGTCGCGGCTGGTGACTTCGACGGCGATGGGCGACAGGACGTCCTGTTCCAAGGCGCTGATGGGGCGTCGGACCGAATCTGGTACGGTAAGTTTGACAAGATCGTGGACTCGGTGGCGGTCACGATTCCGGATGCCTACGGCGTACCTCTCGTCGGGGATTTCGACGGTGACAAGCGTACGGATATTTTTTGGTATAAGTCGGGAACGGGGCAAGAACGCATTTGGTGGGGTCAAGCCACACGTTCGAGCTTCGGTACCGTCGTGAGGAAGATGAAGGAGGGCGGAGCGGGGTACTCACCTTTTTTGGGTGATTTCGACGGCAACGGGGGCACAGATATCTTTTGGTACGGTCGCGGGGCAAGCGCGCCTGCGGAGAAGATTTGGTGGTCTAACAAGAATCGGAACGGGCAGCCCGCGGCCGGAACAACGCCAAGCTTCTCGAGCCAGGCTCAGAATATCGGTGGCACCGCATATTACCCCGTTGCGGGTGACTTCAACGCAGACGGCAAAGCAGATATCTTCTGGTTCCAGCCGGGGGCTGCTAGCGGATCGATGTGGAGGCACACGACGGGCAAGAGCTTCACTTCGACGACTCAGGCGATCCCGAGCACAATCGGGACGAGCCATCGTCTGTACATCGCGGACTATGATGGCAACGGGGCGGCCGACATCCTCTACTACGCGTCGGGTGCGATCAGCGACTACGTCTGGTGGTTTCGTACTGACAGCAAGGGCCGGTATCGCTCGACCGTGCTCACCGTCTCGGGCTCCTACAAGCCGGTCGTCGGCGACTTCAACGGTGACACGGCCGCCGACATTCTTTGGTATGGGACCGGAGTGAACGCGGATTCACGTTCCTGGGGAAGACTCCTATGAAGCGAATCAATCACTGCTTGTTGCTTTCTGCGGCCGTCGCTGCACTCCTCGGAACGGTCGCTTGCGGCGGACCTTCGGCAACGTCGACTCACGCTCCGCAGCCAACAATCGGTGTAGCCCCGGCAGGCGGGCCTGCACCCACCGAGAGTCCAGCTGCGGAGGCCGACACCGTGAGTTCCGAAGCCGCGTCACGAGCGACGTTCGCGCCCTGTGCGACGGCGCCTGCGGAGGCGTGTGCTACGGGCGCCGTCTGCGTGGACGGCCCCAGGGATCGAACGCAAACGTGCGCGCCAGTCGTTCCGCAAGCAGCGCTCGACGAAGAGGCCAATTGGGATCACCTCGTCATCGTCGAGGCGCCACGGATTGAACTCTACGACAGGAAGCAACGCTGCAAGTCGTTGCCTTGCGGATTCCCAGGCGCGATGCTGCCGCTCGATACCAAGAGTTTCATCCCGATGGAGTCGAGCAGGGGCGACGTATTCGCGGCGAACGGTGGCATCAAATGCTCAAGTCGCCGCAACATGTCCGACTGGGGCTGCCCGGAGGGCCATCCAGCTCGGCTCCTCGGCACGGTGCACGCGCACCGGGTCTCGGGACAGACGCCGGTCCTCCTGACGTTCGAGGTCGTCGCGCTCGAGCCTGCGCAGTGAAAGGGTACGCGCAGGGCCCCTCTCGCCATCAGTGCTCCGGTACTTGTCGTTGGTTCTCCAAAAGCGCGTCGAACCGGGTGAAGTCGGCCTGAGCTGAACCCGAGCCGTTCACCCAGAGATTGGGCCCGTTCCCGCGGGCCCCCGTACGATCGTCGCAAGCTGTCGTGATGTTGACGCGTCACGGCGCCGACTCGCTTCGTCGTGGAACATGCCGAGCAAGAAGTCTTCCAGCGGCAGGTCGGATTTCTCAGCGACGGTGATGCGCTCAGCCAGCGTCTGCAGCAATCTGCGTATTCCAGAATTCGTCGTCTACGTTTTCGCTCATACGCGCAGTGGCTCGGTCCCCGCGAAAGTGCTCGGAGACTCCGCTGGGCGTCTCGTGGTTGACCAGCACACTGGCTACATCTCGGTCACCAAGCCCGGTCAGCGCGTTCGAGCTGGCTGCATGGCGCATGCGCGCAGGAAGATCTTCGAGCAAAAGGAGCACCCTGAGACGAAGGCCGCGCTCGAGCTGATAGGAGAGATCTACGCGATTGAGCGCGAGGTGAAGAGAGCTGAAAAGATCGGAGCTCCCGAGCATCCGGCGGTGCGGAAAGCGCGCTCTCGCCAGCTGTTCGTACGGCTTTTGCCGTGAGGACGGACCCAACGAGCTGCTGCCGCATCGCTATCGGGCGCCGGCCACAGTGTCGCCGCAGCTCAGGCCGTAGCAGCGCCTTCCCACCAGTCCCATCGTTTCCACCAGCTCCGTCGGCATCAGCGCTCCCGTCACAAGCGCCTAACGACAGAACAACCCAAGCAATCCCCAGATTTTCTTCATAGTATTTACCTCGAACGAACCACGAGTCCCATGACTACGTCACCAGAACCACTGGCCTGCCGCGAAGGAAAGAGAACTGTTCCATGAGATCGGCAGCGAATCCGGTTGCCATCGCGGTGGCTGCACTAGTGCCGTTAGTCCACACGGTGGGAGAAACCTGAATGTAATTAGGCGCTCGCCGAGTGCGGCGACGGTCGTCCCGCTTCCTTGAGAGACACTCGAGCACGAGTGATCAGAGTGCCGCATCGAGGCGCCCCAGGGCGCGCCCGATGCGGACGGCGTCTCGCTTGGTCGCGCCCGAAAGCGCTCCAATCCGCTGGATCCACGTGCCCTGGGCTTCGGTTTCGCGGCTCGGCGAGTCGCGCGGCACCGCCAACATCTTTTCGACTACGTCGACGCGCACGGCGCGCGGCCCGAGCGCGACGAAACCGAGTGCCAACAACTCCGGCGGCGGAGAACGCTCCGCGATAGGGAACGAAGGATGCGTGGGGCTCTTCCAGGCCCCGAGTGCGCGCTCTCCGGTGTGCGCGCGCCACAACAGCAAGCGTCGCTCGAGTGCCTTTGGCTTGAGGAGCGCCCGCACATAGGATGCGTGCCGGCCGAAGACCAGGCCAAGCCCTTCGAGCGTCCGACGCTCGCTTTCGCCGAGTGTCTCGACCAACGGTGCCGTAGCTTCTGCCAAGACGGTGCCGAGTCCTTCTTCGAGCTGGTAGAACAGGCCGCGCAAGGCCGACGAAGTTTCGCTTGCCGAGCGCGCGCTCGGCGACGCCGTGCCCCAGGTTTCGCTGACGAAATCGCGCACGAACGCGCGGAGGCGCCGCTCCAGACGACGCTCGAGGCCCGCGCCTTCTTCGCTTGCCAAGAGCCGCAGCTCCGGTTCGCTGAGTCGTTTGCCGGGCACGAGGCGCGCAAGCTCCTCACCATCGAAGCGGATCTTGAGGTCTTCGCCCAGCGTCAGCTCCTCGTGGAGCGCTTCGCTGGCGCGTTCACGCGCCGACAAACGCGGCTCCGCAGGCGCACCTTCGAGTCGACGCTTCAGGTCCGCGAGTGCCGCGAAAGGATCGGCGCGCTTGGCCGTTTCCTGCGGTGCAGGCCGATCCTGGACTTTTTTCCGCTTGTCGACGAAGCGCGCCATGAGCGCTTGGTGGAGCGCATCGCTCAGTTGATCTTCCAAGGCACGAGTGCGCTCGCGCCACCGTTCGGCGCCGACCACCCAACCATCGCGCAAGGTCACGTAGGTCCAAGTTCGAGTGTAGGCGATGCGGTTCATCAAGGTCTCGATGTCTCCTTCGCCTCGTTCGAGTCGGCGGACGCGCGGCTCCAAGAACTCGGCCGAGAGCACGCCATGATCGCTGAGCTCGACGAAGATCTCGCCGACCAGGTTCGAGTGCCCTTCGAGCAAGAGCTTGCGGTAGTCGGGGATACGACAGGTCTCCCAAAGAAGCTCGACCTGTTCTGCGGAGGTGACACGCGCGCGTACGTCGGGGCGCCGCAAGAGGTGCCGCAAGGTCGCCGAGTCGTCGGCTGCACGCACCAGAGTCAGTTCGGGCCGAGGCGGCTTCACCTCGAGTGACGCGAGCAACGTCTCCGTCGACGAGAAGTCGAGCACGTGGTTGCGCCAGATCAGGCCGCGCTCGCCGTGCAGCTGGTGGTTTTCGATCGCGCGCTCGACCGCTAGCGGCAATTGCGGCTCGGGGGCCAGTACGCCGAATTCGCCATTCTTCTGATAGCGTCCGGCGCGCCCTGCAATCTGCGAAAGCTCGCTGACATCGAGCGAGCGCCGCTCTTGGCCGTCGAACTTGTGAGTGTCGGCGAAAGCGACTCGCTCCAGATCGAGGTTGAGCCCCATGCCGATGGCGTCGGTGGCGACGAGGTAGTCGACTTCGCCCGACTCGTAGAGCGCGACCTGCGCGTTGCGCGCACGCGGCGAGAGAGCTCCCAAGACGATAGCCGCCCCGCCGCGTCGAGCGCGCAATCGTTCGGCCATTTCGTAGACGCGCGCGGCCGAGAAGCAGACGATGGCCGAGCGCCGCCCCAGCGAGCCCAGCGTGTAGCTACCCGCGGAGCGCAGCTCGGAGAGTCGTGGAAAACTCTGAACTTCGGCGCGCGGGACCAGTTTCCGAATCAAGCCCGTCATCGTCGCCGAACCCAGGAACCATGTCTCCAGGCGGCCACGAGCGTGAAGCAATCGCTCGGTGAACACGTGCCCGCGTTCGCGGTGGGTGCACAACTGGATCTCGTCGATGGCCAGAAAGTCGACCTTCAAATCGAGTGGCATGGCCTCGACGGTGCAGATCCAATACTGCGGATCTGGAGGTACACGCTTTTCTTCGCCCGTGATGAGCGCGACGCGGCTCTCGCCGATTTCACTGCTCAACCGGTCGTACAACTCACGCGCCAACAGGCGCAGCGGCACGCCAATCATGCCAGTCTGGTGCTCGCGCATACGGAGCAGCGCCCGGTGCGTTTTGCCGGTGTTGGTCGGACCCAGCGTGGCCACGAGTGATGAACGATCCAGCGGGTTCACAGCGTCACCCCAGGCTCGATCTAGCAGCTGAATGGCTGCTCACAACTTTGAAGTCCAACAGATGAGCCAGGCGCGCCGCGCGCCTGAAGCGGCTGCATCGCCGCTTGGGCGCGCGCGAGCTGCAAAGCCCCGGGACGGTGCGCTAAGCTGCGCTCCGCGACGATGGCGACGAAGAAAAAGCAAGCCGCGAAGAGAGCCAAACCTACTTCTTCGAAGGTCGTGGTGACGAAGAGCAAGCGGGCCAAGAGCGCCGCCAAGTCCAAGCGCCAGGTCGTAGCGAAGTCGAGAGTCGTGGCGAAGCCGGCAGCGAAACCGAAGCCAGCTTCGAGTGCCAAAGCGGTAGCGATTGCAAAACCGATCAAGGCCGTGCGCCGGCCCGTCCAGCGCGCTCCCGGCATCGGTCGCCGCGTCAAAAAGAGGCTCCCCGAGCCCCCCAAGCCGAAAACCAAGGCGCAGCGTCGCGCGGAAGCCGCAGAAAAAGCCGCAGCGCGCCAACATGAACGCTTGGAAAAGCTTCGCCTCAAGCACGAGCAAGCCGCTGACCAAGCCGACCTCGCGCGCGTGGCGAAGCTCGAGAAAGAAAGGCTTGCCGCGGAAAAAGTGGAAGCGCGCCGCGCAGCGGCCGAGCGCGACGCGGCAGCCAAGATGGAGCAGGCCGAGGATCGCGCCCGACAGCGTGCGCAGGCTGCTCTCGAGAAAGCCGAAAACCGTGAGGCCGCTCGGCGCCGCGACGAGCACGCGAGGGAGGAGGCGCGTGTCGCCGCTGCCGCTGCCGAAAAGACGAAGCAACTCGCGTTGGTGGCCTTGGCCATCAAGAAGGCCGAACGCGAAGCGGACAAGATGGTCGCGGCGGACGCTCTGGCAGAGCAGAAAAAACGCCACGCCGCGTGCAAGGCCGATGAGCTGGCGCGCAAGCTTGCGGCCAAGACGGCAGCAGTCGAAGCAAAAATCGAGCAGAAGCAGCGCGCTCGGGGCATCGCCCAAACGCTCGACGAGTTCGACAGGGCCGCGACCAAGCGGCAAGGTGTGACCGACGGGGAGCTGCTCGACGCGGCACTCACTGTGCTGGCTGGGCGCGCTGGAGTGCTGGTCGAGCGCAAGCAAGGGTCGCCGCTCACCGCGGCCGAGTTGCAAGCAGTAGCCCAGAACGCGTCTCTCGAGGCAATGGCTCTCTTTCGCGAGCTTGGTCCAATCGAGTTCCTTTGGAAAATCGAGGGCGCATCGCTCGGCGGAAATCTCATCGTCACCGATCCGCTTGCTCCAAGCGCGCTCGACTGGCGCGAGCGAGCGCGGCGCTCGTTTGTCGAACTCGAGGATCGTGACGCGGTGATGGGCGCCTTGCTCGCCACCGCCCTTCCGCGCTTCACGTCGAATGCGGAATTGATCGCGTGTTCGGAAGCACGAGGTCTCAATATGCGCCAGGCCAAGGCGCTGCTCGCTCTGCTGGGCGAGGACGCTCGCGCTTGGTTCGAGGCTACGGCTACGCCCGAAGGAAGGCGGAGAGCCGAGCTGATTCAAGCCGCGCGCCAGGCGGCCGATCCGAACTCACCGCTGCCTGCGCCTGGTTTCGTGGCGAAGCTGAATCAGCGGCCCGCGCTCGACAAAGTTCAGTGGAATCGCGTGTGCACTGAGCATGGGGCTTTCCTCGACGCCGACGGCGGCGGTGGAAGGTTCGAGATCACAATCGAAGGCGGCTTGCCGCGCGCTGCATACCGCAAGGTCACGACGCCCGCAGGTCAAGCCTCCTTGCCGTTCGAGAATCTGACGGGTCTCAAATGTGCCCACCAGCGTTTTTCGTTCGCGAACTTTTGCGGTGTACGGGCCGAGCGCACGAGCTTTGCGCACAGCGAGCTGGTCGGGACCGTGCTGTCGTTCGCGCATCTGCCGGGCGCGAACTTTTCTGGGGCTCATTTGCGGGGCGCGGATTTCGGCGGAGCCGACCTCGGCGGAGCCGACTTTCGTCGAGCCGACCTCACCGACGTCAGCTTCGAGAAGGCCGATCTTCGAGGAGCACACTTTGCCGGAGCGATCACTTCCGGAACGGGCTTTGGCGGCGCCAACGTGCAGGGCATCAAGTACTGAGCGGCAAACTTGCCGAAAGGTCCGACCAAAAGCAGCCGGGACCGCGAGGTTTTGCTCGAACGAGCGCGGGTCGCGACGGGCGGCTGATAGTATGAAGCGACCATGGCCCTCACTGGAAGTTGTCTTTGCGGCGGCGTTGCTTTCACAGTCGTCGCCGAGCCCGTGCGCATCGCGTACTGTCATTGCTCGAGGTGCCGCAAGGTTCGCGGTACCGGTCATGCCACCAACTACGTGACACCGCTCGAGGGTGTGCATTTCTCGCGAGGCAGCGACTTGCTGACCAGCTTCAAGGCGCCCGATGCGCAGCACTTCACGCACACCTTCTGCAAGGTGTGCGGTTCGAGCATGCCGCGAGTCGATCCGGGTCGGCAGATCGCCATCTTCCCGATGCCTAGCTTTGACGACCACCCCGAGCGCGGTCCCGAGATGCACATCTGGGTGGACTCGCTCGCGCCGTGGGATCCAATCCTCGATGATTTGCCGCAGTATCAGCAGGGGCCGCCGACTCCCACCGGCAAGTGAGCTGCCCTAGGCAAGTGTCGGTGGTGACCACGGCACTTCCATCTGGCGCGCCGTTTTCATCGCAAGGGGTTCGTCGGCCAAGCGCGACATCAAATAGAGCGACATGTCGATGCCGGCCGCGATGCCGCCACTCGTGACTACGTTGCCCGCGTCGACGAAACGCACGTCGCGTTCCACGGCTACCGCAGGAAAGGTTCGCGCTAGATCAGCTGCGTCTTCCCAATGCGTCGTGGCGCGCCGACCATCGAGCAAGCCTGCCTGCGCCAGCAGAAAGGCCCCGGTGCAGATAGACGTCGTCAGCTCCGCCCGCTCGCTCGTGCTGCGAATCCAAGCGATGAGCTTTTCGTTCTGCAGGGCCTGCTCGACGACTCCACCTGGCACCAGGAGCACATCGATCGGGGGCTCGGCGCCGAGCAGGTGCTGGCTCAGGACGACCAGACCACCCCGCGCGACCACGCGTTCGTGTTCAGCCACTGTGACAACCGACCACGGCGGTGTCGGGCCCGCCATTCGTCGGGCGGTCGAGAAAACCTCGAACGGACCGGCAAAGTCCAACACCTCGACGTCGTCGAAGAGCAGGATGCCGATCGTGCGTATCTTCTGGGCCGCCACGGGTGAAAGGTACCGGAAACCGGCGGTTGCTGCGCGGCACTGTTGTCCAACCCCATGTTTCGACTCGTGCTACGCCACGGCCATGCACATCGTTGCAGCCGAACTGCCGGAATGGGGCGCGCCCGAGCGGAACAAGCAGCCCATCGTGGCCCAGCTGTCACGATTGTTCAATCGACCGGGCCTCCTGCTCGAAGTGGCCTCGGGTACGGGTCAGCACGCTGCGTATTTCGCGGAGCAGCTCCCGCATTTGCGCGTGCAACCCACCGATCTCGATCCCGAGCACCTGCAGACTCTACGACTGCGCGCTGAGCTGTTCTCCGAGGCTCGAGGCGACGCGTCCCGGCTCCTCCCGCCGCTCCAACTCGACGCCAGCGCGCCCGAGTGGCCCATCGAGCGCGCCGACTACGTGTTTTGCGCCAACATGGTCCACATCGCGCCCTTGACTGCTGCGCGAGGTCTCTTTGCCGGTGTAGGGCGCTGCTTGGCGGAAGGCGGCCTCTTGGTCACCTATGGCCCCTATTGCGAAGATGGTCGGCACACAGCCGAAAGCAACGCGACCTTCGACGCGTCGCTGCGCGCGCGCAACGAGCACTGGGGCGTGCGCGACGTCTCCGAATTGGAAGAGTTCGCCCGCGCGGCAGGTCTCGCACTCTGCGAGAAAGTAGCACTACCCGCGAACAACAGCTTGTTGGTGTTTGTCAGAACCTGACTGGCGAACACGGCGTCGGGGTCGTGGGTCAATCACCAGTTCGAATCGCCCAGAGCGCCACGCCGTCGTCGTTCATGCCGCTGAAGGTGACTTGAAAGGCTTCGGCGTGTTCGCTCCATTGGCGCGAAAGCACGCCGCGAAAAGCTACGCCTTCGAGGGTGAACACCGCGACGTTGTCGCCGCCGAACGTCCAGTTGACCGAGACGGATCCCGAAATGCTGCCATCTGGTGACACGGCAATCGGCTCAGATGTCTTGATAGCGCTCGAGATGTCTTTGGCGTGGTTCACGACTTGGTAGCTGCCCGCGACTTCGCTGCGGCCGACGTACTCGGCCTCGGCCTGGGTTACGCTGGCTGCGAACAGTCGCGGCGCGTAGCGCAAGGGCGCTGCGACGA
>Ga0163144_10029493_pt1 | contig 10529 bp, 6 predicted proteins | sample OliLak19BULKMAT1_FD_123175 | JGI IMG/M metagenome (GOLD analysis project Ga0163144, IMG submission 123175) | Freshwater microbial mat bacterial communities from Lake Vanda, McMurdo Dry Valleys, Antarctica - Oligotrophic Lake LV.19.BULKMAT1 | ecosystem: Environmental > Aquatic > Freshwater > Lake...
ATGATGGCTTTTCAGGCCGCAGGCCCACATGCAGCAGATCGTGCTACAGAGGCACTTATGCTAGCTTTTGATGCCATTACCCTAAACGCCGTACCCAATGCCTGGGAAAAAAACATGGGCAAAGTTTCCCTTACCCTTGAGAAAGAGTGGCACACCTATCCATACGGCATAAGCCTAGCTATAGGGTGTAGCACTTACCCTACTTGGAACACCCTGCCAGGGGTTTTTGCCAGCCTTATGGCCGGATCTGTTGTTATTGTGAAACCCCACCCTAAGGCAACCCTGCCTCTGGCTATTGCCGTGGCTTGCATACAAGATGCGCTAGATGTATGCGGTTTTGACCCTGAAACCTGCCAACTAGCACCAGACCTAACAGCTAGCCCCATAACTAAACAATTAGCAGAGAGCACACTGGTTAAAATAATAGATTATACCGGCGGTGCAGCCTTTGGCGACTACTTAGAGAGCTTGCCAGCTAAAATTTTGTTTACAGAGAAAAGCGGGATAAACGCCGCCATTTTGCACTCCGTTACAGATTTAGATGCTGCACTCCAAAACCTTGCCTTCTCGGTTTGCCTGTACTCTGGGCAGATGTGTACCGCCCCCCACCATATTCTTATACCGGCAGAGGGCGTACATACACCTGAGGGGTTAGTGCCTTTTGATGAGGTTACAGCCCGCTACGCGGCTGCCATAGATACCCTTGCCCAAAACCCCAAGGCAGGCCCTTTTGTGTTGGGAGCCATACAAAATAAGGTTACACTTGAGCGCCTGGGCTTGTTGCAGGGCAAAGAGCTTTTAGCCAGCAAAGCCGTGGCTCATCCGCAGTTTGAGCAAGCCCGTATTATCTCTCCGCTGGTGCTAGAAACAGATGAAAGCCAGTATATGCACATAGCCCAAGAAATTTTTGGCCCGGCTGTGCTAGTAGTAAAGTGCACAGATTTAGATTCTGCCCTAGCACTAGCGCGCAAAATGGCAACAGAAAAAGGCTCCCTCTCTGGGGCCGTTTACGTTACCGATGAAGAACTAGAAGAAGAAATAGCGTATGCGCTAAACTCAGCTGGTATACCCGTTAGTTTTAACCTTACAGGGCCCATTTATATGAACCAAAACGCGGCCTTCTCAGACTACCACGTAACAGGCGGCAACCCAGCAGGCAATGGCTCTATAGGTGATTTAAGCTTTGTAATGCGGCGGTTCTTTAGAGTTGGTAACAAGTTTGGCAACTTGCGGGGCCGCAACAATTAAACCGTTATTGGTTTAGTAAATTAGTTTTCGCTTGTCTGTGCATATTTCTGCATGGGCAAGCGTTTGTATTTTGCAACCCTACCCACCTTTTATAATTTGTATCCTAAAGCTAAACCAAGCATCAGACGTTTAACTAACCCGCTGGTGTGGGTGGGTGTTTGTCTTTTCACGTTGGTTATGCAAAGTGCTTGTGCGCAAGTACTTACAAAACAAGATAGTATAAACCAAGGCCTTACGTATCTGCTAAATGATAGGCGCACCCGTTTTGAGACTACGGATGTAATAAATGCCCTGTACAATTTTAAGTTTGATTTAGCAGACCAAGAGTTTAGGTACCTAGAGGCTAAGTACCCACAACATCCGCTGCCCACTTTTTTGCTGGGTTTAGTAGAATGGTGGAAAATAGTACCCAACCCAGAAGATGAAACCCACGATGCCTTATTTCTGGAGCGTATGGATAAAACCATAGCCAAGGCAGAAAATCTGCTGGCACGCAACGGAAAAAACCTAGAGGCAGCCTTTTTTTTAACGGCTGCCCACGGTTTTAAAGGCCGCCTGCACTCAGATAGAGGGCAGTGGAGAAAAGCCACTTTTGACGGTAAAGCAGCCCTTAAATATCTGGCTATGAGCCGCGGGCAAGAGGAGTTTTCGCCAGAGTTTTTGTTTGGCGATGCCTTATTTAACTATTATACAGAATACATAGGCGAGCATTACGCCTACTTAAAACCCGTGTTGCTGTTTTTCCCTAAGGGCAGCAAACCCCTGGGGGTTAAACAGCTAGAGATTACAGCACACACAGCTTTTTATACCCGTACAGAGGCCCAGACCTATCTCATGCGCATATATGCCAATGAAGAAGGCCGCCCAGAAGATGGCTACCAACTGGCAAAATACCTGCACGGGGTATATCCAGACAATGCCTATTTTCACAGGTACTATGCACGGTTATGTTATGTTACGGGCCGCAGCCAAGAGAGCCGAGAGGCCTCGCAGCAGATGTATGATAGGGTAAAAGCTGCACAAGTAGGCTATGAGAAAGAGTCTTTACGCAATGCAGCCTACTTTTTAGGCTATCAGACCATGCTGCGTGCCACAGATACCACAGATAAGCGGCTTGCCTTGGGTTTTTTTTCAGAGACTATAGAGGCTGCATCTACAGTAAAGGCCTTAGAGAGCGGGTATACCCTGTATGCGCTGTATTACTCTGGCCTGCTGCAAGAACAGCTTAAAAACAAAGAGGCTGCCGCTACGCTAATGCAACGCCTGCTAGACCAAGCCCCCCGCAGCCACGGTGCTCACAAAGACGCAGAGGCCTGGCTCAAGAAAAATGGGGTCAAGAAAAAAGGCTGGTGGATTTTTTAGATCCGCCAGCCTTATTATGGAGCTAGTAGGGTTATAGCTGTTCCCTAGTTACGTTGTCTGTCTTTTGTGATACCCAATGGGAACACGCCGACACCTGTTAGAGCTGTTCCGTAGTTACGTTGTCTGGTATTGGCAAAGACATGGCGTCTTTAAAAGTAGATAGCACAACGGTGGTTTGGGTGCTGTCTATCTCTGGTATTTCATTAATAGACTCTACAAGCAAGCGCTGATAGCTAATGATATCTGAGGCAATGATTTTGAGTATAAAATCGCCTTGGCCAGTTATGTGGTGCACTTCTATGATCTCTGGTATGTTATTTACAATGCCCATAAAAGCATCTATATGCTCTTTTTTGTGGCCCTTAAGGGTTACGGTTACAAATGTTTGCACCCCTAGACCTATGGCTTGTGGGTTTAGGCGCGCGTGGTAGCTCTGTATAATGCCCCCGTTTTCTAGCTTTTTTACCCGCTCTAGTGTTGGGGCTGGCGATAGCCCAATTTCTTTAGAAAGCTGGGCGTTTGTAATTTTTGCGTTTACCTGTAAAATTTCTAGAATCTTACGGTCTGTGCTATCAAGTTTCATGACTATTGGCGCTCTGCTTAGGTATATCCGTACAGATTTAGGAGAAAACAAATGTAGCCGTCTTGCCAAAATTCTGTACGGTTTTTAGCATCTTTTTGTGGGTTTAACCAAAAAATAATAAAGATAAGCAAATAAAATTCTGTATATACATGAATCGCATAGTCTTAAAGTAGCAGTATTTCTACCTTAAATTTTAATTTTGAGTAAATTCTAAGCCATAAACTTTTTAAAAAGAATAAGCAAAGCAGAAATGTGTACGCCATCTTTGTAGCCTGTATGCAAACCACACTTGAGGGCGCTTCTCTGTTTTCTGCAGAGAAGCTGGCCCAGCTTGATACGTTGTTTTCTGGAGGCCACAAGCACGTGGTTATAACCTGCCACCATAAGCCCGATGCCGACGCCCTTGGTAGTTCTTTAGGGTTGGCTGGTTTTTTAGAGAAGTCTGGCCATAAGGTGCGCGTTGTAACGCCTACAGATTTCCCCGCCTTTTTAGACTGGATGCCTGGCCGCAGCAAAGTGCTGCAATATGACCAAAACATTGCCACCAAGGCAGAAGCAGAAACATTGGTGGCAGATGCAGACATCATCTTTTGTCTAGACTTTAACAACTTGTCTCGCATTAACGAGTTTGGGCACTTTGTAGGCAAAAGTGCAGCCATCAAGGTGATGATAGACCATCATATGGAGCCAGCAGATTTTGCCGCCATCATGTTTTCTGACCCTCATGCGGCGGCAACGGCAGAGCTGGTTTACATGCTTATAGATGCCATGGGCCAAAGGCATTTAATAGACAAAAACATAGCCGGGTGCCTGTATGCAGGGATAATGACAGACACTGGGTCTTTTAGGCATAGCTGCACCACCCCGCGCGTGCACCGTGTAGTTGCAGATTTAATAGAGCTCGGCGCCAATAATACCAAAATACACGTACAGATATACGACAACAACTCTATAGACCGTATGCAGCTCTTGGGGTATATTTTATCTGAGAAGCTGGTGTATCTCCCTGCCTACAAAACCGCCTATTTTGCCATCACAAAAGAAGAACTGGAGCGTTTTAATATCCGCACAGGCGATTCTGAAGGTTTTGTAAACTATGCTTTATCCCTAAAAGATGTTGTGCTGGGGGTTATTATTATAGACCGCACAGAGATGGTTAAGATGAGCTTTCGCTCGGCAGCTAATTTTGATGTAAACTTATTTGCCCGCCGTTATTTTGAAGGTGGCGGCCACTACCACGCCGCCGGGGGCAAAAGCGCAGATACCCTTGAACAAACGATTGCCAGATTTTTAGAGGCTTTAGAATACCACCAACCAGAGCTTGCCGGCTTGCATAAAGGGTAAACAACCTTGATGCGGCTTTGCAGGCACTTGTGTAAGTGGGTGTTTGCAGGCTTGCATATAAGGGTAAACTAGCCGCTAGGGGTTGGGCGGTGCTATCTTTGTGTTTTCTATTTATCGGCCACTAGCCGAACTAATATCCCCCACCATTACATGCGTAAAGCGTTATTACCCTTGGCAGCGGCCATGGGTCTGCTGGCTGGCTGTGCCGCCGATAAAGATCTTAAAACTACGGCGGGTTACCCCTACACGCTAGACCAACATAAAGAAGGCACGCGCAAGGCTGCCGTTGGCGATTTGCTAACCTTTCATGTGGTTTACCGCACACAAAAAGATTCTGTATTGGGCTCTACTTACTTGCAGGGTGCCCCCTACACTATTCCCCTAGATACATCTGCAGGCCCAGGCCAGCCAAAAGACCCGTTCTTTAGCTGCTACATGACCCTTGCAGAGGGAGATTCTGCCCGTTTTATGGTGCCATCAGACTCTTTGTTTAAAGGTGCGGCGGCACAGTCTCGTCCACCTTTTTTGCCGCCAGGTTCTAAACTTAAAATGGGTATGAAAGCCCTGCGGATAGAATCACCTAAAGAGCGTGATGCGCGTGTAGCCAAAGAGCTTACAGACTTTGCCACAAAAGATAATATGGTAGAAAAAGCTGGCATCTATGTAAAAACAGAGCGCGCTGGTACAGGCCCACTGCCAGTAACAGGAGATACCCTGCTGGTAAACTACACCGGTACTTTTGCCGATGCCCTTATGGGTACCAAACCTTTTGACTCTAGTGTGAACCCTCCTGGTGGGCGCCCTGCACAGCCTTTTAAGATGGTGCTCAAGACGCGCTCTGTAGTACCCGGCTGGGATAGCGCTTTTAGCTATTTACAAGAGGGTAGCAAAGCAAGGATATTGATACCCTTTCTGCTGGCTTACGGCCCACAGGGCAACCCTGGAGGCATCCCTCCGTATAGCAATCTTTTCTTTGATGTTGAGCTACTAAAAGTTATAAAGCCTGTAGCTGCCAAAAAGTAGTAACAAGGGTTAGTAAACCTAAAAGGCCGCTCTGGATAACCCAGAGCGGCCTTTTTAATAACTACTAACGGTAAACAACTAGGCTTCCACCTCTTGGTATGCCTCTATGGGCGCACACGTGCAGACCAGGTTACGGTCTCCGTAAGCGCTATCTACCCGGCCCACGGTGGGCCAGTATTTAAAGGTACGCAAATAGGGCAGGGGGTAAGCGGCTTCTGTGCGGGTGTATGGCCTGTCCCAGCTGTCAGCGGTGAGTACCTCGGCTGTGTGGGGCGCATGTTTAAGCATATTGTTTGCCTTGTCTGCTTGGCCGGTTACTACCTCTTCTATCTCTGCACGTATGGCTAGCATGGCATTGCAAAAACGATCAAGCTCTTCTAAGCTTTCAGACTCAGTTGGCTCTATCATAAGGGTGCCTGCCACCGGAAAGCTAAGGGTGGGGGCATGGTAGCCATAGTCCATTAAGCGTTTGGCTAAATCTTCTGCCTCTATGCCGCCTTGTTTAAATGGCCGCAGATCTAGTATAAACTCATGGGCACAGCGGCCACCTTCGCCAGCATACAAAATGCTGTAGGCATCTTGCAAGCGGGCCTTTATGTAATTGGCATTAAGGATGGCATAGCGTGTGGCGTCTGTAAGCCCTTTGCCGCCCATAAGGGCAATGTACGCATAGCTTATAGTAAGGATGCTTGCAGAGCCAAAGGGCGCAGCAGAAACAGCAGACGAGGCGTGAGCGCCCACTCCGGTATCTACCAAGGTGTGCCCAGCCAAGAAAGGTGCCAGATGGCTACCCACCCCAATTGGCCCCATGCCTGGGCCGCCACCGCCGTGCGGTATGCAAAAGGTCTTATGCAGATTTAAGTGGCAAACATCTGCCCCTATAAGCCCGGGCGATGTGATGCCCACCTGCGCGTTCATATTGGCGCCATCCATGTATACCTGCCCACCGCGGGCATGTATGGTGGCGCAAATCTCTCTTATGTCTGCCTCAAAAACGCCGTGGGTGCTTGGGTAGGTAACCATAAGGCACCCCAGTCTATCGGCATATTGGTCTGCCTTAGCCAGTAGATCGGCTAGGTCTACATTGCCGCGCTCATCTGTTTTTGTTACAACTACCTGAAAACCAGCCATTACCGCAGAAGCAGGATTGGTGCCGTGTGCAGACTGTGGTATCAGGGCTATGGTTCGGTTGGCATCGCCCCGGCTAAGGTGGTAGCCACGTATGGCCATAAGGCCGGCGTACTCTCCTTGGGCCCCAGAATTAGGCTGTAGAGATACGGCAGCAAAGCCGGTAACATCGCATAGCCAGCGCTGTAGGTTTTCCATAAGAGCATAATAGCCAGCAGCTTGGGCTTTGGGCACAAAGGGGTGTATGTGCGCAAAACCAGGCATAGACAAAGGCATCATCTCTGCGGTGGCATTCAGCTTCATGGTGCAGCTACCCAGCGGAATCATACTATGCGTAAGAGACAGGTCTTTGTTCTCTAAGCGTTTTAGGTAGCGCAACATTTCATGCTCAGACTGGTAGCGATGAAAAGTTGGGTGTCTTAAGTAAGTACTCTCACGCAGTACCGGGGTATCTATAGACACCACATGCGGCTTGGTAGCAGGTGCAAAAGGCTTTAATAAAGCTAGCAGAGATTCTACTTCTTGCTCTGTGGCTAGCTCATCTAAGCTTATGCCAACGCCACCGGGTAAATATCCATTTAAATTAAAGCCAGCTTGCAAGGCTGCTGCCAAAATGGCTTCTTGTTGCTTTGTGTGTATAAATACTGTATCAAAAAAGCTGCCACTTGCCAATTGATGACCTTGGGCACCTAGGCCTTGTGCCAGTTTTTGGGCTAGAGCATGGGTGCCGCCTGCAATGGCGCGCAGGCCATTTGGCCCATGATATACGGCATAAGCCGCTGCCATTACAGATAGCAGCACTTGTGCTGTGCAGATATTGGAGGTGGCTTTCTCTCGGCGTATGTGCTGCTCACGCGTTTGTAGGGCCATACGCAAGGCAGAGTTGCCGTTGCTATCTACAGATACCCCAATGAGGCGACCAGGCAAATGGCGTTTAAATTCAACTTTAGTGGCAAAAAACCCAGCATGTGGGCCGCCAAAACCCATGGGCACCCCAAACCGCTGTGCAGAACCAATTACAACATCTGCACCAAGGGCCCCAGGAGGCACAAGCATACACAGGGCCAGTAAATCTGAGCCTACACATGTGTGCACGCCATTGTCTTTTGCAGATGCCAACAAAGGCCCAATGTCTGACACCACACCATAGGCATCTGGGTATTGCACCAAAAGCCCAAAAATAGAGGGGTCTGTAAGGTCTAGGGTATTTATATTGGCTACCCTAAGCTGTATGCCTACAGGTGCAGCGCGCGTTTGCAACACGTCTATTGTCTGCGGGTAACAGGTATCTGCTACAAAAAATACAGTAGCGTCTGCGCGGGCAGTAGTGCGCTGGGCGTACAGCATGTGCATGGCTTCTGCGGCGGCGGTGGCCTCATCTAGCAAACTGGCATTGGCTAATGGTAAGCCGGTGAGCTCGGTAATCAGGGTCTGATAATTGAGCAACATCTCTAGCCTACCCTGAGAAATCTCTGCCTGGTATGGCGTGTAGGCCGTGTACCAGCCCGGATTTTCTAAAATATTTCTTTGTATTACCGGCGGGGTAAAGGTGCCAAAGTAGCCCAACCCAATAAGTGAGCGTACTACCTTGTTTTGGCCGGCTATACTGGCCATGTGTGCTAAAAGTTGGCTTTCAGAAAGGGCTTCTAAATCTGGAAGCAATGCATCTACACGGCGTATAGCTGCGGGCACTGTCTGGTCTATAAGCGCATCTAGCGAGGGCACACCTATGGTGTGCAACATGTGGATAGTATCTGTATTGTTAGGGCCAATGTGCCGGGCACTAAACGTGGCGGGTGTTCCTTCTGTAACGTGCATGTACGGTGAGGTAAGTAAAAAAAGGGCTGCAAGCCCTGCGTAGTGTGAGGCCAAAAAGCCAACAAATTTACAAAAACTTAAACAGCTAAAACTGTATAAAGTTCTGCCTTTTTAAGTAAACATGAAGCTTGCACTTGTAAGTACCAAATAGCTATCAAACTGTAACTGGTTTTACTATATCTGCATAGTGTCTGCTGGCTTATTCTTACAGATTATATAAACCTATATCTTTGCAGTAGATATGGTAAGGGTTCATAGGCCTGTTACCACAAACTCTGCCCAACCCCCTTTTCTCTACTCTTTATGCAGCATCATTACGTGGTTATCATGGCAGGCGGCATCGGCAGCCGATTTTGGCCGGTATCTCGCACCAATTACCCTAAACAGTTTCATGATATTTTGGGTACGGGCCGTACCATGATACAAGAAACAGCAGATCGTTTTTTGGATATATGCCCAAAAGAGAACATTTACATAGTTACCAACCGCGACTATGAGAAGCTTGTTGCCCAACAACTGCCGTATCTAGCCCCAGATCAAATACTTACAGAGCCCATAGGCCGTAATACAGCGCCTTGTGTGGCATATGCCTGCCAAAAAATTGCTTTAAAAGACCCAAAAGCCAATATTGTAGTCTCACCCGCAGACCATATTATTGCAAACGTAGCCGAGTTTAAGCGCGTTATTCTGCAAGCATTGGCTGGCACAGAAGGCCAAGACAGGCTGGTAACCTTGGGTATACATCCCAGCCGCCCAGATACGGGTTATGGCTACATCCAATACCAAGAAGGTGATTCTGAAATACGCAGGGTAAAAACCTTTACAGAAAAGCCAGAGCTAGATTTTGCTATCCGGTTTATAGAAAGTGGTGATTTTGTCTGGAACGCTGGCATTTTTATCTGGACGGCAGAGGCTATTAACAAATCTATACGCAAATACTTGCCAGACATGGCCGAGATTTTTGAAGAGGCTGCTAAAGACTTTTATACCCCGGCAGAGAAAGTTGCCATAGATAAAGCTTATAGCCAGTGCAAAAATATTTCTATAGACTATGGCATTATGGAGAAGTCTGACAATGTTTTTGTACTGCCTGCTGAGTTTGGCTGGTCTGACCTTGGCACCTGGAAATCTCTTTATGAACTTGCCCCCACAAAAGACAAACAAGGCAACGTTGTAGATGGCAATGTGATGATTTATGACACCACTAACTCAATCTTAAAAGTGAGTGGGGGCAAGCTGCTTGTAGTGCATGGCTTAGATAATTTTATTGTTGCCGAGAGCGATGACGTAATTATGATTTGCCCAAAAGACGATGAGCAAAAAGTAAAAGCATTTGTGGCAGATACCAAAGCAGCAAAAGAAAAGCGGTTTATATAGACTTGTACTGCATTGCATACCTTTCTTGCGCCACCTAGCTCATTGCCTGGTGGCGTTTTTTTGCATGCTAGGATATTGCTTTACGGGTTAGCGTCTTACGGGTTAGCGTTTTACAGGTTAGCGTCTGCAGTGGCAGCCCAGTTGCTGGCAAAAACCTCGCGGATGCTGTTGTAGCTGTTTTCTAATGCTTGGCTCACCTCTTGGTGGTTCATCCAGCGGATGTCTTCTATGCCCTCTTCTGCCTGCGGTTTCATGCCTGCATCAGAAAGGCAGCTCATGCGGTACCAGGTAGTTTTCTTTAATATTCTGCGGCCATCCATTACATATGTGTGCCAGGTAGATGTAATCTTTTCTTCTGCAACCACCTGCACGGCGCACTCTTCTTCTACCTCTCGCAGAGCCCCTTGTATAGACTTCTCGCCTTTTTCTAGCTTTCCTTTGGGAAGGTCCCACTTGCCCATGCGGTAAATAAGGAGCATGTGTTGATCTTTAAAAACAAGCCCACCACCCGCTTTTACAATTTTAAACTGTGTCTTAATAAAAGCCTTTACCTGCTCATAGGCATCGGTTACAAAATCTATATGATCTAGCTTTTTGAGTTTCTTTACCTCCATAAGCAGTAGAAGGGCATCCATATAAGCGGGGG
>Ga0163144_10029497_pt1 | contig 10527 bp, 6 predicted proteins | sample OliLak19BULKMAT1_FD_123175 | JGI IMG/M metagenome (GOLD analysis project Ga0163144, IMG submission 123175) | Freshwater microbial mat bacterial communities from Lake Vanda, McMurdo Dry Valleys, Antarctica - Oligotrophic Lake LV.19.BULKMAT1 | ecosystem: Environmental > Aquatic > Freshwater > Lake...
GGTCTTCCCGCGAGCTCGAACGCCAGATCCAGTCGGCCGCGATCCTGCGGAGCCACGCCACTGCGAAGAACGTGTCGCCAGCGGTGGCACAACTCCATCCGACCGCCATCCTGGAGCTGAAGAGCGCCTACAGCCTCGAGTTCCTCTCGCTGCAGGACCACCACTCTGAAGCCGACTTGCACGGCGCACTCCTCCGCAGCCTCGGCCGCTTCATCACGGATCTCGGTCGCGACTTCTGCTTCGTCGGCTCCGAGCATCCGGTCCAGGTTGGCCACCAGGACTTCGCCATCGACCTCGTCTTCTTCCACCGGGCGCTGCAGTGTCTCGTCGCCTTGGAGCTGAAGGTCGACACGTTCAAGCCTGCCGACCTCGGCCAGCTCAGCTTCTACGTCGAGGCGCTCGACCGCGACGTGAAGAAGGCGCACGAGCGCCCTTCCATCGGCGTTCTGCTCTGTGCGACGAAGGACGACGAGGTCGTCGAGTACGCACTGGCCCGCACCGCGTCTCCAACGGCGGTCGCCGAGTATCAGACCATGCTGCCGCCCAAGGCGGTGCTGCGCCGCACGCTGCACGAGCTGTATGCCCAGCTCGCCCCGGAGGAGGCCGACGGCGAGAAGCCCGCACCGCGGCGGAAGGGGCTTCCCAAGTGACGACCACGCTCTCGCCCGTCATCGCCTCGCGCCTCCAGACGGCCGCCGTCGACAGCGGCTTCGACCGACGATCACTTCCGCAAGGCCTCCCTGCTCCGGCGCTTGGCACCGGCGTGACCCAGATGATGATTCCCGTCAAGCCATGCAGGCACGCACCAAGATGTCGACCAACGCCCGCCGCCACTTCACGGCTTGGCGCACGAGGAGACAAGTGAGCCACGAATCCAAGCCCCAACGCGTCCACCTCCAACTCCAGCGCGTGCAGACCTGGCTCTTCGCGGTTCCGCGCCTGCGGGCCATGGTTGGCGCCAATGCCCTCCTCGGGAAGGCCCTGCGGGTCGAGCTGCCGAAGCTGGCGCGCGAGACCGGCCGCTGGGTGCTGGCACCCAGCGGCGAGGCGTACCCCGCCGCTGATCCGAACGATCCGCTCAAGGCGCATGACGATCCTGCGGTCGACGCGAAGGACGGCATCCTCACGCGGGACGGTGGTCACTTCGAAGCCCAGTTTGCGCGCGGTGCCGAGACGTTCGCCGACGCGGCCGGGCAGCTCCTGCGAACCAGCCTGCGTGGCCTTCGCTTCCAAATTTGGATCGACGGTGACGAGAGACAGAAGAGCCATGCCCATCTCTCGACCGAGCTGCCGGTGCTCGCACCGTGCGAGTGGACCGGGCGCGGTCTGGCGTCGGAGATCGTTCCGCAAGGTGACGATCGCCCCGCCGTGTCGCTCGATGTCGCACGCCGACACGAGGCTGCGAAGCAAGCAAAGGACGGCATCGCGAATGACCTCGCGAGCCTGCTCAGCGCGACGACGAAGCTCGCGAACCTGAATCGCGCGCAGGAGCTGAAGGAGCTCGTGGGTTCGGGCTACCTCGCGCTCATCCACGCCGACGGCAACGGCGTGGGAAGCGCCCTGACCTCGGACGCCACCGTCGTCGAGCGCGCGACGTTCTTCCACCGCAACCGCGTGCTCCTACGACGCGCTGTGCGGAAGGCCATCGACCGGCACTGCCCCAGCGAGGGGCGGGAGCCGCTCATCCCCCTGATGCTCGGAGGCGACGACCTCCTGCTCGTATGCCGGGCGGAGATCGCGCTGCCCTTCGTCGTCACGCTGTGCAAGGAGCTCGCGGAGCTCCAGCGCGAAGACGCCGGTGGATTCAAGCTGACCCTCGGCGTGGGCGTCGTGTCGGCGAAGCACAACATCCCCATCCATCGTCTGCACGAGGTCGCCGAACAGCTCGCCAGCTCCGCGAAGCGGCGATACCGAGGGCTCAAGGACGGCGGCGATGAAGGGCGCTCCGTCGTCGACTGGGCGGTCTACAGCACCGCTTGGGTCGACGACCCTGAGGACATCCGCCGCCGCGACTGGATCCGCGGCGCGGGGCAGGACCTCCGCGTCCTCTCGCAACGCCCGGTCGATGTGGTCGGCGCGGGGCTCCGAACTCTGCAGGGGCTCGTCGCGGGTGCGGAGAGTCTGAAGGGCGCACCGCGTTCGCAGCTCCGCTACCTCGTCGACCAGCTCCCGCGTGGCCGGTCGCTCTCGGATCTTGCATTCGCCGAGCTGTCGAAAGACGCGCGAGACGCGCTCGCTGGAGCCGGTGTGGGCGCGCTCTGGCGGCGGACGTCGGACAACGACCCGTGGCTTACCGATCTGCTTGACCTCGTGGAGATCGCCGAGATCGCGAAGCTCGGTCGCAGCGCTGAAGCGCCCTGCCCCGCGAAGGAGGCCTCCCATGCCTGAACTATGGTCTCGATACACACTCACCGCCGAGCTGCTCTCCGACGCGCACCTCGGCTCGGGATCGGGAGGCGGCGGCATCGACGCACTCGTCGCCCGCGATCGGCGCGGCCGCCCCGTCATCTGGGCTTCGCACGTCGAAGGCGTACTGCGCGACGCCGCCCGCAGACTTCATGGTGACCAGGCCGCCCAGAACTTCTTCGGTCGGGCAGGAGGGGACTACGCGCGCAGTGACCGGCAGCGCGCCGTGTTCACATCTCTGTACACGACGGACAGTATCGAGAGCCATGTCTGGCGTTCAACGGCATGCGAGGCGTTCAATAACCGCGCACCGAAGGACGACACGCTACGCGTCGTCGAGTACGTGCCGAGGGGCACGAAGCTCGTGGGTGAGGTCGAGCTGCCCGCGAGCGAGCATCCCGTGCTGCTTCGGCTCGTGCAGGAGGTCGACTCGCTCGGCGGCGGGCGATCCACAGGCGCAGGCCGGGTGAAGCTCTCGCTCACGGAGGTCAACGCGGCGCCGCGCACGGTGGGAGCCCCGACCGGGCACCTTCTGCTCCTGTTGAGGAACCGCGATCCGCTCTGCATCACCGCAACGGCGACGCCCGACAACCTGATCCCGAGCCTCTCGTTCGTGCCGGGACGCACACTGCTCGGCGCGGTCGCGGCGTGGCTCATCGCCGAGGGCGATCGAGATTCGGCATCGCTCCTCACGTCGGGGCGTGTCGCGGTCAGCGACGCACTTCCGCTGGCGCACGCGCCGACAACGCTCGAGAGCGTCGAGGTGCTGCCTGCGCCGCTCTCGCTCCAGAGCCAGAAGGCCAAAGGCTCGGCGGGCGAGGCACCCTGGTGGGCGCAAGCGAAGACTCCGACGCGACGGCTCGACGCCTGGAACGCGGACGCGAACGAGAACGAGAAGCTCAAGCGTCCCGAGGATGACCTCTTCGTCTACCGCGCAGCGGCGGACCATCCCTGGACGACATTTCGACCTGCCCGGCGCGTCCGCCTTCGCAACGGGCGCCCTGATCCAACACAGGCTCACGCGTCGCTCTTCGCCATCGAGCAGATCGTCGAGGAAACGCACTTTCTCGCGGAGCTCCAAGGCGTACTGGGGGATATGAAGAAGCTCGCGGAGAGGCTGGCGCCGATCCTCGAAGGACGGCGTTGGTTGCGTCTGGGGCGGGGGGGCGCACCGGTCGAGGTGGCGCAACTCGCGTGGTCGGAGGGGGCACTGGTCGCGAAGTCGAGGGAAAAGGCGCTGGTGACGTTGACGTCCGACCTGCTCGTCCGCGATGAGCATCTGCGCTGGAGAACGGCCCTCGACGACGCGGCGCTGCTCGCTCTGCTCGGTGACGATGTTCAGCTCCGGAGGTCGCTGCAGGACAGCGTGATGGTTCACGGCTTCAACGGCACGTCGCGGTTGTGGCGCATGCCCGCGGCTGCCGTCCGACGAGGCTCGGTCTTCGAGGTCTCGGGCGAAGGCCTCGCCAAGCTGGCGGATCGAGTGGCGAAAGGCCAGTGGTTCGGCGAGCGGACGCACGAGGGTTTCGGCCGGTTCCGGATCGATGCCGTGCTTCCCGGCGTGACGGGCGAGCCGCACGCGCACAGCGAACTCGCGCCGACCGTCGATGCCCACGAAGAGGCCATCGCCGAGGGCACGAAGGAGTGGTGCAAGCAGCGGAAGGCGCTTGCGAAGGCGGGTGATGAACACAAGCCGAGCCTCTCGCAGTGGATCGACCTCGTCGCCGACCTTGAACTCGGTGACACGAACGCGATCAGCAGTCGCCTCGAACCGACGACGGCAGGCGCGAAGAGCTGGAAGCACAAGGACGCCAACGAGATCGTGGAGAACCTCAACTCGCTCCAACCCGCGCAGCGCGCTCCTCACGCGCGACTCTTCGTGCGCTGGCTACGCGCTGAGATGCGGGCCAATCAACCCAAGGGGGCAGCATGACCACTCGACTGACGCTGTTCACAGCAACCCTCGTGCAGGATTCGGCGCTCTCGGTGTCGGGCCTCGACCGCGAGAGACGCGCCGACCAACCGTTCGCGATAGTCGACGGCGTACCCACACTGGTGGGGCGTGGCCTCAAGGGCGCGGCCGTCGCGATGGCGAAGCGCTTCTTCGATCCGCTGCCGCGAACCGTGAGCGACGACATCAAGCACGGGGCCCTTCGCCGCTCGGCGTGGGAGTTCACCGACGCGGTCACGACAGGCGCTCCGCGGATTCGCGCGGGCGTAGGCATTCGCCATAAGACGGGCGCGCGCGCCAAAGGTGTGCTCTACGACCGCGAGGTCATCTCTGCGGGCACGAGGTGGCTGCTCAGTTTCCGCGTTGACTGGTCGCACGTCGTGAGCGACGACGAAGGCAGTGAGACCGAGGGCATCCTCGGCTACGTGCTCACGCGGCACTGGGAGCACGGTCGCTGCTGGCTCGGTGGCGGTGCGGCGCGGGGCCTGGGCTGGTGCCACCTTGAAGAGCTGAAGGCCTATCGGTTCGACGCGGCGCAATACGACCGCTGGGTCGAGTCGGGCCGCACGCAGTTGCCGACCGCCCTGGATGCCGTACCACTCGTCGAACCGACTCGCTCGTGGTGCTTCCGCACGCTCGACGTGGACGTCTCGTTCGGCGAGTACAAGCCCAATCCCAACGAAGCCCCCTGGGGCCTCGACATGCTCGCCATCGGTCCGCACGACACCGAGCGCGCTGTGCAGCCAACGGGCGATGGGAACTGGGCCAAGCCCTCGTGGGCGGCAGAGGCACAGGGTCCGGACCGTCTGAGCACCGACCGGGCAATCTTGATGGATGGCAGCCGTCCGCTGCTCCCTGGTGCGAGCGTCCGAGGGCCGCTGCGGCACGGGTTCTCGCGCGCCGAGCGCGCGGCCGGACACAGCGTGCAAGACCCTCACGTCGTCCAGGGCGACGTCGGCGATGAGGATCCTGCCGGCCAGGCCTTCGGCACGGTCAGCAGGAGCAGCCGCATCCTCATCCGCGATGCCCGCGCCGAGAAGGAGTGGGCAGCGGCGAAGCTGCACATGCACGCGGAAGACGAGTTCTCGGCAGGTTCCTACGGCAAGTCCAAGCGCGACGCGGTTCGCGTGCTCCAGGGAGTGTTCCCCGTTCGCATCGTCATCGAAGGAGGAACACCCAGCGAGGTCGAACCGCTCGTCGCCCTCATTGATCGCCAGGTTGCGCTGGGTGCGCTCGGGCATCTGCCCGTGGGAGGTCACAAGACGCGTGGTGCTGGATGGGGTCGATGGCAGGCGAAGCCGTGGAGTGTTGATGACGTGAGCAAGGCGAGGGATTGGGGGTCGCCGAAGCAGTCATCGCCCACATCGCCGAACGCTGCGCGGTCGCAGCAGGCCTTCGTTGAGCGACCTGCTGCGAGCGAGGCGTGGGTGCGGACGCAGCACGACGCACTCGGCAGCAGTGCCCTGACCCTTGGTGAGGCCGCGCAGCTTGCGAAGTCCGCGCTCGGTGATCTCGCGCTCGTCGCGTGGTGGTGCGATCCGACGATCGATCTCGCGCTGTCCGCGCCCCCGGCGACATTCGGCCAGGAATGGCCAGACACCGAGCAGCTCCAGGTCGACGAGGTGGCGTTCTACGCTGCGCACGCCGTCTGGCGCGCCGTGCGCACGGCTTCCGGCGCACGCTACGTGTTGATCGCAGAGGTCCCGTCGAACGAGGGCGACGCAAGAAGGGCGAGCGTCGTCTGCCGACCCGCGCGACTGCATGGCTTCCATCGCTTCTCGTCAGCCGACACCGGCCAGGGCAATGTGCTCCTTCGCGAGTGGCACGTCGGCGACGAGGTCCTCGGCTTCACCCTCACCAAGGAGCAGCGCTGATGCCCAGCAAGCCTGACAAACCCCATCGCATCCGCGTCCGCGTCAAGGACGGCCAGCGGCGTGAGCCCAACAAGCTCAAGGGCCAGTTGGTGCCGCACGTTGACCTCATCGATGTGAAGGACAGGGTCGAGTTCGTCATCTGCGCCGTGAAGGAGGCTCATGTCGAACAGGTGCGCGGCAAGCTCGATGGCGCGGGTCTCGAAGAGCTGCTCGGTGGCGACACGACCATCGCCGCGCACGCAGCGCCGACGCCCTCGAATGCGCATCCGGCTCGACAAGGCGGGCCGCCGCAACCAGGCGGAGCGTGGCAGCGTGGTGGCGGCGATCACCACCCACAGCTTTCCGGAAAGCCGTATGGCTTCGTCGCGCTGCCCGCGGAACTCACGACCGCCGCTCCCGTGTGGCACGATGGCACGAGCATCGCCGGCAGGTTGTCGGGCGAGATTCGCTTCGAGGTCGAGACGCTGACCCCGCTCTTGGTCGGCTGGGAGCGCGGGCAAGTTGGGGCCGCCGATGCCGACTGGCCGGTTCCGACGAGTCTCGACGGCATGGGTCCGCTTGCTGCCGACAAGTCGGTGCTCTGCCCTCTGCGCGTCCCGTGGGGGAAGCGCCCCGTCGTCATTCCCGGCGACTCGCTGAAAGGTTTGTTGCGGCACGAGCTGGGCGCGCTCCTTGGAGCACCGATGGAGCGAGTCGCGGAGCGCTCGTACTCGTACCGCCCGAACGCGCTGTTCCCGAAGGGCACTCCGCGATTGATCGCAAGGCTCGCGCGCGTACCGAACGGTGGCGTCGGGACACAGGCGCTCGACCACGCGAATCAAGTTCGCGTTCCGAACAAGTTGGAGCTGCTGCCGACAGATCTGCGATACGACAAGAAGCGCGAGCACACCTCGAACTATTACCGATTTGACGACGGACACGGTGCACGCTATCGCGGCGGCCAGGGCGCAGGCGACAAGCTCAACTCGAAGCGCACCCTGCACACGAAGCTCACGGCGAACCCGAGCGAACCGACGGAACACGTCGATGTTCCGCAGTGCGTACAGGAGGGCTACCTCGCGACGCTCCGCCATCTGGCCAATCTCGACCACGGCCATTTCTCCGAGCGGCATCCCGATGTCCCTAAGACGTTGAAGGCGGACATCGCGCGCACGCGCATACTCAAGGCAGCCACGAGTGAGGTCTTCCAGCCCGGCGACATGATCTGGGTCGAGTGGGACACCGAGAAGAAGAACATTGTGTCGCTCGGCTGGCACTACTACTACCGCTGGGCATACACCGACTCGGTCCGCAAAGACGCCGACGCCCCGAGCCTCGAGCGGCACGGCCTCTTCCCGCTGCCAACGGAGCTTGAACACGGTGACGATGGCTCGCCGAAGAGCCTGTCGGCTGTTCGTCGGCTCTTCGGCTACACGGGCGACAGCGATGGCAGCGCCGGGATCGGCAGGGACGACCACGCGCAGCTCATGGGCCGTATCTCGGTCAACGCCGGCCTCGAGGTGGTCGCAGAGGGAGATACCGACGACACTCGCTTCTTGCCGCCGACCTTCCTGAAGGAACTCGGCGTGCCGCGGCCTAGCGCCGTCGAGCACTACCTGAAGCAGCCGCACCACCCGAAGTCGCGCCCCTCCGACAAGGCGACGCTCGTGACTTACGGCGATGCCGCCGGCTATGACGTTCCTGGCGAGCTCGCGGGGCGCAAGTTCTATCTCGATCGCAAAGACGCCTACAACGGCGAGCCCTGGAAGGACGACTCGCCGGTGAACCGCGCCAAGAACCGCAGCACCCTGGCGCTGGAAGCCTCGCGCCTCGGGCGGCGCTTCCGTTTCACCATCCGCTTTCGCGATCTCGATGCGGTGGAGGTCATGGCCACTCTGGTCGCGCTCTGCCCCCACCAGTTCCGCGAGGTGCTCGGCGGTCAGCACGCCGATGGGTACTGCTCGAAGCTTGGCTACGCGCGCCCGCTGGGGTGGGGCAGCGTGCGCATTGAGGCCAAGGCGCTCTTGCTGCTCGAGGTTGCGAACGACGTGCCATCGCTGAGTGCTGTGCAGGACATTGTCGCGTGGGTGCGGGCGAAGCACCAGCCGACTCGATCAGAGGCTGAGTGGCTTGCGGTGCATCGCCACAAGCACCCCGATGCGGCCGACTATCCGCGTCCGCATCAGCCGGACGGGAAAGGCGAACGTCACATCTACTCGTACCACACCACGCTGCGCGCCGACCATTCGCGGGATCGCCGCTTTCGGAGATCGCCGTGAGCGAGATGCTGATCGTCACGTGCGGTCAGACCGACGTCCAGCTCGTCGTTGATGGTGTCCGCCACGACCTGTGCAAGAAGTGTTGCGCGGCTCTGCACGACGAGATCGAGCGACGCACGGGCTCGTGGCGTCTGGTCGACCCACCGAACGGCAAGGCCGCTTCGCCGATCGATAAGCTCCCCGAGGGCGAGTTGATCCTGTGCACGCCGAGGCTCGACGCAGTGTTGCGCGAGGTCGTACCCACGACCGCGCTGGTGCTGGAGACCCGCTGCGACGCGAGCGCGAAGCCGGAAGATCCTCGCTTCGCTGGCGCAATCCTGGAGTCCCGCCTCAGGGCCAATGGAGTCGGCACCGTCCACCGTCACGCATTCCTGAAAGACGCGGAGCATTACGACAATCGCGACGACCCGCGCGACGCAGTCATCCGTCGCGTGGTCGTCCAGCGGCTCGAGCACGCAGTGCGCGACACAATCGAGGCGGTGAAGCCGTCGCGCGTCGTGATTGCCGCGAAGGGCGGGTTCCCCACCGTCACCAACCTCGTCGAGGCAATTGTTCGCCTGTTCGCGTCGGTACCCGTCGAGGCGCTCGAGGTCCCCGACGGAACGAAGGCCAGCCCTCCGACTGCGGATCGCGCCGTGTCGCGCACGTCGGTGCCCGAACCAATCGCCTCGTACCAGGCTCGCCGCACGGCGCTCGTGCTCATCGCGAAGGGGAACCTGCTCGGCGCATGGGCCATCGCGGAACCACTGCACACCGACGACATTGAGCGCCATTGGACGCAAGTCATCGAGTGGCTTGCCCGCTTCGCTTCGTCACTGCCGATACCAAAGGCCTGCGACATCCGCGTCCTGAGCCACGCGCGCATGGCTGTGCGCGCTGCGCTGCGCGTCGAGCTCGCGCTGCGCGCGGGAGACATTCCGGGCGCAGTACACCGCACAGTCGCGTTCTTCGAGGCGGCCCTGTGGGACTACCTCGGTGAGAAGACCTCGCGTCATGCCACCAGGCGCCAGTTCAAGTTCCATGAGCCTCCCGCCGCCGAGCTCGTTCGCGAACGTGATGCCTCGAGGCTGTGCGAACATTCGAAAGCAAAGCAGCAAGAGGACCGCAAGCGTCCTTTCTGCTTCGAGGAAGCGGCGGATGGGGCTGACTGGTACCGGATCGACGACAGCGAGATCTGCGCCATCCAGATCGCCACCCGCTACCTCCGGCTGGATAGCCTGGCGAAGCTCGGCCAAGCGATGGACCGCGACATCCGCGAGCTTCGCAACGATGTGGCGCACACCGAGCCCACGTCCGCGCTGATGGACAACGCTCGCCATCGGATGCAGAAGGCGTCGTTGTGGTCATCAAGCGACACCTTCCTGAGCCAGCCCCTCGTGCAGGACGCATTGCGCGAGCTTGGCGAGTCGCATCCGGAGGCACTCTGCGACGAACTCCTCGATAGGGTGAGACGTCGACTTCTTGCACCTCTTCAACCATGACCCCGTCGCCGCTCGCCGGTCGCTCATGGCTTGGGACAAGTCAGAGACGCGCGAGCAGAGACGCTGGGCGGCGCAGCTCATCGCGTTGGCGACACGCTCATGGCGTTCCTGAATCGCAAGAGTGGCCGGATGATGGTCGGCGTCGTGCCCGAGGGAATGATCGTCGGCCAACAGGCCACTGACATCACGTTTCATGGTCTTGGGCCTGATCCCCGCCGTTCGCATGGCCTTTGCGAAGGCCTTGCAGTCGACTCGGGGTCACGCATGGCAAGGGCAGCGGTGATGCGCGGCGAGCCGTATGTGCGCCAGCACCGGCGGGGCTCCGCGCAACCTCTCGGTCAGTTCGGCCTAGCCCTGGGCACTCTTGGATGGCTGCGAGCGCCGCCAGCGGAGTTGTCTGCTGCGGGTGTCGCCGAGAGATCAGGCTTCCCCTCGCGGTACCTGGTCCGATTGCCCTCGGACATGGCAGCCACTTCGGCTTGGGCCTGTTTGTACCGCACGGCACGGAGCAGCCGCGATGACCCTCGGAAGTCTTGACGCCACCCCCCTTCACACCA
>Ga0163144_10029498_pt1 | contig 10527 bp, 12 predicted proteins | sample OliLak19BULKMAT1_FD_123175 | JGI IMG/M metagenome (GOLD analysis project Ga0163144, IMG submission 123175) | Freshwater microbial mat bacterial communities from Lake Vanda, McMurdo Dry Valleys, Antarctica - Oligotrophic Lake LV.19.BULKMAT1 | ecosystem: Environmental > Aquatic > Freshwater >...
AATCGGCTTGAGCAAACGGGCGAACACGATAGGGTCAAACGGCATGGCCGGGCCTTCCTTTTCAAGTCTAGACAACTCGAAAATACAGGCATTCGCCAATCGGCGCCGGTCATGTTCCGCGACTAAGTGAATCATTCCCCGGACAGCCCTGCGCAAGGCGGGAGAGGGGTTAAGTGGCGTTCGCCTTCATCCCTCTCTCTCTGGGAGAGGAGGGACCCATTGCGGAGCAATGGGAGGTGAGGGGCTTGAGGTTGGGAATTTTCCTGAGTGATCATCCACACAGTATAACTCCGTGGGCGGAGGTGTGGCGGAAGGATTCGCCAACTATTTCACAAGCGCCTGACGGGTTTGGATTTTATTTTTGGAGCCGGGTGTTTCTTGTAGGCGCAAGTCCGGGTTCCGGCGCTCTCCCACCCTCAACAAGACGCGTCATCCGCATGCAATCAATGCACACGGAATGACGTTTCTTTCTCATTCATTCTCATTTTTTATCGCGCAGTGGCGACGTGTTATCGTCGGCTATCGCGTCAGCGAAAGCCGACGATAACGGTTTACATGGTCCAGCCGAGTTCTATGCCGTAGATGCGCGGCTGGTTGAAGATGCCGGAAAGGTTGTTGAAGTCGATGGCCGAGACCGTGCCGACTTCGTCGGTCAGGTTGCGGACGAAGGCCTTCGCCGACCAGGGGCCCTTGCGGTAGCCGAGGGCGGCGCCGCCTTCCCAGCGGCCTTCGGCGGTGAACTCCACCGACTCGTAGAGGAAGATGTTCGAGTCCGACCGGTAGGACCAGTCGGTGGAGGCGAAGATTTCGCCGCCGCGCCAGTCGCGGGTGTAATCGAACGCGAAGTTGCCGATCCATTCCGGGGCTTGCGGGAAGGCGTTGCCGTCGATCAGGGCGCCGCCGGTGACCGGGTCGATGGGATCGCGCACGGTGCAGGGCGAACCGCAGACGCCGACGGTGAGGCCGGCATCATTGATCTCGGTATTGTTGTAGGAAAGGCCCGCGCTGAAGGCGAGGCTTTCGGTGAGCAGGGCGCGGATATCGGCTTCGAAGCCGTAGCCTTTGCCTTCCTCGGCGTTGAGCAGCTGGTTGAAGTTGCCGGCGCCGCCAATGGCGGTGAGCTGCAGGTCTTCGACCGTGTAGGTGTAGGCGGCGAGATTGGCATCCAGGCGGCCGTCCAGAAGCGTGGTCTTGAGGCCGGCTTCGTAGCTGTCGAGGATTTCCGAATCGGCGGTGGTGATCACGTCGCCGAAGACGAGGCGGCCCTGGATGGACGGGGCGCGGAAGCCGCGGGCGATGCGGCCATAGATGTTGGTTTCGCCGGTGAGGGCGTAGGTGAGCGAGGCATCCCAGGAAAGCTGCTCGTCGCCGACGCTGACGGTGGGCGGGTTGATCGGCGGGGCGCCGAAGGGCGAGACTTCGCGGCGGGCCGTGAGGTCCTTGCTTTCGTCGGTATACCGCAGACCGACCTGGCCGGTGAGGTTTTCGGTGAGGTCATAGGCGAGGCTGCCGAAGACGGCGAGCGAGTCGGTTTCCTGCGTCTGGAAGGCCGAACCGTTCTCGATGCCGCCGGCGAGCGTGTCATAGCTGTAGGAGCTTATGTCGACTTCTTCGTTGAAGGCGTAGAGTCCGGCGGTCCAGCGCAGGGTGGCGTCTTCACCGTTCGAGAGACGCAGCTCGTGGGTGATCTGCTGGTGATCGTCGATGCCGTCCGCGGACTCGGCCGGGAAGGGGATGATGCCCGGCGTGGAGCCGGTCGGCAGGAAGGCTGCGCCGGCGCCGCCGTCCACATCGCCGCGCGAGAAGGTCTCGACGGTTTCATAGCCGAACAGGTAGGTCAGGGTCGCGGCGGACAGGTCCCAGTCAGCGCGCGAGGTGAAGCCGAGGGCGTCGGTTTCGAGGGTCGAGTTGATCTGGGCGTCGGCGAAGTTCTGCTCGCGGTCAAAGCCGGGGCGGGGACCTGCCGAGCCGGTCTGGAAGGCGTTGGCCTGGAAGCTGACCTGGCCGCCATCGAGCGTGCGGCCGTGCAGGTTGCCGAGCCAGGTGAGGTTGTCGGTGACGTCGACCTGGGCCTGGGCGCGCCAGGCAAAGTCTTCGTAGCCGCCAGCATCGGCGCCGCCGGTGGGCAGGGCGGTTTCGATATAATCGTCGCGGCGCTGGAGGACGCCGGAGAGGCGCAGGGAGACCCTGTCGGAGACCGGGCCGCCGACGGCGCCTTCGACATTGGCGGTGCCGAACGTGCCGTAGGAGGCGCGGGCATAGGCGTCGAGTTCGTCGCCCGGTTTGACGCTTTCGAATTTCAGGGCGCCGGCCGGTGTGTTGCGGCCAAAGAGCGTGCCTTGCGGGCCGCGCAGGACTTCGACGCGTGCGGTGTCGAAGACGGGGAAGCCTTTGAGAACAGGGTTTTCGTAGACGATCTCGTCATAGATGAAGGAGACGGGCTGGGAGGCGTTGAAGTCGAAATCCGTGTTGCCGAGGCCGCGGATATAGGGGCGCGGGAAGATGCGGCCAAAGGAGGTTTCGATGATCAGGCTGGGCACGCGGGCGGTCAGGAACTGGATGTCTTCGCCGGCCTGGCCGTAGGTGGCGAGCGCGGTTTCATCGAGCGAGGTGAGGGAGACCGGGACGTCCTTGATGTTCTCTTCGCGCTTGGTGGCGGTGACCGTCACGGAGGTGAGCTTCAGCGCATCGTCCTGAGACGGAGCTTCCTGAGCGGCGGCGAAAGGGGCGATCAATGCGAGGGCGCAGCAGGATGCCATGGCGGCGCGCCAGGTACGTGTAGGTTTCATGTAGGAGTCTCCGGACTGGCTTGAAAGCGCATGGGCGCCCGGCTTCCAAGAATATCCGTGACGGAAAATTCTCAAGGGGATTACAGGATCGTGAAGGCGATTTTCTTGCCGCTGCGTGTTTCCGGTCACGCTCGCGCGTCAGGCGAGTAGGCCCTTGTCAGGCCATCCGGTTACCGCCGCCGAAAGGGAGGCGGAAGATGTTCCGGAGCCATTGGCGGAAGCGCCACTCGGCGCGCAGACGGCGGTTCGACGGCAGGTCGAGTTCGTGGCGGGGGACGAGGATGTTGTTCATGCGCGGCTGGTAGCGGCGGATGAGGTCCTCCTCGATGCGGGCGCGGTCGGCGGCGGTGCGCACGACGAGGACGTGGCGCTCTGTGGCGCCGCGCTTCCACCAGGCTTCCCACCAGCGCTCGTGGCCATACAGGCGCGAGCGGAAGTCGGTCGCCTTGCCGATATACAGCGGCGAGAGGAAGAAGCCGAAACGGCGGCGCACGAAGATGTAGATGCCGCTGCCTTCGGGGATGCCCTTACGGGTCAGTGTGATCTTGAAGCGGTAGCGCTGGCCGGTTTCGCCGCGCCAGACATGCCAGCCGAAAAAGAACAAGTCGAACAGGAACATGTGACCCACCGCGTATGGCCCGCGACAGTGCGGGGCGGGGGAAGAATCGGCGATTTCCGGTTAATGGGGCCTTAACTCCGCACTCAGGCGGGCATCATGTGGACGTAGACTTCGTTGAGGGTGATCTTGCCATCCTGGACGAGGCAGAGATCGAAGCCGCGCATGGCGGCGCCGGTGCCGGTCTCGCCGATGGCGCAGTACCAGCGGCCGCAGAAGCCGCCGGGAATCGGCCAGGTTTGATCCGGCGTGTAGATCATCTTCGGGGTGGAGGCGAAAAGGCCTTCCAGATAGGGGCGCAGCTGGGCGTGGCCGGCGAGGCCGGCGGCGGTCTGGGCGTCCTTGTAAACCGTGTCCGCGGAATAGAAGCTCAGCAGCTTTTCCACATCCTTGGCGCTCCAGGCGGCGAGCCAGGCGGCGTTGAAGGTTTCGATATCGACACTCATGCGGGGGCGAGCCCCAGGACGCGGGCGCGGTGGGCCTCGGTGAAGATTTCGGCGGGCGCGTTTTCGGGGCCGGCCATGATGGCGACGCCGTGCAGGCCGAGCATGGGGTCGGCGGCCTTGCGTTCATGGTAGGAGCGGCGGCGCTCGCGGGCGGCCTCGCCAAACTCCATGTCGAGCGAGGCTTGCAGGCGGCCGGCGAAGCGCAGGCGGCGCATGCGCTCGGCGCGTTCTTCCGCATACGGAGCGAATTCCGGGGCGGCGCCGGGGGCGGTTTCCTTCAGGATGTCGGAGACCATGCGCACGTCGCGGTAGGTGATCGACAGGCCGAGGCCGTTGATCGGGTCGTTCCAGCCGGCGGCGTCGCCGATGAGGACGCAGCCCGGCGCGAAGGGTTCATCCGTCCAGCTGTCATTGTTGAAATAGGAGAAGAGGGGGCCCGCGGGCGTGCCTTCGGCAAGGGCCGCGTTCTGGGGCGCGCAGGCCATGCGGAAGGCGTCGAGGAAGCGCTGGGCGCCGCCTTCGCCGTGGAAGCGGCCCTTCTCCTCGAGGGCGTAGCCGCCATAGACCCGGACGCGGCCATTGCCTTGCGGGAAGGTGAGGAAGCCGAAATTGCCTTCGGTGCCGATGGTCTGGCGCTTGGGGTCGAGATCCTTGACGTTCTCGACGAGGAGGCCGGCGAACCAGTGGTGGGGTTTGTCCTGGTGCAGAGGGATGGCTGCTGCGGCGCGCACTTCGGATTGGCGGCCTTCGGCGCCAACGACGAGGCGGGCCTGCACGGTTTTCGTCTCGCCATTGTGGAAGAAGGTAACGGACGGCGCGCTGCCGAGCGTGATGATATCGATCGTCACGGGACGGAGGGTTTCGGCGCCGGCTTCGGTCGCGGCATCATACAGCGTCTGGCAATGGTGCGGGTGGCCGAGGCAGAGGGGGCCGGGCACATCGGCGGCGAAGATGCCGAGGGGGAGCGGGGCGGCCTCGCAGTCGGCCGGGGCGAGGCTTTCGTCATAGGTGACATGGTCGGTGATATGGTGGCCGCCGGCGGACATCAGCAGGTCGTAAAGCCCGAGGCGTTTGGTTTCGGTGACGCCCCAGGGGGCAATCCATTCGCCGCGCACGCGGTCTTCATACTGCGCGGATTTTTCGAGCAGCAGAATCTTGCGTCCGGCGCGGGCCATGACGGCGGCGAGCGCGCTGCCGCCGATGCCGCCGCCGACGATGACGAGATCGTAAGTCATGGGCGTAATCCTCCGGTTTGCATCGTAACGCCGGAAAACGGTGAATGGCAAACCCTGACGCGGCGTCCGGCTGGGCACTATCCGTGGTGAGCGCGGCTATCGGATGGGGCTTCTTCGCGGCGGTTGAGGTCGTAGCCACGGCGGACATCGGCAATGCGCAGGCGGTAGTCCTTGAGGATACTGGCGCGCCCGGCGGTCTGGGCGGCGCGGTGATCCGGCGTGTTTCGCCAGTGGCCAAGAGCGGTTTCGTCGCGCCAGAAGGAGAGGGAGAGATAGCGAGCGGGGTCTGCGAGGCTCTGAAAACGTTCGATAGAGACGAAGCCATCGATTGTGTCGAGGAGAGGCTTGAGGCTGGCGGCGAGATCGAAATAGTCTTCCGTATACCCCTCATTTGCGGTCAGTTCGAAGATGACAGCGATCATGGCACCACCAGCGGTGCGTGAGGGCCGGAGGCGAGTTTCAGGAAAAGGCGGTCTTCGCGGTGGAGGAATTGTTCGCGTTTGGCGAAGGCATAGTTTTCGCGGCCTATGGGGTCGTCGGCGAGACGCGCCTTGTAGGCCTCGTAGGCGGCGAGAGACGGCAGGGTATATATTCCGTAGGCGGTAGTTGTACTTCCTTCGTGGGGGGCGAAATAGCCGATCAGGTCGGCGCCGCAGCGGGGGATGGCCTGGCCCCATTGGCGGGCGTATTGCTCGAACGCCTCCTTCTTGAACGGGTCAATCTGGTAGCGGATGAAACAGGTGATCATGGCGGCGTCCTCGGGTTGGGATGGCAGCCTTGTAGCCGCTTGCGTGTGCAGGATGGTTCGATTAGCGTCGAACCATGAAAGACGGACCTGACATCTCGCGCATTGCGGCCCTGATGGGCGATCCGGCCCGCAGCAACATGCTGCTGGCGATGCTGGACGGGCGGGCGCTGACGGCGGGAGAGCTGGCGAGGCAGGCGGGCATCACCAAGCAGACGGCCAGTTCGCATCTCGCCCGATTGCTCGATGGCGGGCTGGTCGCGCGCGAGGTTCAGGGGCGGCATCACTATTACCGGCTGGGCGGGGCGGATGTGGCGCAGGCGCTGGAGGCGCTGCTCGGTGTGTCTGAGAGCCGGACGGGCGCGCGCACGCGGACCGGGCCGCGCGACCCGGCGCTGCGCAAGGCGCGTGTCTGTTATGATCACCTGGCGGGGGAACTCGGCGTACTGACGTTTGATCGGTTGGTAGAGGACGGCGCATTGGTGCGGCGGGGCGAGGCGATCAGCGTCAGCCAGGCGGGATGGACGCGGCTTGGCGAGATCGGTGTGACCGAGGACGGGCTGGCAAAGTCAAGCCGGCCGGTTTGCAAGGGCTGTCTCGACTGGAGCATGCGGCGGCACCACCTTGCCGGGCAGGTTGGCGCGGCGCTCCTTGTACGGATGTTCGAGCGTAAATGGGCGAAGCGCATGGCGGGCAGCCGGGTGATCCAGTTCACGCCTTCCGGCGAAACAGCGCTGCGGACATGGCTTCGCGCGCCGACCTGACCGGTGCGAAACTCATCCGGTGGATGGCGCAGGGACCGAGGCGGGCGAGGGCTTCGGTGTGGGCGGCGGTGCCGTAGCCCTTGTGCTGGCTGAAGCCGTAGCCGGGGTGCTGACCGCAGAGGGCTTTCATCTGTGCGTCGCGGTGGGTTTTCGCAAGGATCGAAGCGGCGGAGATGGCGGGCTCGGTGAGGTCGCCCTTGATGATGGCCGTGGCCGGGGCGGGCAGGTTTTTGGGCAGGGCGTTGCCGTCGATCAGGATGTGGGCGGGAGCGCGCGCGAGGGCGGCGAGGGCGCGCGTCATGGCGAGGAAGGTCGCCTCGCGGATGTTGATCCAGTCGATCTCTTCGGGGCTGGCTTCGGCGACGGCCCAGGCGAGGGCGCGTTCGCGGATCAGCGGGGCGAGGCGGTCGCGGGCGGCTTCGCTGAGCTTCTTGGAATCGGTCAGGCCGGGAATGGGGCGGGCGGGATCGAGGATCACGGCGGCGGCGGTAACCGGCCCGGCCCAGGGGCCCCGGCCGGCTTCATCGATGCCGCAGGTGAGGATCAGACGCGTCATCCAGGATGGTTAACCGGGAATCGGGGAGGTTGGCCAGTGACCACGCTGTTTGCCCGATCCGGGAAAAGTCAGGGGCAGGACTAAGGGTTTCTCAATACCGTTCTGATACGGAATGACCCGGAATACCGAACTCAGGACAGACGACATGAACCTTTATCATTGCATGGTGGAGCTCAAGAGCGGGGACCGGGCGCTTCAGTTCGCTGCGGCCGCGGATGCCTGGCTCGGACACCTGAAAGCCGAGAAGATCATCACCGACTGGCGCTTGCTGCGCCGAAAGTTCGGGCTGGCGTCCGGTCAGCACACGGATTTCCTTATCGAGATCGAAGTCGAAAGCATGAGCGCCCTGGAAAAAGCGTTCAGTGAGCTGTCGAAAATGGAAGATGAGCATACTCGCCGCTATGAGTTCATGCACAGCTTGATCGGGTCGATGGAAGTCGGGCTTTACCGTCCTTACCCGGATCCTGAACAACGCGAACGCATCGCCCTGCTTTAGCCCGGGCAGTGGCGGAATGGCGCGGGGTGATTGACGCCGCCGCGCAGCGCAACTAAACCGCGCGTATGATCACGCGGAAAACCAGCCAGCAGACCCAACAGACGCTCCGGAAAACGGCGCGCGCGTTTGTGTGTGGCTGGCCTCGAACCTGACAAGGGTTCCCGCGCTGAGCAGACACCAAACCCCGCCCGAGAGGCGGGGTTTTGCATTTTCGCCCCCCTCTCTTCCATACCGAGGAGATTGAAATGACTTTCAGAACTGACGACGAGATCGAGGCCGTGGCGCGCGCCATGATGGCGTGCACCTTGCCAAAGGCCGAGTGGACCCACGCCGCGCATTTCGGCACGGCGCTGTGGCTGCTGCGCACGCGCGGCCAGGCGGCGTATGCGGACATGCCGGCGCTGATCCGCGCGTATAACGAGTCCGTAGGCGGACGGAATACCGACACCGAGGGCTACCACGAGACGATCACGATTGCGTCCTTGCGGATGGCAGGGCGGGCGCTGTGGGCGGCGCCGTTGCATGTGGTGTTGGCGCAGCTGTTGGCGGGGCCCTGCGGGCGCTCGGACTGGATCTTCACGCATTGGTCACGCGAGGTGTTGTTCTCGCGGGACGCGCGGCGGGCTTGGGTCGAGCCAGACCTTGCGCCGCTTCCCGCCGGGTGAGGGCTGGCCTTTCGGGGCCGGCTCCTTCAGCATGGCGCCAACACGGAGGAGACGGACATGGATTTCGGGCTGACGGACAAGGTGGTCTTCATTGCCGGCGCGAGCCGGGGGATTGGCTATGGCATCGCGGAGAGCCTGCTGGGCGAGGGCGCCAAGGTGGCGCTGACGGCGCGCGGGGCGGAGGCGCTGGCGGAGACGAAGGCGGAGTTTGCGGGGCGGTTCGGCGCGGACAAGGTGTGGAGCTTTGCGGGCGACCTGACGCAGACGGCGCCGATCGAGGACGCGCTGGCGGCGTGCGAGGCGGAGTTCGGGCCGATCACCGGTGCGGTGGCGAACGTGGGGCTGTCGCCTTCGCCGCTGGGGCTGGAGGTTTCCGATGATGAGTGGCAGGCGGGGCTGGACCAGAACCTGAACTCGGCGTTTCGCTTGGCGCGCGGGGCGATACCGCGCATGGCGAAGAATGGCGGCGGCAGTTTCCTTTTCATCAGCTCGATTGCGGGCCTCGGCGCGCTCGGCACGCCGCTGGACTATGGCGCGACGAAAGCGGCGGTGAACCATCTCTCGACGAGCGTGGCGCGTTTTGCGGCGGAGACGAAAGTCCGTGTCAATACAATTGCGCCGGGCAATATCATCTTTGCCGGGAACAATTGGGAGAAGCAGTCGACGGGGCCGAGGGCGGATTCCTGGTGGCGGTGGATCAAGCGGGAAGTGCCGATGAAACGGTTCGGCACGCCGCAGGAGATCGGCGATACAGCGGCGTTCCTCTTGTCGGAGCGGGCGAGCTTCATCAACGGCGCGGTGATTGCGGTGGACGGCGGGCAGACGCGGTAGGGCGGTGCGGTGTTTGTACTGCAATCGAAGCAAAGTAATCCGTAGACCCCTGCGAAGGCAGGGGTCCAGTTATTTAGTGCGCTGGATACCTGCCTTCGCAGGTATCGGCGGAGAGGTTGTTCGTAGGCGGAGGGAAGGTCCCGGGTCACGCGCTTCGCGCTGCCCGGGATGACAGACTCTATTGCAGGCCGGCGCCCACCACTGGCTTCAGCTTGATCTTTTCCTTGGGCGCGCCGAAACAGTCGCCGCGTTTCATCGTGATCTTCGAGGGGAAGCCCTTGCTGTGGAACTTCATCTCGACGATCCCCCAGCGGTCCCAGAGCATGCCGTCGGGCGCGGCGATAGCGGCGGGGCAGGTCTTGCCGACATAGGTGGGCTCGACCCAGTAGCCGGTGAAGGTGGTGCGGTTGTCAAAATTGCCGCCGAGCCCGGGCACGAAGATGTAGGATTGTTCGACGCCCATGACGGGCGTGTAGCCGAGGATGGCAGTGGTGCCTTCGTCGCTGATATAGGTAATCTGGTTGCCGCTGGGCAGGGTCCAGACTTCATCGGCAAGGGCGGCCAGCGGCGCAGCGGCCAACAGCGCGGCCGTGATAAGTGTGCGGATCATGTGCGTCTCCTCCTGAGAGACGCCAGCTAATCAGGCCGCCGGAAAATAGATAGCAGGATTCTGCGCGGCTCAGACCACCCGGCCCTTCAGGCTGGCGAGCCAGGGGACTAGCGCGGCGTTGACCTCGGCGGGGCGTTCCTGCTGGGTCCAGTGGCCGCAGCCGGGCAGGACGACGGCGGTTTCGAGCTTCGGCACGGCGGGGCGCATCTTGCCGATGGGGTCAGTGACCATCCCGAAGCCGTTGAAGGCGGGGTCCTTGTCGCCGGCGATGAAACAGGCGGGCTGGGTGATGGCGCGTTCCCGGAAGGGGGAGAGGAAGTCGAAGTCGCGGGTATGGTTGCGGTAGCGGCTGATCGGGCCGAAGAGGCCGGAGCGTTGGAACTCGGATTCGTAGAAGGCGAGGTCGGCCTGCGTCATCCAGGCCGGCAGGGTTTCGGGAACGGTGAGGCTGTCCATCAGCGCCGCGCTGGAGGGCAGGCCGAGTTTCCAGTCGCCGTCCCTGGCGTCGCCGGAGATCGAAAAGTAGAAGGCTTTCAGGAAGCGTTGGAGATCGGCTTCAAGGTCTGCTTCGGCGCGGCCGGGGGTGCGGAAATAGGATTGGTAGAAGAAACGGTCGCGGTCGTCGAAGACACGCTTGATGACCTCGTCGAAGGAGAATTCCGGCGCGCCGAAGAAGGGCACCGAGAGGGCGGCGACGGCGGCGATGCGGTCCGGATGCAGGAGGGCGGTGTTCCAGACCTGCGGGGCGCCCCAGTCATGGCCGATGAGGGTGAA
>Ga0163144_10029501_pt1 | contig 10526 bp, 9 predicted proteins | sample OliLak19BULKMAT1_FD_123175 | JGI IMG/M metagenome (GOLD analysis project Ga0163144, IMG submission 123175) | Freshwater microbial mat bacterial communities from Lake Vanda, McMurdo Dry Valleys, Antarctica - Oligotrophic Lake LV.19.BULKMAT1 | ecosystem: Environmental > Aquatic > Freshwater > Lake...
AAGAAGAAGGGAACGTATGTTGGGAACCCGGCGAAGCAACTTTCGAAGAAATAAGTTTCAACCCTAACGTCATTTCGACAACAAGGGGCTGCGAAGCAGCGGAACCTTGTTGGAGAAATCTTACCGTTACGAAACGCAGCAACGAGATAGGGGCTGCGAAGCAGCGGAACCTTGTTGGAGAAATCTTATCGTTACGAAACGCAGCAACGAGATAGGGGCTGCGAAGCAGCGGAACCTTGTTGGAGAAATCTTACTGTTAAGAAACGCAGCAATGAAAAGAGGAGGCGCTGTTTATATTGTTACAAACAGATCGCATTCTGTTTTATACATCGGTGTTACATCTCACTTAGTTACAAGAATAGAACAACACCGGACTCATTTTTATAAAAAGAGTTTTTCGGACAGATACAATACAGAGAAGTTGGTTTACTACGAGTTGTTTGGATCAATTGTGGAAGCAATCGCCAGGGAAAAAGAAATCAAAAAGTGGCGAAGGGAAAAGAAAGAGCGATTGATTACTTCAATGAATCCTGAATGGAAAGATTTGTGGGAAGATATAAAGGGATGGTGAGTGCGTGTCTAAACGTCATTTCCCCGCCTGACCGTCGGGCAGGTAAGAAGTGGGCGAGCGGAGCGAGGGAACCACGACTGAGAAATCTTATTGTTAATGAACGACAACGAAGGATAAGATTTCTCACCAAAGACACTGCCACTTCGTGGCCTCTTTGGTTCGAAATGACGGTGGGCGAGGGTATTAGTCATAAATAAATAAAAACAAATGAATCATACTAACGATACAGTAGAACAGTGGGACCTGGAAATAAAACCCAAAGCATCATTACTTGATTTAAACTTAAAAGAAGTATGGCGCTACAGAGACCTGATGATGCTTTTTGTACGCCGTGATTTTGTTGCGCAGTATAAACAAACCATACTTGGTCCGCTTTGGCATATCATTCAGCCCGTTCTTACCACCATTATGTTTTTACTGGTGTTCGGGAAGATTGCGAATATTCCAACCGATGGTATTGAGCCAATCCTCTTCTATATGAGTGGCATCACCATCTGGAATTATTTTTCTACTTGTCTTACAGCTACTTCTAATACGTTTGTTGCCAATGCAGGTATTTTTGGTAAAGTTTATTTCCCCCGCTTGGTGCTGCCCTTGTCAATTGTTATTTCAAATATCGTAAAGTTGGGTATTCAATTTGGCATTCTATTTCTTGGTATGCTGTGGTTTGCAATTTTTAAAAATATTCCAATACAGTTTGGAGTGCAATGGTTACTGATTCCAGTATTGATCATCATACTGGCGGGTATAGGTTTAGGCCTTGGTATTATCATTTCATCTCTTACTACCAAGTATCGTGATTTTGCCGTGCTGATTGGTTTTGCCGTGCAGTTACTCATGTATGCCACACCGGTAGCTTATCCGTTATCTTTCTTAAAGGATAAAAGCTTTGCAGCCATCATTGAATTGAACCCACTTAGCCCTCTTGTGGAAGGATTCCGCTATGCATTATTTCAAACAGGTAGTTTTGATTTTCTGTCTTTAGGATATAGTGCAGTATTTATGGTTGTTGTGTTACTGGTTGGTGCTGTTTACTTCAGCAAGGTGGAACGTACGTTTATGGATACTGTTTAAGATTTATAATAAAGGATGCAGGAGGTATGTCCCGATAGCTATCGGGATAGTTTGAAACGGGAAAACATCCCTCCGGGCACTTAAAAAAAGAATTTTTTTAAATGAGCAGCACAGTTATAAAAGTTGAGAACCTTTCGAAGCAATACCGGCTAGGCAGTGTAAGTACCGGTACAATTAGTCATGATCTTAACCGCTGGTGGCATAAGGTACGTGGTAACGAAGACCCCTATTTACAAGTGGGTGAAGTGAATGACCGAACACAAAAGGGTAACAGTGAATATGTATGGGCTTTAAAAGATATAAATTTTGAAGTTAAACATGGTGAAGTACTTGGAATAGTTGGCCGAAACGGCGCAGGGAAAAGCACACTGCTGAAAATATTAAGTCGTACAACGGCACCTACAAGTGGCAGTGTGAAAATAAAAGGGAGAGTTGCGAGTTTGCTGGAAGTGGGCACCGGGTTTCATCCTGAGTTAAGCGGAAGAGAAAATATTTTTTTAAACGGAGCCATCCTGGGAATGACCAAGAATGAGATCAAACGAAAATTTGACGAGATCGTTGATTTTGCCGGAGTGGAACGTTATATTGATACACCCGTTAAACGTTACAGCAGTGGTATGTATGTGCGACTTGCATTTGCTGTTGCTGCACATCTTGAGAGTGAGATTTTGATTGTTGATGAAGTGCTGGCAGTAGGTGATGCAGAATTTCAGAAAAAATGTATGGGCAAGATGGGAGATATGAGTAAAGCGGATGGAAGAACGGTTTTGTTTGTAAGTCATAACCTGCCTGCTGTAAAAAAACTTTGTACAACCGGCTTGTTTTTAAGTAACGGTTTATTGCAGTTTGAAGGCAGCGTAAATGATGTTGCCACACTTTATTTTAACGAGATTGAAAAGCAATCCACAATGCTGGTTGATGCGAACCTGCGTGAAGGAAATGGCAGGGTACGTTTGCAATCATTTCAGATTATTGGCAACCCTGCGGTAGAAGTAGGTCGCCCGGTTACCTTTCGGTTTGGCTTAAACAAACCTTTTGATAAGTCAAGACTGTTGGTTTCTTTTTCGCTAAGAAGTCCTGATCACCAGCTCTTGAGTTATATCGTTTCAGATGAGGCAGTCATAAAAGAGAGTAAGCCCGCAGCAGACCTCACTGATGAAATTGAACTATCGTTCAGCAATTTCAATGTACGACCAGGTCGTTACTCCATCCGGATCATTCTTCATGATTCTAATACCAGTTATGAGAACACTTGTGATATTGTTGAATCGGCGATGGAGATCGATGTATTGAGTAATGACTTTTTCGGATCAGGCAGAACAATGCGTAGCCATGATCAAACACCGGTTATGCAGGCATATTATACATTCAAATAATCCAATTTCATGTTACAACGTTTCTTTCAACGCCTTTCGCTTAAAACGTACCGTGAGGATATAAGACAGAACCAGTTAAAACTTATTGATGAGATCAAACACGTGCATCAGCAACTTTTTGTAGCAAATCCTGTATTGGTTGTGCAGAATGTGAAAATGTATCTTCCTTTGTTTTATGTGGATCATATCCAAAAAGGTATTTATCAAAGCCGTAATTTTTACGAAATTGAAACATTAGAGTTCTTGCGGCTGCATTATAAATCGTTTGATCATGTAGTGGATATTGGCACCAACATTGGCAATCACATGTTGTATTACTGCAGCAATCTGTCGGCTAAATCGGTTATCTGTTTTGAACCAAATACCTTTAATCGCAGTACTCTGCAAAAAAACATTGAACTCAATTATTTAGAACAGCTGGTTACAGTCTATCCTTTTGCCATTGGCGAAATAGCTGGCAAAGGTGTGCAAACAAATTTTTCATTTGGCAATACGGGTATGAACCGGATAGATAAAGTGAGCGAGGAAACAACCTCTTCTACTGACAGCATTGACATACGCAGCCTCGATTCGTTTCACTTGCAAGCGGTTGATTTTATGAAAATTGATGTGGAAGGATTTGAAGCAGATGTCTTAAAAGGTTCGGCCGCCACCATCCAACGTTGCAAACCTGTAGTGATGATTGAAGTGTTTGAAAGCAATCGGCTTGAAGTGGATGCACTCATGCAGGCTTATGGCTACAGCTGCTTTATTACCATTGAAGACTATAATAGCATTTATGTTCCGCTCTAAAGCAGGGGAAAAAAACAAACCAGTTGTTTTACATTTTGTTACCTGGTATCCAACAAAGGAGAATCATGTTGAGGGGATCTTTATTCAACGGCAAATTGAATTACTGGCTTCCGACCTAAGGTTTCAACATGTTGTTGTCAGGAAAATACAAAAACCTTTTTCCGTTCTCCGGCATTTGAAAACAATCGCAGGTTTTTTTGAACAGGAAAAAATAGGTTCAATGCATGTTATCTCAATACCTGAACAAAGCAGGCTCTATCAAAAATATTTCTGGCGTTACCAGACAATCATTGAACATTCTGTTTTGAATCGCTTGGTTAAACGTTTTCAACCCAAGCTTGTTCATCTGCATGTTGTTTATGGGTTTGCCAAAGAGGCGCTTTATTTAAAACAGGTAAAAGCTGTGCCATTTATCGTGTCGGAACACATGGGTCCATTCCCTTTTGAATGGCTGCATAATAAAGAAGATGTTGTAACTCAACCAATAAAAGAAGCAAGTGTCGTTGTTGCGGTCAGCACTGCACAAGCCATGCAGATCCATGCATTTACCGGTGTAAAAGCTCTTGTGATTCCGAATGTTATTGATGAGGGTATTTTTCGGTTTCAAGAAACGAAACGCAGTGCTACAGAAAGGAGCGGCTTTCATTTAATATTCGTCGGTATATACACAAAAGCAAAAGGAATTGATTACCTCCTGCGTGTATTCCCGGATTTTTTACATGCCCATCCAAACAGCATCTTGCATTTGGTTGGAGCTGCAACAGATGAACGGATGAAAGAGTTAAAGGCATTCATTGCCAAACACAGAATTGAAAATCATATTCAATTTCATGGTAGCTTATCCGCAACTGCGTTAAGTAAACTGTATCATGATTGCGACTTTTATGTTTGCAGCAGCGAATGGGAATCGTTCGGGCTATCGGCCCTGGAAGCTTTATTTACAGGACTTCCGGTGGTAAGTACCAACTGCGGCGGAGTGAATGATTTCATTACTCCTGAGAACGGGATGTTGATAGAAAACAATCAGCAAGACCGTACATTACTCAACGGTCTTTTACAAATGGCTGAAAAGTTGCCTTCGTTCAACAGAAAAAGTATTGCAGCAAAAGCAAGAGAGAAATTCTCTAACCGTTTTATTCGTGAAAATTATATTAACATCTATCAGGAAGTAATACAACCTGTTGACGGCTTAACAACAGACTAACAATTATGTGTGGCATTTTCGGAACCGTGAATTACCGTATCAGCCGGGAAGAGTTTCAACATCAACTCCATAAGCTCAAACACCGTGGCCCCGATGGGTTTGGTGTTTGGGAAAGCAAGAGTGATAATGTAAAGCTTGGTCACCGGAGGCTTGCCATTATTGATACCGACAGCCGGAGCAACCAGCCCATGTTGTTTGGCAACCGGTATGCCATTGTGTTTAATGGCGAGATCTATAATTATATCGAGATCAAAAAGGAGTTACAGCAGAAAGGTATTCACTTTGTAACGGAGTCTGATACCGAAGTGTTGTTTCAGCTCCTGTTGCTGGAAGGCCCGGAGGCGTTGAATAAACTCAACGGCATGTGGTCGTTTGTGTTGTATGATGAAATGGAGCAAAGCTTTTTAATGAGCCGTGACCGTATTGGTAAAAAACCATTGTACTATATCCATGAAGGCGAACAGTTTGCGTTTGCATCGGAAATGAAAAGCCTGTACAAATTATTGCCTTCCCTTTCGTATAACAAAGAGTTTATCTCTTATGCTGTTTCCAATCCAATGGATAATGAACGGCTGCCGGATACATTGGTCAATGGCATCAAAAAATTTCCGGCGGGTTCGTATGCTATTTTTCAGCAAGGGCAACTAAAGATCAACCGCTATTATTTTCCCGAAAAGTTACTGGAGCAAAAGCCGTTGTATAAAAATTTTGAAGAGGCTGTTGAACAGTTCAGGGAATTGTTTGAATCATCCTGCACGCTTCGTATGAGGAGTGATGTGCCGGTAGGTTCTGCATTAAGTGGTGGAATTGATTCCGGTTATGTGGTGAGTACCTTGGGGAAACTCGGGTTTGGAAAAGCAAGTGGTTACACGGCTTTGGTAGCAAGTTTTCCAGGCTCTTATCTTGATGAAACAAAGGAAGCCTTACAGGTAGCAGCCAATGCGGGTGTGGATGCAGTAAAAGTAACGGTGAACAATGAGCTGAGCCCTGAACATATTTTGCAGTCTATTTATTCGTTTGAAGAGATCTATCTCACCTCAGCACTTCCCTTCTTTCAATCGTATAAAGGATTTCGTGATAAAGGGATCGTTGTAACACTTGACGGTCATGGTGCTGATGAGTTGTTTGGGGGTTACCCGTTTGACCTGGATGCAAAGTTGAAAGATGATTTTCCCAACCTGTGGAAGATGAAGGGTACACTTTCCATGATCAACCGTATGTACGGGGGCAATACGGATGCAGTGATGCGTGATAGTTGGGAACATTTTAAAACTGAATTTGTAAGGCGTAAAAGAGCAAAAGGAATCACTTCGGTATTTGCTAATGAAGAACATTACCGAAATCAACTTTTTCATTCTACTTTTTACGGCATACTGCCCACACTTTTACGCAATTACGATCATTATTCCATGCATGCAGGTGTTGAAGTAAGGATGCCTTTTTTGGATTACCGCATTCTTGCCTTTGCATTTACATTGCCGAACGAATACAAAATAAGAAATGGATTTTCAAAAGCCATTGTTCGTGAAGCAGCAAAACCAATTGTGCCAGCGAATATTTTACAGAATAAAGTAAAAACCGGTTGGAACAGCCCCATGGGCGAGTGGTTGTCTGGCAACTGGAAGCAATGGATATTGGATGAAGTACATAGTACTGCTTTTAAAAATTGTGATCTGATTGATCAACCAACCGTATTGCAGCAACTGAATGTTTTTTACAAAGAGGCAAGGCATGATCATACCAATGCACAAGAATTATGGCTGCAACTGCAACCTTATTTTATTGAAAAGGCCAATCAACAATTTGCATTACTGTAATGGATAAAGCTTCCACACCTATTCCTTTACTGACGATTGTAATGCCTGTATATAATGCAGAATTTTATATTGAACAGGCATTGGATACTATACTTGCACAATCATTTGTTGATTATGAATTGCTGGTGGTTGATGCACTTTCAACCGATCAAACAAAAACAATCGTGCAGCAAAAGCAATCAACGAATAAAAATATCCGTCTCATTTCCGAGCCTGATCGGGGTATTTATGATGCCATGAATAAAGGTATTGCTCATGCAAACGGAGAGTGGCTTTACTTTATGGGTTGTGATGATGGTTTTTTTGACGACAATGTATTACAGGTTCTATCATCAGAGTTTACAGACGCATATGACCTTGTTTATGGTGACGTGCTGTGGGTGCCCGATGAAGTACCGGAGAGAGGAGCCTGTTCACCAGGCGAACTCCTTCACCGTAACATCAACCATCAACGCATCTTTTATCGTAAATCATTGTTTCAGCAATATGGCGGGTACGATCTGCAATATAAAGTAGCATCCGATCATGAACTGAATATCCGTTTCTTTTGCAATAACGCAATACGCAAACAATACATGCCTATAACCGTTGCCCGTTATCATTCGGGTGGGTTTAGCGCCAATAAAGTGGATGAGGTTTTCTGGGCTAACTGGAAACAGATCTTCAATGCAAATTTTTCAAGGCATCTTTCGAATAAGGAGATGTATAATAAACTTGGCTGGTATTGCCGTAACCTGATCGACCGGCATCAATACAAACGGGCATTGCCAGTTTTTTTTGATGTCTTCTTACACACGTTTAGTCCGGGTTTTGTAAAGTTGACCATGGAACAATATTTTAAATCACGCAAGTTGTATGCAGGCTGATATTGCAATTGTAATCGCTGCCTATAATCGTCCGGCTTCTCTTCAACGACTGCTTGGTTCTGTTGGGGCTGCCAATTACGAAGGGTATGCAAGCATTCAACTGCTCATCAGTATCGATCGTTCGGGCAACAATGAATGTAAATTAGTAGCCGATGCATTTGAATGGAAGCACGGGAACAAAACAGTAATCCATCATCCACAAAACCTGGGATTAAAAAAACATATTCTCTCCTGTGGTGATTATACACAGCAATATGATGCGGTGATTGTACTGGAAGATGATCTGTTTGTATCGGCAGAGTTTTACCAATATGCACAGCAGGCGTATGCGTTTTACAAGTATGAAGAAGAAGTGGCAGGCATTGCTTTATACCATAATACATTTAACGAGGTTGCTTACTGTCCGTTTGAACCGGTGCATGATGGCACTGATGTTTATTTTATGCAGGTACCCTGTTCCTGGGGACAACTATGTACTAAGAAGCAATGGGACGGCTTCAACAGTTATCTCCAAATAGAAAAGAATAATTTAACGGTCGATCAGTTACCGGCTACCGTACAGGCATGGCCAGATGCAAGCTCCTGGAAAAAATTGTTTTACAGTTATTTGTTGCAGTCAGGAAAATATATTGTGTATCCCCGCATCGGGTTAAGCACCAATTTCGGTGATACCGGGCAACACCTCACAAGTCAGCAGAATGTTTTTCAAACAGCCTTGTTGCTGGATAATAAAACATTCCGGTTTTCAACCTTGCATGCATCACTCAGCGTGTATGATGGCTTTTTTGAACTGGAGGGAAGTGTGTACAATAAACTAGTTGATGCTGATGTAGAAGTAAGCTTTGATCTGAATGGAAGCAAGCCGCTTTCTTCCATCAAAACAAGCTATCTTATTTCAAGCAAACAGTGCCGTGTTGCAAACAAAAAATTTGCAGTTTCATTATACCCTTACGAAAATAATATTTTACTCAACCTGGAAGCTGCTACCAACAGCAGCGCTTATTTTTCATTTGGTGAAACCAGTATGTTTACCGATCAGCAAGCTTTTCATCGTTTGCCTGCTGATCTGAAACGGGTGTTTTTAAGTGATGTATTTATACGCAATGCCGTACATACAGAACTGAAACAAACCATTGACTTTCGTTTGGGAAACCGCTTGCTACAACCGTTGCGTTATTTTAAACAGTTACTCACCGGAAAAAAATAGTTCTATGAATGTGGTTGATCAATTAGCAGATTTGCAGAAACAATACATGGATGAGGTTATGTTCTCCAATGAACGGGAGGCTGTTCATGAAACCTGGTTTAATGATAGCACAACTGACTTTTGGAGGCATCGGCGGATGTATGAAACTATTAAACCGCTGGCAGCTTATTATCAAACTGCTCCTTGGTTAACGGTTGGAGATGGTCGGTATGCATTAGATGCCATCCGTATGAAAAAACTTTTTCAGCTTCATTCTGTTTTTCCAACTGATATTGGTGAGCAGATGCTCAAAATTAGTAAGGAACGGGGATTCATTGATGCATATGGAATAGAGAATGCAGAAAGACTATCATTTGCCGATAATTCCTACGATGTTGTTTTTTGCAAAGAAGCATTTCATCATTTTCCTCGACCTTACCTGGCATTGTATGAAATGCTCAGGGTTTGCAAAAAAGCAGTTGTCATGATCGAGCCTTCCGAGCGGCTGATTATAAACGGCGTTAAAAGCAAGCCATATATATTATCTGCCATTCAGCTTTTGATCTCAAAAATCATGGGTAAACAGCATCAACCTTATGTGCCTGCCATTCATCAACTCAATCATGCGTTTGAAGAAGCTGGCAATTATTTATATGCCGTATCAATAAGAGAGCTTGAGAAACTGGTACTTGGAATGAATCTTGGAGGGCTTGCCTGGAAGGGCTTTAACGATGTGTATGAAAAAGGCTGTGAGTTTGAAGAAGCAAAACCGGGAATGCCTTTATTCGATAAAATAAACCAAGCAATTACAACCGGCGATCAGCTTTGTCATAAATACCCCAAGTTTCATCAACCAAATATGGTGAGCGTGATCCTTTTTAAAGAAAAGCCTGAACCCGACCTTGTTGCAGTATTAGTAGAGGAAGGTTTTCAACTTCCTCTAATTCATAAGAATCCTTATCTCTGATCACAAATTTTTATTACAATTAATTTTTCTGTGAACCTGGTTAAAAAGATCATTACAAAAACAACCGGCTACTGGATGCACAAGCAAAGTAATTTGCCCGTGGGTGCCGACCTGTTTGTGGACATTCATCATAAAATAAAATACCCATATCTCGATCTGTTATTTGATGTGGGAGCCAATATTGGTCAAACACGCAATTGGTTTCGTTTTCATGAAGCAAAGGCGAAGATCTATAGTTTTGAACCCGTAAAAGGAACTTTTGCACAGTTACAACAACATGCGCAAGGCGATCAAAATTGTGTGTTGGAGAATATGGCATTGGGTGATGTTGCCGGGGAAAAAATCATACGCCTGTTTGATGGCGATATGACGGTACTCAATTCTCTGCGGGATGATGTTATGAATAACAACGTGGACGCAAAAGAAGAAACCATCCTTATTGACACACTTGATCATTATTGCCGGGTAAACGGTATTGAAAAAATCGACCTGCTGAAAATTGATACTGAAGGTTTTGAACTGCAGGTATTGAAAGGTGCAAAAGAAATGATGAGCAAAGGAAAAATATCTTTCATCTATTGTGAAACAGGATTTCAAAAACAAAACACAAGGAATACATATTTTGCAGAGCTCACTGAATTTTTGGGAGCACAGGATTATTATTTCTACGGAT
>Ga0163144_10029502_pt1 | contig 10525 bp, 8 predicted proteins | sample OliLak19BULKMAT1_FD_123175 | JGI IMG/M metagenome (GOLD analysis project Ga0163144, IMG submission 123175) | Freshwater microbial mat bacterial communities from Lake Vanda, McMurdo Dry Valleys, Antarctica - Oligotrophic Lake LV.19.BULKMAT1 | ecosystem: Environmental > Aquatic > Freshwater > Lake...
CCCCCCTGCCCCCTCTCCATTGCATGGCTGAGGGGGAACGCCGCGTTGTGACTCCCCCTCTCTACGCAGTGGAGAGGGGGTTGGGGGGTGAGGTGAATCTTGGCGATCTACCAAATCTGCGCCACAATCGAAGTCACCTATTCGCATCAGGAGTTCTTTTCATGCTGTCCACAGCCGAAAATATCCAGAAGAACAAAGAATACACCCTTGCCAGTTGGGTCGCGCAAGGCACGTGGAATCCGATCCCCATCGATCACGCCGAGGGCGTCTACATCTACGACGTGAACGGCAAACGCTATCTCGATTGGTCGTCGCAGTTGGTCAACGTCAACATCGGACACAGCCATCCGAAGGTCGTCAAGGCGATTCAGGATCAAGTCGCCAAGCTGTGCTACGTCGATCCGTCGTTCGCCACCGAGCCGCGCGGACGCTTGGGCGAACTGCTGGCGGAGGTCACGCCGGGCGGCTTGAGCAAGGCGTTCTTCACCAACGGCGGCACGGACGCTATCGAGAACGCGATCAAGATCGCGCGCATGGTCACGGGGCGGCACAAAATCCTCACGCGCTACAAATCGTATCACGGCGCGACCTACGGCGCGATGTCGGCGGGCGGCGATCCGCGCCGCATCGGCAACGAACCCGGCGTTCCCGGCATCGTGCGGCTGCCCGATCCGTATGCCTATCGCAACCCGATCTATCGCGGCAAGACGCAGGAAGAAGGCGACGCGATCATCGCGGAACTGATCGAAGATATCGTGATCGCAGAGGGTCCCGACCACTGCGCGGCGTTCATCGTCGAGGGCTACAGCGGATCGAGCGGCGTGATGCAGCCGTCGGCGGTGTTCTTCAACCGTCTGCAAGAGATCGCGGACAAATATGGCATCCTGATGATCATCGATGAGGTCATGTCGGGCTTCGGGCGGACGGGCGAATGGTTCGGCATCGACCACTACCCGAACGTGAAGCCGGATATCATTTGCATTGCGAAGGGCATCACCAGCGGCTATATCCCGCTCGGCGCGGCAGTCGTGAGCGAGAAAATCGGCGCGTACTTTGACGATCACGCGCTGCAAACGGGCTTGACCTACAGCGCGCATCCGTTGGCGTGCGCGGCGGGCGTGGCGACGATTGAAGTCTACCGCGAAGAAAACCTGGTCGAGCGCGCGCGCGATATGGGCAAAGTCTTGCGCAAGGGCTTGATGGACTTGGCGGAAAAGCATCCGGTGATCGGGGATGTGCGCGGCGCGGGACTGCATTACGCCATCGAACTGGTCAAGAACCGCGAGACGCGCGAGGCGCTCAGCCCGTTCAACAAGCCGTTCAGCGATCCGATGAAGAAGGCGGCGAAGGCGTTGAAGGACAACGGCTTAAGCACGCTGGTGCGCTGGAACATGATCTTCAACTGTCCGCCGCTGATCGTGACGGAGGCGCAGATTGCAGAGGGGTTGGCGATCTTGGACGGCGTGCTGACGGACTTGGACGCGGCATACGAGGGCAGCGAGTAGGGGATTTTTTCACCGCAGAGGCGCAGAGATTTTAGGGTATCATCTCTGCGTCCTCAATTTATGTCAGGCGCGAATCTTCTTTGTCAATCCGACGTTGCAATCGTTCTTTCGTCTCGCGTGCGAACACTTCAGCGTCGTTCAGCGTCCCCGATGGACGTTTCGGCGCGGGCGTGCGCGCGGGAATAGGCGTCCGAACGCGGCGCATTCCGACTGCTAACCGCCCCCATAACACCATCGCAATGAAAATGACTCCGCCGCCGATTAATCCGCGCCGCGCCATTTCATCGACTGGATCAACATAACCCGCTGGCGCGAAGTACGGCACAATCCCGCCGCCCGTCCTGCCAACCAATCCGTAAAACGTCGGATCGACCACGGTATCGATACGCACATACACCCACAGCGGACGATTGAGCGTTTGTGCCGCCAGCACGTAATCGCCAATCTGTTCTGCGAGGTCGGCATAGGTATACAGCAAATTCTGGCGATTCTTCGACTCGGCAATATACGTATCGGTGATGAAATCGGGGCGACGATAATTCGCAATCGCGGGTGAATAAGCGATGCAAACACGACAATCGCCTGTGTTGAGGCTTCCTGTACTGTTGCAGACACATTGACGTTGTTCGGGTTCGTCATTGCGTGGCGCGCGCAAATCGGCGGACAAAATTTGTTCACCGCTCAAGCCGATGGCTTGGGTGTTGCCGCGCGTGACGACGGGCGCGCTGGAATAACGGCGTCCAGTTGGATTGGACGCGGTGAAGTTGAGCAGAAGCACCATGCAGCCAATGACAACGATGAGTGAAATGAGAATCACGAGGCGACGAAACAATTTCACAGCTTGCATCCTGAATGAATAATCACATCATGCGATTATCATCCAGTATCGTTCGTATTTCCGTTAAGGCTCGCCCTACCCCCGCCCCATATAATCATCCAGCGCCGACCGCGCGATGATGTAGCTCCCCTTGCTGCGCACCGCCCCCAATTTGCTGTCGTTGATCAGCGCCATGATGTCAGCGGGCGTCAGCTTCGTGTAGGCGGCGGCTTGCTCAACGGTCATGATGTCCGGCGGCGCGGCGGGCGGCGGGACAGCGGCGGCGGGACGCAGCCGATTTGGAGCGCGTTCCGGCGCGCGCGGCGGCACAACCGAAGCGGGCGACGCACCTTGCGGCGGCGACTCGCGTTCCAACGGATGCGCGCGCGGACGCTCTGACGGCGGCACGCGCTCGAACGGCGCGGCATTCGTCGAAGCGGCATCGTCGGTCATCGAATCGGACGGCGGAATGCCCATAATGATGAACACGACCGCCCCCACCGCGATCACCAGCGTGATCAGATCGATCACGGCGACCTGCTGCGTTAGTGCCGCCACTTCGGGGCGCTGCACGAATGCCAACAGATCGTTGCTCGCGGCAGCTTCTTCCAACAGCGCCGGATCGAGCTGCGTGGCGATCAGCGCGCTGCTGACGCACACCGCGACGAACAACGGCGCCATGAGTACCAGCCCAATCAGCCGCCCTTGCGAACGGGAGATGCGCCGCGCCCCGAACCGAAATTCGCCCTTGATGAGCAAAAACAGCCCGACGAAGAATACGATAAAGTCGAGCATGAGAATTATCCTTAAACGATAAGCGAAAGGGACTGAGGACTGAGAACCCGATTGCGGCGTTTACGCATGGAGAACCAAAACAAAATGGAGGGGATTTGGCGTGCCAACCCCGCCCACGAGGCCATAACACGCGATACCCTACGCAATCCTAACCAACCTGATTCGGTTCTCCATGCGTCCTCAGTCCTCGTTGATCACACGGGCGATGATGAGCAATCAATTTATAGTTCGACCGTTTCGCCCTGAATTTGCACATCGCCGCCGAACACGACCAGCGTGCCATCATGTCCTGCCGGGTCGGGGGCGATCAGCAGATCGACGTAGATGCCGCCGCAGTCCTCATATTCGCCCGTGAAATCGGACAGTTGCAGCACTTCGACGCGCACCCGCGCTGCTTCAGCGTCGCCCGGCATGATCTCGAACGTCTGATGGGCGTGGCGGTTGCCCAGCAGCAGCGTCATGTCGCGCCCCGACGCCGCGTCAGCGTTAATCAACGACATCCGAATGAGCAGATTCACGGGGTCTTTCAGCACATCGTCGTCCGACGCCTCATCAAAGCCGACGTAGACGTTGGTGGGCTGTGCGCGTAACAACATGCGCGGCACGCCGACGATCAAGCGGCGGTTAGCAGCGCGAATGGTCACGCGCGGACGTGCCTCGCGCGCGGATGGGGCAGTATCGCCCGCTGCAAGCACCGATTGTACGGCGCGCTGTCCCAAATCGGTCAAACGATAGACGGCACCGCCATCGCTGGTCAAAAAACCGGTCGTGACCAAACGCCGAATTGCCTTACCGAAGCCGCGCTCACTCAAGCCCGCGCCCTCGACGATATCATCCGACAGGGCGGATTTTCGTTTTTGGGTGCCATAATAGCGCAAGATGTCGATGGCTTCCGGGGAGAGCGATCTCAGGTTGGCGGGCATGTCCATCAGGGCTTGTCCTTTAGCGTCACAACGTCACAATGCGAACTTTACTGTTCTCAGTAGTATAGCTTGAAGTTGCGTGGCGTGTATCGACAATTAGGCGGCTTTGCGCCACAACATGCGCCCAATCGATGGCGCGATGATCCGTGATGATCACCACGCAATCGGCGTTCGCCAACAGCGCGTCGCTCATCGGCGTGTTGGACATGCTCGCCTCATTCTCCAAGCGGATCGATGCGACGTGCGGATCGTGAAAGCGAACATGCGCGCCCTTATGTTCCAGCAGGCTGATCACGTCCAACGCCGGACTCTCGCGCACGTCGTCTACATCACGCTTATACGCCACACCCAAGACGACGATATTCGCGCCGCGTACCGCTTTGCAATCATCGTTGAGCGCGTCGATGATCTTGTCCATTACGTACAGCGGCATCGACGTGTTGATCTCGCTGGCAAGTTCAATGAAGCGCGCCGTATAGTTCAGCGTCTTGAGCTTCCAACTGAGATAATGCGGATCAACCGGGATGCAGTGTCCGCCCAAACCAGGACCCGGATAGAATGGCATGAAGCCGAATGGTTTGGTCTTTGCCGCGTCGATCACTTCCCACACGTCGATCCCCAGCTTGTCGCACATCAGTGCCATTTCGTTGACCAAGCCAATGTTGACCGCGCGGAACGTGTTTTCGAGCAGTTTGACCATCTCTGCCGCCGTCGGGCTGGAAACGCGGACGATCTGATCGACGGCGGCGCTGTACAGCGCGACCGCTGCATCGCCGCAGTCCGGCGTGCAGCCGCCGACAACTTTGGGCGTGTTGCGCACGCCGAATTTGGGATTGGCAGGGTCGATGCGCTCCGGCGAAAAGGCGACGAACACATTTTGTCCCGGCTCGAAGCCGCGCGCGCGCAGCTTGGGGACGACGATTTCATCGGTCGTGCCGGGATAGGTCGTGCTTTCCAAGACGATCAACATGCCATCATGACAGATATCGACGACAGACTCGACCGCTTGAATCACAAACGACATATCGGGGTCTTTGGTCTTACGCAGCGGTGTCGGCACGCAGATGCTCACCGCGTCCACATCGCGCAGCGCCGCGTAATTGGTGCTGGCGCGCAGCTTGCCGCTTTCGACCAAGACGCGCAGCCGTTCCGATGAAATATCGCCGATGTAGCTCTCGCCGCGCCCCAACCGCGTGATCTTGTCCGCGCTGACATCCACACCCGTCACGGTGAAGCCGCTCTCTGCGAACTCGACCGCCAGCGGCAGCCCGACGTAGCCCAATCCAATGATGCCAATGTGCGCGGTGCGCCCCGAAAGGCGTTCGAGGAGGGTTTGTTTGAGGCTCACTTGTTCGCACTTTCCTGCATCGATCTGATGCGATGGTGAACGGAATTGTGCCATTATAGTCGCTCTCACGCAGCAGAACGAGAGCGATTCGCGCCGAAGGTTTGAAAGGTCATACTTAGTGAGACAAAATTATTTACACTTTTGATGATATAATGATAGGCTAAATGGGTGTATCGTAAACATCCATGTGTGTTATAAAGAGCGTTATATATCGAGGACAATCATGACGGCGCTCAACACTAAAGCTATTGATACGTTAAAAAGCAGAATCAGTGGTGCGAATAAGCGTATGTTGAAAAAGACAGTGGAACAAATCGCTGATGGTTATTACGAAGTCGATCTTCTTGGAAACTTCACTTACATCAACGACCACCTCGCTCATTTGCTCGGTCACGCGCGCGATACGATCACCGCCCCCGGACGACGACACTTCAGCGACTATACCGACGATGCCACTAGCCAACAAATTACGGATGCCTTCAGCAATATCTTCACCAATGGCACACCTGACGGCTTGATCGAGGGGAAATTCATCCACCCCGACGGATCGAGTGGCTATGCCGAAATCTCGGTAGCGAAGATAAAAGATGAAACGGACACGATCATCGGGTACTGTGGCATCGTCCGTGACGTAACCAGACGGCGCACCGTTGAAGAGATGCTGGATCGGCGGGTCAAACTCTTGGCGATCTTGCAGCAGGTCGATGTCGAATTGAATCATACGCTCGATGTCGAGCGCGTGTTGTCGACGGCGATGAGCGCCGCCATGATCTTGAGCAACGCCGACGCGGGCGGCATCGGCTTGATGGAGGGCGATCAGGTGCGCATGGGGCGTGTGGCGGGACGCTACAACCAACAAGCTGATGCGCCGCAGGGCGGGATCGTTGGGCGTGTGATACGCACGCGCCGCCCCGATTTGGTCACGGATGTGCTGTCTGACCCCGATTACCTGCCGCTGCTCAGTGATGCGAAAGCCCAAATCGCCTGTCCGATGTTGATCCACGATAAAATGGTCGGCATCCTCGTTTTGGAGACGAGCGACCCAGCGCGCTTCACGAACGAAGTCTTTGAATTCGTACAGTTATTGACCGCGCGCATCGCCGCTGCGATTGACAACGCCCAATTGTATGGCGTGGCGCAACAACAGCTCGACGAACTACGCGCGCTCAACACACAGTTGCAGGAATTGGAACAGCTTAAATCCGACATGATCCGCATCGCATCGCACGATTTACGTTCGCCGTTGGGCATTATTGGCGGTTATTTAAGCATCATCCACGAGGATTTGGAGCCGCAGTTAACGTCCGCGCACGAGCAGTATTTTGAAGCAATGATGCAGGGGCTGGATCGCATTGACCGCTTGACGACCGATTTTCTGTCGCTCGAACGCATTCAGACCGCCAAACAACTTCCGCGCGAAGCGGTCGATATCGATATGCTGGTCAACAAGGCGGTCTACGACGCGCGCTCGTTGGCACTGCACAAACAGTTAACATTCGACGTCGAGCTACTTGGCGCGCCGCTGTTGGTCACAGGCGAAGAGAGCGATTTGTACGAGGCGATTGTCAATCTGGTCGGCAACGCGATCAAATACACGCCACAGATGGGGCGCGTGTTTGTGCGCTTGACGGTTGCGGACAACCAAGCCTGCTTCACCGTTGAGGACACCGGCATCGGCATCCCGAACGAGTATCAATCGCGCTTGTTTCAATCGTTTTTTCGCGTCAAGACGCTGGAGACGCGCGACATTCCCGGCACGGGCTTGGGCTTGCACCTCGTCAAAAAGATCGTGGATCGGCATCACGGCAACGTAATCTTTCACAGCGTCCATGGTCAGGGCAGCATGTTCGGCTTCAGCCTCCCCTTGTATCCGCTGTCGTTAGAGCGCGAGGGAAGCGAATCGCGCTCGATCCAAATGTAAAACCGCCGCGAAAAAAAGGGCGCCCAAACCAAGAACGCCCCCTTCCCCACTGCCAATCAACCCGTGCGCAGCGTCGCAATCGCATCGCACGCCGGGCATGATCCATCGGGGCGGATGATGCCGAAGCCACCCTGCGGATCACCGTCCACGAAGCGCGTGAAATTCACATTGAAGATGATCAGCAGATTGACGGACGGATTTTGGCGCTGTGCCGCGATCTGGATCGCATCGCGCAGCCACTGTGCCTGTTCCGCCACGCTCGTGTTTTGTCCCCACTCGAAGCCCTGCGGCAGCGCGCCATAACCTTCGGGCGAGAGATAACCCATTTCGCTGAAGCACAGCGGCTTGTTGCTGGCACGGAACGGAAACGCCGCGCGATCCATCATCGACCCCAGATAATACGTGGGATAATCGCCGCGCGGATCGCCGCCCAACTGTGCGGGCGCGATGATGCCTTCATTGTAGTGGATGCCGATACAGTCGGTGAAATTGGCGACGCCCGCCGACGCCATGCCGTTGTAATAGCGGTCGTCGTTCCACACGGCATCCGTTCCGAATACGCTTTCCGCCCCGGTTGGCGAGGGCGCGCCCGTGATCACCTGCACCGTCGGATCGATGGATTTGATCGTTTCATAGGCAGGCTGGAGCAGCGCGAGATAGCGGCGCGGATCGATCTGTCCGTTGGGCCATTCGCGGTCGAGATTCTGCTCGTTCCAGATTTGGATCGCTTCGGGCTGTAAGCGCGCGAGTTCGCCAACAAAGCTGGCATATTCGGCATAATACGCCGCGCCCATCGCCGCGAGTTCGTCTTTGTTACCCTTGACGCTCAAGAGCGCGCGGAAGCCGCGTTCGTGCGACCAGTTCACGCGGTCGCGCGCGACGGTGATCAGCGAAAAGTCCCCGACGACGAACGGAATCTGCCACTTGATCCACGTCAAGCCCGCCGCGCGGATCAATTCGGCGGCTTCTTCATCGAACGAGTCGAACTGTCCGCCGACGGGAATGGGCAGCGGATTGACCGTAGCTGGGCGCGGCACGATCACAATCCCCGACGGCTCCGCTGCGGGAGTCGGCGTTACGGGCGCTTCGCCGCCGATACCGACACTTGGCGGCGCGGTTTGCACGTTTCCGCTGGCGTTCGGATCAGTGTTCGCCACGCGGATGGGGCCCACCGCCGCGAAGCGCGCGCCGCCGCCGCGCAGTGCCGCGCGCAAGCGCAGCATATACAGACCATCGATCACCGTCCCCGTGTCCCATGTCGCCAGCGCGCCATCCGTGACCGCCGCGCGCACGGGCAGCGTGACCGGCGTCCACAAGGCGGTATCTGGATTGGCGGTGTAAGCGGCGTAATCGGTGACTTCCAAGAAGTAGGCTTGCAGATCGGGCGGGTTGACCGTGCCAAAGATCGTGATCGTCCCGACGACGTGATAGACCGACGGCGGGAACGCGATTTGCATGTCGCTGTCTTGTGCCAATGTGCCGCCGAACGGGGCGAGGGTGAGCGTCACCAAAACGATGAATACGGACAAGAAATATCGTCGCATGGAAGATTCTCGCGTGATAAAAAAACGAGCTGGTGGCTAGGGGCGAGGTACCTCGCCCCTCATGGACTGCGTTAGCGCCGCCTGTGGCTCAAAGCCATGGGCTACAAACATCAAGCCGGCGCGCCATACCTGGCGGAAGCAGGCTTGACGGACTACTAGCCAGAGGCTCGAAGCCTCTGGCTTGCCGTACATGGGGCGCGGGGTGCCACGCCCTTACGAATGAACGACGCTTACGGGCAGTTCGCCTTGTCAAGCGTGTAGTTGATCTCACGGCGGTTGTCCGTGCGATTCGCCTCGCCAAATGTGTTCCCAGCGTCGATGTCCAAGACCAACCGATGCCCCTCGTTGTAGAAGGTCGAGACAGTCAGGAACATATTCACGCGCGTGGTCGTGTTCGGTTGCAGCACGGGGAAGTCGCCAAACGTTGACCCCTGCACGCTGTTATCCGAGGCGCGGAAATCAGTCACGGTCACACGCCCGCTGGTGGTCGTCGCCACCGTGCCAAGATTCGCCACGTCGAAGCCGATGGACACCGCTTCGTTACAGCGCGGCGTCTCTGGACTCAGGACGAGGATGCCCGCCACCAGATTGATGTTCGGATTGCCCGCAGGCGGCAGCGGCGTGAGCAGGACGGCGGTCGCCAGCGGCAGCGGCGTCACGGTGGGCGGCGGCGGGGGTGGCGGCTGGACGCGCGCTACGCCTGAGACATCGCCCAAAACTTGCACGACCGTCGGGGAAACCCAGCCGATTTGTCCGTTCGGGAGGCGGATTTGGAACCAGCCGCTTCCCGTCGCGGAGATGCCGACGATTTCGGCTTCTTGTCCGCTTTGCAGCGAGGCGAACGCTTGGAAGTTCGTGCCGTCACCAGAACGAACGTTGACGCTGACCAAGCCTTCGGTCGGCGTGACGCGCGGGCGCGTGTCTTGCGTCGGGGCAGCCGTCGGCGCGGCGGGGGCATCCGTCGGCGGGACGCTCACGACGCCACCGGGCGCGCCTTGGGTCGGCAGCGCCGCGCCGCCATCAACGACGACGTTATCGACCACGACGAACGGCGGCGGTTCGTTCTCCACCCGGATGGGCGAGACGCCGACCAAGACGGGCGTGCCGCCGCTGATGCTGATGGTCAGGCGGATTTCGTACAAGCCATCATCGGTTTGCAGCGTGTCCCACACGCCCAAAACATCTTCGAGGACGGTGGCGGCGCGCGGTAGGACGGCGGGGAACCACAGCGCATCTTCCGCTGCCGCCAAATCGGCGCCCAGTTCGCGGTATTCGAGGAAATAGCCCGTCATGTTGACGAGATTGGCAGAGCCACGAATTTCGACAGTGCCGCGCAAGACGTAGACGGGCGGCGGAAAGCTGATATTGGCGTTGGGATCGACTTCGATCTCCGCATCAGCAGGGGCGTCGCCTTGTCCGGCGACGGGCGCAACCGCGAGTACGAGCGCGGCAGCGATCAAGGTCATGAGCAGTAAAAATCGGCGCATGAATCTATCCTTTCGATATGGGACTCTATCATAGCGCGCAGACGGCATTTCGGAGAGGGGCGGATCGCTAGGGCGATTGCATGAAAATCAAGCTGACAAAATCTTCCAAAGATAAGCATTGTCCCATCCGGCTCGGAGGCGTTTGGTTTTGACGCTGGAACGAGTAGACTTTTCTTGTTTGACCA
>Ga0163144_10029503_pt1 | contig 10524 bp, 8 predicted proteins | sample OliLak19BULKMAT1_FD_123175 | JGI IMG/M metagenome (GOLD analysis project Ga0163144, IMG submission 123175) | Freshwater microbial mat bacterial communities from Lake Vanda, McMurdo Dry Valleys, Antarctica - Oligotrophic Lake LV.19.BULKMAT1 | ecosystem: Environmental > Aquatic > Freshwater > Lake...
AGCGGCTGGGAGAGCGCGGCGAAGCTTTGGCGAGTGGGATGAACATGCGGTTTCTGTACGACGAGCAACGGCGTCTGTTTGCGATTGGGTACGAGGTGGGCGGGCCGGTGAATTACACGTCGCACTATGACTTATTGGCGAGTGAGGCGAGACTAGGGAGCTTGGTAGCGATTGCGAAGGGAGACGTGCCGGCGGAGCATTGGCTGGCGCTGGGGCGACCGTATACGTCCGAGAACGGGCAGGTTCTGCTTTCGTGGAGCGGGACGATGTTTGAGTACCTGATGCCGATGTTGTTTATGCGGAGTTTTCGGAATTCTCTGCTGGAGAATGCTTGCGCGGAGGCGGTGAAGCGGCAGATTGCGTACACGAAAGACCGGGGGGTACCGTGGGGGATTTCGGAGTCGGCGCATAGCGGCCTGGATTCGCACCGGACGTATCAGTACCATGCTTTTGGGGTGCCTTCGTTGGGATTGAAACGGGGATTGGAGGACGATTTGGTGATTGCGCCCTATGCGACGGCGCTGGCTTTGCTCGTGAACCCCGGAGAAGCGGTTAAGAACCTGAAGCGTCTTGTGAAGGGCGGGATGTACGGCAAGATGGGCTTCTATGAGGCGCTCGACTACAGCCGGCAAGAGGAGCGGCAGGGCGGAAACGGAGTGATTGTTTACGCGTACATGGCGCATCACCAGGGGATGAGCCTGATGGCGTTGAACAATGTGCTGCATCAGGGAGTGATGCGAAATCGATTCCATGCCGACCGACGGATTAAGGCGGTAGAGCCGCTGCTATTTGAACGGATTCCGCCGGTGCCCTCGATGTTGGTTCATCGGCCGGCGGACCGGGTGGCGGCGCGGTTGGCGACGGAACCGGCGATGCCGGAGTATCGGGTGTTCGACGAGGACACGCCGATTCCGCGGGTGCATTTGCTGGGAAACGGGAAGTATGCGTTGATGGTGACCAACACGGGGGGCGGATATAGCCGATGGGGTGAGTTTGAGATTACGCGTTGGCGGGCGGACACGACGCGGGACAACTGGGGGACGTTTGTCTATTTTCACGAGGAGGAGAGCGACACGCTGTGGTCAGCGACGCACCAGCCGTTGAACGTGAAGGACCCGCGGTATACGGCGACGTTTAGCGCGGACCGGGCCGAGTACAACCGGCTGAAGTTGGGGATTGAGAGCCACATGGACGTGACGGTATCGCCGGAGGACGATGTGGAGATTCGCCGGATCACGCTGGTGAACCAGGGGGCGCGGGGGCGGAAGATCACAGTGACGAGTGTGGCCGAACTGAGCCTGGCGGTTCATGCGGCGGACCGAGCGCATCCGGCGTTTAGCAAGATGTTTATTGAGACGGAGGCACTGCCGGAGTTGCGGGCGCTTTTGGCATGGCGGCGGCTGCGGTCGACCGGGGACGCGCCGATTTTTGTGGCGCAATTGATGGTGATGAGTGCGGGCGGAGAGGGAGTGTTTGAGTACGAGACGGACCGGGCCACGTGCCTGGGCCGAGGGCGGACTTGGCGGGCTCCGCTGCTGGCTTTGGACCAGACGGACGGTTTTGTGCTGGATCCGGTGTTTGTGATGAGGCAGGGGCTGACGCTGGCACCACGGCAGCGGACGCAGGTTTCGATTGTGACGATGGCAGCGGGCACCCGTGAGGAGTTGCTGCGGCTGGTAGGGAAGTACAGGGAGGTGGCGGTTTGTACCCGGGCGTTTGAATTGGCGTGGTCGCATGCGCAGCTTGAGTATCGTTACCTGGGAATTGGCAGCGATGCGGCGATGCGCTTTGGGGAGTTGGCGAGCCACATGCTTTATCCGAACCCGCGGCTACGGGCGCCGATGGAGCGGTTGCGGCGGAATAATCTGCCGCAGGCGAGGCTATGGGCGTATGGCATTTCGGGCGATTTGCCGATGGCGGTGGTGTGGGTGGACGATGCGGAGGGATTGGGGTTGGTGCGGGAGTTGCTCGTGGCGCACACGTATTGGCGGTTGCATGGGCTGAAGGCTGATGTGGTGATTTTGAATCGAGAGCCGGCCAGCTATGAGCAACCTCTGCAACAGCAATTGTTGCGATTGGTGGAGGCACATTCGCTGCATACAGGGATTCAGACGGCTGGAGGGGCCTATTTGCTGAAGGCTGACCAGATTCCGGCGGAGGACTTGAATTTGATTTTGTCGGTGGCGCAGGTGGCGTTGGGAGCAGGACGGGGGACTTTGGCGAAGCAGTTGAGCAGCCCTCCGGAGGGGGTTGCACTGCCGCCGCAATTACGGATCAAGGCGGGAGGGGAGCAGCCTTCGCAACCGTTGCCGTTTTTGGAGTTGCCGTATTTCAATGGGCTGGGCGGATTTTCGGCGAACGGACGGGAGTATCTGATTTATCTGGGGCCGAAGGCGCAGACGCCGTTGCCGTGGATCAACGTAATGGCGAATGCGGTGTTTGGCGCGACGGTGAGCGAGGCGGGGAGTGGAACTTGCTGGTACGGGAACAGCCAGTCAAACCGGATGGTGCCGTGGAGTAACGACTCGGTTTCAGATCCGGCGGGGGAGGCGATTTATATTCGTGACGAGGAGAGCGGGGTGTATTGGACGCCGACGCCACTGCCGGTGCGGGAGTTGGACGCTTATCGGACTCGGCATGGGCAGGGGTATACGGAAACCGAGCACAACTCTCATGGGATAGAGCAGACGCTTTTGACGTACGTGCCTGTGCGGGCGGACGGAGCGGACCCGGTGCGGGTGCAACGGCTGCGGTTGAAGAATCGGTCATCCAGGCGGCGGCGTTTGTCGGTGACGGCGTATACGGAGTTTGTGTTGGGTGGGGATCGGGAGTCGACGCAGATGCATGTGGTTTCGTCGTGGGACGAACAGGCTCGGATATTGACGCTGCGCAATGCGTACCATACCGACTATGGGGGCCGGGTGGCGTTTGCGGCGATGACGCCGGAGCCGAGTTCGTATTCGGGTGATCGGTCGCTTTTTTTGGGGCGCAATGGGAGTATCGAATCGCCGATGGGCATGCAGCGGGAGGCGCTTTCGCGGCGGACGGGAGCGGGGATGGACCCATGCAGCGCGATGCAGACTAAGTTCGAATTGGGACCGGGAGAGGAGAGGACGGTGGTCTATGTCGTGGGGCAGGGAGATGATGCGGAGCACGTGAGGAAGTTAAGCAGCAAGTATCGGGAGGTGCCAGAGGCGGAGACGGCGCTGGCGGAGACGCGGGGGTGGTGGGACACGCTGTTGGGGACGATTCAGGTGAAGACGCCGGTGTTGTCGGTGGATTTCCTTTTGAACCGGTGGTTGCTGTATCAATCGCTGAGTTGCCGGGTGTGGGGACGGACTGCGTTGTATCAATCGAGCGGGGCGTATGGCTTCCGGGATCAACTGCAGGACTCCTTGGCGCTTGTCTACGCGGCACCGGCGATTGCGCGGGAGCTGATTTTGGGGGCGGCGGCGAGGCAGTTTCCGGAAGGGGACGTGCAGCATTGGTGGCACATTCCGTCAGGGGCGGGGGTGCGGACGCGATGTTCGGATGATCTGTTATGGCTGCCGTTTGCGGTGTGCCAGTACGTGAAGGTGACGGGCGATATCGGCATTTTGGATATGACGACGCCGTTTTTGCATGGTGCGCTGCTGAAGGAGGAGGAGGGCGAGGTGTATTCGCTACCGACGGTTTCGATGGACGAGGTGTCGGTGTTTGAGCATTGCCGGAGGGCGATCGAGAAGGGATCGACGGCGGGACCGCATGGGTTGCCGTTGATGGGGACCTGCGACTGGAACGACAGTATGAGCAGTGTGGGGGAGAAGGGTACCGGGGAGAGTGTTTGGCTGGCGTGGTTTTTGATTGATGTCTTGAAGAAATTCGGGGAGGTGTGTGAGGAGCGTGGGGAGGCGGGGTTGGCGTCCCGGTACGGGGAACGGGCGAGGGATTTGGCGGCGACGGTGGAGCGGACGAGTTGGGACGGGGAGTGGTACTTACGGGCGTTTTTCGACGATGGTACGCCAATGGGTTCGAAGGCGAGTGAGGAGGCGAAGATTGATTCGCTTGCGCAGGCGTGGGCGGTTATTAGCGGAGCGGGGGAGCCGAAGCGAGCGGCGACGGCGATGGGAGCGGTGGAGGAGTATTTGGTACGGGAGAAGGAGAAGTTGGTTTTGTTGTTTACGCCGCCGTTTGAGCATTCGACTCCGCACCCGGGTTACATCATGGGTTATCCGCCGGGAGTGCGGGAGAATGGCGGGCAGTATACTCATGCGGCGCTGTGGGTGGCGATGGCGTTTGCGCGGCTGCAGGACGGGGGGCGGGCGGTGAAGCTGTTGCAGATGCTGAATCCGATTGAACATGCGCGGACGGCGGAGGAGTGCGCGGTGTATCGGACGGAGCCGTATGTGGTGGCGGCAGACGTTTATTCGTTGGCTGGCCAGGAGGGACGCGGGGGATGGACTTGGTACACCGGCTCGGCAGCGTGGATGTATCGGGTATGGCTGGAGGAGGTATTAGGGTTCCAATTGCGGGGGGGACGGCTGCGGATGGCGCCGGTGATTCCGAGTGATTGGCCGGGGTTTGAGTTGACGTTTCGGTTTGGGCGGACGGAGTATCGGATTGTCGTGAAGAATGGCGGGGTGCGGACGATGGAGGAGATTGTTTTAGTGGATGACGGGCAGAAGCGGGTGATCGAGGTGAATGCGGGCGGTGGGCGGGTATGATCGGGTATGCGGAGTTCGCTCATTTGCGTGATGGCGGTGGCGGTGGGTTTCGGGGCGGTGCTGGGGATTGGGTTTTGGTGGCAGCCGAGGCCGGAATGGGGAGTCGTGGGCGGGGTGGCGGTTGTTGTGATTTCCTTGGGGGTTGCTTTTCCGTTGCTGGGGGTTTCGCCGTGGGAGGAACTGGGGCGATGGTGGCGGGGGCGGAGTAGGAAGGCTACGGTTTTTCCGGCGGCCCGGCGTGACGAATGGGCTAAGCAGGTTGGGTATGAAGTGAATTTGGGCGTGACGGCGACTTGTGAGCATTTGGTAGCGGTAGAGCGATCGATGCGGCGGGCGGGGTTGGAGGCTCGATTGTTGCCGGAGTCGGAGTGGGGGCCGGTGATTAAGGTGGTGTGCCGGATAAACTTTGCGGGTTTGCAGCGGGCTTTTTCGTTGCCGGAGTTTGTCGTTTATGAGGAGCGGTACCAGCCGGAGCGGTATGAGTTTGATAATCCACGGGCGGACGTGATTTGTGGGAAGTGCCGGGAGGCGAAGCGGCGGAGTGGGATTTTGGTATTGCATCCGGATGAGTGCGGGGCGGATACGCGGTGGTTTCCTAGTTCGCCAAGTATTGATTCGGAGTGACGCCGAGTTCGCGGCGGAACATGGAGATGAAGGCGCTGGGGCCGTTATATCCGGAGTGGCGAGCGGCTTCGGTGACGGTGGCTCCGGCGGCCAGGCGCTCGAGAGCGAGTTGGAGGCGGAGGCGGCGGAACCAGGCGCCAAGGGGCAGGTGGGTTTCTTCACGAAAGAGGCGTTCGAGGGTTCGGAGGCTGGTGCGGCAGGCTAGAGCAGCGGCGGAAAGTGAGACGCCGGGGGTTTGGCGGAGGATTTGGGCGAGGCGGACGGCGCGTGGGTCCTTCGGCGGGGGGAGTTGAAGGGGGACCGTGGGTAGAGTTTTCAAATGGTCGAAGAGGACTCCGGCGAGCCGGCGGTGGGCGGGATCGAGGGCGGAGAGGGCTCCGAGGGCGACGCAGGCGAGGATGAGTTCGCGGAGGAGCGGCGAGACGTTAACGGCGCAGCAGGCGCGGGGGAGTTGGCGGGCTTGGCGGTCTCTTAAGCTGACGCCCTGGGCGGCGGCCTGCTGGGAAAGGGCGGCGGCTTGGTGGTCAGGCAGATCAATCGTTACGGTTGTCATATGGCCGGGTTCCCTTTTGTGGGCTGGCACATTTCAGCATACGAGGAGATACGGCCCCCGGGACGAATTTCAGTTCTTGGCCGCCATCATCCAGATTTCTCACTTGCAGTCCTTGTGTAGCTTAACGGTCACGCGCTCATTGCGGCGAGGTGCGGTCTGAATGGGTGTTGGCCGGGCTATGGTCCGCTTGCTGGCGCGCGCGGTGGGGGGGCGGTAGCAACGGCTTACGCTACGGGAGATTTTCGAGTTCGGCGAGTTCTTTGGTGTTGTCGGCCATGAAGCGACGGTGTTGGCCGTTGAAGCCGGGTTGAGAGGCGAGGGTTTTCCAGAGGACGTCGGCTTTGCGGTGGGCAGCGAGGGCGGTTTGACGGTCGCGGTGGCGGAGGGCTCCGTTTTCCATACTGGCAATTTGGGCGTAAATAAGGCCAGAGGCCTCCCAGGCTCGAGCGATGACTTGTTGGGCGACAATTGACTTCGGGCGCGGATCGGCTTCGCCAGTCTGGGCGAGCAAGAGAACCTTTTCGTGCACCGCGAGCGCGGCGGGGCGGTCACCGAGATGAAGCAGTTCCTGCGCCAAACCGAGACAGGATTGAATGAAGCGACCTTGGGACAGACCGTCCTTGGGATCGAGACGCATCGCGCCCTCCGCCGAAGTGATGGCAGCTTCGAAGCCTTTGCGGGCGTTTGCTCTTTCCCCCGGCGCGCGATAGGTGGCGGCTAGTTCGCTTTCGGCCCAGGCTTTGTGGTGAAGACCGGCGAAATCTTTCGGGTTCCTGGCCACGACAACAGTTAAGAACTCCACCGACCGGGCGAGTACGGTGCGCTTTTCGCTAGCGGACAACATAGTGCCGAGGCGCAGGAGGGCAATACCCAGGTCTTTAAGCCCGCGGGCATTGGCGGTGTCCGCCTGGTAGATGTCTTCGGCGAGGGCGACCATCCGACGGTAAGCGTCGATCGACCCGGCGGTATCGCCGAGATTATCAAAAGCTGGATTGCCGAGAACATCGCCGACATGGGCATAGGCGAGGAGCATTTCTCGCTTGGCGTGTTCGCGGTCTGGGAACCGGGCGACTTGCCCTTCGAGTTCGGCGACACCCGAACGGTAGTTGGCGAGGGCTTTGTCGAGCGCTCCGAGTTGGCTTTGGATGGCGCCCATGCGGGCGAACGCCGCAGCGAGATTGCTGTGGACTTCCCGCCTGTCGGGGTTAGCGGCGACCATCCGTTGCAAGAGCGCCTGGGCCTGGCCGACGTCTTCCGCCGCGCCGGGCAGGTCAGCAGCGAGTTGACGAAGCCGACCGCGGTCCAGATGGAAGACGACGGAGAATTCGACGAGGAACATATCGTCGGGCTGGCGAGCGACGAGGGCATCGGCGTCCCGGAGGCCCAATTCGACGGTGGCGAGGGAGTCGGCGCGGGCTCCGGATTGGCGCTGGATGTTGCTGAGGCGGGTAATGACGGTGAGGCGTTCGAGTTGAGCGTCGTTATTGCTGGGATCGTGCTGGACGACTTCGTCGAGGAGGAATTGGGCCCGTTGGAGGCTGGCTAAGGCAGCGGCGGGATTGCCGAGGTTGCCGTTGATGCCACCACCCTGCACTTCGCCCATGCGGAGATAGGCGGTAGCGAGTTGACGTTTGAGCTCCCAATCGTTGGCGGAGCTTTGGGCCAAATTATCGAGATATTCGACGCCATTTTTGGCGAGGAGTTGGCGGGCGGTGAGGGAGCCGGGGAGTTCGCGGATGGCGCTTTCGACGTCGAAGACGATGGTGGTGGCGAGTTGGCGGACTTGGTCGAAGCGTTGCTGGGCGATACGGGCTTGGCGGACGGAGACGACGGTGCCGGTGATCATAGCTCCGACGGCGAGCGCGCCGAAGGCGACGGCGACCCGATTGCGGCGGATGAACTTGGCGGAGCGGTAGAAGAGGGAATCGGGGCGGGCGAGGATGGGGCGGTGGTCGAGATGGCGGCGAATATCCTCGGCAAAGGCTTCGACGGATTCGTAGCGGCGGTCGGGATCTTTCTGCATGGCGCGCAGAATGATGATGTCGAGGTCACCGGCGAGGCGTTTGGTGAGGGTAGGATCTGAGCGGGAGGCGGCGGCGCTGGGAGGGAGGGTTTCTTCGGTGCAGATGGCGCGTTGGAGGGCGAGGGGGGTGATTTGATCGATTTGGTGGGGTTTGGCACCGGAGAGGAGTTCGTAGAGAACAGCGCCGAGGGAGTAGATATCGGAGGCGATGCGGATGGTTTCGCCAAGGATCTGTTCCGGGCTGGCGTAGTCCGGGGTGAGCATGCCGATGCTGAGGGTTTCGGAGGATTCGCGGGTTTCGGCGAGGAGGAGCTTGGAGATGCCGAAGTCGAGGAGTTTGGGGGCGCCGGCGTGGTCGATGAGGATGTTGCCGGGCTTGATGTCGCGATGGACGATGAGATTTCGATGGGCGTATTGGACGGCGCCGAGGACGGGGAGGAAGAGGCGGAGGCGGTCTTCGATGCTGAGTTTGAGGGCTTCGGCGTGCTTGGTGATCCAGGCTCCGTCGATATACTCCATGACGAGATAGGGGACGTTTTCGGGGGTGGTGCCGCCGTCGAGGAGGCGGGCGATGTTGGGATGCTGAAGTCGGGCGAGGATTTGGCGTTCGCGACGGAAGCGTTTGAGGATGAACTCGGAATCGAGGCCGGGCTTGACGAGTTTGATGGCAACTTGGGATTCGTATTGTTCGTCGGCGCGGGAGGCGAGATAGACGGCGCCCATGCCGCCACGACCGAGTTCGCGGACGAGGGAGTAGGGTCCGATGCGGCGTCCTTCGACCGTTGGATCTTCGCTGGTATGGAGACCGACGACGGCATCCTGGACTTGCGCGACGATGATGTCACCAGCGCCTTCGCTATCGCTATCGAGGAGGGATTCGACTTCGGTGAATAGATCGAGATCGTTGGCGCAGGCGCGACCGAGCCAGGCTTTGCGTTGGGGGGGAGGGAGTTCGAGCGCTTCGTTGAAGAGGGCTTCGACTTTTTGCCAGAGTTGGGGGTCCATGGGGGCTAGGCGGTGGGGGTGCGAGAGAGTTCGCGGTGGAGCCAGGCTTCGGCGAGGCGTTGTTCGCGGCCGACGGTGGCCATGGAGATGTCGAGGGCGAGGGCGGTTTCGTCGAGGGAAAAGCCGCCGAAGAAGCGGAGTTCGATGATTTTGGCTTTGCGGGCGTCTTGGAGGGCGAGGGTGTTCAGGGCGTCATCAAGGGCTTCGAGGTCGCGGCCGCGGGCCGGGGCGAAGCTGACGATTTCGTCGAGGCTGAGCTTTTCGGCACCGGAACCGCGTTTGGCGCTTTTGCGTTTGCGGACTTGATCAACGAGGACTTGCCGCATGAGATGGGCAGCGACTCCGAAGAAGTGGGCCCGGCTTTCCCAATCGGGGAGTTTTTGGGAGACGAGGCGAAGGTAGGCTTCGTGGACAAGGGCGGTGGGTTGGAGAGTGGCCATGTCGCGCTCGCTGCGGAGGTAACGGTCGGCCAGACGGTGCAATTCCTGATAGACGAGCGGTGTCAGGAGATCGAGGGCGGCTTTGTTGCCGCTCTTCCAATCGATGAGAAGTTGGGTAACGGCTTCGGGAGCCGTATCTTCTGGCGGAGCAGACATTGGATTCCATGGTATCCCTTTCGGAAGAATAGTTGTAATTTTCGGGGGACGTGAGCGAAAGGGGGGAGATTTTCCGCATTGGGAAATGGAGAGGACGTTGCATGGGTAAGCGAGAGCCGAATAAGTTTGTGGAGCCGACGGCGTTGCCGGGCGAGTGGTTGGATGCGCGAGAGACGTATTTTTGGCATGATCGGAGCCCGTGGGCGGTTAAGCACGCGGTGGAGAAGTTGATTGGGGTGCTGCTGGAAAGGGTGGTGGATGAGGCAGAGTTGTTGACGTATCAGGGACGGACGACGTCCGGGGGAGAGGGGCGGGGGTTTCGGCTACGGTTTGAGGCGGTGATTGACAATCGGAAGCTGTATTCTTTGCGGGTGGAGAGCACAGCGTCGCGGAAGTGGTGGACAGAGGAGAAGTTTCTGGAGGGTGCGGCGCGGGCGTTTGCGCATTGGAGTGGAAAGTTGGAGATTCCGGTGGGTGAGGTGGCTTGGGAGAGCGCGAGTTGGGAGCGGTATCGAGAGTCGCAGGGGGAGAGCGTAGCCGTAGCGAAGGAGGCGGAAGCGGGAGGGCAGAAGGAAGATCCGGGGCCGATTTTGGAGTTGCAGAAGGCGGTGATTGCGGGGTTGCGGGCGGGGCAGTCGTTTCACAGCTCGCATAAGGAGGGATGGACGAGTATCTGTTTTGATGGGCGGACGTTCATTCGTTTTGACGAGGGAGAGAATCCGAAGACGGAGCGGTATTCGACGGAGGCGAAGGTGCTGGTGTGTGTGCGGAATTTTTATGATTGGGAGTCGCGGCGGGATACCTATCCGCATCGTCCGCCGGAGGTGGAGGTTTGGAAGTATATTCTGAAGCAGTTGCGGCGGTGAGGAGGGGTTGACTTTGGCCAGCGGTTTCGGAGGGTCGGCGGCGAGCCTTGGATCTCGATTGGAATGGGGTTTTCGTGCGGGAGTCAAAAATAGCGACAGGCCAGCCGCGAGGTTTCAGTTGAGGGCAATCAGGAAGGAGGTTGTCAAAGATCGA
>Ga0163144_10029504_pt1 | contig 10524 bp, 10 predicted proteins | sample OliLak19BULKMAT1_FD_123175 | JGI IMG/M metagenome (GOLD analysis project Ga0163144, IMG submission 123175) | Freshwater microbial mat bacterial communities from Lake Vanda, McMurdo Dry Valleys, Antarctica - Oligotrophic Lake LV.19.BULKMAT1 | ecosystem: Environmental > Aquatic > Freshwater >...
GGGCGCGGGCTAGGCAACTCCGCAGGTGAGCCTGTAGATTCGGCCCATGAGTGATTCGCACTGGTCCAGCCGCCAAGCCGCCGAAGTCGAAGCCATGGTCGAACTCATGTTCTTCGTCGCTCGGGCCGACGGCGAATTTTCGGTAGCCGAACGTCGCGCCTTTTTGGAAACGGTCGAATCGCTGTCGGAAGGCCATTTGGATTCCAGCGACCTGCTCGAACTCATGGACCGCGCACAAGCTGCGTTGGAAGTTCAGGGCATGGACTCGCGCCTCACCGACTTGGCAGCCCACTTGCCCGACGAACTCGCCAAGCGCCTCGCTTTCGGTCTGTGCACCCAGCTGGCGCTCAGTGACGGCCCCTACCAAGACACTGAGCGCAATATGCTCGACCAGATAGCGGTCGCTCTCCAGATATCTCCTGAAGACGACGAAGAGATCGCGCAGAGCGTGCGCTTGTCACAGCGCGAGTGATGGGTCCGCCACTCACCTGGCGCGCGCAATGTGTTCTGCCACCCGCTGGACAAGATAGCCGAAGGTGGGGACACTTCTTCTCAAGGCTTCTCGCTTGTCCTTTTCAGGGGACCAAACCAATTCGTGGAGAGAGTGGTCGCGTTCCTGGGCATTGGGCTTGCGGCCAAAGCTGGGCTCCCCGACCAAGGCGCGTGCTTCGGATACGAGCGTTTCGACGTTGCGATCGAGGAACACAATCGAGCGAGCATCGTGGAGTTGCCGCCCTAGGTGGAAACGCGCATGTGCAAAACACACCGAACTGGGCAGTCCGCCAAGCCTGGGGGCCTCGTCCCAATCCAACACGCCTAGAACCGGCCCGTCGTGCGGCCCCGTGCCATCTCTTGGCGCGAGGAGAGACAATTGCTTCACGACGTTTCCGTTGCCTTTCTTCGGGAGCCCTCGAACGAGATGATCGAGTTTAGCGCGTTCACCCACGCCGTCGTCCTCCAAGCACTTCAAGAGCAGATCGTGTGGCCCAAATCCTTTTACTTGGACGCCTCGCTGGTCTTCCCAGAGGATGCTGATGATCACACGCTCGCCTTGGGGATCGATTCGGCAACCGAAAAAATCTGGCGCTCGTACCCTTCGCTTCGCGCCCGACCCAGGCCGCCGTAGGCATCTACCCAACGGAGCAAGGATTCACCATCGGCTCGGCTCAGACGAGTTCTCCGTTGCTCGTCCAGCTCGCACAAAACTACGCACTGAGAGGGGCTTTCTAGCGCGTCTAGCAGGCGGTCGGAGTGTGTTGCAAGGATGACTGGGCACTTGTTCGAGACCTCTTCGAGCATCCAGACGACACGCGCGAGAAGTGAAGGATGAAGGTGAAGCTCTGGCTCATCGATAGCAAGGACGGTCCGAGGACCAGGAGATTCGCACAGCGCGATGAAGGCCAGGTATGCCAGCTGCCCATCCGAGAGCGACTCAGCCGCGAGCGGAAATCCAGGAAAGCTGGCGAATACGAGTTCCAGCTCGATCGCGCCCCGTCCCGTAGGATTCATGCGGATGTCCCTCAGTCCGTCGCCCAAGCCCAAACGGGCGGCGCTCAATGTGCGCTCCCAGGTTTCGCCGCCAGCGTTGCGCAGTTGCTGGTAGACCGAAGCCAGATTGGTGCCAAAGCGTTCGAGACGAGGAGCCGGCTCGACGGGTGCGGGCCAGCGCGGTCCGTCGGTTACGCGCAATTCTTTCTGTTGCCAGATGGGCCGCACGTCAAAGGGTGGCTGCACGTCGATTCCCTCCAGGGCCGAAGTGACACGCTGGAGCCCAGCAGAGCCACCGATGCCAATGTACGGCGCACTCAAGGCTTGTGCGCCGATGCTGAACGTCGCCCAGCTGCCATCGGCCGTGCGAAACCGGCTTTGTTCTCCCGCGCGACTGAGGATCAGATCTTCCTCACGTGTCGCGGCAATGTCTCCCTGGTAAAGCCATTCATCGCTGATCACGGCATGAGCGCCAGCCGAGTGGACGGCAAAACCGTACTTGAGGGCTGGCCCGGCTCCTTTCACCACGATCTCGAAGCGTAAGGTGCTGCTCCCTTGGCGAAGCACCTTCTCGAAACGGCCGAAACGCGTTTCGATCGCGTCCGGTACGTGCGCTAGGCGGCTTGCGGCTGACGCTAGGATGAGTAGCGCGTCGAGGATCGTGCTCTTTCCAGAGCCGTTCTCTCCGATGAGAACCGTGAGACCATCGAGCGGGATGCTCAGGTCGTCGATGGACTTGAACCCGGAGATGTTCAGTCGGGTGATCTTGTCGCCTGTCATGCTCAGCCCTTCTCGAGATCCAGTACCGCGCCAATTGTGCCTCATTTTTCCGGTCAACTGGATGCCATGCCTATTTAGGCACTGAATGGGGGGAATCGGAGTGGTTTAATTCGCTGCCGTGCACTCAACGCGAAGCTCTAGTGGTTTCCGACCCAGCCGGTGAAGTCGACAACCAGGCGTGACCCTCAGCAGGGGCAATCGAAATAAGCGCCGGAAACGTTCTGGATCGAGCGATAGCCACCGGGCAGATCGACGAAGAAATCGTCGCCACCCAAGAGTTCTGCGCGACCGTCGCCGTCGAGATCGAACGCGAAGTCCGCGAATAGCGGCTCCAAATATCGCGGGAACGTGCTGTGCGCCTGGACCCCTTCGTCCGCGGATTGCACGACCCAAGTCGAACCGCTCTTCTCGAGCAACAGCCACAGCTTGGCGTCGAACTCCGCGGCGCAGCCTCCGCCATCGCTCCCCGAGAGCAGCAGCGAAACGAAGGTCTGGCCCTGGCCATCGCTGAACGCCTGGGCGCGCGGCGCTTCTTGCGCGTCCCAAGGACCCTTGCCGAGTTTCAGCTGGTCGTAAGCTCGCTGCAGCTCTTGGTGGGGCTTGGTCTTGCGCGCGAACTCGAGCGCAGAGCCGAGTTCGGTCGGAGCCACGCCCTCGCTACGCCAAACGCGAGCGACTGATTTCTGTGCGGAGCGTGCAAAGCGCGGCGTGCCCTGACACGCGTTCGTGTCGAGAGTCAGGCCCAGCATGCGGCCGCCAGCCTGGGAGAGCGACCACAACTCTTCGGCGCGAGTGGCTCTGCTCGCGAGCTGCGCGCCGTCTCGCCCGTTCCACTGATGGACGATGCCAAAGTGAGGCGTCGCGTCGACGAGCACGACGAACTCACCAGCAGTCGCCTCGCACAACTTGCCGCCTTCGCCGTAAAGCGCGAAACGCTGGCCGCTCAGCGCAGCCAGACTCGGGGCCAGAGCCTTGGCGACGACGGGTCGCTCGGCCTCGTGATCGTTCACGTACTCCGTGCGGCCCGTGACCGCGTTGAGGTCCACCGGGCCGGGTAGCAGCAGGACCGTTTTGTGGCCCGGGCGCTCGCGCACCCAGGCGAACTCCTCGAACGAAGGGACGGCTGCGGCAGGGGCAGCGTCTTGTAGTTCCGAGGTCTTCATCTCCTCGCTGGCGATGCGCAGCTCCTGATCTTTCAACAAAACCAGCTGCTTTTGGCCGCTATCGCGGTAGCTCGCGTTCGCCCATTTCTGAGTGAATTCGACGACCGCGGAGCTGCCGGCCAGGCTGATGCGCGGACTCTCGGCGCTGACCGTGAACGGCTTTTGAAACAGCGCCTTGCGGTCCGCGATCCAGCCAGCTCGGTCGAACTTCTTCTCGCGCGTACCGACGCGCTTGGTACCTGTGAAGCGAGCGGCGTAGAGCTTTTCGTAGTCGTCGAACTGCCCCGCATTTTGCGCGGCGACCCAACTGCCCAAGAGATCGAGCACGTCGCTCTCGACGATCGCGGGAGCCCGGCGAGTCGGCGTGGCCCCGGCAGCGGCGACGTTCTCCGGCGGCGTGCCCGCGTGTGTGGGCTCTTCCTTTTTGCTGGCCTTGCAACCGAGCCCGAGGGCCAAGACCAAGGAGGCGGTCGACAGTTGCCAAGAACGAGGCGTCATGCCTTCTGATCTATCATCTGTTCACAGAGGCTCGGAAGCGGCAAATGGCCACAGCGGAGCCCTCGACTCAGGCCTTGAGGTGATAGCCAGTCTCGAGCAGCCAGTGTGCGACCGCCAAACACAAGCCCATGAACACGAGCGTCATGCCAAAGCTGACTCCGACGCTCACGTCCGACTTGTCGTAGAAGCTCCAACGAAAGCCGCTGATCAAGTAGACGACCGGATTGAACAGCGTCACCTTCTGCCAGAACGGCGGCAGCATTTCGATCGAGTAAAAGCTGCCGCCCAAGAAGGTGAGCGGAGTGACGATCAACATCGGCACGACTTGGAGCTTCTGAAAGCCATCGGCCCAGAGGCCGATGATGAAGCCGAACAAGCTGAAGGTGATGGCCGTCAGCACGAGGAAGGTGACCATCCACAGTGGGTGTGCGATCGAATAGCCGACGAACAAGCGCGCCGTCAGCAAGATGATGATGCCCAGCACCACGGATTTGGTCGCTGCAGCGCCCACGTAGCCAATCATCATTTCCAGCTGCGAAAGTGGCGCAGACAGCACTTCGTAGATCGTGCCCGCGAACTTGGGCATGTAGATGCCGAACGAAGCGTTGGAGATGCTCTCGTTCAACAGCGACAGCATCGTCAGGCCCGGAATGATGAAGGCAGCGTAGGCCACGCCGTCGATCTGGGTCATGCGCGAGCCGATGGCCGAGCCGAAAACGACGAAGTAGAGCGACGTCGAAATGACGGGCCCGGCGATGCTTTGCGAAAGCGTGCGCAACGTGCGAGCGATCTCGAAGGCGTAGATGGCGCGAATGGCGTGGAGATTCATGCTTCGGGCCTGACCAAGTTGACGAAGATGTCTTCGAGCGAGCTTTCGCGGGTTTGCAAATCCTTGAACTCGACCCCGAACTCGGCCAGCTCACGGAGCAGCACCGCAATCTTCGAGCGATCGTGCGCGGCGTGAAAGGTATAGGTCAGCTCGCGGCCTGCGCGAGTGAGGGACAGCTGGTAGCCGGCGAGCGCGACCGGGACTTCGCTCAGCGGCTCGACGAGCTGCAGAATCAGCTCCTTCTTGCCAAACTTCTCGAGCAGTGCGGCCTTTTCCTCGACCAGCATGAGCTCGCCCTTGTTGATGACACCAATGCGATCGGCCATTTGCTCGGCCTCTTCGATGTAGTGCGTCGTCAAGATGATGGTCACGCCTGTCTCGCGCAATTTGCGGACCATCTGCCACATGTCGCGGCGCAGATCGACGTCTACGCCGGCCGTGGGCTCGTCCAAGAACAGAATTTGCGGCTCGTGCGAGAGCGCCTTGGCAATCAGCACCCGCCGCTTCATGCCGCCCGACAGCGTCAGCATCTTGTTCTTGCGCTTGTCCCACAGCGAAAGATCGCGCAGCACCTTCTCGATCAACTGGGGGTTTTTGGCCTTGCCGAACAAGCCGCGACTGAAGGTCACCGTATCCCAGACGGTCTCGAACATATCCGTCGACAGTTCTTGCGGCACCAGACCGATCAGCGACCGGGCGGCGCGGTAGTCTTTGACGATGTCGTGACCAGCCGCGGTGACGCGACCCGACGTGGCGTTGACCAGGCCACAAATGATGCCGATCAACGTGGTCTTGCCGGCGCCATTGGGGCCGAGCAAAGCGAAGATCTCGCCCTTCCGGATGTCGAGCGAGACGTTCTTGAGGGCTTGAAAGCCCGAGGCGTAGGTTTTGGTGAGATCTTGGACGGATATGATCGGCTGCAAGCGGGTTCCCTCGGCTGCCAAGCTTAGGCGCTCGACGGCTCTGGTCCACGGGCGCATCCTCGAAGCCATGAAGCCTTTCGAGTTTTCCGGAAAAACCGTGCTCATTACCGGAGGCTCGACGGGCCTGGGCGAGGTGTTCGCTCGTGAGCTGTCGCATCGCGGAGCGCGCCTCGTGCTCGTGGCGCGGAGCGAGCAGAAGCTCGGGGCCCTCGCGCGCGAACTCGGAAACGCCGAGTACATCGCGCTCGACCTCGCGACCCCGGGTGCTGCAGGGCGCTTGTTCGACGCCGTGCGCGAGAAGCAGCTCGAGATCGACGTGCTGATCAACAACGCCGGCTACGGGCGCCATGGCGCCTTCGATGTGCTCACGCTCGAAGAACAGCGCGGCCAGATCGACTTGAACTGCGGAGCTCTCGTCGAGCTGAGCCACTTGTTCTTGCCCATGATCGAGCGTCGCCAGGGCGGCATCATTCAGCTCGCGTCGACCGCCGCCTTCCAACCCACGCCGTACATCTCCGTTTACGGCGCCACCAAGGCATTCGTTCTGTCGTTCAGCCTGGCCTTGTGGGCCGAGTACGCGCCCCGCGGCGTACGCATCACTTGTCTGAGTCCCGGACCCACCGAAACGCCGTTCTTCCAGCGGGCCGGCGAAGGCGCGGCGGCTGGCGGCAAGAAGGCGCCGGCCGAAGGCGTGGTGCGCGACGGTTTGGCGGCTTTCGTGGCGGGCCGGCCGAGCGTCGTCTCCGGCTTGGGCAACAAGCTGCAGACGTTTTCGTCGCGGCTCGTGGGGCGCGCCGCGCTGGCGAAACTCGTGGCCAGCATGACAAAGCCGGCCTGAGCCTCAGGGCAGGGCGTCGTCCAGCCAGCCGCCGCTGAATCCGGCACGACGGAGACCCGAGACGATCGGCTGCGATCCTCGAAGCATCCGCCAGACGAAGCCAGTCAGATGGTTCTCGATCATCAAGACGATGGGGCCTTCATCCAAACCAAACTTCCATGGAGCGACCCAGCCGTTGGGGTTTCGGTCTTTCTCCCGAAAGGTGGCGTTGAAGCTCGACTCGAGGCCGGGCTGGTCCTGGCACCGCAGAGCCAGTCGCTCGATGGCGTGGTGCATGGCGGGCAGCACGACTTCGGCCGCGAATGGCAAGGACGCGACGACTGCCCAGGGAGAGACGGTGCCGTCGTCCGGACCAAATGGTGCGCCTCGAGCTTTGTAACCAAAGAAACGGCGGCGCTTGCCATCGATGGTCCGGCTCTGGGGCCCGGGTCCCAAACTGGCCGTGAGTCCCCAGCAGTTCTCTGAATAGGCAGCGAATCCATGTGGGTTGTCGATGGCATAGGCGCGATGGATAAGGGTGGCGCGCCGACTGTTCTCGAAATAGTCCCAATCAGCGTTGCGACTTTGCGCGTCGCGGATGCCACGGAACTCGAGCCAGACTTGAGGCAGTTGGTGCAGGAACAACGGCCCAGCATAGAGGTAGTCGATGCCGTAGGCAGTGATGCGTTCGAACGTCCGCGTCCAGTGCTCGTAGCCTGTGGCCGCGATCGGGAAGCTGGGAGAGCCGAGAGCCAACACGTAGAGCAGGCTGGCCTCGCTGTAGCCACGATTCCACGTCCAGCGCAGCTTGCCATGCTCGGGCGTCCAGCCATGACCGACAGTGCCGTTCTTGTTCGAGGCCCAGCTCCACTCGACGCGGCGGTAGATGAGCTCCGCGAGAGCGCGCAGCTCGACCTCGTCCGCATCGGCGCCCGTGAAGTAGCACGCTGACGTCAGCACTCCTGCCATCAACAGGGCGGTGTCGATGGTCGACAGCTCGCATCGGCCGGCGCGACGCCCGCTATCCATGTCGAGGAAATGGTAGAAAAATCCTTTGTAACCGCTGGCTTCGGCCGCGTCGCTTTGCTCGGCCGCGTCGAGGAAACGCAAGAGCGTGAGCGTGAGCCGAGCGGCTTCGATGCGACTGCAGTAACCGCGCTCGGCTCCGACGAGCCAAACGCTGAGCCCGAGTCCCGTGGCCGCAATGCTGGCCGGTGAACCTGGCTGCGTCCGGTCGGCAACCAGTCCCGTGGTGGTGCTCACGAAGCGCGTGAAGTAGTCGAAGGTGCCGCGTTGCAGCTCTTCGAGCATGCGGCGGTCTCGCTCGGAAATCTGCGGAGTATCGATCGCTGGGGCGGCCCGGAGCACGTGCAGGCGATAGCACGCGCGGCGCGCGCTGCGGAAAGTGTCACGTCTTTTGCCCAAGTCACCTCCGTGGCACCTCGGCGGGTATGCTTTGACCGTGACCCGCGCGACCGACCGCACGACGCTCTGGGACCTGGCGGTGCTCTTTCTTCGTCTTGGCACCACGGCGTTCGGTGGACCCGCGGCGCATGTGGCGATGATGCGCGATGAGGTGGTTGAACGTCGCCGCTGGCTGACCGATGAGCGCTTCTTGGATCTACTCAGCGCCACCAACCTCATTCCGGGACCGAACTCGACCGAGCTTGCCATTCATATCGGCTGGGAAAGACGTCGTTGGGCGGGCCTCTGGGTGGCGGGCCTGGCCTTCATCGTACCGGCCATGCTCCTCGCGGGCGCGTGCGGCTGGGTCTACGTGCGGTACGGAAAACTTCCTGCTGCAACCTGGCTGCTCTATGGGGTGAAGCCCGTGATCCTAGGCGTGATCGTGCAAGCCCTATGGAAGCTGGGCCCCTCCGCGCTCAAGACCATGACGCTACGCGTGCTTGGTGGCGCGGCGGCGGCGATGGTGGCTTCAGGCGTGAGTGAACTCATCGTTCTGTTTGGTGCGGGCGCCGTGATGGTCGCTTTTGAACGGCGCAATGCTGCCAGCCTGCTCCTCCCGCTCGCACCCGTCGCTACGGTCGGGCTTGGGCAGCTCGTGAGCCTTCCCTCGCTCTTTTGGCTGTTCCTCAAGACCGGCTCGGTGCTCTTCGGCAGCGGCTATGTCCTCGTTTCGTTCCTTCGCGCCGACCTGGTCGAGCGCCTGCACTGGCTGAGCGAGGCGCAGCTGCTCGACGCCGTGGCGGTGGGCCAATTGACGCCTGGCCCCGTTTTCACGACGGCGACGTTCATCGGTTATCTTCTCGCCGGTCCAACCGGAGCGCTCGTGGCCACGGCTGGTATATTTTTGCCCGCCTTCGTATTCGTGGCTCTGAGTGGCCCCTTCGTGCCTCGCTTGCGAGCATCCGTGAGCACAGCGGCGTTTCTCGATGGCGTCAACGTTGCCTCGTTTGCGCTCATGGCCGTGGTGACGGCCCTCTTGGCCCGGGCGACGCTCGTGGATCTTCCGAGCGCAGCCCTCGGACTCGTCGCGTCGTTCTTACTCGTACGCTTCAAGCTCAACTCGAGTTGGTTGATCCTGGGCGGGGCAGTAGCTGGACTTGTCCTGCACGCGTAAGCCAAGCGCGCCGTGCGGGATGGCGCCAAACCCATGAAAGTACGAGAAAAGCTAGGCGCTAGGAGAAATCGAACACTGCGCGCGACGGAATCCATCGAGCGCGGCGTTGAACCTCTCGAACCAGCCCACACCGGGCAGAAAGAGAACGTTCCCCATGAAATTCGCAATCATTCCCGCCGCGGCTCTCATCCTCGTCTCCAGCGTAGCCGTCTCGGCATTCGCCCACGGCGGGCATGGTCCGATGGCCAACGTGGACGTCAACAAGGATGGCAAGATCACCCAGGCTGAGTCGCGCACCGCAGCCGCAGCCTTCTTCCAGAAGCTCGACGCCGACGGCAACGGCGTCATCACCCAGGCAGAAGCGGAAAATGCTCGCGCCAGGATGGGCGACAAGGGCAAGGAGCACGCGGAGGCGCGCTTCACCCAGAAGGACGCCAACAAGAACGGCAAGCTCGAGCGCAGCGAAGTTTCACGCATGCCCGACGACAAATTCAAGGCACTGGACACCAACAAGGACGGCGCGTTGACGAAGGAGGAGATGAAGGCCGGCTGGGCTGCCAAGAACGGCGACCGCAAGGCGGAAGGTGAGGCAGACGGCAAACGCGAAGGTCACGATCCCTTCACTCGGGCCGACACCAACAAGGACGACCAAGTGACGAAGGTCGAAGCCCAGGCTCGAGCCGACGCTCGCTTCAAGAAGGCGGACAAGATCAGCGACGGCGTGCTCAGCGGTGACGAGCTGCACCGCGGCCGCCACGGGGGCAAGTCGGCTTGCGGCCCCAAGAAGAACGGCAAGACGTCCGCTGCATGAAGTACGCATTGCTCGTCGCGTCCTCGCGAAGAAGGCCCGGTCCAGAAGGGCCGGGTTTCGATGAGAGTTGGCTTCACACTCGGCGGCGTCGGGCACGTCCAACTTCGATGTCGGCAGACACGCAATGCTACTCCGCCGTGCGCAACTTGAATTCGGCAGATGACGTCGGCTGCGACACGCAGTGGGAGTTCAACCTGCGCAACTTGAATTCGGCAGATGATGTCGGCTGCGACACGCAGTGGGAGTTCAACCTGCGCAACTTGAATTCGGCAGATATTCGCAGGCAAACGCATCGCCATCCTCGTACTTCCCGAGTTGTCGGCTTCGCTGATCGAGTGGGCTTCGGGAACGCCCGCGCCCCGCACCTGCCTATGTCAGTGCCGCGCCGCGCCCGGCGGCGCCCGCAATCATCCTCGAGGCTCAGCGGAGCACTGCGTCAAGCCACAGCAGCAGAGCTGCTCAGCGCTGCGCTGCTCAGCGCTGCTCCCGGTCGCGCACATCGCCTGCAACCTGCAGCAGGCGATGCTGCCCTCGCTCCCCGATGGTCAGCAACGCGTCGCTCGCGTCGCTCGCCTGCGCTCGGCTACGCTCGCGTCGCTCGGCTACGCTCGGCTACGCTCGCGTCGCTCGCCTA
>Ga0163144_10029505_pt1 | contig 10524 bp, 10 predicted proteins | sample OliLak19BULKMAT1_FD_123175 | JGI IMG/M metagenome (GOLD analysis project Ga0163144, IMG submission 123175) | Freshwater microbial mat bacterial communities from Lake Vanda, McMurdo Dry Valleys, Antarctica - Oligotrophic Lake LV.19.BULKMAT1 | ecosystem: Environmental > Aquatic > Freshwater >...
TGCATGCAAAACGATTGTTGGAAAATAGTCCTTTGACTCTTTGTTGTTGATAACGATCTTACCTGTTCCCTTTCTAACATTTGCGCGGGCAACCGATGTTTTACGCCTGCCTACTGTTTGAATTAATTCCATAGTTTATATTTTATCGTATTATTATTTAGCTTTTTTCTCCAGCACTGTTCTCAGGCTGATCGCTTTTGGCTGCTGTGCCTCATGTTCGTGCTTGTCACCTGCAAATACATGCAGATTTTTTATTACTGCTGCACCTAAACGTGTTGCAGGAAGCATTTTTTTCACAGCGCGCTCAATGATAAATTCAGGTTTGCTGACCAAAAATTCTTTTGGAGTACCGAAACGCTGCCCGCCAGGATATCCTGTGTGGCGCACGTATACTTTATCCGTAAGTTTTTTTCCGGTGAAGCGAACTTTCTTTGCATTGATAACAATTATGTTATCTCCCATATCTAAATGCGGAGTGAAAGAAGGCTTGTGTTTTCCTCTTAACAGATATGCTACTTTGGAAGCAAGACGTCCGAGGGTTTCGTTTTCTGCGTCAATTAAAAGCCAGGATTTATCATCCTTGGCGAAACTGACCTTTGTTGTGTAGCTGCGTGTATCCACTTTACTTGTTTTTTAGTTTATTAAAAAGGGTTGCAAAGATAATAAGTATTTTGAATCCTCAAAAAACTATCGTGCTAATAATAGGGCTTAATACGAGATATTTGGGTGGTATGGTTTTTTGCTTAATTTCGCATGTTCCACGCCAATAAAGTAACCCTAATTAGAGCTTAATATAAATCCAACACCATGAAAACAAAATTACTCGTAAGCACTCTCTTTTCTATCCTTATTGCCCTTTCCGGGAATGCGCAGTGGATTCAGCAGACATCCGGAACAGCATCTGCTTTCAGCTCTATCCATTGTGCCGATGCCAACGTTTGTATGGTGGTAGGGGCTACATTAACAATTCGCAAAACAACCAACGGAGGAACCACATGGACCCAGCAATCTTCCCTGGGAGTTACCGCTAAAGCTTTCGTTAAAATGTATAATAAGGATACTATAGTTCTGGGGCAAACCAACGGAACCTTCAAGAGAACACTAAACGGAGGAGGTACCTGGTCGGCCGATATTAGCGGAGGTACCAGCCACGTACTGAATGATATAGCATTTCTTTCCAACACTAATTTTACTGCAATAGGAGCAAGCCCCACAAACCACCTTACCGGAGGCCACATTACCACCTCCTCAACCAATACAGGATTAACCTGGCCTTCCCCTCAGAATGTGTCCGGAGATCCGGGCTTGTTTGGAATACACGCTCTCAGCACAACCACATTCGTTGCCTGCGGTGGAGCTGCCTCTGTTTACAAAACTACCGATGCAGGAGCTACTTGGGTATCCAAGCTAAGCGGCACTCCTACCACTACTACTCTATATGATATAAACTTCCCTACTGCTTCTGTGGGATATGCTGTGGGAGGAAATTCATCCACGCCAACTACCGGTGGAGTGGTTTATAAAACAACTGATGAAGGAGAAACATGGGTATCTGCTTCCACAGGACTTGTGGCCAACGCTCTTTTCGGTGTTCACTTTGTAAGTGCCGATACCGGTTATGTAGTTGGAGACGGAGGGTTTATCCAAGTGACTACAAATGGAGGCAGCAACTGGACAACACAAACATCCCCTGTTACTTCAACACTCAACAAAATATATTTCCCAACTAACAAGATCGGGTACATTGCCGGAGCAGCCGGTGTTATTCTTAAAACTATCACTGGTGGATTTATTGACCCTCTTGTTGTGAATGCAGGTTCTGATGCAAGCATTTGCCGAGGAGGATGTGTAACATTGGGCTCCGCACCGGTTGCTACTGGAGGCGTTAAACCTTATACTTATGCATGGAGCACAGGCAGCTCAAGCACCTCTATAACAGTTTGTCCAACCAGCACTACCACTTATTCTTTAACAGTAACCGATGCCACAAGCGTAGTTACCACAGATGAGGCGACAGTTACAGTGTATACTAACCCTGCTTTAAGCTTCACCGGATTGGATGCTACCTATTGTAAGTTGGTTTCTTCGGATACTCTGATTGCAACCCCTATTGGTGGAACGTTCACGGGATCCGGAATCGCTACGAGCGACAGTGTATTTAATGCTTTTTCAGCCGGATTCGGAACACATACCGTAACTTATACGTACACCACTTCCACGGGATGCCCGCTTTCCACCAGCCAAACCACTACTGTACTTGCATTGCCAACGCCTGTTCCGATTTGTTTGGTAACGGTGGATAGCGCCATGCTGAACACCCAAACCTATGTGGCATGGACCAAACCAGTTACAACGAATATTGACAGCTTCCGTCTTTACAGAAAAATATCCTCTGTGATGACTCCGCTGGTAACTCTTTCTTATACTGCTAACACCACATACAATGATAATGCAAATGGTGTTTCTCCTTCTACCATGGCGCATGAGTATGCTCTTTCTACATTTGATACCTGCGGTATGGAAAGCGCATTGTCAGCCATTCATTCAACTATATACCTGGGTGCTCCGGCATTCAGTCTGCCTGCTAAATTTGACCTGAGCTGGACAGACTATACCGGATTCACATTTACGAGTTATGAGATCTGGAGAACTGTGGATGGCGGTACTACATGGAGTAAGCTAAACACTGTCGCCTTTGCTGCACCGAACACGTATAGCGATGGCCCTTCTCCTGCTCCACCATTGAACTCTCGCTACAGGATCCGTGCAACACCTTCGGCTAACTGTCCTACAGGCGGTGATATTTTCAAGTATTCATTATCCAATGTAACGGGAGACTTCACCGGTGTATCTGAAGTATCACTCAACAACTGGCTAAAGGTTTATCCGAATCCAAATCATGGAACATTCAGCGTAGAACTTTCCGGATCAGGATTTGAAGTATCAGCAGTTAAGGTGTATAATATGCTGGGTGAAGTAGTATATCATTCTGCAGAAAAAAATAAAGTATCGGAGGTTAGCATCCCCGGTATTACTCCGGGAGTTTATCACCTGGAAGTAATTACAGATATGGGTACTGCAAACAAAAAGATCACAATCCAATAAAGCAGCGACAAAATTAATTTTGAGTACACCGGCTGGTAAAAACAGACCGGTGTATTTTTTTTATGAAAGCCTGGCTGATTAAGCATCAATATGCTGGCAGTTAAAATCCAATAATACGTATGTTTATTACGGCACATATGATGAAAACAGCTACTATACTGATACTAACTATGATCCTGACATCTTTTATTATTTCGCCTGACTTCCTGGCCGAGCAAAAAAAATATGAACGGGTAAAGACCGCTTACAAGGAGAAAGAAAAACAGATAGCCGAAACACTCAAAACAAACAGCATCAATCCGGACGAACTGAATATCCTGATCGTTTCTTACAAAGATGAATTGGAACTTGATATCTACGCAAAAAAGAAAACAGATGCCGGCTACAAAAAAATACTGAGCTATGAAGTGTGCGCCCGTTCCGGGGAACCAGGCCCCAAAAGACGGCAAGGAGACAGCCAGGTTCCGGAAGGGTTCTATCATATCGACAGGTTCAATCCCACAAGCAATTTTTATTTATCGCTCGGGCTTAATTACCCAAACCAGGCTGACAAAAAGAAAAGCACTGCAAAGAATTTAGGCGGGGATATTTTTATTCATGGCTCCTGTGTAACCATCGGATGCATGCCGATGACGGATGATAAGATCAAAGAGATCTATCTGTACTCGATCCAGGCGAAGAATAACGGTCAGGCTAAAATACCGGTTTACGTTTTTCCTTTTAAGATGACTGATGAAAACGCGAAGAAGTTCAAAGACAGATACAAAAGCAACGAAGCCCTTGTAAAATTCTGGGATAATTTAAAAACCGGGTATGATAAGTTTGAAAAGGAAAAAAAAGAATTAAAAGTATCCGTTGATGCAAACGGAGATTACCTGTTTTAAACAGGATCAGCCCACCAAAGCAAAATTCAATTGCTTTCGCATCATATCTGCACTCAATACTTCTATTTTTACTTTATCTCCCAGTGAAAGCTTGCGCTTGGATTTTCTTCCAATGAGGCAATAATTTTTTTCGTCAAGAATGTAATCATCATCGCGTAGGTCTTTGGTGCGTACCAATCCTTCACAGCGGTTATCTACCAGCTCTACGAATATGCCCCACTCTGTCACACCCGAAATCATTCCCATGAACTCCTCCCCTATCCTGCTGTTCATATACTGAACCTGCTTGTATTTGGTAGAAGCACGTTCCGCATCGGCTGCTTTTTTCTCTCTCAGAGATGAATGCTTGCATTGATCTTCCAAGCTGAATTTGCTTACAGGCCCCGGTTGCGGGTTCAGCTTCCTATCCAGCAACCTGTGCACCATCACATCCGGATACCTCCTTATCGGAGAAGTAAAATGCGTGTAGTGCTTAAATCCGAGTCCGTAATGTCCAATATTCTTCGTTGTATAAATTGCCTTTGCCATAGTCCGGATTGCAAGTATCTCTATCATGCTGGATTCCGGTTTTCCAATGCAGTCTTTCAATGTTTTATTTATCGTTTCGGCAACGGTAAGCTCATTTTTCAGATTGATCTTATAACCAAAGCGCGCAGCGATCTCCGCAAAGTTTTTCAATTTCTCCTCATCCGGTTTATCATGAATACGATATACGAAGGAGGCTGTTCCTTCCCCCTTGGAAGGGGGCGCAGGGGGATGTGTTTGTGATTTATAATCCGGAGAACAGAATTCTGCTACACTTTTATTCGCCAGCAGCATAAAATCTTCGATCAGCATATTCGCTTCCTTCATCTTTTTAAAGAACACTCCCGTAGGGTTTCCGTTCTCATCCAGGTGAAATTTAACTTCTAACTTATCGAAAGCAATACTTCCTTTTTTAAATCTTTCAGCACGCAATTTTTTCGCCAAGGAATTCAGCAAAAGCACTTCTTCGGAAAGATCACCTTTGCCAGTTTCGATAATCGTTTGAGCTTCTTCATACGTAAATCTTCTGTTGGAATTGATAACCGTTCTGCCAAACCAGCGGCTTGTGATCTGAGCCTCGTCATCCATTTCAAACACGGCAGAGAAGCAAAGTTTTTCTTCGTTTGGGCGGAGCGAGCAAAGTCCATTGGAAAGATTTTCGGGCAGCATGGGCACCACACGATCCACTAAATAAACTGAGGTTGCCCGTATGTATGCTTCTCTATCAAGCGGAGTATTTTCTTTTACATAATGGGCCACATCGGCAATGTGTACTCCAATCTCCCAAAGTCCGTTCTTCGCTTTCTTAACTGATATCGCATCGTCAAAATCTTTTGCATCCACCGGATCAATAGTAAACGTGGTAATATTTCTGAAGTCTCTTCTTTTAGCGATCTCTTCTTTTGTGATCGCAGTAGAAATATGGCCTGCTGCCTGTTCCACATCTTTCGGAAATGTATAAGGCAAACCAAACTCTTCCAGGATAGCGTGTATCTCCGTATCGTTCTTACCTGCCACTCCCAATATGCGAAGTATTTCTCCCTGAGGGTTTTTTTTGCCGGGTGCCCAGCTGGTCATTTTACCTACTGCTTTTATTCCATTGGTTGCACCATTTATCTTATCGAGTGGAATATGCAGGTCGAAAGATATTTTAGGACTATCCGGGATCAGAAAAGCAAAATCCTTGGACAATTGCACAGTACCTACAAATTCCGTTTTCGCCCGCTCAATTATTTCTTCTATAACGCCTTCGGGCTTTCTTCCTTTTTTGCTGAAGGCTAAACGCACTTTTACCTTGTCGCCATCCATCGCATTATTCGTATTGCGTTGCGCGATGTAAATATCCTGATCAGACCCTTCCACTTCAATGTAAGCTGAACCGGACGTGGTCATATCCACAATTCCTGTTATATAATTGGATGCTGAAGAAGTTTTGGGTGCTTGTCTTTCATCGATCACGTAGCTGCCTCTTCCGGCTTCTTTGATGGATCTTTTCTTAGCCAGATCACGCAGCGTGAAATTCACAAGCATTTTTTGAGATTGGTCATTTATTCCCAGGCGGCCGGCAACCTGTTTGTAATTAAGAGGCTTACCGGCATCCTGCAGCACCTGCAGTACCTTTTCAAAAAGGCGTGAGCTATCTTTTTCTTTGTTGTTGTTCTTTCCTGAACGAGGCGTTGATTTCATTAAATAATTATTTTGGTATGTTATTCGTTAATTGCCGGACAAAATGGAGGGATTTACGATTCCTGATGATGCCGGAGACTTTTCTCCGGAACAATTAACTTACTAAAGTTTTGTAAAGATACGAAAACCGGGCATATAGCGGGACAAGCCCGTCACAGGAGGCTAATTTTGCATTAAAATTTATTTTTCAGAAAGTATTGAAAGTTTAAGAAGTTTATGTACATTTGCTTATCATGGAACTCAAAGAAGCCAAAGAAAAGTTTGTGAATGCCTGGGGAACCCTCGGTTCCAATTGGGGAATTAACCGCACCATGGCACAGATACATGCCCTCATGCTTGTTTCCTCCGATCCGCTCAGTACCGAAGAAATAATGGAAGAGTTGAATATTTCGCGCGGCAATACGAACATGAATGTGCGGGCGCTGATTGGCTGGGGATTGGTAGAAAAGGTACATAAGCTGGGCGAACGCAAAGAGTTCTTCAAAGCTGAAAAAGACATATGGAAGGTTTTCAAACAAGTAGTGAAAGAGCGGAGAAAGAGAGAGATAGAGCCTATCTTTAACCTACTGGAGGAGCTCAAAGTAGTGAAAGGCAACGCAAATGACAAAAAGGTCAAGGCATTTTCAGATATGATCAGCAGCATTCAAAGTTTTACAAGTAAAACCGATAAAACACTGGAAACGCTCATCAAAGCAGATGAAAAATGGTTCATTAGCTCCTTCTTGAAACTGGTGCGGTAAAAAAATTTATAGATATGTTTCAATATTTATTGAAAGTTTTGAATGGAATAATATGAACTACAACATCCTTGGCTACGTCATTTATTTTGCGGTCATCTTTTTTGTGATTGTTTATGTAGGAAAGGCACTGTTTCAAAACGGCCGACTCTTTTGCATTAATGCTTTTAACAAGGACGTGAATCTGGCTGATAGCATAAACAAAATGCTGCTATCGGGATATTACCTCATTAACATTGGTTACTCCATTTTTATTTTAATAATACGGGAAGAAATTGCAGATGGGAAACGGCTGCTGGAAGTTCTCGGATTCAAAGTGGGCGCAATTGTTCTCGCACTGGGTATTATTCACTACATCAATGTGATAGTTCTTACAGGAATAGGTCGTAGTAAAAAAGAAAAATTAACGTCTGGAAATATAAACCCTTAAAACCCTTTACCATGGACCACACATTAATTGCCTACAGCATCTATCTCCCAGTGACGATAGGGCTCACTATTTGGGTGGCGCGCACCCTTCTTAGCAACGGAAAAGTTTTTCTTGTTGATATTTTTCATGGGCAGGAAGACCTGGCGGAAGCGGTGAACCGTCTTCTGCAGCTAGGATTTTATCTCATCTCGATCGGTACTGCTTTTGTACGTCTGGAAATTGAACCCGAAAAGAAATACAACCAGGTAGATTCATCTTATACGGAGATTCCGATAGCCACCGCACAAAAAATGATCGAAGTGCTTAGCTATAAAGTGGGCGGATTTACATTGATCCTCGGATTGATGTTGTTCTTTAACCTGTTCATTCTGCTGATACTCCGTTCAAGTTCAAAACCAAAAAATCAATTAAAAACACAACCATGAATACCAATAAAATCATCATTGCTGGCGGAACGGGATTCCTCGGAGAATGCCTGGCCACTTATTTTTCCGAAAAGGGTTTCAAAACAGTTATCCTTTCCAGAAAAGAAAAAAAATCGGTTGGAAATGTTTCCTTTGCAAAGTGGGACGGTGAAGCATTGGGAGACTGGCAAAAAGAACTGGAAGGAAGTTCGACCGTTATAAATCTTTCCGGGAAATCCGTGGATTATCGCTATACTGAAAAAAATAAAAAGGAGATCATTGACTCGCGTGTAAAGTCCACACTCCTAATCGGCAAAGCAATTCAAAGCTGCACTACCCCACCCAAGCTATGGATGAACGCCTCGTCAGCTACAATTTACAGGCATTCAGAAAATAAACCTATGGACGAGCCTTCGGGAGAAATTGGCGATGGATTTTCTGTGGAAGTATGCAAGGCCTGGGAAAAAGCATTGACTCAGATGGAAACTCCTGACACCCGTAAAGTCGCGCTTCGACTTTCGATGGTGCTGAGCAAAAGATCCGGAGTAATGGCTCCCATTATGAACCTAGTTCGATTTGGATTGGGTGGTGCTATGGCAGGAGGAAAACAATATATCAGCTGGATACATGAAACGGATTTTGTGAGAATGATAGAATGGATCATGCAGCATGAAGACCTCGCAGGCCCGGTGAATATCTGCTCGCCCAATCCCATCACCAATGCGGAATTTATGAGGGCGCTCCGAAAAGAAATGAAAATGCCTTTAGGAATTCCACAGGCAAAATGGATGCTTCAGTTTGGCGCTGTTCTTCTCCAAACCGAAACCGAACTGATCGTAAAAAGCAGAAGAGTTGTGCCAACAAAAATAAAATCCAGTGGCTTTGAATTTTTATACCCTACCGTTCAGGATGCGTTTAAAGAAATAATTTTGCCTGGATAAAATGGCAATCATCAGACTTTCAACAGAAATCAATGCTCCCATCGAAAGATGCTTTGATCTTTCCAGAAGTATAGACCTGCATTTAATTTCCACTGGCAAGACAAATGAAAAAGCAATTGCCGGTGTTACAAAAGGATTGATGGGCCATAAACAAAACGTTACCTGGAGAGCCAAACATTTAGGCCTATACCAAAACATGGCCGTTGAAATTGCAGAGTATAGGTCCCCGGCCTATTTTAAAACCCGAATGCTGAAAGGCGCATTCGCCAGCATGGAACACGAACATTTATTTGAAGAGGAGAATGGGAAAACAATAATGGGAGATATATTTGTCTTTCACGCACCTTTGGGCTTTCTCGGCAAAATAGCCGAAGGACTTTTTTTAAAGAAATACATGAGAGGGTTTTTGACAAAAAGAAATAAGGTGATTAAAGAAGTTGCAGAATCAGAGGAATGGAAAAAAATATTAATTAAATAGCCGAAAAACGGAAAAGAGATCGCTGAAAATTCTACTTGGAATTCTAATTCCAAACATCGTATCTCTCCTCATTGTAGGAGGAAGCAAATACTTCGTGGATTCGATGCATCAAAAACAATATTCTAATAATGAAAACTATTATGATTATGCCGCTGTTTTTATTTTTTCTGATTTCATAATCGTACCCTTGCTAATGGGGATCATCAGCGCATTTTTCTGGCGGGGACTCGGCTGGAAAGGAAGCCACTACCTTATCTGGTCATGCATTAATACATTTGTTGCAATACTCGCAAGTGCAGTGTTTTTGAAAGAAGGTATTATTTGCCTGCTAATTATTTCCCCGCTTATCTGGGCTTTCATTATTTCAGGGGCTTTTACCGGCCGCGCCATGTTCTACAGGAGAAACAACACACTCAACGTAAGTGTATTGGGAATTCTGTTTTTAATTTTCATAGGAGATCTTTTCTCCAAACATGAATATACCAATATGGTCTCCGATACCATGGTCATAAACGCACCGGTTGAGAAAGTCTGGCAATATGTGGTAGAATATGAGCCTATAAAGCAGGAAGAAAAATACTGGCTCTTCAAAGTGGGCATGCCAAGCCCTGTGCAAAGCACTGTTGACGGGCATTGTGTGGGAGCAGGGAGAAAATGTATTTTCTCGAACGGATATGTATTTGAAGAAAAGATGATCGTGTACAAACCCAATGAAGATCTCACATTCGATATTGTTGAACAACCGCGCGATCCGGAAATTATGGGGCACATTGATATCCTGCGCGGGCAATTTATTTTAAAGGACAATGGAGACGGCACCACTACCCTGATTGGAAATTCCTGGTACAAGCTGTATGTATTTCCCGTTTGGTATTTTGATATCTGGTCGGAAAGCATTACCCGCAATGTTCACCTACGCGTGATGGAACATATCAAAGTCCTTTCCGAAAAAAATGTTTGATATCACTGTTAAATACCTGGGCTTCCTTAAACACATTCCTGTACTGCCTCAGCTTTTTGACGGAATAATTAAGCTTCAAACATTTCTTAGCAATAAACAGGTACTGGACTATGTGGATGAGATAGAAAGCGAGATCCTATCCTGGGAAAACACATCGGCAAGTATTCACAAATTCGGAGGCCTTCAGTTTGATGTTAAAAATAAAGAGATCGGCCACATACACGGCAACGGCCTGCTGGATATACTCTTCAGCAGGGAAATTAAAATGGACCTGTTAAAAAATGGAAGTGTGAAAGAACATCACACATTTAAAGATTCGGGGTGGATCAGTTTTCTTATCCGCAAAGAAGAGGATAAAAAATACGCTATTGAA
>Ga0163144_10029507_pt1 | contig 10523 bp, 13 predicted proteins | sample OliLak19BULKMAT1_FD_123175 | JGI IMG/M metagenome (GOLD analysis project Ga0163144, IMG submission 123175) | Freshwater microbial mat bacterial communities from Lake Vanda, McMurdo Dry Valleys, Antarctica - Oligotrophic Lake LV.19.BULKMAT1 | ecosystem: Environmental > Aquatic > Freshwater >...
CCCGAACCGCCCGAGAACCCCATGTCGGCAGACCGCGTCCGCTGGGAACACATCCAGCGCGTCTACGAGCTCTGCAACCACAACGTCTCGGAAACCGCCCGCCGGCTCAACATGCACCGTCGCACGTTGCAGCGCATCCTCGCCAAACGCGCGCCGCGATAGGCCTGGCCAGGTGCTGAACAAGCCCTCATGCTGAGGCGGCAGCAGGCCGTCACGAGGGACGGGGCGCGCGCTTCGAGGTATTGCTTTATGCGCATCCATCACTGCGCTCATTAAGCCTTGCGTCAAATTTCATCCGTAATCAGTTCTATGCTGCAGGCGGACTGGAGACCTTGATGAAACTGCGCCTCGCGCTGATCCTGACCCTTCCCGCAGCCCTGCTTGCGGCCGCCCCCGCCGTCGCGCAATCGAAAGCCATCGGCCGCTTCAACGACTGGCGCGTCTACACCGAAGGCGAAGGACGCCAGATGGTCTGCTTTGCAACTGTCGAAGCCTCCGACAAGGCGCCGAAGTCCACAGAGCATGGCGATGTCGTCTTCTACGTCACCGCGTGGAAATCGGGCGCCGCCTCCAACCAGCCCAGCCTGCGCGTCGGCTACAATCTGCGCTCGGACATCGCGCCTGCCGCCGTCATCGGCCGCGACCGCTTCCCGATGTATGCCGCCGGCCCCGAGGCGTTCGTGAAGGACAATCGCGACAGCGCGCTTGTCGAGGCCCTCAAGAAGGGCTCCGAACTCCGTATCGAAGCCGCCTCGGTGAAGGACGCGCGTACCGCCTATCACTTCTCGCTCAAGGGCTCGCGCGAAGCGATCGACAAGGCCCGCTCGCTCTGCAAGTAGAGCGTCCCCGGCGCACAGCCCCTGACAGCCGCCGGGGTATCGCGTGGCTTGCCGGATTGAGGTATGAGCCCCTCAAATGTCCGTCGAACTCGATCTCTCGCGCAAACCCGCCGCCGTAGCTGCGACGCCCAACCTCGCGGGCCTGGGCCGCGAAGGCCTGCGTCAGGCCATGATCGCCGCCGGCGTCGAGGAGAAGAAGGCGCGGATGCGCGCCACCCAGCTCTGGCGCTGGATTTACCATTACGGCGTGACCGACTTCGCGAAGATGACCGACGTCGCCAAGGAACTGCGCGCCCAACTCGGCGAGAAATTCGTCCTTGAACGCCCGCCCATCTCGATGGCGCAGACCTCCGTCGACGGCACGCGCAAATGGCTCATCGGCTATGGGCCCAATGTCGAGGCCGAATGCGTCTATATTCCGGATGTCGGCAAGGCTGGCGCGCTCTGCGTCTCCAGCCAGGTCGGCTGCACGCTCACCTGCTCCTTCTGCCACACCGGCACGCAGAAGCTGGTGCGTAACCTTTCGGCCGCCGAGATCGTCAACCAGATCATGGTCGCCCGCGACGCGCTGGAGGAATGGCCGACGGCCGAGCGCCCCCTCAATATCGGCGACCGCCGCCTCACCAACATCGTCTTCATGGGCATGGGCGAGCCGCTCTACAATCTCGACAACGTGGTCGAGGCGCTCGAAACCATCGGCGATGGCGACGGCATCTCGATCTCGAAACGCCGTATCACCGTCTCAACCGCGGGCGTCGCACCAAAGATCCCGGAGCTGGGCAAGCGCACCGGCGCCATGCTCGCCATCAGCCTGCACGCCACCAATGACGACCTGCGCGACGAGCTCGTGCCGCTGAACAAGAAGTACGACCTGAAAGAACTCTTCGACGCCATCCGCGCCTATCCCGACCTGTCGAACTCGAAGCGCGTCACGTTCGAGTATGTGATGCTCAAGGGGATCAACGACACGCTGGCCGAAGCGAAGGATCTCGTCCGCCTGCTCAAGGGCGTGCCGTCCAAGATCAACCTGATCCCGTTCAACCCGTGGCCGGGCACGCAATACGAATGCTCCGACTGGGACACGATCGAAGTCTTCGCCGAAGTCCTCAACCGCGCCGGCTACGCCAGCCCCATCCGTACCCCCCGCGGCCGCGACATCCTCGCCGCCTGCGGCCAGCTGCGCTCGGAGTCGGTGAAGGAGAAAGCCAGCGATCGCCTCAAGGCGCGGCTGGCGGAGAAGGAAGCTTCGGCTGGATCGTAGCAGGCGTGCTTTGTGACGCCATGTTCTCATGTTATAACGTGAGGATCGCAACTAGAGTTTGGCCATGACCCGTCTCAAGATCCGGCAGATCGGAAACTCCCAGGGCGTTCTGCTGCCAAAGGACCTCCTCGGCGAGGCCAATGCTCAGCTGGGCGACGAAATGATCGCCACGGTCAAGTCGAATGGCGTGATTGAACTCCGACCCGTCACCCCCGCGGCGGATGATCTGATGAAAACAGCGCGTGGCATCATGGCCAAGCGGCGCAAGGTTCTTCGCGCTCTGGCAGAATGACGGCGCCTGCCTGGATCCGATGAATGTGATTCTTGCGATCCACGATGAACAGATCGCTGTACACGGCGGTCTGGCAGGCCTTCGGGACGCCACCTTGCTGGATAGTGCGCTGGCGCGTCACAGGACGCCTTTGCCTATGGCGAGGAAGAGGTTTGCCTGCTAGCCGCTCTGTACGCTGCAGGTCTTGTCCGAAACCACCCGTTTGCCGCTGGCAACAGGCGAACTGCATTCGTCAGTTGCGAACTCTTCCTTGCGGCCAACGGTCTGCTTCTTGAAGCCGACGATGATGCCTGCATCGAGAAGACTGTCGCGCTGGCCGCGGGCGACATTGACGAACATGATTACGCCGCCTGGTTGGGCGCGAACGTTGAACCCGGCTGATCACCGGGCTGTTGCCACATCCGCGCCAATCTGGCCTAACCCGCACCGTGTCCCGGAGGGCGGAATGACGGCAGTTGCAGCCACGAAAACCGAACGTGCGCCCGCCGCGCGTGTGCTCACTGCCAGCCTCGTCGGCACTGCAGTCGAGTTCTACGATTTCTACATTTACGCGACCGCCGCAGCGCTCGTATTTCCGCAGCTGTTCTTCCCCTCGGAATCGGCGACGGCGCAGCTGATGTCCTCCTACGCCACTTTTGCTATCGCCTTCATCGCGCGGCCCGTGGGCGCCGTGGCCTTCGGCCATTTTGGCGATCGCATCGGCCGCAAGTCGACGCTGGTCTGGTCGCTGATGCTGATGGGCGGCTCCACGATGGCGATCGCCTTCCTGCCAACCTATGCGCAGGCTGGATGGATCGCGCCGCTGCTCCTGTGCATTCTGCGCTTCGGCCAGGGCCGGGGCCTCGGCGGAGAGTGGGGCGGGGCGGCATTGCTCGCCGTCGAGAACGCGCCGCCGGGATGGAAAGCCCGCTTCGGCATGTTCCCACAGCTCGGCGCGCCGGTCGGCTTCATCGCCGCCAACGGGCTTTTTCTTGTCCTTGGTCTCATCCTCACGCAGGACGACTTCCTCGCCTGGGGCTGGCGCATTCCCTTCCTCGCCAGCGCGCTGCTGGTGATCATCGGCCTCTGGGTCCGCCTCAAGCTTACTGAGACGCCCGCCTTCAAGGCCGTACTCGAACGCGAGCTTCCGCCCGCCGTGCCCCTTGGCGAACTCTTCCGCGACCACTGGAAGGAAACCCTCGGCGGCACGTTCGGCGTCGTCGCCTGCTTCTGCATATACTACATCGCAACCGCCTTCGCGCTCGGCTACGGCACCACCACGCTCGGCATCCCGCGGGAGACCTTCCTGCAGGTGCAGCTCGTCGCGATACTCTTCATGGCCGGCGGCATCGTCTGGGCCGGCTGCTGGGCGGACGCCTCGACCCCGCGCATCGTCCTTGCTGTCGGTTGCGCCCTCTCAATCGCGGCCGGGTTCCTGCTGGCGCCGATGATGGGCGGTGGCGACCTGTTCCTGATTGGCGGATTTCTCTCGCTGCTTCTTCTGCTGATGGGCTTCGTCTACGGCCCCCTCGGCGCGTGGCTGCCCGGCCTGTTCCCCGCGCGCGTGCGCTACACTGGTGCCAGCGTCGCCTTCAATGTTGGCGGCGTAATCGGTGGCGGCTTTACGCCCATCGTCGCGGCCACGCTGGCGGGGCAGGGCCTCCACCTCGTCGGCATTTATCTCAGCGCCGCTGCGGCCCTGAGCTTCGTTGCGCTCGTCCTGTTGCGCAAGCCTGCACTCGACTGAGAAGGAACACCGGATGAAGCGCGCGCTCCACGCCATCGCTCTCGCCTGCCTGGCCGCTCCCGCCATTGCCCAGCAGGGCGCCGCCGAGATCGAGCATGAAGGCCGCGCCCTGATCAATCAGTGGATCGCCGCCTACAATCGCGGCGACGCCGAAGCACTGGCCGCGCTGCAAGCCGTGCCCGACACGGCAAAGCTTGCGACAGCCATCGCAAACCTGCGCGCCGACAGTTTCGGCAAGCTCGACGTCTACAGCACAGACGTCTGCGGTGTGGACTCAACCCACGGCAAGGCAATCGTGAAATTCGCCCGCATCCACACCTTCGGCGGCAAGATGAATGACGACGAAGCCAGGCTCTTCGACATCGAAAAGACCGCCGCCGGCTGGCGCATCACGAACGACAGGGATACCGGCTACAGCGCCACACTCAGCTGCAGCTAGGCACCCAGCACGCGCGCATCCACCTCGCGTTCCTTCTCCTCGCCGAACGCCGCCTGCAGCCGGTCGCGCCAGGCGGCACAGTCTGTCTCCTTCAGCACGCCCACCTTGAAGAATGGCTTGCGGTCCGCGTTCGCGTAGAGCTGGATCATCAGCGTCGCCGTCGTCCGGGTCGCCACCTGCGTCAGCAATGTGCCCGCATGCCACTGCGAGACCCCGCCGGGATAGACCAGCCGCGCCCCGCCGGATTTCTCCCATATCGCGACCGTGTTCCCCACCGGATCATAGCCGATGGCGCTCCCCAGGTAAGCGTACACCGCCCCCGGCGTGAAGCCTTTCAGTTGCTCGAATGCCGCTCGGGCCGCGCCTTCGTTCGCCGGCCCGAACTTCGCCGCCGCCCATTTCAATCCGAAAAAGAGCGCCCCCGCAGCGCCGAATGTGCCGACATAGATCAGGATATCGGACATCGCGGCCCCTTCGCCTTGAAGCGTGATCGAGCGGCAAATCTGTCAGATGCCGAACCGTTCCACCACATCGCTTGTATCGCTGCCGCTCGGTTTCCTGGCGCCGCCAACCAGCCACACGCCGTCGCCGATGGTGATCCCGCCCAGCCCGTGTCGCGGCGCAGGCATCGGCGCGGCCGCCTCCCACCCATCGGCCTTCGGATCATACGCCCACACCTCGGTGTGGACCTTGCCGCCATCGTGGAAATACTCTCCGCCGAAAACGTACAGCTTGCCCGCGATCACGCCCGCCGCATTGCCGCCAGCGCCAGATCCCTTCGGCATTGGTGCGGCCGTCTGCCACCGGTCGTCCTTCGGATCGTAGACTTCGTGCGCATCAGATGGCCCGTCGGTCACATGCCGCCCACCCGCCACATGCCAAAGCCCGCCGATGACGGCGCCCGCTGCGCTGTTGCGCTTCGAAAGCGCAGGCGCAGCTCTGCTCCACGCATTGCTCGCCAGGTCATAGACCAGGTGATGATCCGTATCCGCATGATCGCCATAGGCGAGATTGGCTGCGCCTTTCGGCGTGCGTCCGCCCACGATGTGAATGCGCTCGCCGATCATCGTCGACACCGCCTCCGCATGCGGCCAGGGGGCGTCGGTGCCTTCGAACCAGGCGCCTGAGCCATAGACATGAGTCCTGGCCTGCATGATCCAGTTCACGGTGCCGGGGTTCGTCGCAAACCCGCCCAGCAAATAGAGTCTGCCGGCGCTCACCAGCTGCGGATGATGCAGTGGCAGGGGAAGGGCCGTCAGAGTCTCGGACGCGCCCGTCGCAGGATCATACGCCACGTGCCGGTCGGACACGCCGACAACGCGCCCGCCTTCGCCCAGCAGCCCGCCCGCCACATGGATGCGCCCGTCATGCAGCGCCGGATAGATCTCCTGCACCGCAAACGGCAGCGGCGGCCTCGCGCTCCATCGCGGCGCGGCCGGCGCCTGCGCCTCGCCCGGCTGGTTGGTGCACGCGGCAGCGATCCCGGCGCCGGCGGCCAGCAGTGCGGAACGGCGTGTCATGTCCATCGTCATCACTCCTTGCCCGTCTGCCGCGAGACGCTAGCATGCGCGAGAACGATGAGGGATGAAACATCATGCGGCTGCTCCTGCCCTTTGTGATACTGACGCTGTCCGCATGCGCCGGCACGCCGCCGGTCCCTTCGCCGGCGCGCGAGCAGGCTGTCGAACAGCACATGTGGGACTACACGAAAGCGTGGAACCGACACGACTCCGCAACCATCGCCCGCGACTTCTATCGCACCGGACCAACCCTCGAGGAGCAGACGACCAGCCTCGAACGCGGCTTCGAAAGCTTGCGCGGGCAGGGCTATCACCACTCGGACATCCATGAGGTGAAGGCCTGCATGACGGGTGCCGACACCGCCTGGGCGGCCATGAAGTTCTCGCGCCTGAAGGTCAACGGCGAGCCGCTCCCGCCGGCCATCCGCGCCAGTTCCTACATGCTCGCGAAATTCCCCGAAGGCTGGCGCATCACCAGGGTTGGTGCCGGCGGCGTCAGCGCGGACCAGCCGCTGGCCTGTCCGCCGCTGCCCTAGATCGGGGAGGCGGTGTCATCGCAGATCCGCCAGCCGATCCTTCGCAATGCCCGCCACGCTCGTCACGCCGCACTGGCGCATCGTCGCGATCAGTTCCTCGTCCAGCAGGCGCATCGCGATGCCGACGCCGTCCTCGCCGAAAGCGCCCAGTCCCCACACATAGGGCCGCCCCACGCACACCATGCTCGCGCCCAGCGCCAGCGCCTTGAACGCGTCCGACCCGCGCCGGATGCCGCCATCGATCAGGATCGGCACACGTCCATCTACCACCGCAGCGATCTCCGGCAGCACGTCGAGCGTGCCAACCAGGCTATCTTCCGCGCGTCCGCCGTGATTGGAGATGATGATCCCGTCGACGCCATGCCGGATCGCCAGCTCGGCGTCTTCCGCCGTCATCACACCTTTTACCAGCAGCCGCGTCTTCACGAGGTCGCGCAGGCGCGAGACATACTCCCACGTCAGGGCATTGCTGTTCGGGGAGACCGCGCCCGTCATGTCGATCCCGTCGAACATCTTCTTGCGCGAGAAGTCATATCCGTTGCGCGGCGAATGGCATGTGCTGCAGGTGCGGGTGTCGCTGCGCGCGAACAGGGCCTGCGTCTCGCGCCGGTGTCCCCCGCCCAGCAAGTCGATCGTGAACACGATTGCGCCTGCGCCGGACGCCTGCGCCCGCGCGACCATCTTCTCGCCCAGCGCCGGAATGCTGGTGGTGTAGAGCTGCTGCCACACGGGCATGCCGTGCGTCTTCATTACATCTTCCAGCGATACCGTGGTCAGCGCCGACAGCATCTGCAGCGCGCGGCGCCTGCCAGCCGCCGCCCCGACTGCAGCCTCACCATCCGCATGGAACGCCTTCTGGCTGGATACCGGGGAAAGCGCGATCGGCGAATTGTACGTCTCCCCAAACAAGGTGACGGTCAGGCTCACGCGCGACACGTCCACCAGGCGCCGTGGTCTCAGTCCCCACTTGTCGTAAGCCGATCTGTTCGAGGTGACGGTTCGATCATCCTGCACGCCGCCTGTCAGATAGCCCCAGTGCGCCGGTGGAATCAGTTCCCTTGCGCGAGCTTCCAGCTCGAACACATTCAGTATGTCGCCTGCATCGGTGATGGCGCTCGCCGCGCCCCGCTGCGCCAGCGCGGGTCCTGCGCCGAGCGAGGCTGCCACAAGGGGCGCCCCTGCCAGCCACTGCATGAACCGCCGCCTGTCCGCGTGAACCGCCATGCGTCCTCCCGTGATACGGAGGGATCATCAACTCACCGTACCCGATTGGAAAGGGGAGGCGCCCTCCACTTCAGCTAGATCTTGTTGTCCTGATCGACCTGAGGATCCTCTGCCGCGACGATTGAGAACGCGCCCGTTTCGGTATCGCGCCAGTGCAACTCGCCCTTGCCGATCGAGAACCACGCGCCGTTCATTGACAGCGCTTCCCGCTCGAAGGCCGCGCGCACGAACGGAAAACTCATCAGGTTCCTGAGCGATTGCCCGACGGCGCCGTGCTCCACCGCTTCCTGCCAGTCGCTGCGCGGGATCGCCTCGTTGCGCAGCACGGTGTCGCGCGCATCCGCTGCGATCTCAACCCACGGCGCGATGAACTTGCCCACCGGCCTGTCCGCCGCCGCAGCCAGCGACGCCGCAATGCCGCCGCAGCCGCCATGGCCCATTACCACGATCTGCTTCACGTTCAGCGCCGTCACCGCGAATTCCAGCGCTGCCGACACGCCATGCAGGCCGCCGCCTTCTTCGCAGGGTGGCACCAGAGCTGCGACATTTCGAACGGTGAACAGCTCGCCCGGCGCAGCATCGAAGATCATCGCAGGGTCCGCCCGGCTGTCGGCGCATGCGATGACCATCGTTGCTGGCTTCTGGCCATCGCGCAGGCGCGAAAACAGGTCGCGGGCCTCGCGAAACCGGCCTGCCCGGAAACGCCGGTAGCCGGCGATCAAATCCTGTGCGTCATCAGCAAATTCAATGGTCATGGTGCCCGCCTACTTAATGTCAGGCTGTGAAGCAAACGCTTCCGCCTCACCCGCGATTGACTCCCGCCATGCGAATGACCGACAAGGTACGAACAGTTCCGACATCACTTCGCGCCTGTTCCCGCACCTGCTGTTCCCGCCGCCGAGACGAGATCGAAATGGCTGAAGACGACGTCATCCCCAACGAGCCCGCAGCCGATCCGGAAGCCGAAGAGGGCGACCGCCGCCGGGTCGGGCCAAAACGCAGCGAGGCATCCACCAATGCCGTGCTGATCGCGGCCTATGCCGAACTCTCCGAACACGGCTGGCGTGGGTTCTCGGTCGATCGTGTCGCGAAGAATGCGAAAGCCTCGAAGCAGACGATCTACCGCTGGTGGAAATCCGCCGCCTGCCTGTCCGTCGATTCCGTGCTCGGCACGCTCGCCGGAAGGACATCGACCGTGCCCGCGACAGCCGACGTGCGTGATCGCCTCGCCGCGATCATCGACCCGCTCCTTATCGCCGTGCGCACGGGCGATGGCGCGCATGCCTGGCGCGGCGCGCTTCTTGCCGCCGCCGACGATGGCGAAGCCGGTGAAATCTTCCGCGCCTGGTTCTCGGAGAACGTGAAAATTCCGCTCCGTCACATCCTCGCCGAGCAAGCCCTCAAGGGAACGGTCCGCCGCGACTGGGATATCGACCTTGCAACCGAACTCCTGTTCGGCCCGATCTGGCATCGCCTGATTGCCATGCGCGGACCTGTCCCCGAAATCTACCGCACCCGCCTCGTGGACAGCCTGCTCCGGGCGATCGCGCCGGTCTGATTGCATCCACCGCGCGCCCGTGCCTTAACCCCGCCCATGAACGAGCATCCCCGCCACCGCCTCTACGGCCGCGCCGCCGGCAAGCCGCTGTCGGCGCGCCAGCAGGGCCTGGTCGACGATCTCCTGCCGCGCCTTGCGATTCCGGATGCAGGGAAGGGCGAACTGTTTCCCGCCGTGCTCTTCAGCGCCGCTACGCAGGGGGTCTGGCTCGAGATCGGCTTCGGCGGCGGCGAACATCTCGCGGGCCAGGCCGCGCGCCATCGCGACACCGCCTTTATCGGCGCCGAACCCTTCGTCGATGGCGTCGCGAAAATCCTCACCGCCATCGATGAGCAGGGTCTGTCCAACATCCGCCTCCGCCGCGGCGATGCGCGCGATCTCCTCGCCACTTTCGCTGACGCCAGCATCGACCGCGCCTTCATCCTCTTTCCCGATCCGTGGCCGAAATCGCGTCACCGCAAGCGCCGCCTGATCCAGCCCGCCTTTGTCGCGGAGCTTGCGCGTATCCTCAGGCCGGGGGCGCCGCTGCGCTTCGCCACCGACTGGTCCGACTACGCCAGCCGCGCCCTCGCCGACATGATCGCCGACGGCCGCTTCGCCTGGATCGCGACGCGCGCCGACGACTGGCGCAAGCCCCCGTCCGACCACGTCACCACGCGCTACCAGGAAAAGCGCCTCGGCGATTGCGAGCCGGTGTTCCTCGACTTCGTGCGCGTCTAGCTCCGTCCAGACAGTTTCATCACCGAAGGCGCGCGCATCCGGATCATCCGCCAGCGCATCCCAGACCGCGACGGTGTCGCCCGTGAACGCAGGTCCGTGCATCGGCGCCAGCGTTCGTGGCGCCGAAGACGCCAGCGTCCGGATAGTGGCGCCAGGACTGGGGGTTCAGGCAGGAGGTATGGAACATCTCCGCTGCCGCGCCCGCCGGCCCGACAATGTCGCCAGCCCTCGCCCAGCTGCGTGAACAGGTTGCCGCAGAAAATCGTTTGTGCGGGCTTGCCCTCTTCTGGCGGCCGCGCGTCTGGCGTCTCTTTTTTTCGATGCACAGATGTGTGCATCGAAAAATGGGGCTTGTCAATATCGCTGCACAATCGTGTAATATCGCTGCACAATGGTGTATTGTTAAAG
>Ga0163144_10029508_pt1 | contig 10522 bp, 11 predicted proteins | sample OliLak19BULKMAT1_FD_123175 | JGI IMG/M metagenome (GOLD analysis project Ga0163144, IMG submission 123175) | Freshwater microbial mat bacterial communities from Lake Vanda, McMurdo Dry Valleys, Antarctica - Oligotrophic Lake LV.19.BULKMAT1 | ecosystem: Environmental > Aquatic > Freshwater >...
ACGTCGGTGCAGGTCAGGCGACCTCGGCGTGTGGCATGGGGTTTGGACATGCCCGCGAGAATATCCGGTCAACGGCGGATGGATAGGGGGTCGAATTTAGGACGCTTACTGTGTTCCGACTGTCTCAGTCGGACCTTGGATGATGAATCCGGCTGAGACAGCCGGGACACTTTGGGAATGTGTTCCGACTGTCTCAGTCGGATCTTGGATGGTGAATCCGGCTGAGACAGCCGGAACACATCAAGGCTTGCGGTGGGCTGCTAGAGTCGCTCTCACATCGCCAATGAAAACGGCGGCGCGGAGTTCGATGGGAACACGGTCCGAGTCATCGCTGAGCCAGAGGGTGGCATCCCGCTTGAGCTTCTTGTAGGCTTGGAGTTCGAGGGTCTTGCGGTTGATTTTCCGCATGCCGACGGTGAGACGGATGGCCTTGCGACCATTGTGGACCTCACGCCCCGCGACCTTGACCTTGAGCAGGTAAGGGTTGTCGAACGGAAGCATGGCGAGGGTGATCTGGTCGCCATTGTCGAGCTTCCGGCTGCGGACGTGGAGCATGGCCGAGAAGATGTCGAACATGGGGGAGATGGCGAAAACGTGGTGGGTCGTCTTGCTCTTGCCGGACTTGAGCTGTTTGGTGATATCCTCGCACTCGGACTTGGTGGCGAAGTGGTGGACGGTGGTGGTGACCGTTTCCTTATCATCGGTTTCCACCGCATGGAAGTAGCCCGGCCGCAGGCTGATAGGGTCGATCTCGGACCAGAAGTTGCTGTGATAGGCAAAAAGCAGCGAGGCCGCGCCGACGCTGGCGGAATTCGAGCGGACGACATATTTCCCGGGCTTTTTGGCATCAGCCGGGGCAAACTCGATGCGGCAGGTTCCCGCCTGGATCATCCCCTTCCAACTGATCTGATATTCGAGCACCGAAGCGACCGGCTTCGCAAGGGAACCGGGAGCTGGCGATGTGAGTTCAGCTTGCCATGCGGGCGCTGCGGCCGCAAACGGCAGGAAAAATGATGACACGAGAATCTGCCGGATGATCGAAAACATGCGGCATGGGACGATCACACGGAGGCGGCTATTCACCGCTTGGCAGGAAAACCGGTTCGGCACGTGGAGGAAGGACTCCGGGACCATCGTCGAAGCTCATGTCGTCGAAGTGGTCATCGCTAACAGGCATCGGACGGAACGACTCGGAGTGGGTGTCCACGCGGAATTCAAGCTTCATCACGTCGCGGTTGGTCTCAGCCACCTGGTCGAGGAGATCGCGGTTCTGGTTCTGGATGGCCTCCATTTTCGCGACCAGCGCTTCATAGAAATTCCGCTGTGAAGCATCCGCGGCTCCAGATGGGGACGGCGGCTTCGGTGCTCTCGCGAGGAGAGCTGGTTCGGACGGCGCGGCGGCCGGCGAATCCACGGGAGATTCCGAGGGTGTCGCGGCTGGCGGGGAAACAGGCAAGCCACCGTTGACGGCGGCGACAAATTGTTGGACGGACCACCAATGGCTGACGCCAGCGGCGGACATGGCGGCCAAGGCGATGCCGCAGATCATGGGAACGGTCGTGGTTTTCATCATTTGCTGTTGGATGCGGGTTTGGTTTCCGGCGCGGGCAAGGAAACGAGAAGCTGTTGAAGGCGGTCGATGGCATTTCCAAGTTGCTTCGACTCCTCGTCCAACTGCCGGATCGAGGTGGACAGGATGGCGCCGACGGTTTCGCTTTGCTGATAGCCGAGAGTGTGGTCGTATCCGGGCTCGGAGATGCTGAATGCCTCCACCCCGTCGGCGTCCGGAACTAGCAGGTGGGGACGGATGGTTAGGGTGATCTTCGATCCCGGGGAAATCTCGACTTCGCGGGTGAAGGGCGGAGCACTGTCCGAAGAATCAAGGTGCCAACCGGCCGGCGGCTGGGCAAGTGGCTTGGCGGGAAAGGGTGCCAACAATTTCACTTTCGCGGGATCGATGGAGCCATTCCCCGTGTGAAGGTTCTCGACCCTAACGGCGAGTCCGCCTTCCGGTTCCTCAGGATTTTCCTCAAGATCTTCCTCAGGATTCTCCTCAGGATCGGCGGCAATCGCCTCAACCGCGTCCTCATCCGGAGATACCTCCTCGTCTGCGTCTTCGGCGGGTTTCCCGCTGACCAGGACCGCGGCCTTTTCGGAAGATTCCTCGTCTGCCGGGTCATCCTTTTTCAGGTCGGGTCCGGGGGCCACGTCGTCGAGAATGACGGTGACTTCGTTAGGCTTCTTCTTGTCGCGGCTCTTGAATTTCTGGATCGCCTCCTGAACCGGATCCGACTCGGGTTCCGCCTTGAATTTCTGGGCGACGGAGAAGGTCGAGGCGAGGACGATGATGATGGCGATGGCACTGCGAGTTTTCATTTTCCTGCGGCTTTGATTTGGATGGATTCGGTCGTGTCCAGACCGACCGGGCGCGGAGAATCCGCGGCGTCCTGCTGGTTGGTGGGAAGTGTCGGGCTGTCTGCCCGGAGGTCGGCAGAGGGAATGGATCGCTCGACGAGTTGATTCCAGGACTCCAGCAGTTCGATGCCTTCCGTGCGCAGCGAGCGGGATTTCTCCTGATAGTCCTCGAGGCGGGCAAGGAGTTCGCGGGCCTCGGCGACCTCGGACGGCGTCCACCGGAGGTTGCGACTCTGATAGAGAACCGGCACATCGAGATCGATTTTCGCCAGAAGCCCGCCGGGGGCTTCGGCGGTGAGAATGTGCTGGATCCGTAGGTTGGTTTGTTCGAATGCGGGGGCAGATGCGGATCCGGCCGACGGGTTTCCGGCACGGACTGCCGGTTGAGTTTGCTGAAGCGCGTCACCGGGAAGACGGTTTCGATCGGGCATGATGCTTGTCCTGCCGACGCTTGCCAAGACCTTGGCCATTTCCGGGGATTCCATGTTGCCCGAGCGGTCTCCTTGGGATGCCTGAATGACCGGCTTGGTGATATACATCAGGCAGAAAGCGGCGGCGATGATCGTGCTTGCCCCCAGCAGCCACGGATAGGCATGTTGTGTGGTGCAGCTCGATGCACGGCGGTTGGCCTTGGAAAAGGAAGACACCGGAGTGGACCGCGAATCCGGTAGCGATGGCATCTCGCTGGCGATGTCTCTAGGGACCGGAGGAGGTTGGGTGGGCAGGGGTTTCATTGATTTGTCGAGGTGGGTTCTGTTGCTGCGGTCGGTTCATTCCTGGGTTCGGCGGCGACGGCATGGCTGACGATGGTTTGGTCCGATACCCCTGGAAACGTGGTGATCGTCATCGACTCGCGGGAAAGCCGCAGGTGGCGGAGTGTGCCGCCGGTATTGCTCATGGCCTGGAGGCCCGGGATGACTTCGAGCGCCCCCGATCCCTCGCGCTGACGGCCGATGCCGTCGGAACGATAGATTTCAAAGGTCGTGTGCGATTCCTCATCCCCTTCCGCCGAGACGCGGATCCGGATTCCGTCGGTGAAGACGCGGAATGCGATGGGCTTCATCGGGATCGGCGTGACCTGTTTGCCCGTCAGCTTGAAATGGGCCTGAAGGAGAAAATCACCGACATGCCGGAACTCGCCGGCACGGGCCGTCGTTAGCAACGCGATGAATACAAGTGCTGAAATCAGCCGGCTCATTCCCCAACATCCCAAAGGGAGTCCGTGTTGCTGCCGGAGGGGTCGTATTTATTACCCCCTCCAGCATCGATGACGGGGGGAGAGGCAGTGACAGAAATATTGAGAGTCGCACCGGTCAGGGTCTTCACGGTGGGAATGGCCGGCGCGTTGTTGGGCATGTATGGAATCAGCAGCGCGGGAGTTAGACTGGCGACCGCGAATGTGGGATTGTCCGCGAGGTACATCCGCTGGGCGGTGTAAACCGACCGGAGTGATTCCGATGCCACTCTTCCAAGTTTCCACTCGTCCATCTTGCGAAAGGTGAACAACCCTGTTCCCATGAGCGCCAGCATCACCATGATGACGATGGTCATCTCCAGAAGGGTAAATCCCTTGGATGGAAATCTGGCAGGAAATGACGTTTTCATGATGGCGAAGTTATTAAAACAATCCGGGTTTGTTGGAAAGCTTGAAATGATGATAAGTTAACTTTTTAACAATTCCAATGCTTCCATGAAGTTTTTCCTAAACTCAGGATCCTCGGCGAACCCCTTGAGGTAAAGCAGGAAGGAAATCAGCGAAATCGTGATCAGGATCATCGAAACGACCCACCAGGTGACCGATTTTTGCTTGGGAGCGATGAAGGGAACGAACCAGTCATTCCGGTCCACGATCTGGGTGGTGTACATCTGGCCGTTCTCCTTGAGACTTTGAATCAATTGGTCAGCCAGCTTGCTGTTTCTAGCCACGAACAGGTGCTTGTAGCGCTTCCCCGGCACATCCGGGAGATTCACTGCCCGCACGCCGGCGGGCACCAGCTCCGGAGGCCGCAGCGTCTGGATGTGGGTCTCGTACACGAACTTCTCTCTAAGCCAACGGTCGAAGCGGGTGAGTTGCATGGCGAATTAGGGTGATGGGTGGGTTTGTGCGCGGTTCTTGCTCAGGAAAGAAAATTCAACCACAGATTCCACAGATTTGCACAGATGAAGAGGATGAAGAATTTTTGACAGAATCATGATGGACAGAATGATAAGAAATGGAAAGGAGTGGTGGGAATCAGGGCTGCTCATCCAATGCTAAAGTTCATTCTTTCAAAATGGATTCCTTCTTCAATCATTCTGTCATCAATCTTTGGTTGAGAATCATGAGTGCGGTTCAGCGTTCAGATCCCGCTTTGCATCATCTTCGGTCCCATGAGGAAGATCGGCAGGAAGGTTCCGATGAAGACGGCCGCGATAAGGCTAACCGCAATCAGCAGGACGATGAAACTGATGGTTGCGGAGAAGGCATTCATGTGGTTCTGGAGATCCTCCTCATACATTTCCGCAAGCATTTCGAGCTGTGCGTCAAGCGATGCGGATTTCTCACCGATGGCCATCATGTGGGTGACCTGGGCATCCACGGAGGTGTATTTCGCGAAGGCCGTGGATAGCGGAACTCCGGAGTGCTCATACTTGTCAGCCGCATTCCTCAATTCTTCATAAAACGGAGTATTGCGGACGCTGTTGGCTGACACCCGGATGGATTTCGCGAGGTTGATCCCGTTCGAATGGAGCAGTTTGATGGTCGAAAGAAAAGTCAACTGGCGCATGGTCATGACCAACAGCCGGAGCAAGCGCCATTTCGACATCACGAAACCCAGGATCAGGTTGCGCACCTTGGCCGACCTGGAGATGACGGTTCCAATCGAGATGACACCGATCACGAAGATCGGCCAAACCGACTGGGTGAAATGACTGACTTGGAAGGAAATGGCGGTCATGCCGTCCGGTTTGGCTCCCACCCCGTTGAGCATTTCCTCGACCTGAGGCACGATCTTGACTTGGGATACAATGAAGGCACCGGACAACACCGCGATGATCACACCCGGGGTGATGGTCGCCTTCTTGAGTTGCTTGGTGAAGAACAGCTCGCTCTTCATCCTTTCCGCCAGGGACTTGAACGCATAGTGGAGCTGTCCGGCATCCGAACCCGCTTGGATAAGCCCGATCATCGTCTCATTGAAACGCTTGGTGCGCCGGAATGCCTCATGGACGTTGATTCCCGAATTGATGTCCTCGCGGATCTTGGCCAAGGCATCGACCATCGACTTGTTAGGCAGGCCCTGGCTGTAGTATTTCAGCGCGTCCGCGGTGTTGATCTGGGCGCGTAACATCGAGCCAAGTCCACGGAACAAATCGATGAGTTCTTTTTTTGAGAACTCCTTGACCTTGGCAGGCTTGTTCAATGCCGCGAGCAATCCCTTGGGCGCGGCGTTCTTGAACGTGGCGGTTTCCAACGGGGAAGCTTTGGCTGGGACGGTGGTGGTGGCGCTAGTCATCGGTGTAGGTCATGTCGATGACCTTGCTGACAGCAACAAGGTCGGTTTTTCCATCTCTGAGCAATCTCAGGCCGCTGCGGCGGAGGCTCGGAAGAACCCCCTCTTCGGCGACTTTCATTTCAAGTTCGTAGGGAGTCATCTCCCCTTTCGCGAGGAGGTCGGAAATCTTTGGCGTGATCGGGATAATCTCAAGAATCGCGGTCCGGCCGTTGTAACCGGTGTTGCGGCATTCGGCGCAGCCACCATCCCTGGCGGTGAAGACCGGGATCGTTGCCCAGGTGTCGTCCAGGCTGAAGGTCTTGCGATCCATTTCCTCGACGCCAGGCGCCGATTCCTTGCAGTAAGGACAGAGCAGCTTGATCAAGCGCTGGGCGCATGCGGCCTTGAGAGTTTGGGCGATCTTCCATCGCTCAAGTCCTAACTGTTCGAAGCGCTCGATGATCTGCGAGGCGCGGGCGGTGTGAATGGTCGTGAGCACCTTGTGCCCGGTCACGGCGGCCTCGATGGCGAGTTCCGCGGACTCGATGTCCCGCACCTCTCCCATGAGGATGATGTCCGGGTCCGAGCGCATGAACGAGGCGATCATCGGCTTGAATTCCTTGGGACTTTTCAAGTCGCAGTGGGTGATGCCGGGGACCTCGTCCTCCACCGGGTTTTCCAGTGTCAGGATGTTGACGTCCGGACGGTTGAGCTCGCGCAGGATCGCGTTGAGAGTGGTCGATTTTCCCGATCCCGTCGGGCCGGACATGACGATGATCCCGGCCGGGATTTTCATCACCTTGTTCAAGGCAAACATGGTTTCGTCATCAAAGGCCAGCGTGCCTTTTCCGAGCGTGACGTTGATGTTGCTCTTGTCGAGCAAACGCATGGTCACATGATAGCCGCGGTAGGTCCGGTGGCGCTCATAGCGGATGTCGATGGGGCGGTGGTAATAGGAAATGGTGAAACGCCCTGAGATCCCTGGAGCGGTGTTCCGGATCTCGGTGGGAAGCCTCATCAGATTGAGAAGGAAGGCATCCAGCCTGTCCTTGAGCTTCATCGGGATCTCGATCTTCGCGCCGATGTCTCCGTCGCATCGGAAGGCATAGTAGAACGATTCCTTCTCCACCTTGAAGTGTACGTCGGAGGTGCGGGTTCTAACCGCATCCGCCATGATCGTGGCGACCAGTTGTGCCATCGGCTCGGCATAGTCGGTGGTCACGTCGAAATCATGGATTCCGTCATCCATGTCCTCGACGTCGATGGCTTCAAGCTCCGACCTGCTGGGACCGCTGTTGGTGGCGACCGATTCGATCGCCCGGCTGATCTCCGTGGCGAGGGTGACGATCTTGATGATCTCGAGATTCGGAAACCGTGGAGCCAGGTATTCCTCGGGAAGAGGACTCCACGGATTGGCGATCGCCACGATCAGCTTGTCACTTCCGGAGAGGCACAGCGGGGCAAAGAATCCCCGCGTCATCACGGTGGAATCGCAGGTGGCATGAAGAGTTCCATCGCAGAACTCGGCGACCTTCGGAAAGAATGGCAGCCCGTTGATCTTGGCAATGGCCGCCATGAAGCTGTAGCGGGTCACCCGGTTAGGCACCTGATCCTGTGCCAGTCCGGAATAGCTCGGGTCATGCCCGGCCAGCTCACCCATGATGCGACGGCTGATGAGTTCATTGAAGGAAATGCCGTCGAATTCAATCATAGCTCGAAATGCTTGCGGGTGAGGAAGGTCCAGCTTTCGTAGTCGAGGCGGGCGACCGTGATGAACGCGCGGATTCCGAAACGTTTCATGACGGTGGCTTTGATTTCTTCCGCCAGAAGCGCGGCCGCCACGGGATTGACCGATGCGATCCCGATGGAATCGGTATCTTCGGCATAGATGACCGGGGTCAGGAGAACCCTTGCCGTATTGTGAATCTGGTCGAACGACTCGTAAAACGCGGATGGAGCAATCAATTTCCCGGCGAAAGGGATATAGGGCGCATAGGGCGTTAGAGTGCTCGCCACGTTGTCTCCCAAGGCAAGCACGACCGGACCGATGTGCTCCTCATCGTATCCCTGGACGCGCGCGAGAACTTCCAACAAATCACCCGGCCTGCGATTGGCGTGATCCTCGCGGGTTCTTGCGATCGCCTGGGAGATTTCCAATGGCGTAGCCACCCGCGCCTCCTGCAATGCCATCGCCGTTTGCTGAAGGCAGATTTCAGCAAGCTCCCAAATGCCCGCGTCCTTTTGCGAGGACGCGGGCTCCGGGTGTGCGATGAATGGTGCGGTGGCGGGCATGGGGGCGACGGTGGTGTGGGATTTCCGGTCTTTGGCAACCTGGCGCTCAGCGCTTGCCAGCCCGGCTGAAACGAGGCGCGTTGTTGCCGGACGAATGGCTTCTGCTGACTGGAGCAATTTCCTCGGCGCGTGGATAGTAAGGGGCTTCGGTCGGCTGCAGGCCGCGGATCGAGCGACGCATGTTAGGTTCATGGGCAGGTCCTGGATTGTCCTGGTCGATCCACTGGGTGTCGCAGTCGAGAGCGACTTTCGAGCGGATGGTGTTGCTCATCCGGTTGTTCATGCTGCCGCTGGCGGGACTGTAGGATTTCGGAGTGACCACGAAGACCAGGCTGGTCTTCTCCTTGGTCGCCTGGTCGCTCTTGAAGAAGAAATTGAGCAATGGCACATCTCCCAGAAGCGGAATCTTGTTCTTGTTATCGGTCTGCGTCTCACCATAAAAGCCACCCACCACCAGCGAGTAGCCATCGGGCACGCGGGCAAGGGTCTCGATCATGGCCTCGGTGACCCGAGGATACTTGTTGCCGGTGATGCTGACGATCTGCTCGACGATCTGGGCCGACCTCGGCCGCAGTTTCATGCGGATGGTACCGTCCGGCAGAAGCGTCGGAGTGACCACCAGCGAGATGCCGATCTCACGATGTTTCTCCGGGGATTCGGTGATCGTCTGGTCTTTGGTATCGATCTGATACCGGACTTCCTCCGTGATGGTGGGGTTTCCACCGGAGGTATTCGCCGTGGTGGTGGTGGTGATGATCGGAATCCGGTCGATGATGGAAATCATCGCCTGCTCGTTATCCTCGGTGATCAGGGTTGGGTTGGAAATCTGGCTGGCCAGCTTGCCTTCTGCCAGAGCACGAAGAACGCCATTGAGTTGGAGAGGGCTAAGGACCAGATTGGTGCCGTCACCACCGAGAATCGACGACCGCACCGACTGAGGCAGTCCGAATACCGAGTTGAGATCCCGGGCGACGTTGAGTGAGGTGCCGTCGGCTCCCAATGAATTTGTCCAGTCGATTCCGGTGCGTTCCGCCGCGGAGGTGTTCACCCGGAGGATCTTGGTTTCCACGATGATTTGTCCCTGCACCTTGTCGATGCCGTGGAGAAGACCGCGGGCTTGTTCGATGCGGTGGGCGGAATCAATGATGATGATGGTGTTGGTCTTCGGCTCGAAGTTCACGATGCCGGTCCCCGGGCTGAGCATCGGCTTGATCAGGTCCTTGATCTGCTCGATGTCGGTGGGGCGGAGGTAACGGAGCTGATAGTGAAACTCCGCGCTTGGCAACTGGCTGAGCTGGGCCTGGGTGAGCGCGTAGATGGTGCTGCCCTTGGTGTGGAGTGACAGGCCGTATTGGAATGCCAGCTCTTCCATCTGTTGGAGAGGATCGCCGTCATTGAGATGACCTGTGACCAGATACTCAGGACCGCCAATCTTGGTATTGTGGAAATACTGGCGTCCTGCGGATTTCGCAAGGAACTGGAAGATATCATTAAGCCCGGCATCCTTGATGATGAAACCTTCGTCGGACTTCTGCATTTCCTGCTTCTGCTGCTCAAGGGGAGCGAATGGCTCTCCTGGGGCGGCAGGATCTCCCGGTTGTGGCGGAGGCACTGGCAAGTCTCCACCCAGGGGCATCTCCGGAGGGGCTGTCAAATCCGCCGGAACACCGGCGGGCGGCAAGGATTCGGGAAGGGAATTCCCGGCAGCAGGGACGGCCTGGACCAGATCGCCACCGTCGGCAATCACGGGTTCGGGCTGCGCTTCGTCCAGGTTCTGCGCGTGGAGAAGTCCGGTTGCCACAAGGGCAGCGGAGATCGAGAAAAAATTCAGGGATTTCATAACAGTTGAGATTGGAGTTTCAGAGTGGTTCAAGGTGTGATTTCGCCGCTATCAAGTTGGATCGGAGCATCCGGACGATCCCGAACCATGCCCGGGGTCGAGATTTTCATACGGCCGTCAGGGATCCGCATGCCCACGGGAAGGATGTCCATGGTGCGGAAGCCGGTTTCGCCGGTTTGAACGTCCCGGAACCCGATCTTGCTCGAGGTGACTCCGGTCACTTCCACCCGCAGGTTTTTGCCTCTCCAGACAAGCGGAAGCTCCTGGCCTTGGTTGACCAAGCGGTTGCCAAGGAGGAAACTATTCTCACCCGGCATGATGGTGGTGATCTCAAGACGCGAGATGATTTCCGATAGCGGGGTCGCCTTGGTCGAAACCCGGCTTGCGATTCTGGTTGGAGAAATCCTGACGACAGGCTTGGCATCCGGATCCTGATAGTGACCGAACGGATCCTTCAATCGTCCCTGTGCCTGAAACCCGGACACCTGCGAACTGAGAT
>Ga0163144_10029509_pt1 | contig 10522 bp, 5 predicted proteins | sample OliLak19BULKMAT1_FD_123175 | JGI IMG/M metagenome (GOLD analysis project Ga0163144, IMG submission 123175) | Freshwater microbial mat bacterial communities from Lake Vanda, McMurdo Dry Valleys, Antarctica - Oligotrophic Lake LV.19.BULKMAT1 | ecosystem: Environmental > Aquatic > Freshwater > Lake...
CTCAGGCTCAGGAGCTCTTGGTGAAGCACCCGAACTGCGACAGGGGCGCCGGCAACCTCCGCGGCGGTCACGTCCGACAGCACAGGCACCAACCGCTTGGCGCGGAAGTCGCGCATCAGCGCGTCCGACCAAGTGACGAACTCCACATCGAAGCACCCGCCGATCACGGAGGTGTCTACGTAGATCCGGAATTTCGCCATCTTGAATGATCTGCCGAGCTAAGGAATCCGGCTAACTAGAAGTAGCCCGCGACGCCGCGCGTAACCACCGCCTCGTCGTAATGTCGTGCATCACCGTAATTCACTGACGTGCCGGGGATTCTAGCAGAACCCCCCATCTGCCACCGCGCGTGGATACGCGCGAATGGTCGCGCCTGGGATCAGGCGCGCAACCGCGCGCGCGATCGCCAGTACATCCAGAGCCCGATCGCAATCGGACCACCCACGCCCGCGATCATCTTCAACTCGAACACCACGACATCGCCGACGTCTCCGGTCGGCAGAAATACCGCCACGATCCCCGCCAGCGTCACGACGACGCCCACGGCGCCGGCGACACGTTCGAAGCGCCGCGCCGTGTCGAGCGTCACGAGCGCCAGGAACACGTAGACGAAGGGGATCAGATTAATCACCACCGCCGCCCGCAGCATCACCTGGTAGGCCTCGGCCACCGTCGACCCGGCCATCGACAGCGCCGTGAACGCCGCCGACAACACCGCACAAGTGAGCAGCGCCACGTGGGGCGATCCCCACTTGGGATGCACGCGCCCGAGCGCCGCCGGCAAGGCCTGGTCGAGGCCGGCCACAAACGGCACCCGCGACGGACCCGCAAACCACGCCGACGCCGACCCGCCGATCGAGAGCGCCATCACAATGGCAATCGGCGCCACGATCCAACTCACCCCCGCGGCCTTGGCGCCAAGCTCCACCGCCTGCATCACACCCTGAATGGCGCCGAGTTCACCGGTGGGTACGAGCGCCAGCAGAGCATCCGCCACCAGCAGATACGCAGCCAGGGCAATCACTCCGGTGATCGCCACCGCGCGCGGCACGTCCCGCTCCGGATCACGGATCTCGTCCGCCATCGTCGACGCCAGCTCGATGCCGATGAAGGCAAAACACATCACGCCGAGCGCGCCGGCCATGTCAACGGCCGAGCCCTGAACCGTTGGCGGCACGGCGGCCGTGCCGTTCCAGCGCGCCACGGCGGCCGCCATAGCCACCAGCACCACCGTGATGGCGGCGCCGATGCCGCCCGCGTTGTTGATCCATTTGCCCACGCCCATGCCGCGGATGTTCGCGGCCGTGATCAGCGCCAGCCAGCCGAAGGCCACCACGCCCACGAACAGCTTGTCGTCCACGAGACCGGCCGTGCGCTCGCCGCCGGCAAAAGCAAGCACGCCCGCGAGGTAGACGAGCAGCACGGGCACGTAGAACAGGCTGTTGGTCCAATAGCACCAACCGGCGACGAAGCCGTGCAGGTTGCCGAAGTGGCTGCGCGCCCAGATGTAGACGCCGCCCTCACCCGGATAGCGGCGCGACAACGCGAGCACGGCAATCGCCTCAGGCACAAAGAAGGCGAGCCACGCGAGTACCCAGAGCGCCAGCGTCGCCCGTCCAAACCCGCCCACCGGTGGCACGGTGTTGACGTTGACGATCGCAACGGTCCCCAACAGGACCAGGTCCGTCAACCCGAGCGTGCGCGGGATGCGGCCGGGCTCGGACACTAGGCCAGCAGTTCCTGCACCGCGCGGTGCGCGTGGTCGATGGCCGCGTCGGTGTAGGAGTAGGCCGCCGCGTCGGCGTTGGCAATGGCAATGCGCCCGTGCCGGCGTCGCGCCACGGCGCACGGCTGCTCGCCGCCGTTGATCCAGAACTCGTCCGACAGCGAGTTGTACTGATAGGCATAGCCGTGCGGCCAGCGGTTGACGGTGATGCCAAGAATGTCGGTCGCGGGATCGAAGCCGCCGGCGCCGAGCGTGCGGCCCAGTTGTTCGCGGATGTTGCGCTCGATGGTTTCAAACGACGTCGACAACAATTCCGTACGGCCCGCGCGGTGCTGGTCACGCACCGGCAAACCCGGACGGCACGCCGACTTCGACAGGTGCAGCACGATCGGCTCGGCCGGGTTCGTCGTGTGCTGGTAGCCGCCCAGGCTGACCGGAAAGTCGAGGCCCACCGAGGTGTGAAACATGCTCGGCGTCGAAATCCGCTGCACGCCCAGCTTCTGGAAAGCGGTCCACGACCGGATGAAGACGTTGGTGTAGACCAGCGGCACCTTGATCGCAAACTCCAACGCCGTCTTCTGCGCCGCCGGCAGTTCGGGACAAAGCGACGGAATCACCGAATGCCAGCACGCCAGGACCACTGATCGGGCCGTGACCGTCTTGAGGACTTGAGGTCCTGAGGACTTGAGGCCCTGCAGATACGCGACTTCAACTCGTGGGTCGGGGCCCGCGGGTCCGATGTGGCGCACGCGCATCACGGGACTGCTCAAGCGAATCCGTACCGGCGATCCAGCCGCGTCCAGCTTCGCGTAGTCCGCCCGCGCCGTCACCACGTCATCCAGCGTCGAACCGGGGAGCGCGCCGGGAATGAGGCGTCGCACGAGCAGCCGCGCGACCGAGGCGTTGCCGTCCGGAAAGTGGAAGTAATAGTCCTCGGCCTCCGGGTTGCGGATGGTGTCGTAGTTCTGTCCGGGGCCGGCCGCCGGGTCGAGGCCCATGGCCTGAAAGCCGGGGTATCCCAGGCCGAACGCATCCTGCGCCGGAACCGCATCCACACCCACGCCGAAAAGACCGTGCGGGCGCGTCTGATACAACCGCAGCACGCCCGGGTCGAGCTTCCAGAGTTTCGTCACGAAGTCGGTGTAGCTCATGCGGGCGAGCCGCGCCTTCTTCTCCGCGGAGGTCAGGCCCGGCATCGGGTCGAAGCGCTCGGTGAGCAGCCGCTTGAGGTCGCGGCGCACGCTGTCAGTGATCGGGGCTGCGGCGAGAAATGCGTCCTCGCGGACATCGCCGGTGACGAGGCGATCGGCGCCGTAGGTCTCTTTGTCAAAGAAGAACGCCGAGCGCAGGCCGAGCGACTTGTACAGCCCCGAGTCGAGCACCTTCGGATACCGCGCGACATCAATACCGAGCTCAGTGATGAGGGCCTTCGACACCGCGCTGTACGGCGCGGGGCTGTCGATCGACTGCGTACCGCCATAGCCGATGTAGGTGCGTCCGTTGTGGGTGAACTCGTTGCGCTTGGCGTGGCCGCCGAAGTCGTCGTGGTTATCAAGCACCAGCACGCGCGCGTTCGGTCTCGACTGCCGGTAGTAATGGGCGGCGGCCAGCCCGCTGATGCCGGCGCCCACCACCACCAGGTCGTATTCCTCGCGCGTGTCCTGCGGTGCCGGCGCCGCTTTCCAGAACGCGCCGTCCTTCATCGCGTGGAACGCTTCGAACGATCCGACATGGGATCCGCGCAGGCCGGTGAGCGCCGGTGGATAGGCGCCGGTTCCGCCCTGGGCGAGCAGCGCCTCGAGGTCGGGGGACATCCAGCTCGCGGCCATGGTGCCGCCCACGCCGACGGCCATCCCGTTCAGGAAATCGCGGCGCGTAATCGGCGCGCCCATACCCAGCTCGCGGTCGTGATCAGCCATGATGAAGCGCATTGTAGCCCCGACCCGGCCGCGATGAGCGGGCCCGGTCCTGCGGCCCCCCGTTCGTCAGCGGGCGGTTCGGTGCATCAACGTGGCGGTGGTCCGATAGGCTGGCTCACCCGGGCGGACCTTCAGCGCGGCGCGGTCCAGCAAGCGGCCGCCCTGCATCACGTCGACGATCGTGCGCGTCTCGCCGATGCGCTCGTGCGGCCGCCCTGACACCACGACCAGGTCGGCGCGCTGGCCGGCCTCGATCGAACCCCAGTCAGCGGCGCTGCCGTCCATGAATTGCGCGGCGTTCCGGGTGGCAGCCTGGATCGCCTGCACAGGCGTCAGCCCCGCCGCGACCAGCAGCTCCAGTTCGCGATGCAGACCTTCGCCCTGGAACACGCCGGGATACGGCGCATCCGTTCCCGCCGCGACCAGCACGCCTTCCCGCCACAGCGTCATCAGGTTGGCATTGGCGCGCGGCAGCCAGGTGCGATAGGTGTCCATGCCAGGGCCGGTCAGGCCGAAGTCGCCGCGGGCGGCCGCCTCTCGAATCTCCGTGACAAAGTTCGGCGGGGTCACGTCCTTGATCAGCGCTTGATCCATGAACGACAGGTCCTGCATCCGCGTGTTGGCAAACGACTCGCGCACCGTGAGCGTGGAGATCACGGCCATGCCGCGCCCCGCCATCTCGCGGGCCAGGTCCGCCGTGATGTCAACGGCGTGCGGCATGTGCGCATACGCGTAGATGCCGGTGCGCGACACGCTGGGGCTGCCGTTGCGCTCCCACACATCCACGATCACGCGCAGGTTGTTGCGCTTGGCTTCTTGCGCCAGCGCGGTGAGGTGCAGGTCCGACAGACCCGCGTAGCCCTTGACCATGTCGACATGGTTCTCGATCAGTCGCTTGAACAGCCGGGGCACCTGCCCGTAGGAGGAGAGGGGCTCGGCCAGCGACGGCCAGATCGGATCCGTGCTGTCGATCATGGGGCCCACCGTGAACACCCGCGGCCCGCGCAGGCGGCCGGCGCCTGTCTCCTGCTTGATCTGGGTGATGAAGGCCATCGAGTTGCCGGTATCGAATACCGTCGTGACCCCGTTGTAGAGCAACGAGTCGAGGTAGCGCCCGAAGTTCAGGTAGTCGGCCCGCTCACCGTCCCAGCCGCCCTGCAGGTGGACGTGCATGTCGGCCAGGCCCGGGAAAATAGTTCGGCCGCCCGCATCGATCACACGCGCGCCGGCCGGCGGCGACACCGACCGGTCGGGTCCGACCGCCGTGATGCGGTCGCCGGAGACGACAATGGTCGTGGCCGGCATGGCCGGCCGGCCGGTACCGTCGATCACCGTGGCGTTGCGGAACACGATGGCGCCGGCCGGCTGGGTCTCAATGCTGGCGGACATCCCGACCACGGCCATGACGGCGGCCGGCAGCGTGAGGATGCGAGTGCTCAACATGCGCGCATTGTACCGATCTCGCGTACGATATCGGCTTCGATCCCGATGTCGCACATCCTCCACCGACACTTGCAGGTCACGCCGCCCGTCGCGCTCACCGGCCAGGGTGTCTACCTGACCGATGCCGCCGGCAGGCAGTATCTCGATGCCTGCGGAGGCGCCGCCGTCTCGTGCCTCGGTCACAGTCATCCGCAGGTGCTGGCAGCGATGCATGCGCAGATCGATCGCCTGGCCTACGCGCATTCCAGCTTCTTCACGTCCGAACCGGCCGAGGCGCTGGCCGACCATCTGGCCCGCACCGCACCAGCCGGGATGGATTACGCCTACTTCGTCAGCGGCGGATCAGAGGCGGTCGAGGCGGCGCTCAAGATGGCCCGCCAGTACTTCGTGGAGATCGGCGAGCCGCAACGCAGCGTCTTCGTCGCCCGTCGCCAGAGCTACCACGGCAACACGCTGGGTGCGCTGGCGGTGGGCAGCAACCCCAGGCGCCGCCAGCTCTACGCGCCGCTGCTGATCGACGTCCAGCACGTGGCGCCGTGCTACCCGTACCGCGACCAGCGCGGCGACGAAACACCGGAGGCCTACGGCAAACGGCTCGCCGAAGAACTGGACCAGACGATCGCGGCCTGCGGCGAGAAGCGCGTCATCGCGTTCGTCGCCGAAACCGTCGGCGGCGCTACCGTGGGTGCCGTCACGCCGGTGCCGGGGTATTTCACGGCCGTGCGCGAGGTCTGCGATCGCCACGGCGTGCTGTTGATCCTGGATGAAGTGATGTGCGGCATGGGCCGCACGGGCACGCTGCACGCCTGTGAGCAGGAAGGCGTGGTGCCGGATTTGCTGACGATTGCGAAAGGCCTAGGCGGCGGCTACCAGCCGATCGGCGCCGTGCTGGCGCAGCGCGCCATCGTCAGCGCCATGTCGGCGGGCAGCGGCTTCTTTCAGCATGGCCACACCTACGTCGGGCATGCGGTCGCGTGTGCGGCGGCACTGGCCGTGCAGCAGGTGATCGAACGCGATGGGCTGCTGGCCAAGGTGCGTGCTCGCGGACAGTCGCTGGCACTGCGGCTGAGCGCGCGCTTCGCGGATCACCCGCACGTGGGCGACATTCGCGGTCGGGGCCTGTTGCTCGCGCTGGAACTGGTCCGCGAGCGGCAGACCAGGACGCCGTTCGACCCGGCCGGGCAACTGTACGCGCGCGTCAAACGAGAGGGCATGGCGCGAGGACTGATGACCTATCCGATGGGCGGCACCATCGACGGCTACGCCGGTGACCACATCCTGCTCGCGCCGCCGTTCATCGTTGACGAAGAGCACCTGGAGATGATCGTTGACCGGCTGCACGCGGCGATCGACGCGGCGATCGTCTCACTGGCGTGAGCAACGCTACCCGAGCCCGCCGACGGCCACGAGCTTGGTCTCGAGGTACTCGTTAAGGCCCTCGCTGCCGCTTTCGTGCCCAAGACCGCTCTGCTTCCAGCCGCCGAAGGGCGCCTCGGTGGCGTGGGGTGCCCACTCGTTGATGCCCACCATTCCGAACTGCAGTGCCTCTGACGCCTTCACCGAGGCGCGCAGGTCGTTGGTCCACACGTAGGCGGCCAGGCCGTACTGGGTCTGATTGGCGAGGGCAATCGCCTCATCGAGATCAGCACACGTCACGATCGGCATCACCGGTCCGAAGATCTCTTCCTGAAACACCGGCATGTCGGGCGTGACGCCGGCCAGCACCGTGGGCTCGAAGAAGTAGCCGCGGGGCAGTGACGCCGGACGCCGGCCCCCGGATAGCACGTCGACGCCCTGTTGCGCGGCGTGGTCTACGAGCGTGGCGACGCGGTCGCGCTGCCGCGCGTTGATGAGCGGACCCACTTGCACGTTGGCATCGAAGCCGCTGCCCAGGCGCAACTGGGCCGCCCGCTTCGCCACGGTGTCCGCAAACGCCGCCGCCACCTGCTGGTGCACCAGGAAACGCTGCGGCGCCACGCACACCTGGCCGTTGTTGCGGAACTTGCTGGTGACCGCGCCGGCCGCCACCTGTTCGAGATCGACGTCGGGCAGCACGATCACAGGCGCATTGCCGCCCAGCTCAAGCGACAGGCGTGTCACCGTGCGCGACGCGCCGTCCATGAGAATCTTGCCCACGCGCACGCTACCGGTGAAGCTGATCTTGCGGCAGGCGGGATGGTCCAGCATCTGCTGGCCCATGGCCTCGGGATCACCGTTGATGAGGTTGAGCACCCCGGGTGGCAGACCGGCGTCGACTAGCATCTGGGTGATGGCCATGGCGGTCAGCGGCGTGAACTCAGAGGGCCGGCCGACCACCGTGCAACCGGCGGCGAGTGCCGCCGCCCAGGCGCGCGCCGGGTTGTAGGCGGGAAAGTTCCAGGCCGTGATTACGCCGACTACGCCCAGCGGTTGGCGGAGCACGGTCAGCCGTTTGGACGCGACACGAGAGGGGATGGTGCGCCCGTACGCGCGCTTGCCTTCTTCGGCGAACCAGTCGAACAGGTCCGCGGCCACCAGCCATTCTCCGCGTGCCTGCGCCAGCGGCTTGCCGCACTCCAGCACCATCGTCCGCGCGGCTTCGTCGGCCAATTCGCGCATGCGGGCGGCCCCGCGTTGCAGGATGGCGGCGCGCTCGTACGGCGTGCGGTGTGCCCACTCGGGAAACGCCCGCGCCGCGGCCTCGATGGCCGCATGGCAGTCGTCACGACCGCCGAACGCGACCGATTGCACCGTCTCTTCGGTGGCGGGGTTGACGACGTCCCACGTGCCGCCGCCAAGCGCGCCGGTCCAGGAGCCGTCGATGTACTGCTGAGCGGTAAACGTCATCTTGATGCCTGCCTAGACTATAGGTTGATAATGGGCGCATGCGAACCCTGCGCCTGGCCGTTGCCGTGATCCTCGCCGTCGTCGCCGTTCTCGTGGCCGCGCGCCCCAGCGCGCAAGAGGCGCCGCCAGGCATTCGTGGCTTCACGCCCGGCGGGGCCGCCGCCCAGCGCGCCGTCGAGGGCCGCTTCCGCGAACTGCCAGACGCCGGCTCGGTCAAGGCGTGGCATCGCTACTTCACCGCCTCGCCGCATACCGCGACCTCGCCCCGCACGCGCGAGATCGCCGAGTACATCGCCGCGCAGTGGAAGGCGCAGGGCCTGGACGAGGTGGTGATCCATCGCTACGACGTGCTCTCGTCGAACCCCCGCCGCGTGCGTGCGGAACTGGTGGCCCCGACCCGCTACGTGCCCTCGCTGCGGGAGGACCCCTACCCCGAGGATCCGGATTCCTCGCACAAGGGGATCAGCGGCGCGTGGCTGTCGTTCTCCGCATCCGGCGACGTGACGGCGCCGGTGGTCTACGCCAACAGTGGCAACCCGGCGGACTACGACCTGCTGCGCAAGAACGGCATCGATCCCAAGGGCAAGATCGTCATCGTTCGCTACTCGAACCCCTACAGCTATCGCGGCTTCAAGGCGCTGACCGCCGAGCGCGAGGGTGCGGCGGCGATGATCGTGTACTCCGATCCGCAAGAGGACGGCTTCACCAAGGGAGACGTGTTCCCGAAAGGCCCGTGGGGCCCCCCGAGCCACCTGCAGCGCGGCGGCATCGCCTACGACTACCTCGTCCCCGGCGATCCGCTAACACCAGGCTGGGCCTCGACGCCGGGCGCCCGGCGCATCCCCGTCAGCGACGCCGTCTCCGTGCCGAAGATCATGGCCTTGCCGATGTCGCATCGAGACATCCAGCCCATTCTCGAACAACTGGGCGGCCCGCTAGCGCCCGCGGCGTGGAAGGGGGCGCTGCCGATTGAGTACCGTCTCGGCGGCCAGGCCGCGCGGATGCGCGTGCGGATCGAGATGCGGACCGACGTGCAGCCCAACTACGTGGTCGAGGGACGGATCACCGGCACCGACCTGCCGGACGAATGGGTGGTCCTCGGCAACCACCACGACGCATGGGTGTTCGGCGGCGTCGACCCGTCGAGCGGCACGGCGTCGATGATGGAACTGACCAAGGCACTCGGACGATTGAAGCAGAACGGCGTGCGGCCGCGGCGAACCCTGGTGTTCGGCGCATGGGATGGCGAAGAAGTGACGCTCACCGGCTCGACGGAGTGGGGGGAGCAGTTCCGGTCCGAGCTTCGCGAGAAGGCGGTCGCGTACTTGAACGTCGACTCGGCGGCCTCGGGCCCGCGGCTCGACGTCTCGACAGTGGGGTCGCTGGCGCCAATGGTGGTCGAGCTGACCAAAGAGCTCCGCGACCCGTCCGGGGTGTCACTCTACGAGGCCTGGCGTCGGCCGGCCTCCGACGCGGCGGGTCCGAAGGACGGCACGCTGCCGGACCAGGCGCTGGCGGAAACCGGGATCGGCAGCGGCTCCGATCACACCGTCTTCATCAACCACGTCGGCCTGCCAGTGGTCGACATGCTGTTCGACGGCCCGTACGGCGTGTACCACTCCGCCTACGACAGCCACTACTGGGTCGACACGATCGGCGATCCGGGGTTTCGCTACGGCCGGTTGATGGCCGAGTTATGGGGAACCATGGCGCTGCGCCTGGCCAACGCCGAAGTGCTGCCGATCGACGTCGAGTCGTACGCCGCCTCGATTCGGGAGTTCGTCCGGCAGCTCGAGACCAATCCGGCCATCGCGGATCGACTCGAGATGACCCGGCTCGTGGCGGCGGTGCGCACGCTCCGGACGTCGGGTCGCCGCCTGAACGCCCGCCTCGAGGCCGCGCTGGCGTCCGGAACGATCACTCACGAGGCCGCGGCCCGCGTCAACCGGAGGCTGCTGCAGTTCGAGCGCAACTGGCTGCACGACGAGGGGATTCCCGGCCGGCCATGGTTCAAGCACCTGCTCTACGCACCGCGCTACACCTATGCCGCGATGAGCCTGCCCGGGATCACCGAGGCGGCCGAGCAGTCCGACTGGCCGCGCGCGGCCGCGCAGTTGTCGCTGGTCGTCGACGCCCTGGCGCGGAACACCGCGCTGGCCGACGCCGCAGCGGCAGACCTGCCTCCGGCCGCCCCGGCGGACTCACTGGACGCGCGCCTGCGTCAGATTCGCGATGCCGTCGACGGCCGCATGGCGATCTACGTTGAAAACGTGGTGACGGGCGAACGCGTCGCGATCGACGCGGATTCGTCGTACGAGACCTTCAGCGTGATCAAGGTGCCGCTGATGGCCACCCTGCTGGATCAGGTCCGCGAGGGCAAGGTGCGGCTGTCGGATCGAATCACCCTGTCCGCTGAACAGCGCCGCATTCCCTCGGGCGTGCTCTACGCGCTCGACCCGGGCCTGCAGCCCACCGTCAGGGATTTGCTCACACTCATGATCATCATCAGCGACAACGAGGCCACCGACGCCCTCGGCGACCTGGTGGGCCGGGACGCGGTGACCCGCTTCATGGCCCGCCTCGGCCTGCCGAACACCATGATTCGCTA